>Ga0207756_100020_pt1 | contig 339458 bp, 359 predicted proteins | sample A23M1SouthBayCA_FD_187748 | JGI IMG/M metagenome (GOLD analysis project Ga0207756, IMG submission 187748) | Aerobic enrichment media microbial communities from Eden Landing Ponds, California, USA - A23 M1 (3) (SPAdes) | ecosystem: Environmental > Aquatic > Marine > Unclassified | place... | reverse complement strand
CCTGCCGGTAGGCCGAGGCCCCGGGGAACGAAGGCAGGAGCGAGGGGTGGACGTTGATGATACGGTTGTCGTAGCGAAAGACCACGTCGGGCGAGAGGATGCGCATGAAGCGCGCGAGCGCCACGGTGTCAACGTCCTCCTCGTCCAAGATGTCGAGGAGCCACTCCTCGTCGAGCTTGCCGCTGGCGTCGCCGGCGTCGTAGAAGGGCACATCGAGTTCCGAAGCCTCCACGAGCGGGTGGAGGTCGTCGTGGTTGCCGACGACGGCCGCGAGCTCGGCGTCGAGTTCGTCCGTCTCGAACGCTTCGAGAAGACGCTCCAGACAGTGCGATTCCTTGGTGACCATGACCGCGACCCGCCGTCCGGCCTGCTCGGAGGGGAAGCGGACCTGCACGTCGAGTCCGAGGTCCTCCCCGAGTTCCGCGAGGTCCTCCCGGAGCGTCGCCTCGGTGGTGACCATGCCCGCCGTGTCGACGTGCATCGTCATCCGGAAGACTCCCTGCCGGACGTCCTGGTCCAGGTCCTCGATGTTACAGCCACGCTCGAACAGCAGGGACGTGACGCGGGCGATGAGCCCCTCGCTGTCCTCGCCCACGACGGTTATTTCGGTGTACTCGTCGGTCATGTCGCAGTTACGCCCTTCTCTACGCCGGAGGGCAAAAGGCGTTCGCTCCCGCCGGGGCAGTACCCACGAACGTGTACACCGAACTGATTGGGGAAGGTATTTCATGCACAGGCCCGCAACCTTCGGCCATGACCGCGTACACCGCGACGGTAACCGTGCGCCTCAAGCGGGGGGTTCTCGACCCGGAGGCCGAAACCACGAAGCGCTCCCTGGAGCGACTGGGCTTCGAGTTGGACGCGCTGCGCTCCGCGGACCGCTTCGAAGTCGACCTGGACGCCGACAGCGAGGATGCCGCGGCCGAGCGCGCCGACGAGATGGCCGAGCGCCTGCTGGCGAACCCGACGATTCACGACTACGAGGTCGAGGTCGAACAGGCCGAATGACAGTATCTATCATCCGCTTCGGCGGGTCGAACTGCGATAGGGACGCCGCGCGCGCCTTCGAGCACCTGGGAATCGACGCCGAAATCGTCTGGCACGAGGACGGCCTGCCCGCGGACACGAACGGCGTGCTCCTCCCGGGCGGGTTCTCCTACGGCGACTATCTCCGGGCGGGGGCGATGGCGGCGCGCACCCCCATCATGAACGATGTTCGGGAGGCCGCCGAGGGCGGAACCCCCGTGTTGGGCGTCTGCAACGGCGCGCAGATCGGCTGCGAGTCCGGTCTCACGGAGGGGGCGTTCACCACGAACGCCTCCGCGCGCTTCCAGTGTGAGCCCGTCCACCTCCGCGTGGAGAACGCCGACACGCCGTGGACCGCCGCGTTCGAGGAAGGCGAGGTGCTCGAAGTCCCCATCGCGCACGGGGAGGGGCGCTTCGAAATCGGCGCCGAGCGACTGGCCGAACTGAACTCGGAGGACCGCGTCCTCTTTCGGTACTGCGACGCCGAGGGGAACGTCACCGACGACGCGAACCCGAACGGCTCCACGGAGAACGTCGCGGGCGTCCTCGGGAAGGGGAACGTCGCGGTGATGATGCCCCACCCCGAGCGCGCGACGCTGCCCGACATCGGCGGGACGGACGGACAGGGCATGCTCGAAGGGTTCGCGTAGGGCCCCGTCCGCGAACGGCCGCCAACTTCAGGGGCCGTGCGGGCCCTGTTCCCGTATGGCACGACGCGACCCCACGGACGACAAAGATTACCCCCTCGACGAGTGGAAGGTCGCCGCCGAGGACGACCGCCCTGTCGAACTTCTAGGATTCGCGGGCGAGGAGAGCGAGACGGGCGGCGCGTTCGTCTACGACGTGGCCATGGAGTCGGTGTACGAGGCCGAAGCCGACCCCGAGAAAGGGGAAGTCGTCCTCGACGAGTCGAGCGCGCGCAGCCTCGGCGCCGAGGAGGAGTTGGGCGAAGTCGTCGAGGACATCGGCGAGCGCCTCGGCTGGGACGGGTTGAGCGAGTTCGCACGGGAGCATCTGGAACGCGACGAAGCGTAGTCAGTCGACCAGCGGCAGGCTGTAGTCCCGCTCGCGGGCCAGCACTTCCTCGTGAGTGCGCTCGCAGTCGCAGGAGACCTCCGAGAAGACGCTTGGGTCCTGACGCAGGTCGAAGTCCTTGACGGCCTCGTACACCAACTCGTCGCAGTCGCCGCAGTTGTGCGCGCCCCTGTCGGAACCGTTTCCGACGGGGTCCGAGACGACGATGGCGTCCGTATCGACCGTTTCTTCCAGCACTTCCGCGACCGACCAGAGCCACGGCGGGCGATACCCCCCACGGAAGTGGAGGTCGTCGACCATCGTGTAGCGCTGGACGTTACAGGGGTTCATCGAGACGGTGTGGCAGTTCTCGACGGCCCCACAGCGCCGCACGGACTCCTTCATGTCATCCAGCGCCTCGCGCTCCGAGAGGAAGGGCGGCTTCATCAGGAGGTACGCCTTCACGCCGGCCCCGGCGTCCGCGGCTTCGTCGGCGGCGGCCTCGAACTCCTCGAAGTCGAAGTACTTGTTCACACAGTCGTGACGGACCCGGTCGGTGGCCGTTTCGAGGCCGATAGCGACGTCCGTCTCGACGCCCCGCTCGGTGAAATCCTCCAGTTTCTCCGCTTCGACGAAGTCGGGCAAGGATTCGACGACCATGCGCTCGCGGTCGGCGAAGGTTTCCGCGATTGCGTCCCGGCTCTCGGCGGGCACTTCCCGCTCGTCGAGGAACGACCCGGAGGTGTAGATTTTGATGAGGTCGGCGGGCTCCTCGGCGTTCTCGGATTCGTGGTCGAGACACGCCTCAACCTGGCTCATCAGCTGCTCGTGGGTGACGCTGCCACCCTCGACGGACTCGGCGACGTAGCCACACATCGTACACCCGCCCGCACGGGCCCACCGACAGCCGCCGGTGTTGAGGATAATCGTCAGCGAGTCCTTGACGCCGTCGGGCGTGTTGTCCTCGTCCAGCCAGACCCGGGTGGGCTCCTCCGGGTCGTAGGTCTCGTCGCGCTCCGCGCGCGCCTCCCGCATCACCTTGTTGTGGGCGTCCATCCCGCGGCCCCGCTCGTACACCTCGGGGGACGGTTCGGCGTCGCTCATTGCCGTTGCTACCCGGCGGAGGGCTAAAAGACCGCCGCTCCGGCGGGGGATAGCTTAAAACGGAGCCGGGACGCTGAAACCCGTATGGAAGAACACCCAGGTCTCATCTATGCCGAGCGCGAGTCGGGTCCCCTGAAGCTGGACCTCTACACCCCGGACGGCGAGGGGCCACACCCCCTGCTAGTGCGCATCCACGGCGGTGCGTGGCTCGAAGGCGGCAGGGAGTGGGTCCGGGACGCGCTCCGGCAGGTCGAGCGCGGCTACGCCGTCGCCAGCATCGACTACCGGCTCACCGACGTCGCGACCCACCCCGCACAGATTCGCGACTGCCGGGCGGCCGTCCGGTGGCTCCGGGCCAACGCGGGGACGTACGCGCTCGACGCCGACACCGTCGCGGTCACCGGCGACTCCGCGGGCGGGCACCTCGCCTGTCTGTTGGGGACGGCTCCCGACGCGGCGTTCGGGCCCGCGGAGGTGTGCCCCGAGGCGTCCCACCGCGTCGATGCCGTCGTCGCGTTCTACCCACCGACACACCTGCCGACGATACACGAAGGGCAGAGCGAGGTCGACCACGCCGTGTCGGACTCCCCGGAGTCGAAACTCGTCGGCGGGCCGGTACTGGAAAACCCCGACGTCGCGCGGGCGGCGAGCCCGACGACGTACGTGGACGGCGACGAGCCGCCCTTCCTCGTGGTTCACGGCGGCGCGGACACGGTCGTCCCTGTGGAGCAGAGCGCCCGCCTCGTCACGGCGCTCGCGGAGGCGGACAGGGACGTCACGTACCGGGTCGTCGCGGGCGGCGGACACGGTGACTTCGACGACCCCGCCGTTCGGACCCTCGTGGACGACTTCCTTGACCGAGCTACGCCCACCTGACCCAGCGGTGGCCCGCCCGGTAGAGGGCGAGCGAGAGCGTCGCACCGGCGGCGTTCGCGACGAAATCCGAGAGCGAGGCCGTCCGCCCGAACACCGGCTGGACGAGTTCGATACCGGCGCCGAGCCCGACGGCCAGACAGAACGCCCCCGCGAGGACGGGTTTCGCCCGGCGGCCGTCGAGCGCGAGGGCGTACAGCGCCGCGAGAAGTCCGAACCCGCCCGCGTGCAGCGCCCAATCTGGCGCGGGAAGCGCCCCGGGGCCGGGCGGCGAGAGAGTCGCGACGAGCGCGACAGCCGTGGCGAGCGCCGCCAGCGTCCACCGGGCCCGAGAACCTGGAAGGGGAACGGAGCGCACACTCGGAGGAGGGCTGGCCGACGGAAAACGTGAGGGAAAGACCCGAGTTATTTTTCTTCAGTGTGCCGGGGCTTGCAGGCGATGCCTCGCGAGGATTCGACCATCTCCGCGCCGTGCATCTCCGCGCGGCCCACGGCGAAGGCCTTCGGTCCCTCGATGACAACCTCGTCGCCGACGCGGATCGACTCGTCGGCGTCCACGACGCCCGGCGCGAGCACGCTTCCTCTGGGGACGAAGCCGTCGATTTCGACGCGTTTCGTGGGGGCGTCCGATTCAACCCACGCTTTCGCGCCCTCGATGGTGAAGGAGATGGTGCCGTAGTTCGGCACGAGCGCCGCGTGTTGCTCGCCGTCGACGTACGCCTTCGTCTTGGGGTAGCGCCCCTTGAGTTCGAAGTCGTCGAAGAGGGCGTCGCCGGCGCCCCGGCCGAACTGCCAGTCCGCGACGGCCCGCATCGTTTTGCGCTCGCGCTCCTCGACCCGGATTTGGCGCTCGCCCTGCAGGGCGTCCGCGAGGTTCGCCAGGGAGGCGTCGTCGGTCGGATGCTCCGCGACGGTGTACTCGACCGGAATCTCCCGGTCCGCCGTCGCGCGCTCGACGATGGGCCGGTAGTCCTCGGGGAGGTGCGCGACGATACGGGGGTAGTCGTTGGCGTCCAGGTATCTCGAAAGCACTGCCGACACGAACTCGATTTCCGAGGCGGACCAACGGCCCGTCACCGCCGAGTCGTAGTGTTGGGCCGGGTAAGTGAGCTCCAACTCTCTGGGTACGACGCCGATGGGCGAGGTCATCGAAACCAGGTGCCCCCGGTAGCGCGCGGCGTCCTGGAACTGGCCGTGGCTCTGGGACTCGCTGTAGGGCTTGCGCGCCGAGCAGGGGACGAGGAGGAGGGGCAAGTCGGTGAAGCGCGACTCGTAGCGCGCGCAGACCCTATCGGCGAAGCGCTGAATCTCGGGACGGCGGAGGGCGTCCTCGGTCGTGGCGGCGAGCAACGAGTTCCGCTGGATGGGCGTCCGCTTCTCGAGATACGACCACTCCTGGTCGAACTCCCGGAACCCCGCGGTGAGCCACGGTTCCGTTCTGGACTGGCTCTCCAGGTAGTCGCGGAGGCGACCCTCGCGGATTCGCGTTCGCACGCGCGCGAGCTCCGCGCGGAGGGCGTGTTCGTTGTGCGCGGCGCAGTCCTCGCGGTCGAAGTTCTCGATTCCCGCCCGGCAGGCCGGGCACGCACACGGGAGCTCGTCCATGCGCTCCAACTCGCGGTCGCCGTCGGTCGTCAGATACCGCCCACGAGTCCCCTCCACGACTGCCTTATCGGCGTCCACGATGTCCACGCCCGAGTAGACGAGGAGCGCGACGTTCGCGGGTGTGGCGACGCCCGGCACATAGAGCGCCGTGTCCGAGGGGATGGCTTCCCTCGTTTCGATGACGGCGTCCCGGAACGCGGCGGCGTGCCCCGTGAACCCCTGTGCGCCGGCGAGGACGTAGGCGTCCGTGCCGCGCTCGCCCGCCGTCCGTTGTGAGACGACCGCCGCACTCGGAGTGTCGAGCGTGGGGAGGTCAGGGTCGAAGGCGTCCTCCACTTCCTCGGCCGTGCCCGCGGGGAACCCACGGTGGGGGAGCACGGTGAGCGAGTCGGGGTCCGCCTCGGCCTCCCGATCGGCGCGCCAGAGGCTCCCCGAATCGACGAGGGGAACGTCACTCGCTTCGGGCTCCTCGACCGCGCGGTCCACGGCGAGCGCGGGCGTCGTCACCGAGTCGGGGAGGCGGAGTTCCCCGATTCTGGCGGCGGCGTCCCGGTCGTGGACCTCGAAGAACTCGGTCATGGCTCGCCCTCCGCGGCGGGTTCGGAACTATCCGTCGAAAGGTCGATTTCCTCGATTCGATTCGGAACCAGCTCCCGCGCCGAGTCGGGCCACGCGTGGTGGGCGAGCACGAACTCGGTGTCGGGGTTCGACTCGGCCAGTTCGGCGACGCCCGCCGCCGCCGTCTCGTATCCTTCGCGGTCCATCCGTCCCGGCGTCTCGGCGCCGACGGGGTACGTGTGAACCAGCGGGGAGGGCACCGGCCCGAAGGGGGCCTCGACGCGCCACTCGGCGTCGAAGGCGCCCGCGCCGTACACGTCGACGCCCCCCTCCGCGAGGAGGACGCGCTCGGGCGGGTCCAGGCGTTCGAGGCGCTCGTGGTGCCGGAGAACTTCGGGGCGCCGCGCGCTCTCGCTGGAGAGGTAGAAGAAAGTGGACTTCTGGGCTGGATCAGAGGTTTCGAGCCAGTCGGCGTGGTCCAGCAGGGTGCGATAGCCGTCCAGAAGGGAAGGGTGGGCGCGGGCGCGCTCCTCCACGAGCTCGAAGAGGTCGCCGTCCACGATGGCCTGCTTTACTCTCCGGATTTCGGCGAACGACACGTGGAGGTTGTGCTCCGCGAGCGCCGTCTCGCGCTCGGTGTCGGGCATCTCCCTGAGTTCGGCGGGCGTGTGTGACGCACAGATTTCACACGAACAGGGGAGGTGTTCGAGGTCCGCGAGGGGTTCGGTGCCCCGCACGGTGAGATAGCGGTCGTCGCGGGCGTAGAGCGCGTACGCCGCGGAGTCGAAGAGGTCACAGCCCATCGCCGCGGCGAGCGCGAAGGTCATCGGGTGGCCCGCGCCGAAGAGGTGGACCGGCGCGTCCGCGGGGAGCCCCCGCTTGGCGGCGACGACCGCGTCGACGAGTTCGGCGTAGCGATAGGAGTTGAGGAGCGGGACGGCGGCGCCGACCGGAAACACATCCAAACCGGTTTCGGCGGCCGCGACGCCCGAGCGCTCGCGGAGGTCCGCGAAGGTGGCGCCCTGCACCGGCGCGTTGACGAGCATCTCGCCCAACTCCTCGGTGAGCGCGGCGGCGGCCTCCGTGCGTTCGATTGTGGTTTCGAGGTCCGCCGCCGCTTGTTCCTTACTCGCGTCCGGCGGCGTCGGGATGTCTATCGGGGTGCCGACGTCCGAGCCGATGTCGTGTTGGAACCGGAGGATTTCCTCGTTCGTCACGTCGATTTCGCCGTACTCCGAGAGCTGGAAGGAGCCCGAATCGGTGACGATGGCGCCGTCGAAGCCCAACATGTCGTGGAGCCCCTCCTCGATGGCCCGCTCGCGGAGGCCCTCGTTGCCCTTGATGATGTAGGAGTTCGTGATGAGAACGTCCGCGCCGAACTCGGGGAACCGGGCGGGGTCGACCGTCTGTCGGTCCGGGTGGACGACGGGCATCAGCGCCGGCGTCTCCACCGTGACGCCCGCCCGGGGCACGGTGAGTTCGCCGAGACGGCCCGCGCCGTCCTGGTCGTGGACCTCGAAGGATTCGCGCATTGGGGCGGAAAAGCGCCTGCGAGGGTTAAATCACTCCGCTTTGGCGGCGTGAAAGAGGACCGTCAGAGCGGTGCGGCCGTCGCGGACGTCGCCCGCGAGCACCGAACGCAGCAACTCCTCGTACGCCACGGTCCCGACGTCGATTTCCTCGTCGTCGTCCAACGCCTGCTCGCCCGTCGGGGTACACCCCTCCGCGAGAAAGTGGTGGTGGACCGTGTCCGTGACGCCGTTCGCGGGCTCCGTCGCGAGGAGGAACTCCATCGAGTCGGCCTCGTAGCCCGTCTCCTCGGTGAACTCGCGGCGGGCGGCGCGCTCGGGGTCCTCCTCTCCCTCCATCGACCCAGCCGGGAGGCCCCTGTTGACCCGTCCCACCGCCTGGCGCCACTCCTCGATGACGACGACCTCGCCTTTGGGGGTGAACCCCAACACGACGGCGGCGGGCGGCTCGTCGAGGTAGTCGTAGTCCGTCTCGGTGCCGTCGGGGAGCCGTACGTCGTCGTGGACGACGTCGAAACCCGGGCACGAATAGGCGATGTCGGAGTCGAGGGTCTCCCACGCGAGGTCACGGTCGGCCATGGGAGAGGTGGGAACGGCCGGGGAGATAAACCGGGCGAACGCTCGGCGCGCCACGAGCGGCGTCGGAGGTCGGAGCACATCCGGCGCGCAATTCAGCTGTGCCGGAAGCGAACGCTTCCGGCGCGCTTATTCCTCTCCCCGTGTCCGTCCCCACCATGAGCGACGTGCTTCACACGGCGGTGCGCGTGACGGACCTCGACGCGATCTCTGCCTTCTACGAGGACACCCTCGGACTGGAGAAGACCAAGGAGTTCGAGGCGGGCGGGTACCTCAACTACTTCGTCGCCGGGGGGAGCGCGGCGGAGATCCAGTTCCAGTACGACGAAGAGGACACGGAACCCGTCGAACCGTCGGGCATCGGCCATCTCGCCGTCGGCGTCGACGACCTCGACGCGGCGGTGGCGGCCTGCGTCGACGAACACGACAGCGAGGTCGTCAACGAGGCTCAAACGTTCGAGGACCTGGGCCTTCGGGCGGCCTTCGTCACCGACCCCGAAGGGTACACCGTCGAACTCATCGAAGACCTGTAGGCTTAACCCGGCGGAACCCCTCACGCGGACAATGAGTTTCGCGGAGCGGTTCCGGCTGAGCGGCCCCGAGGTGGCGGTGTTCGTCTCCGGGGTTTCGAGTATGGGCCTCGAAATCCTCGCGGGGCGGGTCGTCGCGCCACAGTTCGGGAGTTCCATCTACACGTGGGGGAGCATCATCGCCGTCTTCCTCGCCGCGCTCAGCCTGGGTTATCACTTCGGCGGCCGGCGCGCCGGGACGCGGGCGACGAATGGGCGCCTCGTGCGCCTGCTGTTGGGCACGGCGGCCTACGTCGCCCTGCTCATCTTCTTCGGCGATCAGTTGCTGGTATCGACGACGGCGCTCCCCCTGCCGAGTCGCTTCGCCTCCCTGCCCGCGGTGATTATCATGTTCGCCCCGCCGACCTATCTGCTCGGGTTTATCAGCCCGTACGCCGCCCAACTCTCCGAAAAGGAGGGTATCGGCGAGGCGTCGGGCCACGTCTACGCGCTGGGGACCATCGGCAGTATCGTCGGCGCCTTCGGCACCACCTTCTTTCTCATCCCTTCGCTCTCGGTGACGAACATCTACCTCGCGCTCGGCGGCGTCGCCGTCCTCACGGCGCTCTACCTCGCGCTCCCCGACGACGCCGTGTCGGTTCTGCCGGCGCTCGGGGTCGCGCTTCTCTTGGTGGCCGCGACGGCGACGGGCGCGCTCGGCTACACCGCCCGCGGCGAGGTCGTCTACGAGACCCAGACCGCCTACCAGGAACTGGAGGTCATCGACTCGGGCGACACCCGGACGCTGTATCTGGACGGTCAGCGCCACAGCGCGATGGACAAACGGAACCCGACGCGCCACGTCTTCGAGTACACCCGCTACTTCCACCTCCCCTACCTTTTCGCCTCGGACCCCGACGAGATAGACAGGGTCCTGTTCGTCGGCGGCGGCGGCTTCAGCGGGCCCAAACGCTTCGCCGCCGAGTACAACGCCACCGTCGACGTCGCGGAGCTCGACCCCGAGGTCGTTCGCGTGGCGGAGGAGTACTTCCGCGCCGACGAGTACGACATCAACGCCCACGTCCAAGGCGGCCGGCAGTTCCTCCAAGAGACCGAACACACCTACGACCTCGTCGTGTTGGACGCCTACAAGAAGGACAAGGTTCCCTTCCAACTCACGACGAAGGAGTTCATGGACCTCGTGACCGAGCGGCTCTCCCCGAACGGGACGGCCGTCGCCAACGTCATTTCCTCGCCCTCCGGGCCGGCCTCGCGGTTCTACCGCGCCGAGTACAAGACGATGAACGCCTCCTTCGAGCGGGTGTACGCCTTCCCGACCAGCGAGGCGAACGTCGTCCAGAACATCGAACTCGTCGCGACGAAACAGGACGGTGAAATCGCGCAGGAACGGCTCCGCGAGCGCAACCGCGAGCGGGATATCGGGCTCAACCTCGTCGGGGCGATCTCGGGCTACACTACCGACGTGCCCACGGATGACGTGCCCGTGTTGCGCGACGACCGCGCGCCCGTGGACAGCCTCCTGGAGCCGATGGTCGGCCAGCGCTACGTCGTCGAGGAGAGCGGCCCGGGGAACGAGACGAACGGAACGGGAGACTCGGAACCCACCGCACTCCGGCGCGCGCCGACGGCCGTCGTCTGAGAGCGCCGGGCACTCAGTTCCGGGTGTGTTCGAGCACCGAGGCGGAGCTATCGACCACCGCGGTCAGCGTCTCCCCGTCGACGCATATCGACAGTTCCAGCCGCAGGGGGTTCTCGCTCCGGACGTTCGCGCCCGGGTCGAGAACCGGGAGGACCTCCCACACGTACGTCTTCCGCAGGTCGATACCCGCGTCGTAGAGAAAGGCGATGACGGCGGGATGGTCCATCAGGACGGCGCCGACGTTGAGACTCGTTCGGACGCCACACTCCCGACATTCGAAGCGGACGTCCAACACCGGGCGGTAGGTCGCGGACGCCTCCTCCGAGAGCCCAGTCAGCGTCGCGTCCAAGCGACCGTGACAGAGCGTGCAGAAACCGCGGGCGAGTTGGCGGGTGCGCGTCAGGAGGTGCCTGCTGAACACCGCCGGCAGGCGGTCCGGTTCGATGGCCTCGACGGCGACCGGCGGGAGCGGCATTTCCGCGAGTAGTTCCCCGCAGTCGGCGCACGCGACGGTGGCGATCCCGTCGTCGTATCGCGCGACGGCCTCGCCCTCGCAGTGCATACACTCGCCCGCCCTGACGGGCCCGGCGTCGACGTCGGTCGCCTCGGTGAACCGCCCGGAGACGGCCGCCCCGATGGCCTGCCGACCGGCGTAGGTGAGGGTGTACGCCCCGTCGGTTTTCCGGAGGAACTCGGGGACGAGCGTATCGACGTGGTAGTTGAACGTGCCCGAGTCTCGCACCCCGACGCGGGAGCGGAGCTCCGAGAAGGGGAGCGGCTCGGGGAACGCCTCCCATGCCGCCCGGAGGATGTCGATACGGACCTCACTCGCGAGGAGACCGAGCGTCTCGTCGAACGCGGCGGACGGCTCCTTGCTGGCGGTCATGGGTCAAGCGCCGTCGCCTCCCGCTATCAGCGTTCTGGACGGCGTTCGTTCCAATCATACATCCAACAGGAAAGAGTTCCTGCGAGCCCTTACGGTTCTCAGCCCCCACCCGTGTAGCGTGTCGGACCCCGAACGACCCTCCACTCGGACCATGACGGACGAAGACACCACAACGGACGCACAGACGGACGGGGGCGGCGTGCCGGCAGTGCCGCCGGACGACGAAACGCCGACCTGGAACGAGCGCAAGGCCCGCCGCGACGGCCTCGCGCGGGTCACCTACGAGTACTTCGAGCGCGCCCGCCGCGAGGACGAGGACCTCCGCCGGGAATCCGATTACGTCGAGCGCGACGTGCTGGCGTTCCCGACGTGGCCCCACGAGATGATTCGGAACCTCTCGCTGGCCGCGTTCTTTTCCGGGATGATTATATTCCTCGCCGCGACCCTTCCCCCGCATATCGCAGCCCCCGCCGACCCGAACACCACGCCGCAGCCGATTCTTCCCGACTGGTATCTCTACTGGTCCTTCGGCCTGCTTAAGCTCGGCCCGCTCAACCCGGAGCTGGCGATTCTCAGCGGCTCCAAGTTGATGGCCGACCGCACGTACGGTGTAATCGCGAACATCGTCGTCGTCGGCTTCATCGCCATCGTTCCCTTCCTCAACAAGGGGAGCGCCCGCCGGCCGGTCGAACAGCCCTTCTGGGCCGCCGTCGGCGTGAGTGGCGTCGTGTTCGCCATCACCATCGCCGCGTTGGCGGCGAAAAACATTCTCTCGGGCGTTATCGCCCCCCATCTCCTGTTCGACCTGACCTTCGTACTGCCCGTCGTCGCGGGGACCATCACCTACGCAGTCCTGAAGACGATGCGCGAGGGCTACATGTACGACCTCAACCGCCGGTACTACCGGCTCCGGCCCCCGAAATAACGCTCAGTAGTCGATGCGTTCCTCGTCCTTCCAGAAGTGACCCGAGGGCGCACCCTCCGCGAAGGTCGACAGCCAGACCGACGTTTCGGCGCCCTTCTCCGGGCTCCGCGGTGCCTGCTCCCCGCCGAGATCCGTCGCCACCCAGCCGGGGTCGACGGAGTTGACTATCAAGTCGTGGCTCACGTCCAGCGAGACGGTGAGCCCGTTGAGCCCGGCCTTCGACACCCGGTACGCCGGGTGGTCGCCCTCGATAGGGTTCGAGAGAACCCCCAATCCCGACGACACGTTCACGATGCGGCCGTTCTCGGCGTCCTCCAGATGGGGGATGGCGTGCTTGCACAGCACCATCGGCCCGCGGAGGTTCGTATCGAGGATAGCGTCCATCTCGGCCGTGTCCAACTCGTCGAGCGTGACGCCGCTACCGCCGACGCCGGCGTTGTTCACGAGGACATCGAGCCCGCCGGCCTCCGCCGTGATTTCCTCGATAGCGGCGACGACGCTGCTCTCGTCGGTGACGTCGATTTCGACCGGGCGCACGCCGTCGGGGACCTCGTTGGCGGCGTCCCGGACGCCGCCGTACACCGTCGCGTCCAATTCGTTCAATCCGCGCGCCGTCTCGAAGCCGATGCCGCGGTTCGCGCCGGTGACGAGCGCGACCTGCCCTTCCAGAGAGTCGTATCGTTCGACCATGCTGTCGGTGGCGCCGCGAGAAACATGGGCTTTCGCCCGCCGGCAACCTGCCTAGTCGTCCTCGACGCTCGCCGCCTCGGCGTCCGCGACGGGCTCCCCGACCGAACCGATGTCGAGGGGGCTCTGCTCGCCGGGCGCGAGCGTGTTCAGGAGGAGCGCGGAGAGCGCGGTCATGATGACGGGTTGCGTGAAGAAGGTGTTCGCGGCGGGTGGGAGTTGGTCGAAGGCACCCGGTTGGGTGACGACGCCGATGCCCAACCCCAGGGAGACGGCGATGACGACCATGTTGCGCCGGTCGAGGTCGGCGCCCATGAAGACGAGGCGGGCACCGCTGGCCGCGACCATCCCGGCCATCAGGAGGACGGCCCCGCCGAAGACGGCGTTCGGGATGGTCGCGACGAGCGCGCCGACTTTCGGCGAGAGGCCGAGCACCGCGAGCATCACGCCCGCGATGCCGACGACGTGGCGACTCATCACGCCGGTGAAGTTGACGATGCCGACGTTCTGCGAGAAGGAGGTCATCGGGAACGCACCGAAGAAGGCCCCGATGGAGCTCATGATGCCGTCCGTGAGGACGCCGCCGCGGAACTCCTCGTCCGTCGGGTTCCGCCCCTCCGCGGCGGTGACGCCCGACATATCGCCGACGGTCTCCATCGCGGAGACGAGAAAGAGAAAGGCGAAGGTGACGATGGCGACCGGTTCGAACTGCAACTCGAAGGTGGAGGAGGCGACGACTGGCATCGGGAGTTGGACCCACGCGGCGGACGCGACCGCGTCGAAGTTCACGAGCGCGGGCGCGCTCGCGGGGAGATAGAGGTATTCGAGCGCGAGCGCGGCGACGTAGCCGACGACGATGGCCGCGAGCGTGCTCAACAGCCGCGAGACGCCGTCGGTGAAGAGGTTGAGGCCGACCGCGACGGCGAGGACGGTTCCCGCGAGGCCGAGGTTGTAGAGCGCGCCGTAGTCCGCGGCGCCCGCGCCGCCCGCGGCGTCGTTCATCGCCGACGGCACCAGGTAGAGACCGATGATAATGACGACCAACCCCGTCACGAGGGGCGGGAAGAACGCCTTGATTCGCTTGAACTGCCAGCCGATGAGCCCCTCGACGACGACGCCGGTGACGAGGACGGCCCCGAAGACGGCGCCGAGCCCGTACTCGATGCCGATAGCGATGGACGCGCCGAGGAAGGTGAAACTCGTGCCCATCACGATAGGGAGCCGCGAGCCCACGGGCCCTATCGAGTAGGCCTGCACCAGCGTGGCGAGCCCCGAAAAGAGGAGGACCATCTGGACGAGATAGGCCGCGGGGGCGGTCCCGCCCGCGCCGCCGACCTCGCCGGCGACGATGTAGGCCACCGCCGTGGCCGGAACCAACATCACCGCGACGTGCTGGAGGCCTAATAGGAGGGCCTTCCCCGTCGGCGGTTGCTCGTCGCGTTCGTACTCCAACTCGATTTCGCCCTGACTCATTGCCCCGAACGTGTGGGATGGCGCCGATAAACGTTCCGTAAACGTTCCGTGTACGCGCCTATTTCACTGGTTTTATTCGGATATGTATCCACGAACGTGTGCTCTTCAGTCGTGAATCTCGACCTCGCCGTCCTCGACAGTGATGTCGAGGAGGCTGGTCGCCTCGTGGTCGGTGTCGTCCAGCGCGGAGGGTCCAACTTTCCTGATGACGACGACGATGTCCGCGATCTCGGTGCCGATGTCGTCGAGCGCCTCCGTGATCGCCGCTAGGGTGCCGCCCGTCGAGAGGAGGTCGTCAAGGATGAGCACTCTGTCCCCCTCCTCGATGTCGTTGATGTACATCTCCGACTCCGAGTACCCAGTTGTCTGATGGAGCGAGACCTCGTTTTCGAGCCCGTAGGAGCGCTTGCGGATGACGACGAGCGGAATATCGGTTTGGAGGGAGAGGGCGGTCGCGATGTGGATGCCCATCGCCTCGGGGGCGACGATCTTGTCCACGTCCAAGTCCGCGGCACGGGTAACGGCGACGACGACTTCCCGAAGGAGTTCCGGCTGGAGCATGGGCACGCCGTTCGAGATGGGGTGTACGAGATAGGAGTAGCCGTCCTTGTCGATGATGGGCGCCTCGTGTAGGGACTCGCGGAGTCGGTCCATATCCCGGATTCGGCGAGACGGTGAAAAGCGGTTCGTTACGAACGGACGGCCCGCGGCGTATCCATACTTCGCCTCAGACCAGCGGGCCTCGTCCGGCCAGCTATCCTGCTTACGGACCGACGCCGCTCGTTCGCGGCGTCGTCCCGCTTACGCCCGCGGGAATTGCCCGATAGTTTCCTCGCGGAAGGCCTCCTCGTCGAACTCGTAGTCGCCGTCGAAGAAGTCCATCAGCGTCCGCGTGTCGCGCATCGCGTTCTTCAGACACGTGGAGGCGCCTGGCGAGGGCGTGATGTTGAAGATGACGTTCTCGCCGGTTATCTTCGCCTCGCCCATATCGAGGGATTTCTTCTCGGTGTCGACAATCTGCGGGCGGACGCCGCCGTAGCCCTTCGCCCGGCTGATGTCCTCCAGTTCGGCGCTCGGGACGACCTTCTGAACGTCGGGGAGGAAGGCGCGCTTGCCGAGTTCGGGGACGTCGTAGACGAGGTTCTTCAGGACGTAGGGGAGGAGTACCTTGTCCGCGAGGATGTTCGCGTAGCTCAAGAAAGAGTCGGGACTCATCCCGAAGACGTCGAAGAAGTCGCTCACGGTGGATAGTTCGCCGCGTTCGAGCGCCGGCACGAGCTTCGCTGTCGGACCAAAGCGCGTGATACTGTCGTCGTGGACGTCGGCGTCCCCGTGGACCGCGGCGAAGGGGAGTTTCTTCATCTGGAGGGTGTAGACCTTCCCGTTCAGGAAGTCGTCGGCCAGGAAGAAACTGCCGGCAACGGGTAAAAGACTCATCCCCTCGCCGTAGCCCATCCGCTTGGCTATCTGCAGGCTGTGGGAGCCGGCGGCGACCACCGTGGTTTCGGACTCGAACCAGCCCTCGTCTTCGGTTTCGACGAGGAATTCTTCATCCGTTTGGTTCACCCGCTCGACCGTCGTGTCGGTGAACACGTCCACGCCGTCGTTCTCCTCCGCCTTCGCGACGAAGGACTGCGCGACCGCGCCGTAGTCGACGACGTAGCCGTCGGGCGTCTGGAGCGCGCGGAGCTCCGTGTCGGGTTCCCGGCCCTCGACGACCGCGGGTTCGAGTTCCGCGATCTCCTCGCGGCCGATGTCGCGGAGCTTGGGGAAGAGCTCGCCGAAGCCCTCCTCGTGGTAGCGGGCGTCGAGTTGGGCGCTCTCTTCCTCGCCGACGGCGAGGACCATCTTCGAGCGCTTGCTGTGCATCTCCCGGTCGTGGTCGTGGTTTTCGAGGTAGCCCGCCAGCAGTTCGGCGCCCTCCTTGACGTCCTCCGCCTTCTCCAAGGTGTAGTTCGTCTCGATGTCGCCGAAGTGGAGCGTCTGGGAGTTGTTCGTCCGGTGAGAGTTTATCCGTGCCACCTCCGACTCCTTCTCGATGAGCGCGATGCGTTCGATGTCGGTGAACTCCGCCGCCGTGTAGAGCAACGAAGCGCCGCTGATGCCGCCGCCGACGATAACGAGGTCGTATTCCTGTGTCATGGGGCCGCGCTGTTTCCTCTGTTGTGGGTTAGGTACTTAACTTCCCTTTTCGACGGTCGCGAGTCCGCGGCGGGCTACGCCTCGCGAACCCACGTTTCGAGGGTGTACCCCTCGTAGCGCTCCTCGGATTCGAGCGTCCACGCCCCCCGGTCGAAGTCGGGGAAGCGCGCGTCGCCCTCGTACTCGCCGTCGACGCGGCTGAGATACATCCGGTCTGATTCGGGGAGAAAAGCCTCGTAGACGCCCGCACCGCCGAGGACGTAGAGCGTCTCCGTGCCGTCCGTCCGGGCGCGCTCGATGGCCTCCGCGACGCTCCCCACCACAGTGACCGATTCAACGTCGTACGCCGGGTTCCCCCTGCTCAACACGAACTGGCGCGCGCCGGGCAGGTCGTCGCGGTCGAACATCTCGAAGGTCTTCCGCCCGAGCACGACGGTCTCCCCGGAGACCCGCTCGCGGTAGCGCTCCACTTCGCGGGGGAGGTCCCACGGGAGTTCGGCCCCCGCGCCGATGACGCCGTTCTCGCTCACCGCGGCGACGGAGACGATGTCCATGGGCGGGGAAGGGACGCCCCCACCGTAACTGCTGTTACTCGAACGGCCGCGTTCCGAGGGCATTCAACAGGAGGATGGTCGCCACCGCGGCGACGACGAGCACGACGGCGATGGGGAACGCGCGTTCGAGACCGAACGTCGTGAAGGAAACCCAGATCTGGACCGGCATCGTCCGCGGGTAGTAGGCCAACATCACCGTCGCGCCGAACTCCCCGATGGCGCGGGCGAAGGCGAGAGTGATGCCGGCGAGCACGCCCGGCCAGGCGAGCGGGAGCGTGACACGTCGGAGCGTCTCGAAGCGCCCACATCCCAACAGCCGCGCCGCCTCCTCCATGTCTGTGTCGACAGCCTCGAACGCGGAGCGCGCCGTGATGACGACGAACGGCGACGCGACGAACGTCTGGGCGAGGACGACGCCGACGAACGAGCGGGTGAGGGCGAACCCCCCCGAAGCCGCCAACTCACCCAGGACCGTGGCGGGCCCGACCACAGTGAGGAGGAGCATCCCGCTGACGATGGGCGGAAGCACGAGCGGGAGCACGACGAGCGCGTTCACGACCATCGGAAGCCGGCCGTCCGCGCGGGCGAGCCAGTACGCGAGCGGGAGCCCGAGGAGGGTCGCGATGGTCGCGCTCGTGGCGGCGCCGGCGAGCGACGTGGCGGCCGCCGAGACAACGACGGGGCTGGAGAGCCGCGCGAGGACGGCGCCGGGCGGCTGTGCGCTCAGCAACGAGAGGAGGGGCAGGACGTAGTATCCGAGCAGGAGCGCCCCCAGGAGGAACGCCGCCGTAAGTGTGTCGACGCCGTCACGCAACGCCATTGGGCGGAGTGCCGGTGTACGCGGGGTAGTCGTCGGGGACGTCGAAGCCGAACTCGTGCAGGTAGTCGCCGGCGACATGGGCTCGGAAGACCGCCCGCGTCGCGGCCGTCGAACGGCGCAGCGTCGCGGCGTAGCTGATGACACCGCCCTCGACGACCCGTCCGCCCGGGAGTTCGTACGTCGCGGTCGCGTACCGGTCGGCGTGCGCCGGGTCGCTCAGGTTTATCTCCGGGGGGAGGGGAACGTAGTCGTAGCCGCGCTCGACGGCCATGTTCCGGTAGGCGAGGGCGGCGTCGATGTTCCCCGTCTCGAAGGCGCTTATCAACTGCGTCTCCGGGTATACCTGGTCGCGCTCGGGGACCGCCTCGCGGAGGTCGCGTTCGAGGCCGTAGTGCTCGGTGGCGAGTTCGAGCGCGAACAGCGCCCGGTAGCCGAGTGGGTCGGTGTCCGGGTCCGTCCGCCCCAGCGAGACATCTTCCGAAAGCAGGGGCCGATACCAGCGCTCGGCCGCCGCGACGCGCTCCCCGCCTTCGCTGTCGGCGTCGTACGCGAGGACGAGTTCGTTGGTCGCGAACTCGGCGTACCAGTCGGGGGCGAGCGGCGAGTCGAAGAGGGCGGGGTCGGCCAGCGAGACGATATCAGGGTCCTTGGTCCCCTCGGCTACGAGGCGGGCCGCCGTCGCGGAGCCGCGGGCTTCGGGACGGAGCGGGGTATCGAGCGCGGGGCGGAGCCCGTGCTCGACCGCGTCGTTCAGGCTTCCGGCGACGAGCATCGAGACCGATCCCTCGGAGCCGGCACAGCCCGCGACCCCCCCTAGTGCGCCCGCTACCCCCGCGAGAACGGCGCGTCGTGACCGGCGGGGAGCGGACATGGGCTTGAATTTGAGTGGTTCACCAACGAAGTTAACTCAAACGTTTCTGTTTGACCACCTTTGGACGCCGAAGAAACATCACTCACCGAACGACAAGCCGAAGTCCTGGCACTTCGGGAGGACGGACTCACCCGGCGCGAGGCTACGCGTAGGCGCCGTCAACCCTTTGCCGGTGCCGTGACTCACGCCGGACGTGCTCCCGTGGGAGGAGGGCTACTGGCTCGTTCGCTTCCTCCTTCAGCGCGGGCTGGCGGCTATCTACCTCTGTGCCTTTCTCGTTGCCGCCACCCAGTTCCGCCCGCTCGCCGGCGAGAACGGGCTGTTCTCGCTGCGTTCGTACGCCGAGCGCGCGAGCGTAACCGACGGCCCGAGCCTCTTTCAGTTCTTTCCGAGCGACCGCGCCGTCGCGCTCGCGGCGTGGGCAGGCGTCGGGCTCTCCCTGGTGGCTCTGCTCGCGGGCCCGTACTTTCTCCCGCCGGACCTGGCGGTTCCCGCTTCGATGGGCCTCTGGTTCCTGCTGTGGGGCCTCTGCCAGTCCTTCGTGAACGCCGGCGGGCTCTTCTACGGCTACGGCTGGGAGTCGATGTTGTTGGAGACGGGTTTCCTGGCGGTGTTCCTGGGCGCCGGGCCGACCGGACCGCCGGTGCTCATCGTCTGGCTGTTCTCGTGGCTGCTCTTTCGCAACATGTTCGGCGCGGGCCTCATCAAAATGCGCGGCGACCGCTGTTGGCGCGATCTGACCGCGATGGATTTCCACTACGAGACGCAGCCGATGCCGAACCCGGGGAGCTGGTTCGCCCATCACCTGTCCGAGCGGTTCCACCGCCTCGAAGTGGTGGGGAACCACGTCGTCGAGCTCGCGGTCCCCTTCCTCTATTTCGCCCCCGAGCCGTACGCCTCGGTCGCGGGCGTGCTCACCGTCGGCTTTCAGGGCTGGCTCATGCTGACGGGGAACTTCTCGTGGCTGAACGCCCTGACCATCGTGCAGGCGATCGCCGTCACGAGCGATCGGACGCTGGCGGCCGTGTTGCCCGTGAGCGCGCCCGCCGCGGCGCCGGCCCCGCTCTACTTGCAGGTGCTGGCGGCGGGTGTGACCCTGCTGGTGCTCGCGCTGAGTTACTACCCGGTGACGAACATGCTCTCCCCGAACCAGCGGATGAACGCCGGCTTCGACCCCTTCCACATCGTTAACACCTACGGCGCGTTCGGGTCGATAACGAAAGAGCGCTACGGGTTGGTCGTAGAGGGCACGAATCAGGAACACCCCGAGGAGGGCGACTGGGCGGCGTACTCGTTCAAGGGCCATCCCGACGACCCGAGCAAGCGCCCGCGACAGTGGGCGCCCTACCACCTCCGCCTGGACTGGCAGCTCTGGTTCGCCGCGATGCGCCCCCGACCGGGGCGGCGACAGCAGTGGGTGTTCACCCTGCTGGAACGGCTGCTGGACGGCGATTCGTCGGTCGAGGGTCTGCTGGCGGACGTTCCCTTCGACGACGGCCCCGAGAAGGTGCGGGTGCTTCGCTATCGCTACCGGTTCACGACGCCCGAAGAGCGGGCGGAGAGCGGCGACTGGTGGGTCCGCGAGCGCGTCGGGGCGTACGTGCCCGCGACGTCGAACCCCGGCCCGGGACCCTTCGGAGGTGAACTGCGGTGACGGAACGCTTCGTGCAAGCGATTGTCGTCGGGGGGATTGCGCTGGTGGCCGGGTTGTGGGCCGTGGAACTGGGGTCGGGCGCGGCGTGGTGGGGTGGCGTCGGATTGGTGGTTATGGGTGTGCTCGGGTTCGCGTGGGGGATACACAGCGAGTTGTCGGTGTAGACGGTGCTACTGTAATAGCCGGAGCGCGAGGCTACGAGTGTTCAAGCAGATAGGTCCCGGTCTTTGCGCTGCTGTAGACGGACGAGCCCGCCAGTACCAGTAAACAGAGGCCGATGAACTGTCCGCCGGTGAGTTCCCCGAACGATGGCGCCCCCAAGAAAATCCACGCGTCACAATAGACACCGAAGAGACAAACAGCACTGAGACCCAGTTTGGTCATCGCAACGTACCACGGACGTAGTTCAACTGGCTCGACGCCTTCATACCGTATCGCCGCTCGTCGAACGGCATCTCCCCAGCCGACTGATCGGGAGTACCCTGACTGAACACACCCCACGAGTGCGTAGGTAGTTATCACAGTCACCGTGATCCCGGTCGGCCAACTGAGGGCGAAGAGCCCCGAATTCCATTCCACACAGAAGTACACGAGAGCGAAAATGAGGCCGAAGCAACATCCAAAAATTCGGAAGAGATGTGCGAGGACTTGGGCGAAATGAGCTAGCGTCTCACTTGCGAGCACACAATCAGGGAGCCAGCGAGCGGCGGTTCGGGGTGTTAACAGGGGCCCAGAGAAGTTCAAGACAACTGCTACAGGAACGGTGAGAAAAATCAGCGACACTGTGAGTTCGGCGATCATCGTCCGAGAGAACGCTACGGGCCAAGACACTGCTTCCGATCCGATTGCCGCCCGGAAAGAACGCGCCTATCGCTACGCGTGGAACCGCTTCCCGCAGTTCCGGCACGTCGCCCAGTCGCCCGATACCTTCTGCTTCTCATCGCAGTTCGGACAGGTTGTCCACGACGAACCGCCGTAGTGAGACATATTGAGAGGAAACGGCATGTGGTATCAAAAACGACGGCCAAGCGGACTGAAAGTGAATCCTCCACGACTGGCAGAAGATCCTGATGAACAACCTCTTTCAGTAGGTAGAAGGCACAATCCTCTGGCGTTCGTTCACATCTCCTCGCAAATGTGTGGATAGAAAGTCGGCCTCGGCACTCATAGGGTTCGTCACCGCCGGTTGCCGCCGGCTCGGGACACCCTATTTCGTCATCGGCCGAATGGAACGAAACGCCCGACCCGAATGGTCGTTTCGCTCCGCTATGCCCACTCGTACCACGGCGCTGTCGTGTAGAAACCCGTTTACGCCCGAATCGCTTGCTTCCCCTAATGAGTTACCGCGTCGGTCTGGTGGGCAAGCCCTCGGTGGGCAAATCCACGCTGTTCAACGCCGCGACGATGAACGACGTGCCCGAGGGGGCCTACCCCTTCACCACCATCGACCCGAGCGTCGGCGAGGCCTACGTCGGCATCGACTGCGCCGCACCCGAGTTCGAGGAAGAATGTGAGCCGAACCACGGCTTCTGCACCCACGAAACTCGCTACGTCCCCGTCAAACTCGTCGACGTTGCGGGCCTCATCCCGGGCGCCCACGAGGGCAAAGGGCTGGGGAATCAGTTCCTCACGGACCTCAACGAGACGGACGTACTCGTCCACGTCGTGGACTTCTCCGGGACGACGGACATCGAGGGCGAAACCACGGAAGGACATGACCCCCGCGAGGACATCGACTTCCTCGAAAACGAACTCGACATGTGGTATCTTGACATCCTGGAGAAGGGCCTGAAGAAGTTCGAGAGCACGTACCAGGGGCCGAACCCGGGCGACGAAATCACGGTCCAGAGCGTCCTTGAAGAGCAGATGAGCGCCTTCCGCATCAAGGAGGAGGAACTCAAGCAGGTGATTCTCTCGCTGGGACTGGAACTCGACCACACGACGTGGGAGGACACGGACAAGGAGGCGCTCGCCCGCGAAATCAGAAAGCGGACGAAGCCGATGGTCGTCGCGGCGAACAAGATGGACACGCCCGAAGCCCAGGAGAACTACGAGGAGATTACCTCGGACCCCGACTACGAGCATCTCACCATCGTTCCCGCGAGCGCCCACGCCGAGAAAGCCCTCAAGAACGCCGACGAGGGCGGCGTCGTGGACTACCGACAGGGGGCCGACTCCTTCGATATCACCGGCGACGTATCGGGGGAACAGCGCGAGGGCCTCGAACAGATCCGCGAGTTCGTCGAGTCGTTCGGCGGAACGGGCGTCCAGCAGGCCCTCGAAGCCGCGCTCTTCGAAGAACTCGGCCTGAAAGCGGTGTTCCCGGGGACGGCGAACGGCAACTGGACGAAGGGGCCGTTTCGGGATTGTTTCCTCCTTCCCGGGGACGCGACGGCGGAGGGCTTCGCCTACCACCTTCACTCGGACATCGGCGACGGCTTCCTCCACGCCATCGACTGTCGGTCCGGGCGACAGGTCGGCGCGGACACCGACTTGGACCACCGCGCCGTCGTGGAAATCGTGACGACGAACTAGGCGTTAAAGGCCCAACCGCCCGCGGGCGAAGGCGATGCCGGTTTTGAGTTTCGAGGGGCGGGTGATGCGGTCGTGTTCCGCGCGGGTGAGCGCGAAGTCGAAGACGTCGAGGTTCGCGCGCAGGTGGGTCTCGCTGGTAGATTTGGGAATCGTGAGGACGTTCTCGTGTTGGGTCACCCAGCGTAGGGCGACCTGCGCGGGCGACTTGTCGTATTTCTCCCCGATTTCGACGAGGAGGTCGTCCCGGAGCGCGCCGCCGTGCGCGAGCGGGCTGTACGCCGTGAGAAGTACGTCCTCGCGCTGGCAGTAGGCCAGGAGTTCCCGCTGAGGGTTGAACGGGTGGAACTGTACCTGGTTCGTGAACACCGGTTCCGCCGAGAACTCGCGGGCGCGCTCCAGGCGTTCGACCCCGAAGTTCGAGACGCCGATGCGCTCGGCGTGCCCCTCGCGGACCGCCGCGCTCAGGCCGGCCATCGTCGCCTCCAGGTCCGCGAGCGGGTGGGGCCAGTGGATGAGCAGGAGGTCGACCGATTCGACGCCCAGTTTCTCCGTGCTCTCGGCCGCGGAATCGAGAACCTCCCGGTAGGACCGGTTGGACGGGTCGACCTTCGTGGTGAGGAAGATGTCCTCGCGCTCGACGTCCGAATCGGCGATGGCCCGTCCCACCTCGCGCTCGTTGCCGTACAGCTGGGCGGTGTCGACGTGCCGATAGCCCGCGTCGAGCGCGGTGCGGACGGCCTCGTAGCAGGACTCCCCTTCCATGCGCCACGTTCCCAACCCTATTTTCGGGACCGTCGCGCCGTCGTGGTCGATAGCGGTGTCGTACACTCCCATGGCGGGGATTCGTCGGCCATCCCCCTCGCTCTTGTGGAACCGTTTACCCGTTGTTCGGCGTTTGTGGCGGGGAGATACAAGTCCCTCGCGTCCAAAAGGAGCGTATGGACTCGAACGTCGGCGGTGCGGACAGACTCGTGCGGGCAGTGTTGGCGGCCGTCCTGAGTGTCGTCGCCCTCCGGGCGCTGACCGGGGGGAAGCGGAAGTCGGGCCTGCTGGCGGGCGCCGCGGCGCTCGGCCTCGGCTTCAACGCCGTCACCTGTTTCTGTGGGGTGAACAAGGCGCTCGGAGTCGATACGGCAGGGGAGTGAAGGGGCCACCCGATGCTGTGGCTACGGAAACGAAAGTGGGCCGGCGCGAATTCGAATCACCGCGGAGCAAGCTCCGCGAGCCATCGTTCGCTTCGCTCACGAGGACGCGGTTACGGCCACCCGAAGGCCGAAGGATACCAAGCTACCCGAGTCGAAGTGCGGGAAAAGTGGGCCGGCGCGAATTCGAATCGCGGTTACGGCCACCCGAAGGCCGAAGGATACCAAGCTACCCCACCGGCCCGCAGTCGAAACGTGGCCGTGTGGCGGTTTAACCCTTCCGGAACCTAGTACTGGACGTAGCCTGCGGTGTCGAGATAGTTGTGCGCGACCGTGATGGCGTCGTCGCCGTGGAGGGCCTTCGGACCCAGCCGGACGCGCTCGTCGGCGGCCTCCCCCAGCAGGTCGGCCTCGCGCTCGGTGAAGTCGTTGTGGTCCGAGAGGACGAACGCCAGGTCCTCGGGGGGCTCTAACTCGACGACGGGGTCGCCGTCCTCGTGGAGTTGAATCACCGTTCCGTCGAGGGTGTCGAGAACGGCCTCGAAACCGCGCTTGGAGGCGTAGATGCCGGGCGTGCTCTCGTTCTCGCGGTGGCCGATGGCGCCCTCCTTCGCCTCGATCCCTTGCCGAATCAGCGAGGCGATGTTGCGCTCGTCGGGCGAGAGATACCGCAGTTCGGAGCCCTCGAAGCGCAGCGTGAGTTCGTCCCGGAGGACCAGAAAGACCCGGGCGTCTTCGCGGATGTCGTGCGAGAGGCAAAAGGCGGCGTTCACACACCGACAGAGCGCGTCGAGGCGGCCGGCGCCGCCGGCGAGGTCGTCGAGCGAGAACTCCGGATCGACGGGGGCGTCGTGGCCGAGAACGACGAACTGGCGCATACCCGGAGGAGACCGGAGACGGAGAAAGGTCCGTCGTTAGCGTCCGCCGAACTCGCGGTCCGTGTCGGAGTTATCGGTTCCCGCGTCCGGGTCGTCGTCGCTGTCCCCGGCGTCGCTCTCGATGGCCCCCCCGTCGGCCCGAATCTCCCCGCGAACGTCCTCGATGGGGTCCAGGTCGGGCTCCACGTCGCCGAGCACGAGCGCCGCGTAGTAGCGCACGAACACCTGCAAGGGGACCTGAACGTAGCCCACGGCGAGGAGGAGTGTGAGGCCGTAGAGGAACACGCCGACGGCGATGAGAGCGCCCGCGGCGAGGCCCAATCCGCCGGGGCCGGCCAGCAGAAACGCCGGAATCCCGAAGACGATGCCGAACGGAATCAGGAGGACGAAGCCGGCTATCGCGGCGATGATGCCGGCGACGAACCCCACGGCGAGGTTAAGGACGAAGCCCATGAACGCGTAGGCGCCGAACTCCTTGAGGTTCGACCGAACCGCGGGCCAGAGCCGACGCCAGGCGGCGAGGACGCCGCGGTCCTCGGTCAGCATGATGGGCACGACGAACATCGTCGTGAAGCCGTTGACGAGGCCGAGTACGATGGCGAGGGGGATGAAGACGAAGAAGAGCGCGAGCAAGAACAGGAAGGCGACGGTCGACTGGGTGAGGAATGCGAAGGCGAACAGCCCGGCGACCGGGAGGAACACCACGAGCGCGAGGGCAATGCGGAAGCCGAAGAGCCGAGCGCCCTTCCCCAGGTTGCGTCGGGTACCGGCCCGCACTTCGAGGGTCTTCGTCCGGAGGGCGTCGAAGAGGACGAACTGCATCACGGAGCCGAGCAAGCCGAGTATCAACCCGATGAGGAGCGCGACGAGGACGACCGCGGCGATGAGCAACAGCGCGCCATCGGGGACCGCACCGCCCGTCGCCGGTTCGGACGGCGAGACGGCGTTCCCGCCCGTCCCGAAGGGTGAGGCTACGGTGGCGCCCCCCGCGAGGAGGGCGACGACGGCGAAGCGGAACCACCGCCGGAGGTCGAAGGGCAACAGCAGGGACTTGGTGGCGTCGACGGCGTCGTCGACGTCGTCGAATGCGTGGAGGGCCATGCCCGACCATCGGCCCCGGGAGGTAGTAAAAGTAACCCGCGGGATGGAAAGACACGAAAGCCCGCGGCACCCAGAGGGAGTATGATACTCGACACGGCCCGCGACCTCCTCGGTTCGGGGCCACTCTGTGACCCCTGTCTGGGTCGGCCCTTCGCGGACCGGAGTTTCGGCCTCACGAACGAGGCGCGGGGGAACGCCCTCCGCACGGCGCTCGCGCTCGAGGACGACGAGCCCTACGAATCGCCCGACACCGAGGCCTGCTGGGTGTGCGAGGGCGTCTGCGCCGACCACGAGGAGTGGGCCGAACGCGCCGTTGCGGCCTTCGAGGACGTCGACTTCTCGACGTATCAGGTCGGGACGCGAGTACCCCCGCTGCTGGAGGAGAACGACCGCCTGCTCCGCGAGGAGGCGGGGATGGACCCCGACGCCGGCGAGCCCCTAAAATCCGCGTTCAACCGCGAAGTGGGCAAGCGCTTCGGCCGGTTGACGGACACCGAGGTCGACTTCGAGCGCCCGGACGTGCTGGCGCTCTGCCACCTGGAGCGCGACGAGGTCGAAGTGCAGGTCAATCCGGCGTTCGTCTACGGCCGCTACGAGAAACTCGAACGCGACATCCCGCAGACGGAGTGGCCCTGCCGGGAGTGTGGCGGCTCCGGCAAGCAGTTGGGCGACGGCGGCGAGGAACCCTGCGAGCACTGCGGGGGATCGGGCTACCTCTACGACACGAGCGTCGAGGAGGAGATTACCCCCCACGTGAAGGAGGCGATGGACGGCGTGGAGGCGCTCTTCCACGGCGCGGGCCGCGAGGACGTGGACGCGAGGATGTTGGGGACGGGGCGGCCGTTCGTCGTCGAGATCAAGAACCCGACACGCCGCTCGCCCGACGCCGCGGCGCTCCAGCGGGAGATAAACGAGACGTCCGACCTCGTCCGGGTGAGCGGGCTCGCGCTCGCGACCCACGAGATGGTCGAGCGCGTGAAGGAACTCGACGCGAGCAAAACGTACCGGGCCGACGTCGAGTTCGACGGCGACGCGAGCGCCGACGACCTCGAAGCCGCCTGCGAGGAACTCCGGGGGAAGACGGTCGAACAGCGCACGCCGAACCGGGTCGACCACCGGCGCTCTGACCTCGTGCGCGAACGGACGGTGTACAGTATCGAGGCCGACCGCGAGGACGCGCGCCACGCAACCATCGAAATCCACGGCGCGGGCGGACTCTACATCAAGGAGCTCATCAGCGGCGACGAGGGGCGGACCGAACCGTCGCTCGCGGGGCTGCTCGGCGTTGGCGCCGAGGTGACGGCGCTCGACGTGACCGCCGTCGAGGGCGAGGAGGAGCCGTTCGCCGACGAGGACTACCTCCGGGAGTAGCCGGCGGGTCCGAACGCGAGAGCGCAGCCGTTTTGCGCCCGCGCGCCGATGTCGAGCCATGCGATTCGGCGCCGACGAAGCCGGGAAGGGGCCCGTGCTGGGCTCGATGTTCGCCGCCGCGGTGCGCGCGCCGGCCGCCGCGCTCCCCGAGGGCGTAGACGACTCGAAGCGCCTCACACCAGCGAAACGGGAGGCACTCGACGCCGCGATACGCGACGCCGGCGAGGTGGCCGTGGCCGAGGTCCCCGTCGCGCGCATCGACGACCCCGAGACGGACATGAACAGCCTCACCGTCGGGGCCCACGCCGAGGCCATCGCGGGCATCGCGGCGGACGGCGACGACGGGCTCTGCGACGCCGGCGACACCGACGAGGGGCGCTTCGCCCGCCGGGTGGCCGAGCGCGTGTCTGCCGATATCGACCTCCGTGCCCGGCACCGCGCCGACGAGGGAGACCCCCACGTCGCGGCGGCGAGCGTCGTCGCGAAGGTGGCCCGCGACGCGCACGTTTCGGCGTTGGCCGACGAGTACGGCGACGTGGGCAGCGGCTACCCGAGCGACCCGACGACCCGCGACTTTCTGCGCGATTGCGTCGCCGACCGCGGCGAACTGCCCGACTGCGCCCGGCGGAGTTGGTCGACCTGCGAGGACGTGTTGGCGAAGGTCGAACAGGCCGCGCTCTCCGAGTTCTAGAGGTAGTCGTACAGCCGGAGCAGGCCGAGCGCGCCGAGCCCGGCGATGGCGGTGCCGAGGACGACCGCGGGGAGGCTCGTACCGGGCGCGGCCTGCGCGCTGTTCAAGACTATCTGGATACCGGTCCCGAGAAGGACGAGGAGGAACCCCGTCAACACCAGCGTCCCGAGCACGTCCCAGAGCGCGTCTCGGACGGCGTGGTGGACCGCGTCGTACACCTCCCGCTCGGTGAGAGCTGTCGCGCCGTCGTCCGGCGTCGGACCGGTTCCATCGCTCGGGTCGTTTTCGTCGCTCGGATCGGTGGAGGGCATACCTCAACGACGGACGCCGAAGGAAAAAAAGGTTCAGCCGGTCAGTGGTCGGTCAGCCGCGAGCGCAGGATGTCGCCGTACGCCGGCCGGGTGACGATGACCCCGACCAGCACGCCGAGGATGGTGACGATGGCGAAGCCCTGCAGGTCACCGAGCGAGAGCACCGCGAGCGGCGACATCGCGATGATGGTCGTGGCGGCGGCGGCGCCGATGACCCACAGCGCCTTCCGGAAGCGGGACTGGAACACCCGCGAGGAGGACACCTCCTCGGTCATCACCTCGTCGGCGATGATGATGAGGTCGTCCACCCCCGTTCCGATGACCGCGATGAAGCCGGCGATGACCGAGAGGTCGAGCGGGTAGCCGATGGCCGCGGCGAAGCCCAGGAGGATGACGACCTCCGAGAGCGCGGTCAGCACCATCGGGGCGGCCACCCACGGCCGGCCGTAGCGGAGGAAGACGACTCCCGCGACGGCGAGGACGGCGACGAGCCCGGTCACGAAGGAGTAGAGCTTGAAGTCCTCGGCGAGCTCCGAGGAAAGGAAATACGACGTGCCGGACTGCAGGTCGAGGGGCGCGGGCAGGGCGCCGGCCTGCAGGTCCACGCGCAGGTCCTGTGCCTGGCTCAGGTTGGTCGCGGTGATGATGAACTGGCGCTCCTCGAGGAACGCGCCGCTCTCGATGTCACCGGCGAGACCGTCTGACATCGACGCCTCGTAGACGACGTTGCCGTCACGAACGGTGACGATACAGTAGCCGGGGGCCTCGGAGGTGGCCGGGTTATTGCAGTTCTGAATCCCTCTATCGCTGGTGAACCCGTTCTGTCGCATCACCTGGGAGAACCGCTCGGCGCCCTCCGCGGTGAGCGTGATGGGAACCGCGGGCTGGGGTGGCTGGCCGTACTGGCCGGCCGGGCGCACGTCGGATATCTCGTCCTGCGTGATGGCGGTCGTGTTCCGGTCCGTGCCGTCGCCGCTCGGATAGCGCGCGACGACGCGGACGACACCGCGGTCCTGGACGAGTTCGCGGACCTCGCTCGCGTTGGTGTTCGGGACCTCGATGACGATGAACGTCTCGCCGCTGGCCGAACGGGACTGCTGGACGTTCCCGCCCGAGAGGCCCGCGGCGTTGATTTTGCTCCCGATAGTCCGGACGATGGCCGCGCGCGTGGTCTCGGTGACGCCGTCCTCGACGGAGGTCGGTTCGTAGTTCAACTCGGTGAGGGCGTTCGAGAGCTCGTCCGTCGAGACGTTGCCGTAGGCCTCGATGGCGCCCTCGCCGCCGACGATGCCCACGTCGGTGACCTCGACGCCGAGCGCGTCCGCGACTTGGCTTCGCGTGTCCGCGTCCGTGTTGTTGATGCCGTAGGCGACGACGCCGTCGACGGGCGCGCGAAGCCGGGTCCCGCCGTCGAGTTGGATGCCGTACTGGAGGTTCGTGAGCCCCGTGTCCGCGGTGGCGTTCGTCGGGGCGGCGTCGGCGCCGATACCGGGCGCGAAGAGGGCCGCGCCGCTGGCTACGATCAGGACGCCGAGCACGACGATGCGCCAGCGTTCGCGGACGGCGCTCATCGCGCCACCCCCTCGAACTTGTACCAGCGGAGCAGGCTGAGATTGAGCATGTACGTGTTCATCAGGTCCGTCGCGAGGCCGAAGACGAGAATGATGCCGATAGAGGAGAGCAGGTCGATGCCGAAGGCGTAGGCGACGACGGACATCACGGACATCGCGGACAGGGAGGTGACCGTCATCGTCACACCGGTCCGCATCGCGCGACGGACGCTCTCGTAGAAGTCGCCGGAGCGGCGGAGGACGTGGTTGTTCAACAGGATGTCCGAGTCGACCGAATAACCGATGAGCATCAGCAGGGCCGCGACCGTCCCCAGCGAGAGTTGGATGCCGAGCAGGTTCATCAGCGCGACCGGCACCACGATGTCCGAGAACGCCGAGATGACGACGGCGATGGAGGGGATGAACGTGCGGAACAGCGCGAACACGAGGACGCTCATCCCGAGGAACGCGATGCTGAGTCCCAGCAGCGCGACCGACTGCGCGCCGGAGCCGAAGGAAGGCGACGTCGAGGAGATCGAACGTATCGTGTACCCCGCCGCCTCGGTCTGCGAGCGAATCGACCCCTGGTCGGTGGACTGGAACGTTATCAGGTGGGTGTTCTCCTGGGTCGGAATCGCGCGAACCGACTCGACGGAGGCGTCGAAGGTGTCGCGTATCTGGTCCTGTGACGCCGCGGTCTGTACGGTGAGCTCCGTGCCCCCGGTGAACTCGATGCCGAGGGCGACGGGCGTCCCGGTGAGGAAATACCAGCCGACGATGACCAGCAACGCGAGCGCCAACACCGCGACGGGGATGGCGGCGAGTTGCCGGTTCGAATATCGGCTGAAGTCCACTTCAGGGACTTCGAACGTGGCCATACGGCCGGATTGTGAGACGGGGGGGATAAGCCTTTCAGAACGCGGACAGCCGCGGCCCCGCAAGTGAGGGGCGCACAGCGAACTCGACACCCCTCAGCGAGAGGCACGGTGACGTTCGTTCAGCGATAGCGCACGGCGACGAATCCCTCACCGGCCCGGACCTCCACGGTGTCGGCGCCGAGGCGGGCGGCCCGCGCGACGGTGGCCTCGTCCTCGACGACGTCCGCGACGGCCGCCGTCGTGTCGGGCACGCCGATGACGTGGACCGTGTCGCCCTCGACGGCGAGTTGCGCGAGTTCGCCCTCCGCCGGCGCGGCGTCGGCGGCGTCGGGGTGGGGCTCGCCCTCGGCCTCGCGCACGTCGATGTCCCGCTCGGCGGTCAGTTCGGCGACCTCCCACGCGGCGCCCGCGGGCGGAACGGGTTCGATTGTCGCCTCGACGACCGCGCCCGCGTCGAGGCCGGGGTTCTCGGCGAGCGCGTGGACCTGTCCGTTCGCCACGTCCTGCAACACGGCGGTTTCCTCGTCGGCCTCCATCACGTAGAAGACGGCGGCTTTGGGGCTGGTGTCGGTCATATCTCCACAAGCGGGCTCGCGTTTTTCCGCTTGTCGCTATCGAGTGCGAAACCAGAGAGCAGCGATGAGGAGGGCCGCGGCGGCCGGGAAGGCGAGCCCCGTCAGCGGCGGCGCGGCGTACAGCGCGGCGATGAGCGGTTCGAGCGCGCCGGCGGCGCTCGCCGGGTCGCGCAGGTCGGCCGGAATGGAGGCCAGAAGCGTGCCGTACAGCGAGCAGACGAAGAGAAATCCCGCGAGCGCGAAGGCGGCGTCGTGGCGCGAACTCGGCGGGGCCTCCCGGCGGCGGTGGCGTCGCGCGACGGCCAGCACCGGCGCGACCAGCGGGAAGAGTATCAGGAGGCCCACGACGCCGAAGAAGGCCCGCGAGAGCGTCGTCGAGCCGCCCCGCAACGAGGCGGTGCTCGCGATGAGCGTCACCAGCGAGAGCGTCAGGGCGACGGCAACAAAGAGGGCCACGAGCGCCGAGAGGACGGCGTACGCGCGGAACAGCCACGACTCGCTGTGCCGGGCGGCGTAGGGGAACGAACCGACCAACCCGCGGTAGTCGTCGCCGAGCATACGTTCGGGAAGGGGTGGGGGAGGCATAACCGCCACGGACCCGAACCCGCAGGGGTTTAGCCGGCCGGCCGTACGTGGGTGTATGGACCGACCGGTCGTCGCCGCGGGCTTCCTCGCCGCGGGGCTCGCGCTCGTCGGGACACTCCTCCCCGAATCCCCGAATCCGCCGGCCGTGGCGCTCGCCGCGCTCTCGCTTCTCGGATACAGTGCTGTTCGCTACGGCCTCCTCGACGTGAAACGGGGAGCCGCGGTCGGCGCGCTTGGCGGTGGCGGGGTGACGGCGCACGCGCTCGTGTTCGGCTCGGGGAACGCCGCGCTGCTGGCGGGCGCCGGGGGAGTGGGCGCCGCGCTCGCCGCCTCGTTCGTCGGCGGGGACGCCGCCGAGCGGGCGGGAGCGGTGGTTCAGGCGTCGCTCGTGGGCGTGGGTGGCTATCTCGTAATCGTGCTCGCCAGCGTCTACGTGCTCACCGCGCTGGATGCCTTTGGGCTCGCGGAAAACCCCCTCGCGTCGACCGTGAGCAGTCAGCTATCGACCCTGCTGGGCGCGCTCATCGCCGCCGGCTTCTACCTCGCGACGAACGACGAGGGACGGTCGTATATCGACCTCTCGATACCTGGTCGGCGGGCCGTCATCGGGTTCGTTGGGGGCGCCGGTGCGACCGTAGTGGTGTATCTGGGTGCGGCCGCGGCGTTCGCTGCGCTGGGCATCGAGACGAGCCCCCATCAGATACAGGAGACGGTGGCCGGCAACCCCGAACTGCTGGTCGCGTTGGTGCCGGCGTCCTTCCTGTTCGTCGGGGTGGGCGAGGAACTGCTCTTCAGAAACCTCGTCCAGAAGCGCCTCGCGGAGGAGTTCCCCGACGCGTGGGCAGTCACGCTCGCCAGCGGGGTGTTCGCGGCCGTCCACTTGACAGCGTACCTCACCGACGGCGGGTCGCCGGGGGCGTCGCTGCTCGTCGTGTTCGCCGTCTCGCTCGTCTTCGGCGCCGCATACGCCTACAGCGGGAACCTCCTCGTTCCGATTGCCCTCCACGGGACGTACGACTCGGTCGTGTACGCCATCATGGTGTACGGCGCCTGAGTCGGGTGTCGGCTGAGCGTCTGACGGGAGCTTAAGCGGTGTGAGGAAGTATAGCATGGGTATGCCCCGGGAGATATCCGTTTACTGCGAGGACGAGACCGTCGCCAACATCGACGCGCTCGCCCGGGAGTACGGCGTCCCGCGTGAGGAGGTCGTCCGCCAGTTGGTGCAAACGGGATTGGAGGAAGTCAAGTAAGTGCAGGTCGTGCGACAGCCGTCCTGCCCGAAGGTGTGGGACGTGCGTCAGCCGACTCACCTGACCTACCTACGTCGGGTTCTTCCGCGCGAGCTCCGTCCCGCAAACCGGACAGCGCTCCTTGTTCTCGTCGAACTCCCGACCACAGCCCTGACACTGGAACGTCCAATCGCGTTGCTCCTCGATGCCGCCCTGCGCGATAGATTCGACCGGCACGCCGAGGCGCTCGGCGACGTTCTGCATCGCGTAGTCGTCGGTGACGAGCACGGCGTCGAGTTCGAGCGCCGCGGCGACGAGGCGGACGTCGACCTCGGAGAGGGTCTCCAGGTCGCCGGTTTCACGGGCCGCCGTGCGTACGCGGTCGAGGGCGGCCGCGCCGGGCACTTGGATGTGCATCCCGCCGCCCTCCATCGCCTCGAATCGGAACCGCGTCTCGTCGGTGAGCTCCTCGCGGACCGCCGGGATGGTGGCGATTTCGTCGTCGGCCTCGTACCCCTCGATGAACGCCGTGGCGTCCAGGACCTCCATTATCGGGAGACGACGATGTAGTCCTTCACCGCCTGCACGTTGCCCACGGGGATCTGGTAGTGACCGTCCTCGTCGCGGGGGAAATCGAGCGCGGGGCCGCCTTCGAGCGGCTCGACCAGCAGGTCGTTGAGCGCGCCGGATTTGAGGTCCATCGTGATGTTGTACAGCTCGCCGAGTTCGGTGCCGTCCGCCCCCATCACCGCTTTGCCGGAGAGGTTCTGGGCGAGGATGTCTGCCATGCCCCCGCGTTCCCCGGCGAGCGCCTTAAAACTCGCGGGGGACGGAACGCCGGGGAGAACGCGAGTCGAAGGGCTTAGGTCCCTACCACGACTCCAGACCGATAACAGCCGTTCTCCCGGGGCGATTCTCATGTCGGAACCAGAAACCAATGCAGACGTTGACGCGGACGCGGGCGCGCTTCGCACCCCTATCGTGGCGGTGCTCGGGCACGTCGACCACGGGAAAACGAGCCTCCTCGACAAGATACGCGGGTCGGCCGTTATCGAGGGGGAGGCCGGCGCAATCACCCAGCACATCGGGTCGACGGAGGTCCCGTTGGACACCGTCTCGCAGGTCGCTGGGAGCCTGGTGGACCCGACGGAGTTCGACCTGCCCGGGCTCCTGTTCATCGACACCCCGGGCCATCATTCCTTCACGACCCTGCGCTCCCGGGGCGGGGCGCTCGCGGACATCGCCATCCTCGTCGTGGACGTCAACGACGGCTTCCAGCCCCAGACCGAGGAGGCCATCGAGATTCTGAAGAACACGGGGACGCCGTTCGTCGTCGCCGCGAACAAGGTCGACACCGTACCGGGGTGGAACCCGAACCCCGATTCGCCCATCAAGCCCTCCTACGAGGGGCAAAGCGACCGGGTCCGGGGGGACGTGGACGAGAAGCTCTACGAGATTATCGGCGAACTCTCCGACGCCGGCTTCTCCTCCGATTTCTACTGGCGCGTCCAGAACTTCCGGAACAACATCGGCGTCATCCCCGTCTCCGCGGAGACCGGCGAGGGCGTGCCGGACCTCCTCACGGTGCTCATGGGCCTCGCCCAACGCTACATGAAATCGGAGATGGAAATCGACGCGGCGGGTCCCGGCGCGGGCACGGTGTTGGAACTCAAGGAGGAGCAGGGTTTCGGGACGACCCTCGACGTGATTCTCTACGACGGCACCGTCAGGGAGGACGACGAAATCGTCGTCGGCGGTCTACAGGGCCCCATCGAGACGGAGGTCCGGGCACTCCTGAAGCCCCGGCCGCTCTCGGAGATCCGCACCGAGAAGCAGTTCGAGCGCGTCGGGGAAGTGTCGGCGGCGACCGGCATCAAAATCGCCGCCCCCGGGCTGGAGGACGCCATGGCCGGCGCCCCCGTTCGCGTCGTCAGAAACCGCGAGCGCGGCGAAGTGCTCGCGGACGTGGAGGCCGAACTCGCCTCCGTCCAAGTGGATACGACCGACGAGGGCATCGTCGCGAAGGCCGACACCCTCGGGAGCCTGGAGGCACTCTCGAACGCCCTCAATGAGGCCGAAATCCCCGTGATGCGCGCCGAAGTCGGCGATATCCAGCCCCGCGACGTGTCGGTCGCGTCCACCGTCGAGGACGAGAAACAGCGCGTCATCCTCGGCTTCAACGTCGAGATGTCGCGGGACGCCGAGCGCCGGGCGGAGGAGTCGAACGTCGAGGTGTTCAACCACGACGTCATCTACCAACTCGTCGAGGACTACGAGAACTACGTCGAGGAAATCGAGCGCGCCCAACAGGAGGCCGTCTTCGAGAACGTCATCCGGCCCGCACGGTTCAACGTGTTACAGGACCACACCTTTCGACAATCGGACCCCGCAGTCGTCGGCGTCGAGGTCGGTTCGGGCACGCTGAAGAACAACGCACCGGTGGGGAAGTGGGAGGGCAACGAGTTGAACAAAGTCGGAACGGTACAGGGCATCCAATCGCAGGGCGAGGACGTCGAGGAGGCCCGCGCCGGCGAGCGCGTCAGCGTCGCCATCGACGGCCCGACAGTCGGACGACAGATCGAGGAGGGTGACGAGCTGTGGGTCGCCCTCCCCGAGAAACACGCCAAGGTGCTCGAACAGGAACTGAAGGAGGACATCCCGGCCGACGAACTGGAGGCGCTCACGCAGTTCCTGGACAAGCACCGGAACCGGGACCCCTTCTGGGGGAAGTAGCTCAGAACTCGATATTTTCGTTGGGGACTCTTTCGGGACACCGCCCCAAACGTACAATTAGCTGGCACGGAAGGAGGCTGTATGACTGACGAATCGGAGCCTGACAGGGTATACTATTCCTCGCCGCTGTCCCGGCGTGACGCTCTCGCACTCGGTGGAGCGGGACTGACGACGGCACTCGCTGGTTGTAGTGGGATGTCCGACCCATCGGCAGGCGACCCGAGCAGCCCCCCGTCACAATCAGGCGATAGAAACGATGAGAGCGGGGCCAGCGGAAACGGAAATGAAGACCGCCAATCGGTCTATGTTGTTGAGGTGGGTCTTTCTGAGATAGAATATCAGGTTATGCCCCGAGAGTCCCTGAGAGAGGAGTTGCGTGATGACAACTCGATCGAGTACACGATGCGGCTCTATACGACGCCGTTGCACGCACCGTCACAGACCCGACTTACTGAACGGACAATCACAGTTGAATCGACCACGGATTCATTCACGGCATCCTATGAGTTTCCTGAGGAGACGCTGAACCAAGCGCAGCAGTTTGTTTTCACACTTGAGGTAAACGCTCCACAGGAGATCGATGAGTTCCAAGCGTACAGAACGGGAAAGGTCCTCCTCCCATATTACAATCAGGCGCTTGGCGAAACGAAACTGATTGTTCCATCGGCACCAGCACCGTCTCCAACCGACTGGAATAGTGAGTTAACACCAATTACAAAAACGCAAGTCTGGTTCAACGAACCCGACGGAGAGAAATTCAACACGCCGGACGTATCGGAATACTACCCACGACACTGGTACGGCGACTACACGGACCTCGAAATCACAATTGTCGTTCGCTATCCCGTGTACCACACACTAGAAAACAACGACCACCCTGCTTACGAAACTTTACCCAGAAAATACGAAGACGAAGAGGTCCCACTCTTCGACTGGGCTGTCTTCAACTTCGATATTGCGGGAATCGAGATGATTGAGGCTCGACGGTGGAACTCGTGGGTTCTCCAACAAATCGAACGAGGGAGATTCGAACTAACAGACGACGAGAAAGCTGCAAAGAAGCCTTCAGGTGTTGAAATTGAGAGTTTTAATGACCGAGGTGGGCTTCTGAGCGCAGGCAACTTCTACTGGGGGGACGCAACTGAAACGCCGAAACCGTTCGAGATGTATTATCGCAGCCGCTATGGGTCGGTATACGACGGTGGCCCACAATCTCCTGATAGCTCCCCCATTAACCCGATGCACTTCGCTGGTGGTCGTCCCGTGATGAAACGGTGGGCACAGGAGATGGAAGACTCGCTATCAAACAACGACAACTTCCAAAACCATCCTGCTCAAGACTACTACAAAGCAACTATCTTAAAATCGATTATTGGTCATACCCCATATGCGTTCTCCGTAGGGAGGTATCGTAATACGCCAGAGGAACTAATCCTCAACTGGTACAAGAGTCAGGAGGGTGACGAATCTCTTGGAGCCAACTGTGTCGCTGCAACAACCTTCTTCACCGGTGTTGGTGTTCATTTGCTTAATTCAAGCGTCGGTGTTGTGCATATGACAGGGAGTAATGTTGACCATCTCCAGGCAGGGGTTATCAGTCTCGAAAAACCGTACCTGCCCGAATCGATTAATGACGACCAAGCGAAAGGGTTGATTTCTGACTCAGATGCTCGATATGGGTCTGAGTACGGGCGATTCACTCCTGTCGAGTGTAACTTCCAGGCCGCGACAATTGGGTATAACCAACGTGTCGGTTCAGAATATTCGCTCAGGTTGCGGACGTATGCTTCGAACATGGATATCAACTCGCACATCCCTGTGAACGAGAATTACGAGCCTGACATCGACGGTGAGGTTCTCGCAGACCGAGACCCGATACAGAACGCATTCCTCATCCGGAACACCGTTGTCGAACCGAGCCCCCGCCCGTGGTTCGAGAAACTACAGGAAGACTAGGTTCCACTCGTCATTCGCTTGCCTCAAAAATACGGAGCCAGTTCTGGGGGAAGTAACTTACCGCGCCGCCAGTTCCGCGTCCTCGCCGACCGCGATTTTCGCCTGGAGCGCCGCGCCGGCCGCGAGCCCCTGTGCGACGTCCGTGAGTTCGTCGTCGCCCAGTTCCTCGTCGCCGTCGAACTCCGGTTCGAAGCCCGCGCGGACCGGGTTCCCGACCGGGGGGCGCACCGCAACGGTCACCTTCGGGCCGGTGGCCCCGTTCGTGACCTCGGCGCCGACGGTGAACTCGTCGGGGAGATACTCGCGGGTCCGGTCCGCGATGTCGCTGGCTCCCTCCTGGAGCGCGGCGCGCTGTTCGGCCGTGACCTCGGCCACGTCCGTCGACATTCGCTTGCCGGCCTCGACCGTATCGCTCCGGCCGGCGTAGGGGGTGTTGCCGTTCATAGGTACCGAAGGGGCTGAACGAGATTTAAGTCTTGGTGCCGGCGCGAGCCCGGCCGGAAAACGCCGACCCGAGACACAAAAATGTCTACTTTCAGGCTTTTCTCTCACCCGAAGACGGGTTCGCTCTCCCCGTAGGCGGCAACGACGACGGCGGCGACGTACCCCGTCTCCGCGCTCCGGGAGACGACCTCGGTCTCGGTGTCGGGGAGCGCCCACTCACGGAGTTCCGCTCCCGCTGCGAGGCCCTCCAGCACGCGTTCGCGGACGACGCCCTCCTCGGCGCCATCCGCCTCGTAGAAGAGGCCCGGGCCCGGACCCGTCGCCCACCCGAGTCCGGCGACGGCGCGGCCCGGTGCCGGCTGGACGGACTTGGCCTCGACGACGGTCAGCCGATTGCCCGCCGGGCCCAAATCGGGCGCCTCGCCGACGGCTACCACGTCGCCGTCGGCCGGAATCACAGACGAGACGGGAACCAGGTTGTAGTTGTGGACGTTCGCGTCGGCGAGCGCGGCGTCGTAGGCGGCCATCGGCGTCGGACCGGTAGCCGTCCCCCACGCGACGTGAATCGTACCCATAAGGAGAGAAGGAGAGCGGCGCGGAAAAGCGGGCTGATTAGCGGATGTACCGGGAGGAGTAAGTGTCCTCCTCCTCCTCCAGTTTCCGCAGTGCCGCGGCGAAGTCCTCGTCGGTGACCGTCTCGCGGCGGTCACGGATGGCGAACATCCCCGCCTCCGTCGAGAGCGATTCGAGGTCGGCCCCGGAGAAGCCCTCGGTGCGCTCCGCGAGCCGCTCGAAGTCCACGTCGTCGGCGACGTTCATGTCGCGGGTGTGGATCCGCAGAATCTGTTCTCTGCCCTCCGCGTCGGGCTCGGGGACCTCGATGAGGCGGTCGAAGCGGCCGGGGCGGAGGATGGCGCGGTCGAGCATGTCGAAGCGGTTGGTGGCCGCGATGATGCGGACCTCCCCGCGGGTGTCGAAGCCGTCCATCTCGCTCAACAGTTGCATCATCGTGCGCTGGACCTCGGCGTCACCACTCGTTTTGGAGTCCGTGCGCTTGGCCGCGATGGCGTCGATCTCGTCGATGAAGATGATGGCGGGCTCGCGCTCGTTGGCGAGCTCGAAGAGGTCCCGAACCAACCGGCTGCCCTCCCCGATGAATTTTCTCACTAACTCGGAGCCGGCCATCTTGATGAACGTCGCGTCCGTCTGGTTCGCGACGGCCTTCGCCATCATCGTCTTCCCCGTGCCGGGCGGGCCGTGGAGGAGCACGCCGCTTGGCGGCTCGATGCCCACTTCGTCGAACTGGCCGGGGTCGACGATGGGCGATTCGACGGTCTCCCGCACTTCGCGCAGTTGCTCGTGGAGGCCGCCGATGTCCTCGTAGGTGACGTCGGGCGACTCGTCGACCTCCATCGCCTGCGCGCGGGCGTCCGTCTCGGTGTCGAGGATGGACTGGACGGCGAAGGAGTCGTTGATGGTGACTCTGTCGCCCGCCTCCAACTTCTCCTCCATGGCGGGCGAGACGTCGGTGAGGACCTCTTGGTTGTTCCCGTGTTGCTTGACGACGACGCTGCCGTCGAGGATGTCCTCGACCGTCGCGAGGTACAGGGAGGTGTCCTTCAGCGTGTCGTTCTCGCGTTTGACTTGGTCGAGCTCCTCCCGGAGCTGTTCACGTCGCTCCTCGGTCGCGTCCAGTTGCTCGGACAACTGTTCGTTGACCTCGGCGACGTTGATGAAGTGCTCCCGGAGGGCCGCGAGGCGCTCGTCCGGCGACGAGTCCGGGTCGAGATCGAGCGTCGGCCGGTCCGGTAGCGATGGACTCCGCGACATTGCACCATCGTATGGCCCGCGGGGAAAAGTCCCTTTGGGTCACGGCGAGCCTACTGCAGCGTCTCGAACTCGTCGAGATAGTCGTCGTAGACGCCGATAGCGCGCTCGACGGGGGCGGCCGTGGCCATATCGACGCCCGCGCCGCGGAGAAGTTCGAGGGGGTACTCCGTGGAGCCGCGCTTGAGGAAGTCCACGTAGCGTTCGGCGGCGGGGTCGCCCTCCTCGCGGATGTCCTCCGTGAGCGCGACGGCGGCCGAAATCCCGGTGGCGTACTGGTAGACGTAGTAGTTGTAGAAGAAATGCGGAATGCGCATCCACTCCCGTCGGATGTTCTCGTCGACGTTCGCGGGCCCGTAGAACGCCTCCTTGCGCTCGCCGTAGGCTTCGTCCATCCGGTCGGGCGTGAGCGCGCCGCCTTCCTCGACGATTTCGTGGATGCGGTGCTCGAAGTCCGCGAACAGCGTCTGGCGGAACAGCGTCGAGCGGAAGCGCTCCAAGAACTCATTGAGCGCGAAGCGCCGCAGGGTCTCGCTCTCGGCGTTCTCCAGCAGGTGATGCGTGAGGAGCGTCTCGTTCACCGTTGAGGCGACCTCCGCGACGAAGATGGTGTAATCGCCGTAGACGTACGGCTGGTTCTCGCTCGTGAGCTGCGAGTGAAGCGAGTGCCCCAACTCGTGGGCGAGCGTGTACATCGAGGAGACGTCCTCCTGGTAGTTCATCAGGATGTACGGTTGCGTGTCGTAGGTCCCCCCGGAGTAGGCACCCGAGCGCTTCCCGCGGTTCTCGTAGACGTCGACCCACCTGGATTCGAGCCCCTCCTCGACGCGGTTCTGGTAGTCCTCGCCCAGCGGGGCGACGGCCTCGACGACGTGGTCCTTCGCCGTCGCGTAGTCGATGTCCGGGCTCTCGCCCTCCACGAGGGGCATGTAGAGGTCGTACATCTCCAACTCGTCGACACCGAGCGCCTCCCGTTTGAGGTCTGCGTGGCGGTGGAGGACGTCGAGGTTGTCGTCGACGGTGTCGACGAGCGTGTCGTACACCTCCACGGGAACGTTCGGGCCGTCGAGGGCCGCCTCGCGGGCGGTGTCGTAGTTGCGGGCCTCGGCCACTTTGACGTCCTTCTTGACCTGGTGTTCCAGCGCGGAGCCGATGGTGTTGCGGAACTCCGAGACGGTGTCGAAGAACTCCTCGTACACCGTCTGTCGGAACTCACGGTCGCGTTCCTTCAGGAGAACGGTGAAGTTGGACTGCGTGATTTCGACGGCCTCCCCCTCGGGGTTCTCCACCGTCGGGAAGGTCAGGTCGGCGTCCGTGAGCATCCCGTAGACGTCGCCGGGCGTCGAGAGCACTTCTCCCAGCTCGGAGAGGAGCTCCTCGATTTCGGGCGAGCGGGTGTGGGGCTTCATCCGGATGACGTCGTCGAGGTAGTGGTCGTACTCCTCGAGGCCCTCCGTGGTCTCGACCATCTCGTCGAGCTCCTCCCGCGAGAAGGACTGGATGGCCGGGTCGAGGAAGGAACCGGCGGAGGAGGCTTGGCTAGCGAGCGCCGACGCCCGCGAGCGCATCGCCTGGGCCTCCTGGTTTCTGGTGTCCTGGTCCGCGCGCATCCGAGCGTACGCCGACACCATCGACACCTTCCGGCTGAGTTCGTCGCGGAGCTCCAGCACGGAGCGGAGGTCCTTGCCGTCCTCGATGCTCCCTTCGTAGGCGCGCAGTTCGTCGAGGCGACCCTCGACGGCCTCGTAGGCGGCTTCCCACTCCTCCTCGTCGGCGTAGACGCTCCCGAGGTCCCATTTGTACTCCTCGTCGATTTCCTCCCGTTCCGGTACGCTACTCATACGCGTCTCCGCGGACCCGAACCTGTTAAGCGTTCGCAAAAACCGCATCGGGGACCGGCTACTGCTCCCGAACGCCGGCGAGGGTCCCCATCGCCCGTCCCGCGCCGATGCGCTCGTTTCGGCTGGCAGCGAACACCCGGTGAGCGTCCCGAAGCGCCCGCTCGTCCGGGACAAAGTCGGCGCCCGGGTAGGACACATCGCTCAACACGAGCGGCGCGGGCGGCGCGGGGCCGAACCCGTCGGGCCCGGAAAGCGACTCGCGTGAAAGCGCCCGTTCGACCAGTTCAATCCCGGACTCGCCGGTTCCGACCCGTCGAACGAGTTCGACGAGACGGCGGACCATCCCCCGGGCGAAGCCACCGGCCGAGAAACGGAGCGCGAAGCCGCCCGGTGCCCCCGAAACCGCCGTTTCGAGGGTTCGCTCGGTTCCCTCGGTGTCGGTCGTGAAGTTGTGGAAGTCGTGGCTTCCCGCGAGGCGCTCCATCGCCCGCTCCACCCGTTCGCGCTCCGCGCCGGGCGCGTGGAGGTGGTAGACGTACGTCCTCGACAGCGCGTCGTGGGTCGGGTGAAAATCGGAAGGAACGTCGGCACGGGCCCACGCGAACACGTCGTCGGGGAGTTCCCCGTTGAGTGCGCGCGGCGTCAGCCACTCCGGCGCGTCGAACGCGACGGTCTGGGCGAGCGCCGAGACGCCCGCGTCGGTCCGGCCCGCCGCCGCGTACCCCCGGGGTTCGACGCCGTGCGCGTCGAGGGCCTTCAGAATCCGGTCGCTCACCGTCTGTTCGTGGGGCTGGCGCTGGAAGCCTCGATACCCTGTCCCGTCGTACGCCACGCGGAACGCGTACACTACCGGAGGCCGACCACGCGGGTCTGGGTGTGGTCAGGGAACACATCCCGCACTGCTTCCTCGCCGCCGTCCTCCCGGAGGAGCGCGCGGAGCTCCGTCTCGTAGTCCCCCTTCCGGATGTCTTCGCTCGGACCGGACTCGACTTCGAGGCGGGCGTCCGCGAGGCGGTCGACCGCGCCGCGGCCGAAGCCCGAGAGCGGCGCGATGTAGTCGATGTCGTGTCTGTCCTCGAGGCTCTGTGCCTGCGCCCGCGAGACGGAGGGGACCCGGTCGTCGCGGCGGGTCCCGTCCCCGATGGCGGCCACGTCGCGCTCGGCGACCGTTTCGAGGGCGTGTTCGTGGACCCGTTGGATGCCGTTGCGCGGGAAGCCGTCCTCGCGCATCGTCTCGACGGCCTCCGCGGCGACGTCCTGGTCGAGTTCGACCGCCTCGAAGGGGAGCTCAAGGGTTCGTGCGGTGGCCTCGGCGTGGCTCCAGTCGTCGGTGACGCCGAAGTGGGTCGTGACGAGCGTCACGTCGTAGAACTCCGAGAGGAGCAACGCGGCGAGCGAGGAGTCCTTTCCGCCGCTGAAGAGGAGGGCTAAGTCCATCCCCCTACCGACGGGTGATGTTGTAGCTCTGCGAGTCGGGCTTGAGTTCCTGCAACAACTCCTTCATCTGGTCCTCGTCGATCTTGCCCTGTACGCGCCCGGACTGGGCGAGGCGGAGAATCTGTTGTTCGGCCTGCTCGCCGAACTGGGGTTTGGACATCTTCACGGAGTTGAGCCGCTGGCGCGCTCCGTCCGTGAGATGCTTTCGCAGGGCGGCCTTCTTCTGGGCGTCCTGCTGGGCGCGGGCCTGCTCCGCGGCCTCCGGGTTCCCCCCTTCCGATTGCTTGTCCTTGAGCTCCTGCATCCGCTCCTCGCGCAGTTCTTCCAGCCGTTCGTCGTCGGGGTTGCCACTCATAGACACACAAAACAGGTCGCGAGCAAAAACGATTACGCTCGCTTAGACGTAGCGTTCGAGTTCGGGGCGGTCGAGCTCCTCGATGACGTCGCCCGCCGTCGAGTCGAGCAGGGAGCGGCCGTCGGGGGAGACGATGCGGCCGGCACCGCCCTGCTGTTCGACGAGGTCCTCCTCCTCCAGTTGCTGGAGCACCGTTCGGATGATCTTCTTCGAGCCGTCGGACTTGCGGTCGGGCGCGACGCGGTAGCGCGTCGAGCCGCCGGTGGTGCCGCCGTACTCGGTCGAGAGACGCTCGACGCCGACCGGGCCGTCCATCGCGACCTTCCGCAGGACGCTGGCCGCGCGGCGGGCCCAGAAGTCCTCCTGTTCGGGAGGGAGCTCTCGGTTGACTCCGGTCTTCGCGAACTGTGCCCACTCGGGCTCCGCGACGACGTCGCGTTCCGCGAGGTCCTCGGCGACCGCCTCGATGAGTTCCTCGGCGGGCGCGTCGTAGAGGGTTGCCATGCGTGGGAAATCACGTTCGCGGCGTTTAAAGCCATCGTATCCACCCTACCGCTCGACCGAACGGTCCTCGACGCCCTGGAGCCACGCCACCGAGAGCCCGCCGACCGCGGTGGGGAGCCAGTAGGTCGCCCCCCGGTAGACGAGCGCCGCGGTCGTCGCGGCGGCCGTCGAAACGCCCGTAATCGGCACGAGAAGGAGGACGAGCGCGAACTCCACGCCGCCCAGCCCGCCAGGAAGTGGCGTAACACCCGCGATACCGCCCACGGGGACGGCTATCATCACGACCCACGGCGCGACGCCGTAGCCGAGCGCGTGCAGCGTCACCCAGAGCGCGCTCATCATGCACATCCAACCGAGCGCGGAGAACCCGAGCGCGAGAAAGAGCGTCGTCCGGTCCTCTCCGACCCGCTCGATGTTCTTCACGAAGGCGTTCAGCCGCTTTTTCAGCGCCTCCTCGTCGGGCGGGGTGACCCGCGGAATCACGCGCCCGACAGCCCCCAACACGGTGCCGAGCACCGAGGCGATTCGGGGGATGAGTCCCGCACGGGAGCGCCAGAGGAAATAGCCGCTCGCCGGAATGACGACGGCGAGGCCGACGACGAGTGCGATGACGTTCACGAGCCGTCCGTGGAGGGTGAAGGAGACCGCGTAGTAGAGCAGTCCGACGAGCGCCAGGGCGATAGAGGGAACGAAGTTCAGCGCGTCCACGCTGGCGATGGCGGCGAGGCCGCTCTCGTACTCCGAATCCGTCGAGCGCGAGATGAGCAGGGCGCTGAATGGTTCGCCACCGGCCTGTCCGAACGGGGTGACGTTGTTGGCGAACGCCGCCGAGGCGTAGAGGGCGACGGCCCGGGAGCGGGAGACCGGGATGTCGAGCGCGCTCAGGACGGTCCGAAGCGACTGCCCCCACGCGGTGAGCCAGCAGACCGCGAGCGCCGCGATACCGACCAGATACGACCGGTCGAGCGCGCTCGCGGCCGCCGCGAGGTCGCCGACGCCGACGAACCAGACGAGCGCGGCAAGCACGAGCGCCGCGCCGGCGAACCCGAGCGCCACCCCGCGGAGGTCGAGGTCCATGGCCGGACGGGAGGGACGGCCCGGCCCTAAATGCTCCGGCATGTTTGCGTTCCGCCCGACCGCCCCGCTTTTGCCGACGGGGGGCGAGCGGCCGGTATGGACGAACGGGCGGCGCTCGCGCGCATCGCGGGGACCCTCGCTGCCGCGGGCGACGACGCGGCCGTCGTGGACGACACGGTAATCACGACGGACATGCTCCACGAGACGACGGACTTCCCCGGGGGAACGACGCGCTACACCGCGGGCTGGCGGGCCGTGGGCGCCTCCCTCTCCGACGTGGCCGCGATGGGGGCCGCGGCGACGGCGGCGGTGGCAGTGTACGCCGTTCCCGCCTTCGACCCCGCGGAACTCGACGCCTTCCTCCGCGGCGCGAGCGACGTCTGCGAAACCGTCGGCGCGGAGTACGTCGGCGGCGACCTGGACACCCACGAGGAGTTCACCGTCGCGACGACGGCGCTCGGAGAGACAGACCGTCCGGTTCGCCGCTCGGGCGCGAGCCCCGGGGAGAAGGTCTGTGTGACCGGCACGCTCGGGCGGAGCGCCGCTGCCCTCCGACATTTCGAGCGCGGCGAGAGCGAGCGGGCGAACGAGTTGTTCCGCTTTGAGCCCCGCGTTCGGGCGGGCGAGACACTGGTGGATTACGCCACTGCGATGATGGATTCCAGCGACGGGTTGGCGCGCTCGCTCCACCAGTTGGCCGAGGCCTCGGCGTGTGGCTTCGACATCGAGGAACCGGCGGTCCCCATCGACGGGTCGGTCGACGAAACGACCGAGGGACCGGAGGACCGCCGGGAGGCGGGCCTCTTCTTCGGGGAGGACTTCGAGTTGGTCTGTACGGTGCCGGCGGACGAAGTCGGAGACGCCCGCGAGGCCTGTCCGGTTGACCTGACCGTCATCGGCGACGTGACCGACGCCGACGTGCGAGCGGACGGCGATCCCCTCCCGGACAAGGGGTACACGCACAACTGAGTGTCGCGACTCCCTAGACGAGAACCTGTAGCGGAACGGGGGTGAAACAGAGCAACCCGACCGCGAGCGTTGCGATTCCCACGAGTTTCCGGCGCGTGTCGAGCGGGTCGTCCCGGATCGGGTCGGCCGCGCCGAGGTAAGCGAACACCGAGGTCAGGAGGCCCCAGAACACCCAGATTCCGGCGCCGGAGGCGACGTCCGCGACGAAGTGGAGATAGCCCGCGAGGCCGAAGAGGACGACCGGCACGGCCGCCGCGATGGTCTCCGCGCGGGGGCCGACGATGGCCCGGACGATGTGCCCGCCGTCGAGTTGGCCGACGGGGATGAGGTTGAGGAGGGTGAGGAACATCCCCAGCCAGCCACCGATGACCACCGGGTTGATGGACTGTGCGCCCCCGTAAGTCAGCGGTTCGCCGAGCGCCCACGCGATGACCCGGAGGAGAGGCGGCCAGCCGAGCTCGATGCTGATGGCGCTCTCCGATTCGAGGATGCGCTGGGGAACCGTGATGGGGTCCATCGAGAGGCCGATAGCCGTCACGATGACCGTCGCGACCAACCCCGCGATGGGACCGGCGACGCCGATGTCGAAGAGCGCCTCCCGGTCGGGCATCCGGTTTCTGATGCTGATGACGGCACCCATCGTCCCGATAAACGTGGGCGCGGGGATGAAATACGGGAGGGAAGCGTCCACCTCGTGATACTTGCTGGCGAAGTAATGCCCGAACTCGTGACAACCCAGAACGAACATCACGGCGGCGGAGAAGGGCAGGCCGGCGAGGAGGTCCGCGGGTTCGTTCAGCGGTTGGTGGTACCATACCGTCCCGAAGTAGAGCGTGGAAACGAGCGTCCCGAAGAAGAGGCTGAGGTTCGCCCACGGGAACGAATCCTCCGTCTCGGGTTCGGCGACGAGGACCAACTCGCCCGGGCGCTCCTCGAAGGAAACCTCGTACTCCCGCTCCCCGAAGGCGGACTCGACGGCGTCGACGACTTCCGTGCGCGGCGCGAGGGGGTTCCCGAAGTAGAAAACCCGGTCGTCGCCCTCGCGGACCTCGTAGGTCCGGAAGACGTCGCGGAACTCCTCCGGGTCGGGGGCGTCTACGGGCTGTTCCATTGGCTCGTTGTAACGGATGCGTCGTTAAATGCCCCGCGGCTACGGCGAAAGGGGGGAGGAAAGGGCGGCTAGTGGGGGAGCCGGAGCGCTGTCACGCGCCGAGTCAGGCGGTCGTCACGCGCCAGGTCGTCGCGCTCGTGTACGACCACTTCTCGATTTCGATGGCGGCGGCGGAGTCACGGAGCTGCACCATCAGGGCGCCGATCTCCTTGGGCGAGAGGCCGACCTCCTCGGCGATGAACTTGCTCTTGAAGTACACCTCACCGTCCGCGGCCTTCTCGCGCAGGTACTGTTCCAGACGACCTGCCTTGCTGTCGTCGTCGCGGTTCGATTCGGCACCGGAGGGCGTTGTGGCGCTCATCTGTGACACCTCAATCATCCCTTGGGGAGTGACCCCCATATAAAGGGGCGAACGTTGGGGCTGTTTCGCGACGTTTCGGCCGAATCGCGGGGATGAAAAGTGCCACAGAAACGTTTCACAAACGTTTTAGAGGCCTCGAGACATTTTACAGCGGCTTCTAAGACCGTTATTTCCTGTGGGAGTGTGACCGGCTACGTGGCGGGGAACGCGCCACGAACCCCCGGCTTCGAGGGCCGGCCGCGGCGAGAGCGCGCTCCGGCGCGTTGACAACCCTTAAGCCCGGCCTGGGGGTACTCGGGGGCAATGCGAGTCGTAGTCTCCGTCGGCGGTAGCGTTCTCGCGCCGGATCTAGAGCCCGAGCGCGTCGAGGCGTACGCCGCGGCGATATCGGAGTTGGTCGACGCGGGCTGTGAGGTCGGGGCCGTCGTCGGCGGGGGGACCGCCGCGCGGGACTACATCCGCTCCGCCCGCGAGTTGGGTGCGAACGAAATCGAACTCGACGAGCTCGGCATCGGCGTCACCCGTCTGAACGCCCGCCTGCTCATCGCCGCGCTGGACGAGGCGGCTCCTAGCCCGGCCGAGTCCTACGAGGAGGCCGGCGAGGCGATTCGCCGGGGCGACGTGGCCGTGATGGGCGGCGTCGTCGCCGGGCAAACGACGGACGCCGTGAGCGCCGCGCTCGCGGAGTACGTCGGCGCCGACCTGCTGGTGTTCGCGACCAGCGTTCCCGGGGTGTACGACGCCGACCCGAACGTCGACGCCGACGCCACCCGCTACGACGAACTGACGGCGGGCGAGCTAGTCGACGCTATCGTGGATATCGAGATGCGCGCGGGGAGTTCGGCCCCCGTCGACCTGCTGGCGGCAAAACTAATGCAGCGCGCCGGGATGGAAGCGCTCGTCATCGACGGGACGGACCCCGAGGCCGTGGTGGACGCCGTCCTGCAAGACGAGTACGATGGGACGCGAATCGGAGAGTAACGCACACGCGCCCCAGGCCACAACCCCGAACGGTTTTCCCCCTGCCTTCCCACGGTCCCAGTAATGAGCACGTTGACCTGGGTGCTCACCGGCTTGCTCGCCTTCTGGTTCGCGCTCTACGCCCTCCGGGCGCGGGGCCTGCTTCCCGAGTCGGTGCGCTTCCAGGGTCCCTTCGTCACCCTGCATACGGTTCGCGGCCGAAAGCTGTTGAACCGCCTCGCCGCTCCCAAGCGCTTCTGGCGCGCGTGGGGGAACTTCGGACTCGGCGTCGCGATGGTGGTGATGGTCACCGCTGTCGCCTACTTCGTGGTACAGGCGGTCGTCATCCTCCAGAACCCGCCCGGCATCGAGCGCCTCGCCCAACCCTCCTACTACCTGGCGGTGCCGGGCGTGAACCCCCTTTTACCCCTCGAAATGGCGCCCGAAATCGTCCTCGGGCTCCTCATCGGCCTCGTCGTCCACGAGGGGGGGCACGGAATCCTCTGTCGCGTCGAGGACATCGACGTGGACTCGCTGGGGCTGGTCTTCCTCTCCTTCGTCCCGATGGGCGCGTTCGTCCAACCGGACGAGGAGAGCCAGCGCACCGCTGACAGGGGGGCACGAGCGCGAATGTTCGCGGGGGGCGTCACCAACAACTTCGCGGTGACCGCCGTCTTCTTGGTCCTCCTCTTCGGTCCGGTCATCGGATCGTTGAGCCCGGTCGCGGGCGCGGCCATCGCCGGCACAGTCCCGGGGTCGTCGGCCGCGGACGCGGGTATCGAGCGCGGGGACGTGATAACCGGCGTGGCGAACGAGTCGATTGAATCGAACGACGCGCTGAACGACGTGCTGGAGGGCACCCCCGCGCGCAACGTCCCCGTGACGCTGAAAAGCGGCGAGACGGCGGTGGTGAACCGCTCGCTGCTGGTGATGGGCATCGTGGAGGGAACGCCGACGAACCTCTCGCGGGGGGAGACCATTACCCGCGTGAACGACACCCCCGTTCACACGTATCGCGGGCTCCTCGACGCGCTCGAATCGCGGCCGGTCGCGACGCTCCACACGAGGAACACCACCACGACGGGGCCGATGGGCGCCTACGTCTTCGCTATCGAAGGCGGGCCGTTCAACGAGTCGGGCGCCGAGCAGGGCGCCCACGTACTCACCTCCCTCAACGGCGAACGAACGGTCACGCGGGCCGACCTCTCGGCCGCGCTCGGGAACACGACGCCCGGACAGACGGTGCCGGTCGTCGCCTATCGGAACGGCGAGCGGACCGAGTTCTCCGTCGAGCTCGGCTCACAGGAGGGGGACGACGACGGCTATCTCGGCGTACAGATATCCAGCGGCATCAGCGGGGCCTCTGTCTCGGACTTCGGCGTCGAGACCTATCCCGCGAACTGCTACTTGCAAGTGCTCGGCGGCGACGAGGACTGCGGGCTCGGCGGCCTCGGGCTCCCCTTCCAGATTTACCTGGTCCTCATCTTCCCGGTCATCGGGCTGGCGGGGGCCATCCCGCAGTTGCCCTTCAACTTCGCGGGGTTCTTCGGGCCCGTGGCGAACTTCTACGCCGTCGACGGCCCGCTCGCCGCGCTCGGCGGCGGGGTGTTCGCCCTCGCGAACGTCCTCTACTGGGGCGCGTGGATTAACATCAACCTCGGGCTGTTCAACTGCGTCCCCACCTTCGTACTCGACGGCGGCCACATGCTCCGGGCCGGGGCGGAGGCCGTCGTCGCGAGGCTTCCCGTCGATAACCGCACGGAGCTCGTGAGCGCCGTCTCCGTGGGGATTCAGTTGCTGATGTTGATCAGCCTGCTGACGATGGTGTTCGCCCCCTCGCTTCTGAACTGAATTGAACTGAACTGAGCCGAGTTCCGAAAGAGGCGAGTGGGAAGCCACCGAAGGAACCCCATGGCCGAGGCACCCGAGACCGAGGAAGGCTGGTACGCACTCCACTCGTTTTACCGCGTGGACTGGGACGCGTGGCGCAACGCCCCCAACCGTCGACGCCGGAGCGCCTTGGAGGAGGGAGAGGCGTTCCTGACGGCCCGCGAGGGGGAGGACGCGGCGGGCGATTCCGCCGTCTTCTCCGTCGTCGGACACAAGGCCGACCTGCTCTGTCTCCACTTCCGGGAGAGCCTGGACGAGGTCGAGCGCATCGAGCGTGCGTTCGAGAACACCCCGCTCGCGGGGTTCACCGAGCGCGTCGACTCCTATGTCTCCGTGACCGAAGTGTCGGGGTACGTCTCCGACGACTACTTCGAGGACCCCGAATCGGTGGACGAGGGGCTGAAGCGGTACATCGAAGGGAAGCTCACGCCGGACATCCCCGAAGACACCTACGTCTCTTTCTACCCGATGGCGAAGCGCCGCGGGTCGGAGTACAACTGGTACGACCTCGACTTCGAGGAGCGCGCGGAGTTGATGGCCGGCCACGGCGACGTGGGACGGAACTACTCGGGGAAGATCAAACAGGTCATCTCCTCCTCGGTGGGACTAGACGACTACGAGTGGGGCGTCACCCTCTTCGGCGACGACCCGACCGACATCAAGGACATCGTCTACGAGATGCGCTTCGACGACGCCACCTCCAAGTACGGCGAGTTCGGCTCCTTCCGCGTCGGCCGGCGCTTCCCGCCGGGCGACTTGCCCGCCTTCTTCGACGCGGAGGCCCTGCCTGCCGACGGCAAGGGGCACCACGGCCACGCCGAAGGGCATCCCGGGGAACACGGGGAAAGCGAACACGGAGAAGGGGACCACAGGGAGGGAGACCATCACGGCGACGGGGGCCACGACGAGAGCGACGAGGCGTCCATCCGCGAGGAACTCGCCGACCTCGACGTGTACGCCGGGCAACCCCACGGCGAGGACGTCTTCGCGGTCGTCGTCTACTCCGACGCCGACGTGGAGGAACTCGAAAGCGAGGCGGCGGACCTGGCCGAGAGCTTCGACCACTACGACACCCACGAGGGGACGAACGTGTACGAGGGCGATTCGGAACATGCGGTCGTGAGCCTCTGGGAGACCTCCTCCGCGGCGGATACGGCGGCGGGCTTCCTCACCGACCTACCCGGCGTGACCCGCAAAGCCGGCGAGGCCGAGGACGGGTGGGGCACGATGGGGATGTTCTACACCGTCAAACCCGAATACAGGGAGGCGTTCGAGGAGACCTTCGAGGAGGTAGAGGAGTTGCTCGCCGACATGGAGGGCCACCGCGAAACCGAGTTACTCCACAACCGCGAGGACGGCAACGATATGTTCATCGCCAGCCAGTGGGACTCGAAGGAGAACGCGATGGCCTTCTTCCGCTCGGACGCCTTCTCCGAGACCGTGCAGTGGGGCCGCGACGTGCTCGCGGACCGGCCGCGCCACGTCTTCCTGGCGTAGTACCGCTCGCCGTCGGCGAGCGGGGTGTCTTTTTGGTCCAGATTTTTGCACCGAGCGGTTCGCTTCGGCGAACCCGAGGCGGAAAAAGGTGGGTTGTGAGGTGCTCGCGGACCGGCCGCGACACGTCTTCTTGGCCTGAATTCGGGGCGGCGGACGCTGACTCGCGGCGGCCCGGAGTCGTTCGAGCGTCGCTCCGACAGAAGGTCGTTTTACGTGGAAGGGGACAGTGGAGTGAATCATGACGGACATCAGCGTGATGATAGAGGGCCAGGACGGCGTGAACTGGGAGCGCTGGCAGCGAATCGTCCGTACCGTCGAGGAGAGCGGCTTCGACGGCCTGTTCCGGTCGGACCACTTCACCGAGCCGGAGGGGCCGTACACGGACTCCCTTGAACTGTGGACGTCGTTCACATGGCTCGCCGACAACACCGAGCGCATCGAGTTCGGGTCGCTCGTGACGCCGCTCTCGTTCCGTGACCCGGTCTTCACGGCGCGGATGGCAAAGGACGTGGACAACCTCTCGGACGGCCGGCTCACGCTCGGGGTTGGCACAGGGTGGCAGGAGCGCGAACACGAGGCGTTCGGCTACGACCTGCTCGATCTCCCGGAGCGCTTCGACCGCTTCGAGGAGGGCTTGGAGGTTATTCACGACCTGCTCCGAAGCGAGGAGACCGTCTCCTTCGACGGGGAGTACCAGCAGCTGAACGGGGCGAAGCTCCTCCCTCGCCCCGAGCGACCGACGCCGATTCTCGTGGGCGGCAACGGCCGCAACCGGACGATGCCGCTGGCCGCCGCGTACGCCGACGAGTGGAACAGCGTCTGGACCACCCCCGAGGAGTTCGCGGCGCTCTGCGAACACATGGACAGCCTCCTCGCGGCGGAGGGCCGCGACCCGGAGGCGTTCACCAAGTCGGCGATGACCCGCGTCGTCTTCGGCCGGGACGAGGCCGAACTCGAGCGACTCGTCGAGGAGGAGACCGACGCCGAGAGCGTCGCGGAACTGCGGGAGAGCCCGGTCATCGTCGGCACCGAGGAGGAGGTTAGAGAGCACATCGAGCGCCTCGAGGCGGCCGGCGCCGACCGAATCATGCTCCAGTGGCTCGAACTCGACGACACGGACCGACTCGAAGCGATGGCCGACGCCGTCCTCTGAGCGGGCGGCGCGAATAGAAAAGTAGCCGTCAGTCCCCGCTCGCGGGCAACACGCCGGCCCGTTCGAGGTCCTCGCCGTCCACCGAGGTCCGGAAGTCCTCGGGGTTCATCCCGTCGTCGCGCTCGATGCCGAAGTTGTCGGCGTACAATTCTTGAACGCGCTCGTACTCCTCCTCGGAGAGCGGCGGCGTGTCGGGCGCTCCAGCCCACTCGTCGATGTCGGCCTCTGTGCGGAACGTCGGCGTGACCGAGGCGACGGCGTCGTGGGCGAGGAGGAACTGGATGGCGGCCTGGCCCATCGTGCGCGCCCCATCCCGTTCAAGGAAGCGGATGCTTTCTACCTTCTCCCAGCCCGTCTCGTACCACGCGTCGGGGCGGAACCCTCTGTGGTCGCCCTCGTCGAGTTCCGTCTCGGGAGTCACTTGCTCGTTCAGCAGGCCCGAGGAGTGGGGCACGCGGGCGAGAACGGACGTGTCGGAGTTCGTGCGCTCGATCTCGTCGACAAAGTGTTTGCCGGGTGTTTGCTCGAAGAGGTTATACACCACTTGGACGGCGTCGAAGGCGTCGAGTTCGATGGCGCGCTCGCCCTCCGCTATCCAGCCGATAGAGGGGCCGAGGGCCCAGCCGAGGGCGTCGACGAGACCGTCGTCGCGGAGGTTCTCCAAGGTGTTCACGATTTCGGGGGTGACCTCCTCGACGTTCGCGTTGTGGAGTTGCAGGACATCGAGTTTCTCGACGCCGAGCCGGTCGAGCGAGCGCTCGACGGCCGTCTCGATGTAGTCAGGGTTCAGCTCCTTCGGGAGTTCGCCGTGACCGGCCTGGGGGTTGTTGTAGAAGTCGTAGCCGACCTTCGACCCGAGGGTGACTTCCTCGCGGCGGCCCTCGATGGCCTCGCCCACGACCTCCTCACTGTCGCCGTGGCCGTACACGTCGCCGGTGTCGATGAACGTGACGCCCGAGTCGATGGCGTGTCCGAGCATCCGGACGCCGTCCTCGCGGCTCCGGTCGCCCCACCAGTCGGTGCCGACGACCCACGCGCCGAAGCCGACGGTCGAAACCTCCACGCCGGAGTCGCCGAGTTCGCGCTGCTCCATAGGGGACCATACGGTGCGAGGCACTTAGCGCGTGCGGAAACCCGCGGGGCGTGGGAAGAATCAACCGGCAACCTTCGCACGAATCCGGAGGGTATGGTCGGGACGGAAACCCATATGTGGACTACCGGACAAAGGGCTGAAAATGACGAAGCGACGTGTCTCCCTCCCGTCGGACGCCGAATCCGGCGTCAGCGAGTTCATCGCGGAGGTGGACGAACGCCTCTCCTCCGACGAGGACACCTGCGAAGTGGTGGCGGACGTGCTCGTCGACCTCCACGGCGACCGGGAGGCCTACGAGGCGTGGCAAAAGGGAAAGGAGGTGTCCGCCGCCGAACGGGTCCGCTTGCAGGGGTACGACCCGTGTAACTCGACGCTCGAAGCCGAGTACTACGCCGAGAAGGACGAAGAGCGCTTCCAACGCTCGAAGCACCTCCAGTGGCTCTGGCGGCAGTTCGACGCCACGCCGATGGCCGACAACGTCGAGTTCGCCCTGCGCTTTCGCCAGATGTTGGCGAACCACCTCTTCGAGGAGGCCGGCAAGAACCTCCGCATCTTCAAGGGCGTCACCTTCTCCTACGGTCACAATATCTCCGTGGGCGACAACACCGTCATCCACGACGACGTCCATCTGGACGACCGCGGCGAACTCGAAATCGGCGACAGGGTCTCGATTTCGGACGGCGCGCACGTCTACACGCACGACCACGACGTGGTCGACCAGACCGAGATCCGGAACTACAGAACAGTCATCGAGGACGACGTCCGGGTCACCTACGACGCGATGGTCCGCGCGGGCTGTGTCGTCGGCGAGAACAGCGTCGTCGGCGCGCGCGCCGTCGTGCAAAACGACGTGCCGCCCCACCACATCGCCGTGGGGATGCCCGCGAAGTCCGTCAAAATCAAGCCGGGCTTCGAGGACCAAACCGTCCCCATCGAGGAGGCCAACGAGGACCACCAAGCCGAACGCGAACTCCCCTACGAACTCCCCGAGGACGTGGAGCGCTTCGACGAGTTCGGCCGCCCGCCCGAGCGCTCGAAGCCCCACCGACCGCACGAGCGGCCCGAGGGCGCCCGGAGCGAAACGCCGAACCGACGCTGATGGCCCGTGCGCTCGCGTTGAACGTCGGAGCGAACACCAACGAGCCCGGCTTCCGCGGGCCGCGCTACCCCGACGGGACCTTCGACTTCCTGCCGATTCCCGAAACGGAACCCGCCGAGAACGTTCCGACGTACGGCGACCTGAACCCGCATCTCCGTTTCGACGTGCCCGAGTCGGCGTGGGGAACACCGGTGCATCTGGACCCCGAGTTCGCCGAGTACCCCTGCGCGGAGAGATACACCTACGGCGACCCGTACGGCGTGAAGGCAAAGCCCGTGCTCGAACTCCAAGCGGGGGATTTCCTCTATTTCTATGCGACGCTCGAACGAGTGGGTGCTGAAGTGGGCGAACCTAACTGGGGCGCCTCCGTCATCGGCGAGTTCCACCTCGCTCGCGACCCTGTCTCGGGCGAGGCCTACCACGACCTCCCGGAGGAGGAGCGCGCCGCCTTCGCGTCAAACGCCCACGTCAAACGCGAGGAGATGGACGCCCGCGCGCTCGTCCTCGGGGATTCGAGCTCCGAGCTGTACGAGCGCGCCGTCCCACTGAGCGACGGCACCGAGGCGAACCGCCTCGTGACCGAGCTCTCCGAGGACTCCGGGAAGGGGCCGTGGTGGCGCCGCCCGCTGCGCTTCGAGGGGAGGAACGCCGAGCGGTTCCGCGACGCGGTCCGTTCCCGGTCACCCTCTGCGAACGGGAGTTAAGTTTTTTGGAGTTATCAGCCCTGTATCGCTCGGTTTTAAGCGTATTGGGTTCTGAGGCCGATGCGAATGTCCGAGGGGGGAGACCCGACGGGCGAGTTACTGACCGTCATCGCTCGCCGACAGTCCATACTGAACCGGTTGCGCCAGGAGTCGACCACGAAGGCGGCGCTGGTGTCGCAGACGGACAACTCCCGCTCCACCGTCGACCGGGCGCTCAGACGGCTGGAGGCGCTGAACCTCGTCGGCTACCGCGAGGGGGAGTATGAACTGACCGCCACCGGGCGGCTGGCGCTGAACGCCTACGACCAGTTCGCGGCGCGCGCCGAGTCGGTCGTCGCCGCGGGGGAGTTGGTGAGCCACCTCCCCGCGGACGCGCCGCTGGGCCACGCGATGCTCACGGACGCGGACCTCGTCTTCGCGGACGCCGGCGACGACCCGAGCGCCGTCCTCCGCGAGCGACTCGCCGGCGCGGGCCGGGTGCGCGCGCTGGCCCGGAGGTACGACGACGCGCTCGTGGGGCTTCTCGACCGATACGAGGGCGTGGACGCGGACGTCCTCCTCTCGCGCTCGGGCTACGAGGCGGCGGGGGAGTCGGAGGCCCTCCAGCGAGCGACCGACGCAGGCGTCGTCCGGACCGTGGAGACGACGCCCTACGGGCTCTTCGTCTGTGGCTTCGACAGTTCGGACGAGGCCTGTCTGGCCGTCTACGACGACGAAGACAGCCTCCGGGGTATCGTCCGAAACGATGGGACGGAGGCCGTCGCGTGGGCAGAGAAGCTGATTTCGGAGTACGGCGAAACGGCACGGCGCGTAAGTCGGTGAGTCGTCGCTCCGTCGAAAGACTGAATCGGCGTTCTCTCGCGTTCGTTCGTCGCAGAAATGCGCCGGGCGGGAGTCCATCGAGCGAAGCGAGATGGACTACGCCCGGCAAACGACCGACTGAAAGGAGGGAGTGTGCCGGGCGGGAATTGAACCGGATTCAGACGTGCTCGCTGCGCGCGACTGACAGGGTTCAATTCCCTGCTCGTACACGCCGCTCACGTTCGTTCGTCGCAGAAATGCGCCGGGCGGGAATTGAACCCGCGCTATGAGCTTGGGAAGCTCATGTCCTACCACTAGACCACCGGCGCTCACTCGTTGCGCTCGTTCGCGGTGCGCGTTCTCCGGTATCGGCCGCCGGCACTTGAACTACACGGTACTGCGGGGAGCATCGGCGTCGAACTACACGTTCGTCCAACAACGGAAACCGGCGAGTGAATTTAACTCGCTCTCCGCCGAAGCGTAGGTATGGCCCAGCAGACCGCCGCGGCTCTCGACCTGCGGCTCTCCGAGGAAGAACTCGAAGCGGAGCGCGAGCACATCACCGAATTCATCGCCGACACCATCGACGACGCCGGCGCCGAGGGCGCTGTCCTCGGCCTTTCCGGGGGTATCGACAGCACGCTGACGGCCTACCTCACCGCCGAGGCCGTCGGCGAGGAGAACCTCTACGGGCTCGTGATGCCCGGCGAGGTGAGCAGCGAGGAGAACATGTCCGACGCCGAGCGCGTCGCCGAGGAACTGGGTATCGACTACGACGTCATCGAAATCGACCCGGTCATCGACCAGTTGCTGGACGGCTACACGGACGCCGAGGGCGACGAGTTGGCGGTCGGGAACGCCCGTGCGCGGGTCCGGGGCGTGTTCAACTATCTCGTCGCCAACCACGAGTCCAGAGTGGTGCTCGGGACGGGCAACCGCACCGAGGCCGAGGTGGGCTACTTCACGAAGTACGGCGACCAGGCCGTCGACTGCAACCCCATCGGAAACCTCTACAAGACCCAGGTCCGCCAGTTGGCCCGCGCGGTCGGCGTCCCCGAGGACATCGTCGAGAAGCCCCCGACCGCCGGGCTGTGGGCCGATCAGACCGACGAAGAGGAGATGGGAATCGACTACCCGACCCTCGACGTCGTGCTCGCCCTCCACGTCGACGCCGGGCTCTCGACGGCCGCGACGGCCCGCGCCGCGGACGTCGAGGAGGCGACCGTCGAGCACGTCCGCTCGATGTACGAGGGGAGCAAGCACAAACGGCGGATGCCGCCCGCGCCGAAGCCGCGATACTGAAGCCCGCCGCTCTCCGTAAGCCAAAGGTCTTTGCCCGTCAGCCCGCTATCTTGGGGTGATGGACGAGGTTGAGCGAACCCGCACCGCCGCGCGCGAGGCCGTCGCCGACGTGACACCGACGCGCTTGCGGGAGGACTTAGAGGACCACATCGGCGCCACGTCGGCGGTCCCCGGCGTCCTGACGCTGTTCGCCGCGCGGGCGAGCGGTGCTGTTCCCGCTGACGGGGCGCCGACGGACCCGCTCGCACGACGGGCCGCGGGGACGCAACTTATCTACGAAGGGCTTCGCCTGACCCGCCGGCTCGTCCGGGAGGACCCGTGGGGCGAGGACCCCGAGCCGGACCTGCCCGCGGACTTGGACACGCTCGCGGCCGACGTGCTCGTCGCGCGGGGGTTCGCCCTCCTCGCCGACACCGCCGCGGCCGACTGTGCCGTCGAGACGGTCCGCTCGTTCGGCCGCGCGGAGACCGACCGCAACGCGGGACGAACGCCCGAGCGCTCTCTCGAAGCGGACGTGTTCGAGCTCGCGGCCGTCGCCGGCTCCACGGTCGCAGGCGGCGAAACGCCGCTGCCGCTGCGTCAGTACTGCGTCGGTCTCGCTGACGCCCGGGAGGCGACGGGTATCGACCCGGCGGCGACGACGCTCCCCGACGCCGTGGAGGACGTAATGCGCCGCGTCGTTGCCGGGAGCGGCGAGACCGTCGCGTCGCCGTCGCAGGATTAGAAACGAAACTTCTAAACAGCGTAGCGCGTTACAGAGAAGTGCGCCTGGGTAGCTTAGCGGTAAAGCGCGTCCTTGGTAAGGACGAGACCCCGGATTCAAATTCCGGCCTAGGCTCTCTGTGAGGAACAACGCGAAGCCGACGGCTTCGCGACCGTGACGAACGCGAGACGGCACTTTTTGCGAGAACCCGACTGCAAGCCACAGTCCGCCGGAAAGGATTTCCCCGCCAACCCGAAAGAAGGAGTATGGAACGACGGAGATACCTCGCCGCCGCGGCGAGCGCAGGGGTCGCGGCGCTCGCGGGCTGTTCGACCGCCGTCGGGGAGGTCACACCGCCCGACGTACCCACGCAGCAGTTGAACGATGGAGGGTGGGAGAAGACCGGTGAGGAGACCCGCACGGTCTTCGAGGAAAGCTACGGTCCGGTGACGGTGACCGCGAAGGCCCACTCGCTGACGTACAGCGACACCGCGTTGCGCGAGTCCATCCGCGAGAAGACGCTCGGTACTATCGACGCGCAGGTCGCGGTCTACTCCGCGACGCACATCGACTTCGGACCCGACCTGAACAACCTGCCCGGGGGCGTGGGCCGCGAGCAGATACTCGACCAGACCGAGCAGTCCGCCCGGGACCAGTTCCGCTCTCGGATGGAGAACGTCGGGCTACAGGACATCAGCCAAAGTTCGACAGGCTCGTTGACCGTCGACACGGGCGAGGAGGCGAGCGTGACCGAGTACGAAGCGACGTTCCCGGTTGATACCTTCAGCGCGGATTTCCGCGGGGAAACCATCGGCGTGGAGATGGACGACCTACGCGTCGCGGGGATACTCGGGGTGTGGAACCACGGCGACTACGTCCTCGTCGGTGGGGGTGCCTACCCCGCGGAGAACGCGACCGCCTCCGAGAGCGCCGAGTTGAGCGACGCGGTCACCGTCGACGTCGACATCGACCTCGGACTCACGCCGGACGCGTATCGGGAGGAAGTGCGCGGGCTCATCACCGGCGTCGAATGAGCTGGGCCGACCTCTTCGAACGCGCGCCCGATGACGTCAGCGTCGAGGAGATAGAGGCGGCGCTCGAACGCCAGCGGGAGCGATGAGCGACCCCGAGTTCACCCGAGTCGTCGCCGACGCCGACGTGTTGGCGGCGGACCTACTGATAGGTGGCGACGCCCGCAAGGCGCTCGACGCGGTGCGCGAACACTCGTGGATGACGCTCGTCGCGAGCGACCACCTGCTGGACGACGCCGAGGCCGTCATCGCCGATGTGGCCGACGAGGAACTGGCGACGGACTGGCGCGGGAAGGCCGAGGCCGAAACCGTGCAGGTCGAACACAGCGCCGGCGACCATCCGGGACTGGCGAGCGCGCACTTCGGCTCGGCGGCCCACCTGCTCTCCTTCGACCCGGAGCTCCGAAGCGCCCACACCGGCGCGACGATCAAGAAATACGCCGAGGTGAGCATCAAATCACCGGCCGGGTTCGCGACGCTCTTCGACGCTCAGTCGGCGTACGAAGCCGAGTTCGACGAGGAGTACCCCGGCCCGGACCGGGACCCGCGCGCCTAGGCGAGGACGCCGCTGATGGCGCTTGCCACCCCCTCAAAGCCGTTCATCGCGAGCGCGTCGGTGGTGACGAAGACACCGTCTTCCTTCTCGGGGTTCACCACCCGTGTGACGTAGCCGGCGTCGAAGACGCGAATCGTGAAATCGTAGTCGCCGAGTTCGGAGTCCCGGTAGGCCTCCTCCGCGTCGAAGCCGCGCTGTTCGACGGCGACGAAGGATTCGAGGTCCGCGTCCCGCTCCAGATCCGAGCGGAGGTACACCTGTTCGTACTCGGCGGGCGTGAAGTAGGTCACGCTGCGGAGGCTGTCACCCGTCGCTGTCCGGCAGGCACTGACGAGTTCGTCGCGGTCGTCGTCGTCGAGACGGGACATACGCCGACTACACGACGGACCGTGATAAGCGTTGCCACACCACGGACGCGTAGCTAGGTTTCGTACCACTCGGCGAACTTCGCCAGCGCCCGCCCCCGGTGCGAGAGGGCGTTTTTCTCCTCGGTGGTCATCTCCGCGAAGGTGGTCCCCCCGTGTTCGAATATCGGGTCGAAGCCGAAGCCGCCCTCGCCGCGCGGGGAAACGATCGTTCCCTCGACGCCCCCCGGGAACGTCTCGACGGTCTCGCCGTCGGCGTAGGCGACGACGCTCCGGAACGCCGCCCGCTGGGTGTCCTCCGCGAGAGCTAACTCCGACACCCGTTCGATGCCCAGTTTCTCCTCGACGTACGAGGAGTAGGGCCCCGGGAACCCGTCTAGGGACTCGATGAACAGGCCCGAATCGTCCACGATGACCGGCTCGCCCGCCACGTCGTGGGCCTCGCGGGCGCCCGCCGCGGCGATGTCGGCGAGCGAGTCGCTCTGTATCTCGGCGTAGTCGTAATCGAGTTGCTCGACCTCGGTGTCGAGGTAGTCGCGGGCCTCCCGGAGCTTCCCGGGGTTGGTGGTGACGAAGCGGAGCATACCCGCGCTGGGGGCGGGGCGAAGAAAAGCTAGTCGTCGTCGACCAGCACTTCGACCGGTTCGGCCTCCTCCTCGGTTTCTCCCCCGGAGCGCTCGTGGAGGAGCAGTGCGACGGCGACGCCCACGACGACCCACGAGCGCGGGTTCGCCAGGTTCAGCGTGTAGCCGATGCCGAAGGGCTTCTCCACCAACATTCCCTCGCCGGGCTGCCAGTAGGAGGACAGCATGCGGGAGAGCGAGGGACGCTCGAAGTTGTAGGGCACACCGAACATCTCGCCGGACGCCGGTTTCTCCGTCGGGGAGTTCTCGGACATAATGAGGTGTAGAGGGCCCCGGGATAAATCAGTTATTGGTAGCGTCCCCGCCCCTCGATGGCGGCGAGGCGCTCGAGGACGTCACTGTCGGGGTAGGCGTCGGTAACGGCCGCCACGAGTTCGGGGTCCGCCGCCGTGCCCGCGAGCGACTGGCGGAAGACGTGGAGGTCCATCGCGTAGTCCTCCACGTCCTCGGAGTGGTAGCCGAGCCCGAAGTCGATGAGGTAGGTTCGCTCGGGCGCAACACGGACGTTCCGGACCGTCGGGTCGCCGTGGACCACACCCGCGTCATGGAGCGTCGCCAGATGGCCGGCGGTCTCGCGGACCCGTTCCTCGGTGATGGCGTCGCGCAGGTCGTGCGCGCCGACGCGTTCGAGTTCGAGGCGGCGCGCTTCGGTGTCGACGTCGAAGACGACGGGCGTCGGCACGCCCGCGCGGCGGGCGCCACTCGTGAGGCGGGCCTCCGCGACCGTCCGGTCACGGCGCAGTCGGTCGTCGAGTTCGGGGTGGCGATACTCCTTGCGGGGGCGGGTTTTCGTCACGCGCTCGCCCATCTCCACCGTCGCCTCGGCCCCCCGGACCGCACCGGTGTCCGCTCGCGGGTCCGGGTCCGGCGTCCGCCACGTCACGTCGACCTCGTCGGGGCGGAAGGAGGGCAACACGTTCGACTCGGCGATTTCCAGGGTGTCGCCCGCGGCGTACATCTGAGCGCCCAGGGCGGCGATCATGCCGGCGTTGTCGCGCAGGAACCGGGGCTCAGGAGCGAAGAACTCCGCGCCGCGCTCGGCGCACATCCCCGCGAGCATCTCCCGGAGGCGGTCGTTCTGGCCGACGCCACCCCCCAGGACGAGTTCGTCGCGACCCGTCAGCGAGAGCGCGCGCTCCGCGACCTCGGTGAGCATCGCGAAGATAGTTTCTTCGAGGCCACAGCAGACGTCCTCGACTGGAACGCCGTCGTCGACGGCCTGCTTGGCGGCGCTCATGATTCCCGAGAAGGAGAAGTCCATCCCCTTCACGACGTAGGGGAGTTCGTGGTACTCACCATCCCGCGCCCGTTTCTCCACCTTGGGACCGCCGGGGTGAGACCAGCCCAGATGGCGCGTGAACTTGTCGATGGCGTTGCCCGCGCCGGTGTCCATCGTCTCGCCGAGCACTCTGTACCTCCCGTTCCGGTAGGCGAGCGCGTGGGCGTTCGCGCCGGAGGCGTTCAGACAGACGGGGGCTTCGAAGCCCGAGCGCCGGCGCCCGATTTCGAGGTGGGCGACCATGTGGTTGGCCCCCACAAGAGGGACGTCGAGCGTCCCGGCGAGCGCACGCGCCGCCGTTCCCGCCACCCGGAGACAGGGGCCGAGGCCGGGGCCGCGGGAGAAGGCGACGGCGTCGATAGGCGCCGCCTGTCGGCCCGAGGAACGCAGTTCCTCGGCGTCTATTGGGCCCTCACAGTAATCGAGAGCCTCCTGAATGACCTCGGGAACCGCCTCGCGCATGTGCTCGGCGGCCTCGCGCGGGTTGATACCGCCGCTATCGGGTTGGTAGGCTTCGGAGAAAATCTCGATGTCGGCGTCCCCGTCAGCATCGCCCTCGAAGAGCGCGGCGCTCGCACACCACGCCGTCCCTTCGACGCCGAGAACGCGCACCGTACTACCTTACTCCCACTCGGTGTAGCCGCACTTCCCGCAGTGCTTGCGATCGCCGTGGTCCGCGAGGAAGGAGTTCTCACAGCGGGGGCATTCCTCCTTCACGGCCTCGCCGTCCTCGTAGTAGTCGCTCCGGGGCATTTAGGCCTCCTCCGCCTCCTCGACGTCCTCGCCGATCTTGTTCCGGTCGAGCATGTGCTCCTGTTCCACGTCGCGGGCGGCGTCGGCGGAGTCGTACACCTTCGCGTAGCCGACGGTCTTGCGCATCCCGAACTTCGTGTCGAGCTCGTGGACGACGACCTCGTCGCTACCCTTGTCGAGTTGGGCGGCGAGGGAGTCGCGGACGGAGAGGCGGGACGGCGTCGCCTCCTCGTGAGTGACTTCGAAGCGAACATCGGTCCGGTGGAGCAAGGGATTGGTGTCCTGCTCCAGAATCTCGATTTCCATAGTCAGTTACCGTACCTTCGCCCGGAAACCCCCAAAAGGATTTCGAAGGGTCACGGGAGCAACGAGACGAGGCGCTCCTCGGTGTCGAGTTCCCCAAGTAACTCCCGGACTTGCCCCCGGGTTTCGGCGTCGACGGCTACCCTGACCATGCCCTCGCCGGGCTGGCCGTAGACGACCAGCGCGCCCTCGGGCGCCGAGAGCACCGCCGGCAGGGTTGCCAAGTCTTCCTCGCCCTCCACCGATATCACCGTGCGCTCGCCGCCCGTCGCGGCGCGCACGGCGCTGACGAGCGCGGCCACCAGCTCCGCGGAGAGCGTGCCCGGCTCGTTCGGGACGACGGCGTCCGGCGGGAACTCGTCAAGCGCGGCCGCCACGTCCGGGTCGACGGCCTCGCGCTCGGTTCGGCCGTCGACGAGCGCCACGTCCGGCGGCCGACCGGCTCGGAGGAGGTGGTAGGTGACAACGTCGCCGACGGCGATGACCGGCCCGTCGGCGCCGGCGAGTAGTTCGGGGACCTCGGTGAAAACCGGACCCATCGGCTCCTTGAACGCGTCCCGGGCCGACGGCGGCAGCGTCGCGACGGTCTCTTGGCCCACTTATCTGACTTTCAGCGCGTACGTCCCGGGTTCGGTGGTCTCCATCTTCGCCGCGATTTCGGACTCCTCGGGGTGGACGATGATGACGTAGCCCGCCCAGTCCTCGGTCAGGCTCGTCGACCCACAGGCGGGACAGGTGTCGGAGTCGGCGTCGACGACGCGGTGACACTCCCGACAGACCAACCGATTGGACGCCATTACTCGGTCACCTCGGTGTCGGCCTCGATGCCCTCCTCGCGGCGGTCCTCGCGAAGCCAGCCGTGCTTCCCGAGGCCGGGCTGTTTGGCGGTGAGCCCGATCTTCGAGTCGCGGGGGTTGCGTTCGTCGATGGACTTCGTGACGATGCGCGCCCGGACGGAGTCGCCCACGCCCAGGAGCTTATCGGAGTCACGCGAAGAGAGCTGCTGGTTCTCCTCGTCGTACGCGAGATACTCGTCCGATATCTGAGAGACGTGGAGCAGCCCGTCGACGGGGCCGATGCCGACGAAGGTGCCGAAGTTGACCACTTCGACGACCTCGCCATCGACGACTTCCTGCATCTGCGGGTCGAAGGAGACCACGTCGAACTCGGCGTTGTAGTAGACGCCGGGTCGGTTGGGAATGACCGCGCCTTCGCCGATGTCGTGGACCTCCGTGACCGTCACGATGCTGCCGATGTCCTCGTCCATGCGCCCTTCGAGTTTCTCCTGGAGCAGCCGCTTGACCCGCTTGGGGGTCACGTCGGCTAGGTGCTCCGGGGGAACCTCGACCGTGTCCTTGAGCCTGACTCGTTTGTACATCTTAGGGGGTACTGCGTTGGAGTTGATTCCGGCCCCGTAAATGGATTACCGGCACGTCCGCCTCCAGCAGACGTTCCTTCAGGGGTCCGTCGTTCGTGACGACCGCCTCGACCTCGTTTTTGAGGGCGAGTTCGAGGAGCGCGTCGTCCGCGTACGGTTCCTCGTGATTCAGCGTGGGAAGCCCGGACGCCAAGTCCAGCCCCACCGACGCCGCGGTGCCCTCCTCGCCGGCGCCGTCGGCGAGGGTTTCGAGTTCCGCGCGCACGGCGCGGGGCACGGCGTAGTCGGCGTCGGGACGGACCCGCTCTAACTCCTCGAAGAGCCGGAGGTCCGCCTCGACAGGGGCCATCAGTGCGTTGGCGTCCAGCGCTATCATTTCAGCGTTCCCACCCCGATGAGCCGCCAGCGCGCGCCGACGCGGCGGTTGATGGCGATCTTCGCGCCCGCGGGGGCACAGACCGGTCGCTTGAGCGCCACGTCGCACTCGCCGCCGCGCGCGCTCGTGACCGAGCCTACGGTGGTTGCGGTGCCGACGGTGAGCATGAGCGGTTCGTTGGTGGAGATCTCCTCGACCTCGTCGTCGTCCATCTCCCCAACCAGCCTATCGAGGAGTTCGACCTCCATCGTGAACTGCCGGCGCGTCTCGGGCAGCGTGCCGGGCGGGCCCGCGACCTGCCCGGCGAGCGCGTCGCCCTTCGTGAGCGAGGGGTCGAGTCCGGTGCCTACACCCAGGAGACCACCGGGGGATGCCTTCTCGACGTTCTCGCCACCGGCCTGTATCGAGCGCACGTCGCTCTCGATGTCGCGCCACTCCGAGGAGCCCTCCTCCTCGACCTCGTGGCCCGGCCGAACCTGGAGGTCGTCGCCGACTTCGAGTTCGCCCTGTACCAGGCTCCCGCCGAGCACGCCGCCCAGCAGGTCCTCGGGCTTCGTGCCCGGACGGTTGATGTCGAACGAGCGTGCGACGTACATCAGCGCGTCGTCGTCGGGGTCCCGTTCGGGCGTGGGTATCTCGTCCTCGACAGCGTCGATGAGCACGTCGAGGTTGATGTCCTGTTCGGCGCTCACCGGAACCACGGGAGCGTCCTCGGCGACGGTGCCCTCGACGAACTCCTGTATCTGCTCGTAGTTCTCGCGGGCCTCCTCGGCGTCGACGAGGTCCACCTTGTTCTGCGCGATGACGATGTTCTCGATGCCGATGATGTCGAGCGCCATCAGGTGTTCCTCCGTCTGGGCGCGCGGGACGGGTTCGTCGGCGCTGATGACGAGCACGGCGCCGTCCATCAGCGCGGCACCCGCGAGCATCGTCGCCATCAGCGTCTCGTGACCCGGTGCGTCCACGAAGGAAACGGTGCGGAGGAACTCGGTCTCGGCCCCGTGTTCGGGGCACTCCTCCTCGACCGTGTAACACTCCGGTTCGTCGCACTCGGGGCAGCGGCGGAACGTCGCGTCCGCGTAGCCCAGGCGGATCGAGATTCCGCGTTTCATCTCCTCGGAGTGCTGGTCGGTCCACTCGCCGGAGAGCGCACGGACCAGCGTCGTCTTCCCGTGGTCGACGTGGCCGACGAGTCCGATGTTCACCTCCGGTTGTCTGTGTTGTCCTGCCATCGTGAGAGTAATCTTGTGAGGATTTCGCTCCGAACGACTGATAAACCTACTGTTACGGGTCCGAAATTCCCCGCCGAACCGGCGGGGAGTCCGCCTCGACGGCGGCGCGTTTTTCTCCGCGCCGCCCGAATCGGGCCTGTGCGCGAGTACGCCTTCGAGTTGCGCCTCTGTGCCCGCCTCGAAGCGCGCGCCCCCGGAACCGTCGCCCGACAGGTCGGCGCGAGCGTCGGCGGCGAACGCGTAATGGACAGCGTCGTCGTCACGCCCGGGCCCGCGTTCGACGAGCGGACAGTAATCACACCTGACACGATACCCCCGTCAGTAATCGAAGCCGGCGTGAGCCGTCGCTGGACGCCCGTCACGGACGCTTTTGCGGGTCCGCCGGGCCGCGCCCGCTCGCTCGCGGAGCGCGGCGTCGAGTCGGAGTTCCTCGAACGCGAGCGCAGGAACGGGACGGACTGCGTACGCGCCGTCGCCCGCTACCCCGACTGGTTCGACGAACTCGTCGGTTTCGAGCACAAACCCGATTTGGGGAGTCCGGGCGACCTCTACACCCAACTCCGGAAGGACGCCAGCCTCGCGCTCCTCGATTCGGTGGTTCTCACCACCGAGTCCTACGTCACCGGTGCGCACCTGAACCGTATCCCCCCCGAAATCGGGGTGTGGCGCGTGGACTTCGAGTGCGAGGAGCCCATCGAGGTCGTGCGCGAACCGACAGAACTGGACGCCGACGGCCCCGGCCTCCAAATCGAGAGCCGGGAGGCTGGGAAATCGGACGTGCGCCCCGTCACGAGCGAGGAGAAGGCCCGCCAGCGCCGCCGCGTCGCGGAGCGCGCCTACGGGAAGGGCTGGCGCCCCCGGTTCCCGGCCTGCGCGCGGGTCGAGCAGGGGGAAGAGGCGGGCGCGACCCTCCCTTTCTGTCCGTGGAAGGGGAGAGTGGTGAACCCGAACGCCGACTGCGGGCCCGACTGTGCCGGCTTCGAGGAGGGGGCTCCACCCGAAACCGATCCCACAGGGGAGCGGGCCGAACGGACCGACTGGGTCGCTGACCCCGACGGCGCCCGCACGGAGCAAGCGCGGCTCGGTGGCTGGGAGTAGTCAGCCCAGCCGACGGTACACTGTCCAGCCGACGGCGACGGCGGCCACCCCAGCACCGAGCGCGAGCGGGACGGGGTCGTCCGTGCCGAACTCCCAGCCGAACGCGACCGAGCCGACGAGCGCGACCAGCGCGACTGCCGCGCCGACGTACCGGAGGGGCTTGGACCCCGAGGACCTCCCTGGCATATCCGCCCCGTTCGACCGGGGGGAAGGAAAGCGTTGTGCGCCCGTGCGGCCGTAAGCCTAAGTGGACGAGCGACGAGCGTCGCGTATGAACACCGCCCGCTCGCTCGGCGTCGGCGCCGCCTTCTCGGCCGCCGTAACGGCCGGCGCGTACGCCCTCCTCGCCCCCACCGCAACGTTGCTGGTCAGCGTCGCCGTCGTCTACCTCGCCTGGGGTGCCGTGAGCGCCGCCCGGCCCGCCGTCTGGCGGGTGAACGGTTCGAAATGGGCCGCCCTCTTCGCCGGCGTGACGACGTTCGGCACGATAGGGCTGATGAACGGCTCCGGCCCCGACCCGCGCTTCGACGTCGTCGTGCTCGGGTTCGGCCTCGCCGCGTTCGCCTACGTCTGTGGCGCGGTGACGGCGCTCGACGACATGGACGGAACCGGGCACGGCGAACCGGAGACGACGCCCGCCGACTAGAGCTCGTAGGTCTCGCCGTCGACCGCCAGGGGTTCCTCGAAGGCCTCGTCGGCGTCGTAGAAATGCGAGACGTGGACCAGTCTGTACTCTTTTGCCCGGAGTTCCTCGCAGAGCTGTATCGCGCCCTCGCGGGTCATGTGCTTCGTCCCGAACGTCCGGGGGACCCCCTCGTCGTCGTGGTGGTTTCCGCCGATGGGGTGGTGCTCACAGAGGCGCGCCGGGACGATGCCGTCAGCGAGCAGGAGGTCCGCGTCCCGGAGGCGCTCGCGGCTCGCTTCGGGGAGCGCGTAGTTCGTATCGCCCGTCAGCGCGAGTTTCGTCCCGTCCTTCTCGATTGTGAGGCCGTAGCACACCAGCGGCGGGTGTTCGACGGGCACGAGCGTCACGTCGAAGCCACAGACTGAGAACGGCTCGAACGGCGTTTGGGGATGGACGCGCACCGCGTCGAGGTAGTCGTACTTCCGCTCGACCGTGTCGGCGACGCTCTCGTCGGTCCGGGGGTCCGTCTCGTCGGCCGCGTAGGTGGGCAGCGAATCCACGACGCGGTAGGTGTTGCCCAACCCGTCGAGGTGGTCGAAGTGAATGTGCGTTATCAGGCACGCGTCGGGAAGCGGCGCGCGAGAGCGGACGAACTGATGGCGGAAGTCGGGCGAGGCGTCGATGAGGAGGCTCTCGCCGGTGTCCTCGTTCTCGACGTGTACCGAAAACCGGGTGCGCTCGACGCCCTCCGAGCGGGCGCGTTCGCAGGTGTCACAGTCACAGCCCGCGGTGGGCGTACCCGTCGTGTCGCCCGTCCCCAACAAGGTGACGCGCATTCAGTCGTGGCTGGCGTGGGCGCCGTGGTCGTGATCGTGTTCGTGGTCGTGTTCGTCCCCGGTGTCACCCACGAGCTCGTCGCTGTCCTCGATAGCGTCGAGGTTCTTCAGGTTGTCGCGCTCCTCGAAGGCCTCGACGGCGTCGTGGAGGTCCTGCTGTGTGAGCGCGGTCCGTCCCTCGACGAGCGCCGCGAGCACCGCCTCGCGGAGCACGAGTCGGAGGTCCGAGCCCGTCAGCCCCTCCGTCTCGGCGGCCAGCTCCTGCGAATCGAAGTCCGCGAGCTCCATCTGCGCCGTAATGAGTTCGAGGATGGCCGCGCGCATCTGTTCGTTCGGCTTCGGGAAGTGGAGAATCTCGTCGAAGCGCCGCCACGCCGCGGCGTCCAGCTGGTCGGGGTGGTTGGTCGCCCCGATGAGGAGGACCTCGTCCCGAATCAGCGAGACGTCGTCGATGGACTTCAGCAGGGTGTTCACCGCGCGCTTGATGGCCGCGTGCTCGTCGGAGCCCCGCGTCTTGGCGACGAAGTCGAACTCGTCGATGAACAGGATACAGGGGGAGAGGCGCTTGGCCACCTCGAAGACCTTCTCGACGTTCTTCGCCGTCTCGCCCAGGTACTGGCTGGTGATCATCGAGAGTTTGACCTCCACGAAGGGGAGGTCCATCTCGCTCGCCAGCCCCCTCGCGGTGGAGGTCTTCCCGGTCCCGGGGGGCCCGACGAAGAGGAGTTTCCCGATCTCCCGCAGGCCGATGTCCGCGAGGTAGTCCCGGTGGGCGATGGCCTGGCGTATCTTGTCGATCTCCGCCTCCTGTTCCTGGGTGAGGACCACGTCGTCGAGCGTCAACTCGACCTCCTCGGGGGCGTGGACGTCCACGAGGTCGAGCATCTCCTCGTCGTCCTCGTCGAAGTACTCCGCGAGGAGGTTGTCTATCCACGCCCGGTCGGCGTGGACCGACGTGTTGGCCTCGCGAGCCTCCTCGTAGGGGACGCCGAACTCCTCGCCGAACTCGTAGGCGAGAGTGGGGTTCTCGCGGAGGCGTTCGGCGTCCGTTCGGTCGAGATACCACTCCTCGGCGAGGTCCTCGTCTATCAGTTCGAGCCGGCCCGAGAAGTTATCCCGGTCGGTGAACATCAGCCCCGAAATCGCCTCCCAGGGCTCCTCAACGCCGGTGATGGCCGACGCTGTCTCGGCGTCCACCGGTATCGGTCGTTCGAGGCCGTCGCCGTCCCAGAGGGCCTGCCTGACGTTCGGGGGAAGGTCGCCCTCGTCGAGTGCCGGCGACCGTTCGTAAACCCGGGCCGTCAGCAGCGTTTCGACGACCGCGAGCGCTCCGTCGCTCATCGTCTACCGTTGACGAGCGGCCCGTATAAGACCGTCGGAGGGGAACACGGTGGCCGGCTCAGGCGCCGTTCTCGGCGACGCCGGGCGCGAGGAAGAAGTGCAGGGGGCGATTCGACTGGTACTGCTGGTAGACGGACTCGGTGTATCCACGCTCACGCAGGCAGTCGCCGACGTCGTCGGCGACGAGTTCGGGACCGCCGTGTCCCGGGTTGAGGGCGATAACGACGGGCGCGTCGGTCCCGCAGGCGACGCTCGCGTTCGTCGTGTCGTCGACCGTCGCGTTCGCCTTCTCGGTGTACCAAGGCAGCGGGAGACGGTCGAACCACGCCGGCGGCGGGTCCTCGTCCCACACCTCGTCGTCGGAGAGCTTGTCCCCGTAGTAGAGCACGTCCGTCCCCGCGTTGGCCGGCGCTTCGCGCTCGATACTGCGGAGGACGGGCTGCATCTCGCCGGCGGGTTGGGCGTACTGGACCATCACCCCGTCCTCGCCGAGGTCGGGCGATTGGGGGTTCAGATACGACGTTTCGGCGGCGACCCCGCCCCCGATGGCCGCAGCGAGGACGAGCGTCGCCGCGCCGAGCGCGAATCCCACGGTTCCGGGGCGGTCCCGGCGCTCGTAGGCCCGTCGGGTGAGCCGCCAGAGCCCCGCGAGGCCGACCGCCGCGGGCACGGCGAGGGGGACGGCGACGTTAATCGCCGACCACGGGGCGGTAATATCGGTGATGAGCGGGTAGCCGAACAGTCCCGAGAGCCCCCAGAAGAAACAGAACCCGACGAACCCGCGGGTGTCGCTCCCTCCGTACCGGTCCGCGAGGAAGCCCGCGGCGGCGAACGCGGCCAATGGAAGGGACGTGTAAGCGAGCACCTTGGCGTAGTAGATGAAATACGGGATGTAAGCGTGGTCGCGCATCCCCGCGGAGAGCCACGTGTCGAGTTTGTCCCACACGCCGACCGTCGCGCCGGTGAGCGCGTCCACGGGCGAGGTGACGGGGAGCGGCGCGTAGAAGGCGAGAAACGTCCCCGCGAAGACGAACAGTCCACCGACGGCGGCGACCGCGAACCCGCTGAGCCGCGCGGCGTCGAGTTCCCCGACGCGTTCGCGGGCCGCGGCGAGCACGTCCGTCCCGCGCTCCCGGGCGAGGAGGACCCGGGCGTCGAACACGAGAACCCCGGCGCCGACCCACGAAATCGGGTAGGCCAGCGCGTTCTCCTTGGTAGTGAACGCCAGGGCGAACGCGAGCGCCGCGGGCACCAGGAGAAGCGGCCGCTCGGCGTCGTAGGCCCGCACGGCGAAGGCGACGGCGGCGAACATGAAGGCCGCTATCAACATGTCGTTGCGCATGAACCGCGAGTAGTAGAGCAGCAAGGGGTTGGCCGCGAGGAAGACCGCGAGCGCGACGACCTCCGAGTCGCGCAGCCGCTCGCGGAGGAGGAGCGCCGTGAGGGGGAGCAGCCCGCCGACGAGCGCCATCGGAAAGCGCGCGAGGAAGTCGCTCGCGCCGAACCACGAGAAGAGGACGCCGTTGACGTGCGGAATGAAGGGGCCGTGGATGATGGGCCGGTACTCCCACGCGCCGGTCTCCATGTAGCGCAGAATCCATCCGCCCACCCGCCCCTCGTCTTGGTGGAAGACCCGCCAGCCGAGCGCCCACAGGCGGGCGAGGAGGGCCATCGCCGTCACCGCCGCCACGGCGGGGACGGGGCGGGCGAGACGCGTACGAAGGGACCGCGACATGGATGCGGATTGCGGGAGGGGCGATAAACCCTTTCTGCAACGGGGTGACGCGACGCATCGTCGGGCGGGATGGTGCCCCGCGTCGCCGGAAACGCGGCGCTGATGACGGGGCGGCGCGGGCATTTATGCCCGTCGGGAGCACACATCGCGTATGGACCGACCCACCCCCGTCGTCGTGGACGCCGTGCGAACGCCCCAAGGGAAGGAGGGCGGCGCGCTCGCGGATATGCGCTCCGAGGACCTCTCCGTCCCGCTCGTGGAGGCCCTCCTCGACCGGACGGGCGTCGAGACCGACGCCGTGGAGGACCTGCTGTGGGGCTGTGCCCAACAGCGCGGCGAGCAGGACAACAACCTCGCACGCATCATCAGCCTGCTCTCCCCGCTCGGCGAGGGGACGCCCGGCGCGACTATCAACCGCTGGTGTGCGTCCTCGATGGAGGCCATCGCCCGCGCCGCCGACGCGGTTCGGGCGGGCCAACACGACTGCCTGCTGGCGGGCGGCGTCGAGTCGATGACCCGCGTACCGATGGGCGATTCGATGACGGACCTCCACCCCGACCTCGGGGACCTGTACAACGTCCCGGACCTCTCGATGGGGATGACCGCCGAGAAAGTGAGCAGGGAGTACGACGTCTCGCGGGAGGCCCAGGACGAGTACGCCCTGCGCTCGCACGAACGTGCGGCCGAGGCCACCGAGAAGGGGTATCTCGACGACCAGCTCGTTCCCGTCGGGGGGCTCGAAACCGACGAGGGCATCCGGTACGACACGAGCCTGGAGAAGCTCGGAAAGCTCTCGCCCGTCTTCCGCTCGGACGGGAACGTCACCGCGGGCAACGCCTCCCAGATAAGCGACGGCGCCGCGGCGACGATGGTGACCAGCGAGGCGTTCGCGGAGGAGCACGACCTGGACATCATGGCCTACGTCGGCAGCCACGCCGTCGCGGGCGTCGACCCGACGGTGATGGGCATCGGGCCGGTTCCGGCGACGGAGAAACTGCTGGAGAAGGTGAACCGGGAAACGGAGGATTACGACCTGGTGGAGCTCAACGAGGCCTTCGCCTCCCAAACCCTCTACTGCCGCCGGGAGTTGGGAATCGACGAGGGGAAGTTCAACGTCAACGGCGGCGCCATCGCCGTCGGCCACCCGCTGGGCGCGTCGGGCGCGCGCCTTCCCGTGACGTTGCTCCACGAACTGGAGCGCCGCGACGAAAAGAGAGGATTAGCGACGCTCTGTGTCGGCTTCGGGCAAGGGATGGCAATCGAGTTTGAGCGGCCCGAATAGCGCCGCACGGCGGGCGAACGCTTTTGTTCAGAGGATATAATTTGTTCAATACAGACATGAGCGCCGAAAGCGTCCCGGAACTCGTCGAGACGTGGCAGAGCGGCGCGGTGATTGTCGTTGGGTGCGTTCTCACCGGGGCAGTCGGCGGCTTCGCCGTCGTCCGAACGGGCGTACTGGACCCGTTCCCGGGGTTCGTTGTCGGCCTCTTCGGTGGGACCTTCCTTTCGTTCCTGGCTCTCTCCTACCTGCTGTACGGCCGCTAAGCCCCAAAAATCAGTTCTCCGTCTCGCAGAAGCTCATCGCTTCCCGTACCGCCTCGTCGCTGCCGATGACGGTGATGCGGTCGCCCTTCTCCAGCACCGTGTCCGCCTCGGGCACCCATACGTCGCCGTTGCGGGAAACCAGTGCGATGAGACAGCCCTCGGGGAGTTCGGGGCCGACCTCGCGAACCACGCGCCCCGCGAGTTCGGAGTTCCGGACTTCGATTTCCTGTACGTCGCCCTGGCGGCCGACGTCGGTCATCCAGGAGGACATCGCGGGGCGCTCGATGGCGTTGTCGATGGCCCACGCCGTCGCCAGCGTGGAGGAGATAGTCCGCACGCCTAGGTCCTCGAAGGCCTCGACGTTGTCCGGGTTGTTCGCCCGGGCGATGACCGTCTCCACGTCGAACTTCGACTTCGCCAGCTGGGCGACGAGGAGGTTCACGTCGTCGTCCCCGGTCGCGGCGACGACGATACGGGCGTTCCCGCCCCCCGCGGAGCGGAGTTCGTCCGTGTCGGTGCCGTCACCGATGTGTACCGTGTGACCCGCGTTGCGGGCGGTTTGTACGACCGATTCGTCCTGCTCGACGATGACGACGTTTTCGCCCCGGTCCGTGAGGCGCGTGGCGAGCGCACGGCCCACCTTTCCGCCGCCGACGATGATGACACGCATTGGAATCACGTCCAGATACTCAGCGATGTGACGGGCGAACCCGGCCTCGAAGACGACGGTCGCCAGAATGACGAGGAAGACCGTCCCGACGAGGATGTTCGCGCCCGTCTCCATCCCGAGGTCGCGCAACTCGACCGCGAAGAGCGTCGCCACGGAGGCCGGAATGATGCCCCGTGGGCCGACGAAACTCATGAAGAGGCGCTCGGAGAGGGTGAAACGGTCGCCCAGCCCGAGCGTCGAGAGCAACACGAGCGCCGGGCGGATGACCAGCGCCACCGCGATGACGACCGCGACACCCCCGAGGCCGAGCGCGAGAAGGTCCTCGAAGGTCAGAAGCGCCGCCAGCGCGATGAACACGAAGGAGAGGACGATGAGCGTCACGTCCCCTTTGAACTCCGCGATGTCCTCCTCGTAGGGGAGGTCGGCGTTCCCGAGGAGGAGCCCCGCCGTCGCGACGGCCGCGATGCCCGCCTCGGTAAAGATGGCGTCGGCGGCGGCGTAGGCGACGAGCGCGCCAGCCAGCGTGAGGAGGCGGGCGTTCTGGGGCGCGTTCCCCGGCGAGAGGTCGACATGCTCGAGCAGGTAGTAGATGATGCCCGCGACGAGCGCGCCGATGAGGAGACCGACCCCCAGCCGTTCGGCGAACAGCTGGACGAGCGCCGTCGGCTCCGCCGTCCCGAGCCGGATGGACTCGAAGATGACGACCGCCAGAATCGCCGCCGTTACGTCGTTGATGATGCCCTCGGCGTCGAGCGCCGTCCCGACCCGGTCGCGGACGGGGACGACTTCGAGAATGGGCGCGATGACGGTCGGGCCCGTCGCGACGAGGAGCGCGCCGACGAGCGCCGAAATCGACCACGTCGCGGCCGGGAGGAAGAACTTCACCGCGAGCGTCGTCGCGAGGAAGGCAATGGCCGCGCCGGCGGTCACCAACCGGAAGGTCGCCTTCGGCGCCTCGCGAATCGTGTCGATGTTGATGTGGAAGGCGCCCTCGAAGACGATGATTGCCACCGAGAGCCCGACAATGGCGGGCAGCGCGCCGCCGAAGGACGCCGCCGTGACGAGGGGGTCGATACCGGGGAGCCACGCGCCCAGGCCCTCGGGCCCGAGCAGGATGCCCGCCGCGATGAGGAAGACGACGCTCGGCACGCGGAACCGGTCGGAGAGCACCTGTGCGATGATACCCACGCCGACCACGGCCGCAACGAGCACGAGGAGGTTGCTGCTGGCTGCCACTGTTCGACCGGGATTAGAGCCCGCCCCCTGATAAAACCCGAAGAACCCGGCGTTACTCGTACACCGATTGTACCTCCTCGGCGTAGCGCTCCAGAATCGCCCGGCGCTTCTTCTTCAGCGAGGGGGTGAGCAGGCCGTTCTCCTCGGTGAACTCCTCGGGGACGAGCGCGAAGCGCTTCACCGACTCGTGGGGCTCGAAGCCGCGATTGGCCACTTCTACTTCGCGGGCGACCCGCTCGTGGGCGCCGTCGTGGTCGGCGAGCGCGGCGTCCTCCTCGGGGAGCGTGACGCCGTCGGCGGCCGCCTGTTCGCGGAGCGCGTCCGTGTTCGGGACGACGAGCGCGCCCACGAACTTCCGGGCGTCGCCGAAGACGAGCGCCTGTTCGATGAGGGGGCTGGACGCGAGTGCGTCCTCGATGGGGCCGGGCGCGACCATCTTCCCCGTGGAGAGCTTCAACAGCTGTTTCGAGCGTTCCACGAAGGAGATGTAGCCGTCGGCGCGGCGCTCGACCACGTCGCCCGTGCGGAACCACTCGCCCTCGAAGGCCGCCTCAGTGTCCGCGGGGAGGCCGCGATACCTTCGGAACACGTTCGGCCCGCGCACGAGGAGTTCGCCCACTTCGCTGTCGCCGGCGGTTCGGGGGCTCTCGGGGTTAACTGACTCGTCGATTTTTACCTCGCAGTCAACGACCGGGGGACCGACGGTCCCGATTTCGAACGCGTCCGGCGGGTTCGCCGCGACGACGGGCGCCGTCTCAGTGAGGCCGTACCCCTCCAGAACGGGAATCCCCATCGCGTGATAGAGCCGGCAGAGCTCCGGTTGGAGGCTCCCGCCGCCGCTTATCATGAAGTCGAGTTCGCCGCCCAACGCCTCGCGGACCTTCGTGAAGACGAGGCGGTCGGCGAGGCCCATCGCGGCCGAGAGCAACACCCCGGGGTCGTCGGCGCGCTGGTGGCGCCCGCCGACGTCGATCGCCCACTCGAAGATGCGCTTCGAGACGGCCGACCCCGAGGCGTTCTCGGCGACGGCGTCGTACAGTTTCTCGTACACCCGAGGGACGCTGGTCCCCACTTCGGGGCGCACCGCCGAGAAGTCCTCGCGGAGCGTGTCGGGGCTCTCGGCGTAGGCGACGGTCGCGCCCGACGCGAACATGAGAAAGTGCCCCGCCAGCCGCTCGAAGACGTGTGCGAGCGGGAGAAACGAAACCGTCCGGGTCCCGACGTCGACCCCGGGCCCGTCCCGGTCCGGTCGGGGGCCGAAGCGCCGGAAGCACTGGTCGACGTTCGCCTTGAAGTTCGCGTGGGTGAGTTCGACGCCCTTCGGTTGGCCCGTCGTCCCGGAGGTGTAGATGAGACTCGCGAGGTCGTCGGGGTCGCGGGCGTCGAGCCACCCCCGATACGTCGCCTCGTCGTACGCCTCGGCGCCGAGTTCGTACACCTCGCCGAGCGTGTAGCAGTCCACGGGCGCGTCGAGCGACTCGGCGTCGTCCATGGTGACGACGAAATCGAGGTCGGCGTCGGCCTCCACGGCGTGCTCGCGGAGCTCGCGATTCGCGACGACGGCGCCGACGGCGTCGGAGTCCGAAAGCAGATGGGAGACTTGCCGGACGGAGGCCTTCGGGTACAGCGTCGTGACGACGCCGCCGGCCGCGAGCGTGGCGAAATCCGTCAGCGCCCACTCCAGGCGCGTGTCGGCGTAGATGCCCAAGGCGTCGCCCGCCTCGACGCCGAGTTCGCGAAAGCCCGCGGCGAGACGGCGGACGACGGCCCGGGACTCGGCGTACGTCAGCGAGCGGAACTCGCCCTCTGGCGCGGCATCGATGGCCGCGGGAGTCAGCGAACGGTCGTGAACGCCGCCCTTGTAGGACTGCGCCGGCGTCTCCGGGTGGCGCTCGGCGCTGGCCTCGAACGTCTCGGGGAGCGTCGCGCGTCCGAGAACGGGGTGCTCGAACTCCCGTTCGGCCTCACGAGTGTCCATTGTCACCGGTTCCGGGCGACGGGGCTTAGTTTATTCCCCGAGATAATCCGAAACGCCCCGAACGTTGAGCTTCGCCTCCTCCCGAGCCTTGCGGGCGCCCCAGACGTCCGCGAAGCGGCGTTCGTACTCCTCAGCGAGCGTTTCGCCCGGGTCCTTGCCTTCCTCGCGGAGCAGGCGGACCCGCTCGACGAACTCCCGGAGCGCGCCGGCGTACGCCGAGAGCGCCGCGTCGGGGTCGCCCGCGCCAGGTCCGAAGTGGGTGTAACAGAGGCGGTCGGCGCCCAGCCCGCGGAGGGTGTCCAAATCGTCCAGACAGGCGTCGAGGTTGAACTGCGGGGGCGGCGACGTCGGCACCACCTCTTCGCGGCCCGGTACCCAGAGCCCCGCGGCGTCGCCGACGAACGCGACGTTCGAGTCCTCGTCGTGGAACGCCACCTGATGGGGCGCGTGGCCCGGGCAACGGTGCGCGCGGAGGGTCCGGTCGCCGAGTTCTACCGGGTCGCCGTCCGTGAGTTCCACGATACGTTCTTCAGGAACGGGCTCGGGCTCGGCGTAGAACTCCCACATGTCGCCGACCGCTCGTTTGGTGCCTTCCACCAGCCGGCCCGGCTCGGCGAGATGGCGCGCACCCGCCTCGTGGGCGTAGACGGTCAGGTCGGGGTAGCGCTCGGCGAGGAAACCAGCGCCGCCCGCGTGGTCGAGGTGGACGTGCGTGAGAAGCAGGGCCTCGGGTTCGCAGTCGAGGGCGTCCAGCGCGTCGAACACCGCGTCGCGGTCGGCGCCGATGCCCGACTCCACGACGATGCCCGCCGGATGGACGTAGACGCCGCCGTAGTTCGGGGTACCGTACATCCCGGTGTCCGCGAAGTACCACTCGCCCTCGGGCACTGCTTCGGGGTCGCCGACGGTCATACCCGAGCGTGGGGGCCGCGCGGCAAAAAGACCGCCCGCCGAGCGACACGGTTTTGCCCCGCGCCGGGGAAGGCCGGACAAATGTTGAGTAGGCAGTTCGTCCGGGAGAACCCCGACACCGTCCGGGACGCCATCGACGCGAAGGGCGTCGACTTCGACCTCGAGTACTTGCTCGAAGTCGACGAGGAGTGGCGCGAACTGAAGGCGCGCGGCGACGACCTGCGCCACGAGCGAAACGAGGTCTCCGAACGAATTGGAAAACTCAAACAGGAGGGCAAGGAGGAGGAGGCCCAAGCGGCCATCGAGGAAACCCAGGCGTTGAAGGAGGAACTCCAAGCCGTCGAGGAGCGCGCGGACGAACTCGAAACCGAACTGGAGGAGTTGCTGTTGGAAGTGCCGAACGTCCCCCACGAGTCGGTGCCGGAGGGCGAGGGAGAGGCGGACAACGTCGAGCGCTACCGCCGCGGGTTCGACGACCTTCGGGACCTCCCTGAGAACGTGGTCCCCCACTACGACCTCGGCGAGGACCTCGAACTGCTAGACTTCGAGCGCGGCGCCAAGGTGTCGGGCGGTGGCTTCCAGTTCGTGAAGGGCGAGGGCGCGCGCCTGGAGCACGCCCTCGTGCAGTTCATGCTCGACATCCACAGAGAACAGGGCTACGAGGACGTGCTCCCGCCGATTCCCGTCAATTCTGCGTCGATGCGCGGCACCGGTCAACTGCCGAAGTTCGAGGAGGACGCCTACCGCGTGGGCAACCGTCCCGAGGACGACTACGACGACGACGACCTCTGGCTCCTGCCCACCGCTGAGGTTCCGGTGACGAACATGCACCGCGACGAGATCCTCTTAGACGACGACCTGCCCCTGAAGTATCAGGCGTTCTCGCCGAACTTCCGGCGCGAGGCCGGCGAGCACGGCACCGAAACGAGGGGGTACGTCCGCGTCCACCAGTTCCACAAGGTCGAACTCGTGAATTTCGTCCCGCCCGAGGAGTCCTACGACCGGCTGGATGGCCTCTTGGGGGAAGCCGAAGCGGTCCTCGACCGACTGGGTCTCCCCTACCGCGTCCTCGATATGTGCACCGGCGACATGGGGTTCACGCAGGCCAAGAAGTACGACATCGAGGTGTGGGCGCCCGGGGACGACATGGAGGAGGGCCCCGAGGAGGGGGGTCGCTGGCTCGAAGTCTCATCGGTGTCGAACTTCGAGGCGTTCCAGGCCCGGCGCGCGGACATCCAGTACCGCGAAGAGGACCACGAATCGGCCGAGTACCTCCACACGCTCAACGGCTCCGGGGTCGCCGTGCCCCGCGTGATGGTGGCGGTGCTGGAGTACTACCAGAACGAGGACGGGACCGTTGACGTGCCCGAAGCCCTCCAGCCGTACATGGGCGGCCAGGAGGTCATCGAGGGCGGCGAGGCCGTCGGCGAGAGCGCGCTCGGGGCGGAATAACACGGACAATAGTTACCTGTTCGGCGTTCGTACAGTTCGTGTATGGGCGAGCCCATCACCGTCCTCTGCGTCGACGACGACCCCGAACTCGTCGAACTGACGGCGACGTTCCTCGAACGGGCCGAGGAGCGGGTGAGGGCGCACACCGCGGGGAGCGCCGACGAGGGGCTGACATTCCTCGCCGAGGACGGGGTGGACTGTATCGTCTCGGACTACGAGATGCCGGGCTGTGACGGCCTGGCGTTTCTCGAATCGGTACGGGCGGAGTACCCCGACCTCCCCTTCCTCCTCTTCACCGGGAGGGGGAGCGAGGAGATAGCCAGCGAGGCCATCTCCGCCGGCGTGACGGACTACATGCAAAAGGAGGGGGGCACGGACCAGTACGCGGTGCTCGCGCGGCGCGTCCGCAACGCCGTCGAGCACTACCGAGCGCGGGAGGCCGCGGCCGCGGCCCACGAGCGAGCGAAGACGATTCTGGAGGCCTCCCCGGACGCCATCGTCGTGAGCATCGACGACGAGTACGTCTACGCCAACCGGAGTGCCGCCGAGCTCTTCGACGCGTCGGACCCCGAGGAACTGGTCGGCCTGCGCATCCCGGAGGTGGTCCACCCCGCCGAGCGCGACGCCGTTTCCGACGCCCTCCGGAGGGCCGAACCGGGCGAGTTTACCGTGAATCAGGCCGAGCGGACACTCAGAAGCCTCCGGGGACGAACATTCCCCGCCGAGGTCACGGGGCGGGGCATCACGTGGGACGGCGAGCAGGCCGTCGTCGCCATCATCCGCGACGTGTCCGAGCGGACCCTGCTGGCCGGCGACGTGCGCGCCGAGCGGGAGGCTCTGCGGGAACTCTACGCGCTCACCGCCGAGGGGGACCCGGAGGTGGCGGCGCTCGTGGATTTGGGCCGCGAGCGCCTCTCGCTTCCCTACGGCTACTTCGTCCGCGACGACGGGCCCACCGTCGTCCGTCGCGACCCGGACGCCCCGGAGCGGCCGCCGCCCCGGGAGGCCTGTGAACGGACCGTCGAGCGGGGGCGCTCGCTCGCGCTCGTCGCGGACGGCGAAGGGACCTACCTGGGCGCCCCGGTGTACGACGGCGAGGAACGGGTCGGCGTACTCTGCTTCAGCGACGGCGGCGAGCGCGAGGAGTTCTCGAAGACCGAGCGCGCGTTCGCCGAACTGCTGGCGCTGTGGGTCGGCTTCGCCGCGGCGAACTGACGCGCTTTTGCCGCTCGGTCTCCCACTCCAAGCGTGGACCTTCACGTCCGCTACGAGGGCGACGACGACCCGGCCAAATGCACGGCAAAAAAGCTGGCCCGCTTCGACCTCGCGGCACTCCACCGAACCCACCGGGAGACGCCCTACGGCGTCGTACTCAACCCCCACGCGGAGCGCGCGCTCTCGCCGGCCGATTCGGCCGAGACGCTCGTCGCGCTCGACTGCTCGTGGGAGTCGGCGGGCGAGGCGCGCTTCGAACTCCCCGGCGAGCACCGCGCGCTGCCCTATCTCGTCGCCGCCAACCCGGTGAACTACGGCAAGCCGCTCCGGCTCACCACGGTCGAGGCGTTCGCCGCGGCGCTCGTCATCCTGGGCGAGCGCGAGCACGCCGAGCGGATATTGGCGAAGTTCACCTGGGGCGAGACGTTCCTGGAGATGAACGAGGAGCCCCTGCGCCGCTACGCCGACTGCGAGGATTCGAGCGAGGTCGTGGACGTGCAATCCGAGTACGTGGAGCGCTAGAAGAACGGACGCGGGAGCGAACGCGACACGCGTCGGTTGAGAACTGACCCGGCGCTCGTCCGCGGCAGGTGAGACACGTGCGTCAGCCGTGTCTCCCCCGCGTCACTCCAAGGCCGAATAGCCAAGGCTTAAACGCCGGGACGGCTATCCTCCGAGTATGCCGAGTGTCGAAGACCGTCTCCTCGACAAGTCCATCTGTATGCGCTGTAACGCGCGGAACCCGCCCGAAGCGGACGAGTGCCGGAAATGCGGCTACGGGAATCTCCGCCCCAAGGCCCGCGAGACCCGCTCGACATAGAACCTCTTTTCGCCTCGGGTGCGCGAAGCGCACCGCGTGGCGGCGTCGCCGCCACGTTTTAGGTTGCCGGCTTCGCCGGCAACCCGCTCGGCGAAAACCCGTTCATGTAGCCGGACGACGTCCGGCTGCCTGCGGAGCTTCGCTCCGCAATGTCATCAGAATCTTCGATTCTGATTGCTAATCAGAAGCCGTGGCTTCTGATGATGCCAAAAACCGGTCTCGCTCCGCTTGACCGGTGAATCGTACTCACTACCGGGTCCTTCGGACCGCTCGTTCGTGCGAATGCTACCGGTAGGTATAGTTTCGAATCGGTTACGCTTCTGAAACTAATTCATCGCGAACCGTGGCGACAACCTCCCGTTGGGTCGTCTCGTCGACCCGTTCGCCACTCCATCCCAAGTCAAGGTCATCGTCTCCATATCGAGGAATGATGTGAATGTGGGCATGGGGTACCTCTTGTCTCGTGACGCCGTTCTCCTGGACGAGAGTGAAGCCATCGAGTTGGTAGGCCGATTCGAGTGCATCTGAAACGTGGTGAACAGTTTCGAATACTTTTCCGGCGAGAGATTCCGGCATATCGGGTGTGGTTACGTAGTGGGTCTTGGGAATGACGAGCGTGTGTCCCCGAGTCGCAGGCTCAATATCAAGGAAGGCAAGCGAATGCTCGTCCTCGTACAATCGATATGCAGGCGAATCCTCAGCGACGATTGAGCAAAATACGCAATCTGTCATAATTGGTCGAGTTACCCCGCCACCGATAGTTCCACCGACTGTCGATACAACGCATTTCCTTCGTACAGCGTACAACCCCTCTATCGAACAATCGCGGTCGTGGAAGGCGCCGCGGGAACAACCCACGCCGAGCGCGACAGCGCGAGGCCTGGTGGTCACTGGAAGGTCCAAAGGGCCTCCCAAGACATCGCAGAACCGAAGGTTCTGCGTGGCTCGCGAATCTCCGATTCGCTCACCGCCGAAAGACGCGTCGCGGCTTTCGGAAGTCTGTGAAACTCTCCGAGTTTCACGACCCCGAGAGAGCAAAGCTCTCTCGTACGGACTCGACAAGGGCGACGAGGCGCGGGTCCTGTGCCCGCGCCGAGGAGGGCTTGCTAGTCGTATTTCGGTTCCTTTCGTTCGGCCCGCTCCAGAGCGGTCTCCACGATGTCAGTCACGTCGCCGTGGAAGACGCCGCCGTGGCCCGCGTACATGTCCTCAATCGTCTCGGGCATCCGACTGAGCAGGCGCCGGATGCCCTTAATGAGCAAATCGCGGGACTGCCCGGCCATGTCCGTCCGGCCGAAACTCCCCCCTTCGAAGGCGCCGTCGTCGTGGACCACGGCGTCGCCGGAGAACAGCGCGTGTCGTGAGAAGAAGGAGACGTGGTCCTCCGCGTGGCCCGGCGTGTAGACGGTCTCGAAGGGGACGCCCGCGATGGGAACCTCGTCGGTGTCCGAGACCTCGTGGGTCCGGAGGACGTGTTCGTCGTGGGCGTACACCTCCACCCCCTCGAAGGCCTCCACGACTTCGGGGAGTTTCTCGACGTGGTCCCCGTGCTGGTGGGTGATGACCACCGTGTCGAGGCTGTCGACGTAGCGCTCGATCTCCTCGACGACGCCGTCCATCGACCCGGGGTCGACGACCGTCGCGGCGCCGTCCTCGACTGCGAGATAGGCGTTGCAGGTGAACTCCTCGGCGTCCTCGGTGAGGTTGACGACGTCCATACTGGATGGGTGGGTGGGAGAAACTTAACCGCGGGGGGCGAAGTCGGACTCGACGCGAACGAGCGTCGAGTTGGTCGAAAACGGCCCCGGGAGCGAACGCGACACGGGGCGGTTGAAGTCGGGCCCGGCACGGACGAGTGCCGGGACGGTCGAAGTCGGGCTCGGGGGAGACACGGCTGACGCACGTGTCTCACCTGCCGCGAACGAATGCCGGGTCGGTCGAAGACACGCGGGCAGTGTGGGGCCCGGCGCGGACGAGTACCGGTTAGTTCAGCCCCGACGTGTGTAAGACCGTGAACAATTGGCAGGGGACTTTTCCGTCCGAACGCGGTAGAGAGGAGTGTATGGGCTTCGGCAGCTACGATGAATCCGAACAGGAGAACCAGAACCTGGATACGGACATCGACGACGGCGTCGAAAGCGAACAACACGCCCACGAGGGCGACGTGGACTTCGAGTTCGAGGCCAGTAACGACGAACTCGTGAACCGCCTGCAGGACATCAAGGACGAGTGAACTACCCTACCGCTCGCCTGACGACTCGCGTTTGAGGGTGGGGCTTCCTGTTTCTACGACACGCTTTGCAGATACGGGTGTATCCGCAGGGAGCGCAGTCTCCACAGGCGGTAATTCGGAGTGTCCCACTCCTACTTTTTCGAGACCGCGAGAAAGGATGTTCCACGACGCATTCGCGTCTCTGTCCGCCTCGAACCCACACGACGGGCAAGAGTGTTCACGGACCCACAGCGGCTTGTCGGTCTTCGTTCCGCACGACGCGCACTCTTTCGTCGTTCCGCGAGGGTTCACGGCAACGAAGTGCGTTCCTTCACGCTCGCACTTGTATTCGAGCATCCGCAGGAACGTCCCCCATGCCGCACCCGCACGGTTGCGGGAGTTGCCCGGTAGTTCGACCAAGCCCTTCGCGTCCAAATTCTCTACAGCCACGAGGTCGTATTCGCGGGCGTAGTAGTTCGAGAGTTTGTGGAGGAAGTCACGGCGCTTCTTCTTCAACTCAGCGTGGCGTCCGGCCATGACGCGGCGCTGTTTCTCCCAATTCGCGGAACCGTGTTCCTTCCGCGAGAGGTCGCGTTGGGCACGTTCCAACCGTTCGCGCTCGTCGCTGAAGTCGGGACTCTCGATGGCGTATCCGTCGGTGTCGTGGGCGTACTTCAGGATACCTACGTCGATACCGACGACTTTCTCGGGTGACTCCGGTTTTTCGGGCGTGGCTTCGTCCACGTCGATACCGCACGTGGCGTACCACTCACCTGTCGGTTCCTGCTTGACTGTGACCTGTTTGATGGTCGCGTTCTCGGGGATATCTCGGTGGAGGGTGATAGGTATCTCACCGATTTTGCTCAACCACAGGACAGGCCGACCACTCGTATTCTTGAGTTTGAAGCCGGACTGGTTGTAGGTGAGCGACCGATACTCCCGAGGCGGTTTCCACTTGAGCATTCCAACAGCGCGTCCGTTCTCCTTCTGTGCTTTGAGCGTGGAGAGGTTGTCGTAGACGCGCTTGACGACCATCTGCAACACTTTCGAGTGAACGTCTCCGAGGTCGTCCCACCACGATTTGAGGTCGGGGAGTGTCCCCTGTATCTTGTAGCGGGCGGGGATGTCGTCTACCTCGTTGAGCTTGTAGATGACGTGGTTGTAGAGTTGTCTACAAGTATCGACGTGGTGCAGAAGCGTCTCGGTGAGGGCTTCTGGTGGGTCGAGTCGATACTTGTAGTTGTAGTGCATCTATGATTCTCGTTCCTCGATAAGTTCGTCCAATTTCTCTTGGACGAACGAGGACAGACTCAGGTGGTTGTCCTGAATCCATTCCTCTTGGTCGTCGCGGATGGAGATGTTTTTGCGAGTCGCCACAACACACTATACACAAACCACACAAATGAGGATTGTGATTGCGTGGGCCGAGCGTCGAACGCGTTTGAGAACCGTGCGGGCGTCGCCAGAACGCGTCGCGTTCCGATGTGCGAATGAGAGCTTCGCCCCCTGCGTTGTCGTCCGAAAAGCGTAGCTTTTCGTGATCACGAGAATCTTTGATTCTCGAACGACTCCTTGAGGAAGAGGACTTAGCACCTAATGCCAGTTAAATCGGGTACGCGGGCGCTCGGCGTCGCCGAGTCCTACCGGGGCGAGCGCTCGACGCTCTGTGGGGCTGTCGTCCGCGCTGACAGAGTCGTCGAGGGGTTCGCCTTCGGGGAGTGTACGGTCGGCGGAACCGACGCGACCCGCGCGGCAACAGCCCTCTGGGACGAGGCGGGCCGCGAGGACGTGCGTTTTCTCTTCCTCTCCGGAATCGCGCCGGCGTGGTTCAACCTGCTCGATTTGCCCGCCGTCCACGACGCCGCAGGCGTTCCCGTGCTCTCCGTCTCCTTCGAGGAGAGCCCCGGGCTCGAAGGGGCGCTCCGCGAGCAGTTCTCGGGCACCGAACTGGAGGCGCGCCTCGAAACCTATCGGCGCCAGCCTGCCCGCGAGGCACTTACCGTGAACGGCGAGCGCCGCTTCGTGCGGAGTTGTGGCTTCGAAGCAGTTCGGGAGTCCCCCACCGAGGTCGTCCGCGGGTTTACGCCCGAGGGTGGCCGCCCGGAACCCCTGCGGGTCGCCCGGCTCGCGGCGCGGGCCGGCGACGACTACCGCAGGAAATAGTGAAGTCCCTCGCGCGCCGCGAACGGGTATGAGCGAACACGACGTCACCCGCGAGGGCCCCGACGTAACCGCCTGCGAGCGCTGTCCGGACCTCTGTGCGTCCCGTTCGCGCATCGTCAACGGCGTTGGCCCGGAGGACGCGGCCCTCTGCTTTCTGGGCGAGGCGCCCGGCGCGAACGAGGACGAGGAAGGCGAACCGTTCGTCGGGCGCTCCGGCGACGTGCTCGAGGAGGCGCTCCGCGAGGTCGGGTTGGCCCGCGCGGACATCCGTATCACGAACTGCGCGCGCTGTCGCCCCCCGGAGAACCGTGACCCGAGCGACGAAGAACTGGCGAACTGTCGGCCCAACCTGGAGCACGAACTCGACCACGTCGACCCCGAACTGGTCGTGGCGATGGGGAAGGTCCCAAGCGAACACCTGCTCGACAGGTCCGTCGCCGTCACGAACGAGGCCGGCACCATCGAGACGGTCGAAATCGGGGACACGCGCCGGGACGTGTTGGTCTGTGTGCACCCCGCAGCGACGCTCTACGACCGGAGCCAACGCTCCACCTTCAGGGCGGCCATCGAGAAGGCCGCGACCGTCGCGGGCGCGGAGAGCGGGCAGTCGAGTCTGGGCGACTTCTGAGCCGGGGGGTCCGGGCGACGCCCCGCGGCGAGGCGGAACACCCATCGGGGGAGAGCCCGTATCGTTCGTATGCCACGCTTCGCGGCCGTCCTCTTCGATATGGACGGCGTGCTCGTCGACTCCGAACCGCACTGGCAGGCGTTCTGGCAGGAGGAGGTGTTTTCGGGCGCGAACGGCGAGCCCGGGCTGGAGGAGGTGACCGGGCGGAACTACCGGGAGAGCATCGCGGAGCTCCACGGGACCTACGGACTGGAAGGCGGTCCCGAGCCCTACGTTCGCGCGTTCGACGAGGCGAGCGGCCGGGTGTACGGCAAGGAAGTAACGCTCACGCCGGCCGCGCGCGGGCTGTTCGGGACGCTCCACGAACGGGGGCTGAAGGTCGCCATCGTCTCCTCCTCCCCGACGGCGTGGATCGAGCAGGTGGTCGAGCGCTTCGGCCTCGAACCCGACGCGATCGTGAGCGCCGAGGACATCGACGGCCCCGGCAAGCCCGAGCCGGGAATTTACGAGCACGCCGCCGAGCGGCTCGGCGTCGAGCCCGCGGACTGTCTGGTCGTCGAGGACTCCGAGCACGGCATCAGCGCGGCGAGCGCGGCGGGGTGTACGGTCGTCCGCTTCGCCCGCGACGCCCCCGCGGAGCGGATAGCGGGTGTTGAGGCCGTCGCCGGCACGCCCGCGGAGCTCAGAGAGCGGCTGTTCGGGTTGCTGGAAGGGGAAGACTGACGTTAGGGGAACTGAGTCGTCGCTACACATCGCCGGGGCTGTCGAGCGAGCCGGGCCGTCGTTACGTACCAACAAGCGGGACCATCGGCGGCGTCGGGCGAACCGAGCCACCCGTGTCCCCCAAGCTTCGCGCCGATGGCAAACGCTTTGCACGGGCCGACGTACCTCCCCGTATGAGCACGCAGACCGCCGCGGAGGTCGTCGTCGTGGACTACGGCCTCGGCAACCTCCGCTCGGTCACGCGGGGACTCGAACGGGCGGGCGCAAGCGTCACAATCGAGGACGACCCGAGCACCATCGACCGCGCGGACGGCGTCGTCCTCCCGGGTGTCGGCGCGTTCGCCGAGGGGATGGAGAACGCCGGGCCGTTCCGGGACGCGCTCGCGGACGCTGCGGAGGAAGGAAAGCCCCTCTTCGGCATCTGTCTGGGGATGCAGATGCTCCTCTCCGAGAGCGAGGAATCGACGCACGCCGGCGAGGGCGACGCCGCGGGCCTCGATCTGATTCCGGGGAAGAACGTCCGCTTCCACCAGGGTCAGAAAGTGCCCCACATGGGCTGGAACGAGTTGGACGTGCAACGCGATCACCCGCTCGTCGAGGGCGTTGACGGCGAACACGCTTACTTCGTCCACTCCTACTACGCCGTGCCGGACGACGAGGCCGCGGTTGTGGCGACTACCGACTACGAAATCGACTTCGCCTCGGTCGTCGCGAACGACCGTGGGAACGTCTTCGGTACACAGTTCCACCCCGAGAAAAGCGGGGAAACCGGCCTGCGGATTCTGCGGAACTTCGTCGACTACTGCGTCGAGTAGGCTCTACTCGCCCCCGCGTAGCCGAACGTTGTCGAGAAGTGTCGTCAGCTTCGTCTCCCAGACCATGCTGACGCCGACCGCGACAATTCCCTCGGCCGCCGACGTGACATCGTACTCGAACGTGTTCCAGCCCTCGTGGCCGTCCGCGGCCGCCGTGGTGTCGAAGTCCTCCTCGGCTAACTCGCCGCCGGGGCCGGCGTAGGCGGCGACCTTGGCCCGGGTGTTGAACGACTCGCTCGGGCTGTAGACGTCGAACGCGAGGGTTTCGGCGTCGCTTAGGTCGACGGGCTGTTGGACCCAGAGAGTGCCGTCGTCCTGGAGACCGTCGATGAACAGCGCCAGCGAGCGCTCGCCGTCGTTCGCGCGCTCGTCAGTCGTCGTGGCGTCCGTCTCGACGGGGTCACCAGTGTTCGGGTCCGTGGGAAGGTCGCGGCCGACCGTCCAGCCCTCTAACTGACTCTCGAAGCTCGGGTTGGTGAGCGAACTTGGCGGCGCGGGGTCCGTCGTCGGCGTGCCGTTCGGGCCGGTGCCGTTTCCTGGGGACTCGTTCGGCGCGGTACAGCCGGCGAGCGCGGCGGCGCTCAGGCCGGCGGCCTGGAGGAAGGCGCGTCTGTCCATACACGTCGTGGTGGGGACGCCGGGGAGAAAAGGCCGGGCTAAACACAAAGACGGACTGGGGTCTCCGCGCGAACGTTAGAGGCTCGACGACTCGCCGCGCCCGCCACGGCCACCCTCGTTTCGGTCGATGCCCATGAAGGACTCGCCGTGGTTGTCCTGTCCCCACGGGGTGCCCTCCGAGCCCCCGCCGGTTCTCACGACTACGTCGTTCAGCTCGTCGAACTCCTTTGCGAGTTCGAGTTTGATGTTCTGTGTCGTCCGCCCGGAAACCCCACAGCCCGAACAGGCGCCGCCGAGCTCCACGACGACGCGGCCCGCCTCAGGGTCGACCTCCCGGACGGCGCTAGTCCCGCCGTGCATCCGGACGATGGGCATCTGGGCTTCGAGCCACTCCTCGACGTCCTCGCGGATGCGCTCGGCCTCGGCCTTCAGACGGTCGGCCTCGCTCATGGGCTCCCTTTCGCGCCGGCGCTCAAAGGGTTTCCGTCCGCGGAAACGGTTTTGCCGCCTGCCCGACACAGGGGCGTATGCCCGAAGCGTTCCGGTACAACGCGGCGGTGGCGCCCGGCGAGAAGCGTCACTTCCGCCACGAAGTGAGCGAAACCTATCTCGGCGACCCCGTCGAAATCCCAGTGACCGTCATCAACGGCGCGAGCGACGGTCCCACCGTCTTCCTCTCCGCAGCGCTCCACGGCGACGAACTCAACGGCGTGAAGGTCCTCCAGGAGGTGGCACAGCGCTACGAACCCACCGATATCAACGGCACGCTCGTCTGTCTGCACGTCCTGAACGTGCCGGGGTTCCAGGCCCAAACCCGCGACATCCCCATCTACGACCAGGACTTGAACCGCTGTTTCCCGGGGAAAACGCGCTCGAACACCGCGGAGCGCATCGCGAGCGAGATTTTCGAGACGTTCGTCCGGCCCTGCGACTTCGGCCTCGACTTCCACACCTCCACCAGGAACCGGACCACGATGTACCACGTCCGCGCGGACACCGACAACGAGGGCGCTGAACGGCTCTCGAAGGCGTTCGGCGCGAACGTCGTCCTCGACGGCGCCGGCGAGGAGGGCTCCCTCAGAGGGTGTGCGACCCGTAACGGGATACCCACCGTGACCGTGGAGATGGGGAAGGCCCATCGCTTCCAGCGCGCGCTCATCGACCGGGCCGTCGCGGGCGTCCGGAGCACGCTCGCCGCGCTGAACTTTCTCCCCAACGAAACCGCCGACTACCCGGGGTGGCGCCGCGTCGTCGACGCCGAGCGGGAGAAGACGTGGCTCCGCGCGGACCAGGGCGGGTTAGTGGAGATGAAATGGGGGCCACACCCGGTCGTCCGCGAGGGCGAGACCGTCTGCACCATCAGCGACCACTTCGGCCGGGAGGAACACGTCGTGACGGTGCCCTTCGACGGCCTCCTCCTCGGCGTCCTCGAAAACCCGCTCGCGCTCCCGGGCCACCCGCTCTGCCATCTGGTCCGCATCGACGACTCGACGGACGAGGAAATCAGGCGGGAAATCTCGAACGGGGAGTTCGACGGCTACCGCGCGGACGGGCTACGATGGATGGGAGACGGCGAGGAAATGGAGTAGGAAGACGGGCCCGGCGCGGGCGAGCGCCGGGTCGGTCGAAGACGGCTCCGGGGGGAGACACGGCTGACGCACGTGTCTCACTTGCCGCGGACGAGCGCCGAGTCAGTCCGCCCTCAGACGCCCTGCCCCCGGTCGCCCGTCCCGCCCGTGAGCGCCGATGCGACGGCGCCTTTGATGACGACGTCGTCGCCGAGCGTCGTCAACTGGATTTCGGGGACGTTGTTGAACACCGCATCGGAGAGCGCCTCCCGCACGGGATCGAGCACGAGTTCGGTGTTGTTCAACGCGACGGCACCCCCCACGTACATCACGAGCGGGGCGTACGCCTGCGCGATGTTCGTCGCGCCGACGGCGTTCCACTCGCCGACGCGCTCGATGGTCAGGTCCGCGAGCTCGTCCTCGCCCGCGGCCCGGAAGACGTCGACGGCGTCGAAGCTCTCGGTGTCGACGGGGAGGTCCGTCCCGACGTCCTCCGTCCTGTGGAGGTACTCGGCGTAGCGCGGGATGTTGTTCCCCGAACAGTAGGCCTCCCAGTGGCCCGGACGGCCACAGCCACACTCCATGGTGCCGTCGGGGTCGACGACCATATGCCCGACCTCGCCGGCGTTGCCGTCCCAGCCGCTGAGGACCTGCCCGTCGACGCAGACGCCGGCCCCGATGCCCGAGGAGATAGTGAGGTACACCATGTCGTCGGGGTTCCGGTCGGAGAAGTAGCGCTCGCCGATGACGCCGGCGTTGGTATCGTTGTGGAGATACACCCGTTCGGAGCCGATGAGCTCCTGGAGAGGACCGACGAGGGGTATCGTTTCGACGTCCAGGTTCGCCGGCCCCCGAATCGTCCCTTCCGCCAGGTCGAGAGGGCCGATACTACCGATGCCGGCGGCCTCCACGACCTTCGGGTCGACGCCCACGCCGCCGCAGGCCGCGCGGACGCAGTCGAGGACGGCCTCGGTGATGTGGATACCCGTCGGACCGTCCGGCGTCGCCCGGCGGTCGACGTTCAGTATCTCCCCCTCGCCGTCGGCGACCGCCGCCCGAACGTTCGTCGCCCCGAGGTCGACGCCCGCGAAGTACGCCATTTCCTCGAACGCGGCGACGAGGGAACTTAGTTTTGCTGACCCTCGCCGGAGCCGGTTCGGGGAAGTTATGCCGCCGGAACCCCACCCGGTCGTGTGGACTCGCCCTTCGACGTTCTGGGGGTCGAACCCGGCGCCGACGATGCCGAAATCGAGGCGGCGTACCGCGAACGGGTGAAGGAAGCCCACCCCGACCAGGGTGGGTCGGCCGCCGCGTTCCGCCGGGTTCGGGAGGCGTACGAGGAGGTCAAATCGGGTGACGTGGAGGCCCCGGAACCGGATTTCGACGACGGCGGGCGCGCGGACGCCGCGAGCGGGGACGAAAGCCGTAGCGGCGCCGGAAGCGCGGAGCCCGGGAGCAGGGCGCCCGGCAGCACAGCGGCAACCGATTCCGAATCAGAGCAGGACGCCGACGGTCCCGAAACAGCCACCGTCGAGTACCTCGATTACGACGCCGTCACGGACAACGGCTGGGACCTCGGGGACGGCGACCTCTTCGAGAAGGCCGCCGCCGCGGGCCTCGGTGAGGAATCATACGGGACGATTACTGTGCGGACGGACAAGCCCCTCCTCGAAACCGCCGAAGAGGAGGGGTTGTCCTGGCCCTACGCCTGTCGCGGGAGTGCCTGCGCGAACTGCGCCGTCGCCGTCGTGGAGGGGGAGATGTCGATGCCCGGCGACCACATCCTCACCGACGAGATGGTCGAACGGGGCATCCGGCTCTCCTGTGCGGGCGCGCCGACGAGCGGCGAACTGCGCGTCATCGTGAACGCCAAACACCTCCCCGGCCTCGAGGAACTCCGGCTCCCCCCTGACCCGTTCGAGGGCTCTTTCTGACCGTGCGGTCAGCACGGTCCGACGGGTCGTTCTGATTCATCTTCCATGGCCCGCTCCAGTACGTCCTCAACGAACTCGCTTTTCGCTGCGGTGTATGCGCTTCGCTCGTCGGGGTACGCATCGGCTAGGTCACGTTTCAACTCCGCGTACGCGCTCGCTGTCTCGGGGTTCGCGCAGAGGTGGTCACGGAACGCGACCTGTTCGCGGGCTGTGTCGCTTTCGGGGTCGACGAGCGAGAGGTAGTGGGTGCGGTTCTCGGGTCGGCCCTTCACGACGAAGACGCGGTCGGACACATCGTCGGGGCGGCACTCATAACCGTTCGCTTCGAGGGTTTCGAGGAGCGGGCCCATCTCGTCGAGGTCCGAAACGAACCCGAGCATGTCGATGACTGGCTTGGCTGGAATACCTGCAACCGCGGTGCTTCCGACGTGCTCGAAGCCGAGAAACGCGTCGGGCGCGAGCGTGCGGAGCCGCTCGACTTCCGCGGCGTACGCCTCGCGCCACGCGGGGTCGTGGGCTTCGAGTTCGACCGTTCCCCGAGCGAGCCCGACCATGCCGGATAGAGGGTACAGGGTCCGAAACCGATTTCGCTCAGCGCACGCCCTCGGCCACCCGCTCGGCCACGTCGAGCGCGCGCTCGGCGAGCGCTTCCGGCGTGTTACCGGCGTCGACCGACTCCTCCAGCTCGTCCTCGTCGACGATTTCGACCTCGCCGTCGGCGTGTTTGATGACGTCGACGTGGAGGTCGATGTAGCGGACGGCGTCCGGGAACAGTTCTACCGGCGTGCAGACGTTTATATAAGTGCCGCGCAGGTCGCCGTCGGTGCCCCGGTAGACGGTCGGGTACCACATTCTCCCCTCCTTGAACTTCGTCACCGCCACGTCGCCCGACTCGCGGGGGACGTCGAGGGCGTCGTAGGACCCACCAGCAGTCATCCCGCGCTCGACGGTCAGCGAGCCGGATTCGGGGTCCGCCGCCGTGACCTCGCCCCGGCCGAGGGTAATGAGCCGGCCGTCGGGCTTGCCGTGTTCGATGGCCACGGATTCGCCCTCGCTCGGGCCGAACTGCGAGAGGACGGCCTCGCGGGGGAACTCCTCGGGCGGGTCGATGCGCTCGACGAAGTCGACGGCGTCGCTGGCGCCCGACGCGGCGGCCTTCGTCCGGTGGTGGCCCTCCATCGTCGGCGCCGCCGTCCGCCGGTCGGCGTCGAGGGCGAAGCGGCTCTCGCGGCCGAACCAGACCCACACCGTCTCGCGGGGGGCGTGGAGTTTTCGAGCGGATTCGACCGGCGCATCGAGCGCCGCTTCGAGGTCGTCCGCCCGCTCGCGGGCCGTATCGAGCGCCGCGCCCAAGTTGTCCATCCCCGCGTCGTCGGCGCCGTACTCCCAGCGCACGCCCCAGTTCTCGGGGACCTCGGCGGGGAGGAGTTCGGTGAGGCGCGCGAGTTCGTTCTCCGGGTCACCGTCCGGCGTGCCGGCGACCGTCGCGTCCACGCCGCGGACGAGCGTGGCGACCGCCCCCTCGGTTCGGACGCGGGTGGTCGCCTCGGCGCGCTTCGACCCCCAGGGGGGTGCCGGTTCCGTTATCTGGACTCGCACGTTGTCGCCCTCCCCGACCCTGCCGTCCGTTTCGGAGAAGGGGAGGTAGGCCTCCCCCTGCCCGGTTTCGAGGACGGCGCCGCCGCCGAGGGTACGCTCGACGCGGGCGTCGAAGACGGCGCCCCGCGCGAGGGGGTCGTCCCAGGCGAAGGCGTCGTCGCCGAGGTCCGTGAGCCGCTCCCGGAGGCCCCCGACGTCGGGCCCGGAGAGTTCGACGCCCTGTCTGTCGCGGCTGGTCCAAACCGTCGCGTCGGGCTCCGCGAGGTCGAACTCCGTGTCGAAGCGCTCGCGGATGGGCGGCGAGGCGTTCACCACGTCGACGTCGCCCGCCTCGAAGCGCGCCGTGAGCGCGGTGGCGTAGATTCCCCGAACGCGGACCTGGGGAGGGTCGCCGCTCATTCCAGCGCCCCCCGGCTGTGGGCGAAGCGGACCCGCTCGTTCACCGTGGGGCCCACTTCGAGTTCGACCACGTCGTCGTCGAGGACACGGACGCCCTCGACGTAGGCGCCCCAGGTGCCGAAGCGGACGAACCCGCGGACGTCCTGGCTGTGGGTGAACAGGTCGGCGTATCGCAGGTCGTGTTCGGGGTACTCGTCGGTGGCGTGGGTGAGGTCCATGTCGGAGTAGACCGTTCTCGCGGGTTTCTCTGGACCACCACCGAGAAAGGCCTCGACCTCGCCCGCGGTTTCGGCCGCTTCCTCGGCCACCCGGTCCTCGATGTCGCGGAGGGTGTCGGCGTCGACGCCGGCCTCGCGGAGCGCGCTTCGGGTTCGCGCGTCGAAGAGCATACTCCCTCTTGGGGTGTGGGGGGTTTCAGCGATTCGACAGCGTCCCGCGCGGCGTGATTGGACAACCGTGATACCGCCGGAGATGAAAGCGAGCGTATGGCCGAGGGCCGCGACCCGGTCCAGCGGGTCGCCGACGAGGAGGACACCGAACTCGCGGGGGTGGTCTACCCGACTGAGGGGACCGTCTCCGACCGGATCGCCGCGGTCGTCTACCGCATCGGCGCCGCGGCCTGGCGCGCCGTGCTCGTCCTGCTCGCGGTGTTGGTGCTCGCGGGGCAGTTAGCGCTGACGGCCGCAGTCGCCCGACGGGAGCCCGTCGTCGGGGCGTACATCCTGCTCTCCGCGATGCCCGCGTTCGGGCTGGCGGCCTACGTCTGGCGCCTGGACGTGACCCGCCGGCAACCCCTCTCGGGGCTGGTCATCACCTTTCTGCTCGGAATGTTGTTCGCCGGGTTCGCCGCGGAGGTGAACGGCGCGCTCGGGGGACTCCTGGCGGCCGTCACCGACGCCGCGCGGCTCGACGAGGGAATCGGGCTGGTTCTCGTTTACTTCCTCGTCGTCGGGCCGGTAGAGGAGACGGTCAAGTGGTTGGCGCTCAGGCTGGGCGCCTACCGGAGTCCGGCGTTCGGCGCCGTCGTGGACGGCGCGGTGTACGGGGCGATGGCCGGCCTCGGATTCGCGACCATCGAGAACGCGGCCTACATCACGAACAACGTCATCGAGTTGGGCGCCGGCGGGAGCGTCGTCGTCGACACGTTTCGCATCGCCGCGGTCCGGAGCTTCGCCGGGCCGGGCCACGTCATCTACTCGGCCTTTGCGGGCTACTACCTCGGGCTCGCGAAGTTCAATCCCGAACGCGGGGGCGTCATCGCCACGAAGGGGCTCCTCCTCGCGGCGCTCGTGCACGCGGTGTACAACACCGCCGTCACCTACCTGCCCGCCCTGGGGGAACTGCTCCCGTTCGCGGCGAACGAGGGCGCGCTGTTCATCCTCTTCGTGCTCGTCTACGACGGTCTCTTGGGATATTTCCTCTACCGGAAAATCGACGCGTACAGGCGTGCGTTCCGCCGGACCGGCGCCGGGCTGGACCCCGACCCCGAGGCGTTCCCGGTCGCGGGGACGGAGTTCGAGCCGCCCACGGACGGGGAGCGGACGGCGGACAGCGAGGAGGGTTAGTCCAGCATCCGCTCGACGTACTTCGCCAGCACGTCGACCTCGACGTGGACGGGGTCGCCGACGGACTTCGCCGAGAGCGTCGTCAGCTCGTAGGTCGTCGGGATGATGGCGACCGAGAAGGTGCCCGCCCCGTCGTCGACCGCCGCGACGGTGAGGCTAATGCCGTCCAGCGCGACCGAGCCGCGCCCGGCGATGTACTGTTCGTGACCTTCAGGGAGCGCGAACGTGAAGCGCCAGTCCTCCTCGACCTGTTCGATACTGACGACCTCGGTCGTCGTGTCGACGTGGCCCTGCACGACGTGGCCGTCGAGGCGGCCGTCCGCGGGGAGCGCGCGCTCGACGTTGACCGCGTCGCCTTCCTCTAGGCCCCCGAGATACGTTTTCGAGAGCGTCTCCTCGGCGGTGAACACCGTGAAGTAGTCCTCGCCGTGCTCCTCGACGGTGAGACAGACGCCGCTGACCGATATCGACTGGCCGTGCTCGAAGGGGCCGATGGAGTCGACTGCGATGCGCAGACGGCGGCCGTCGCCGTCGGGCGTGACCGACGCCACCGTGGCCGTCTCCTCGACGATGCCGGTGAACATACCCTAAGGGGACGTTCGCGACGGGAAACCGCTATCGGTCGCGCCGTTTATCCCCGCGAGCGACCTTCCGGTAGCTATGCGCCTGGGTCTCCTGGATATGGTCGGCCTCGCCGCGGCGCTCGCGCTCGCCGTTCCCGTCGCGCACTACGGCGTGATGCGACTCGGCGCGGGCGAGCCCGTCGGGTGGGCGTTCGTCGCCGTCGGCGCGCTCATCGTCCTCGTGGAGCAGTATCTCACGACCCCGCAGGACGTCCCCGGGATGGTCGCGGAGCGCGTCGCGGGGGGCGTCGTCGAGGAGGAAGAGGAGTAGTTACACGTCGACGTACTCGCGAACGAGCCCGCACTCCGGACAGACGTGCGCCTTCGGTTCGAGTTTCTCCTTCGCCCCGAGACTGCCGAGGATGCCCCCCTTCGGCTCGTTCGTCACGAGTCGGAGCCCGAAGCCGTCGGTCGTTCGCGCCTCCATTTCCTCCAGGCCGACGCCGCAGTCGGGACAGCGTCTCTGTGTCATGTTCGGGACGAGAACGGGGACCCCCGTATGTTTTTAGGGAATCAGTGAGCGCTCGCCGGACGTGAGCAGGTCGTAGCCGTCCTCGGTTATTCGCACCGTTTCGGCGACTCTGACCGTCCCCCGCTCGGGGTCCGCGACGCCGGCCCGGACGGCGAGGGTGTGCCCTTCGAGCAGGCGCCCCTCGTCCATCGCGGGCGTCTCGCGGGGGGCGAGCCCAACCCCGCCGCCCGACTGTGCGAGCGAGACGCCGCCGAAGCCGAAGGCGCCGAGTTCGGCGACGACCTCGTTGCGGACGCTCGCGGCCGCCGTGTTCGCGGAGAGCTCCTGGAGGCCGGCCTCCAGCGCGGACTCGACCCCCAGAAAGGCGCGGCGGTCCCACCCGCCCTCGGTGGCGGGCGAGAGCGTCCGCGCGAGCGCGGCGTGGTACCCGCGGGGGCCACGAGGACAGAGCGCGAACGCAACGGGTTGTCCGGGTTCGAGGGGGACGTCGCCCGCGAAGGTCGGGTCCGTCGCGCCGCGGCCCGTCGCAACGACGGTTTCGCCGGCGCCCGAACAGCCCCGTTCGGCGAGCGCGGCGTTCAGTTCGCGGCGAAGATACCCCGTTGTGAGGGTTCGTCCGTCGGCACGGAGCTTCCGGCCCCCCTCGACGGGTTCGGCCGCGGCGAGCGTCCCGCGAACGCTCTCGATGGCCGCCGCGGCGTGGTCCGCGACACGAGCGATACAGCGGGTTTCCTCGCGGGTTTTGTGTGCGCGCTCCTCCCTGACCGCGGGTGTCGAGGCGAGGTCGGAGTCGGCTTCGAGGTAGAGCGCCGCGTCGTGGGGGACGTGCCGGGGCGTGAGCACGGTCCCCGACACGTCGTACGCATCGAGCAGGGAGCGGGCACGCTGGCCGGGCGTCGAACCCGAGAGGTCCTCAGGGCCGTAGACGTACTCGCCGGGGAACGCCCGCTTCGCGCCGTCGAGGCTCTCGGCGGGCGAAATCAGGCAGGCGTCGCCGTCCGCGTAGACGAAGGCGAAGGTCCCGGGTCTGTCGACGCGTGACAAATATCTGAGGTCGGGGTCCCGTCGGTCGCCGACGTGGACGAAGGCCTCCCCCGCGTCCGCGAGGGCGTCGCTCAGGAAGCCGTATCGCGGTTCGGGCGCGGGCACTACTGGACCTGGATCGTGTCCCCGAGCGCGTCGAGTTCCACCTCCGCCGGTTCGCCCTCAATGAGCACGTCCACCGGGAGGGTGGGCGCGCCGGTGACGAGGTTTTCGAGGATGACCAGCCGTTCACGGGCGCGGCTCATCCCGACGTAGAAGACGCGCCGCTCGTTGTCGGTGAGGAGGGGCACGGTGCTCGCGCCGGGCTCGAAGTCCTCGTCGTCGCTGGTGACGGCCATCTGCTCGACGACCTTCTCGGTGAGGTCCGTCGCCAGAAAGACGTGGTCGGCCTCACGGCCCTTCGCGGAGTGAATCGTCCCGAGGCGGATCCGGTCGGGGTCCATCCCCTCGTAGTCGCCGCGGAAGTAGGCGTCCACGCTCTTGCGCTGGAAGCGGGTCACCTTCCGGAGCATGTCGGCCGCGGAGTTGGGCCCCGGCGCGAAGGGGGCGTACTCCCGCACCGTTTCGGGGGTGACCTCGATTTCGGTGATGTCCTCGGTGTCGGCCGCCTCTTCGAGTTCTTCGATGTGGTCGCGGAACGCCGAGCGCTCGTTCGTGCCGAACGCCGACGCCTGCAACATGTCCGCGAGCCGGCGGGCCTGGAGCGCGTCCACGGGCTCGTCCTCGTCGAGGGCCTCCACCGCCCGAACGTACTGGGTGAGCCGGTCGGTCCACATCCGCTGGTCCGTAAGAACCGAGAAGGGCATCCCGTCGCCGATGAACTCGTCGATGAACTGGAACATCTGGTAGCGCGCCCGGAAGAGGACCATCACCGTCTCCTCGTCGCTGTCCTCCACGGTGTAGCGGACGTTCCGCACCAGATCGAGCATCGACGGCGAGGGGATGGCCTCGACGGACCCCCCTTCCTTGCGCGGGTTGAGGTCCTTCTCCTGGCGCTTGTCGATGTGTCGGACTTCCCGGTTTACCACGTCCAGAATCTCCGAGGGGAGCCGGTAGGAGTTGGGCAACACGACGTCCTCGTCGACGTGCGTGTCGAGGAGGAGGTCGGGGTCGGCGCCCTGCCACGCGTAGACGACCTGGTCGTCGTCGCCCGCGATGAGCACCTGCTCCATGTAGGGGCGCCACTCCTCGTACACCTCGTACTGGAGCTGGGTGATGTCCTGGAACTCGTCGATAACCAGGTAATCGACCTGGGGGACCAGCGAGCGTTGGGCGACACGTTCGAGCATGTCCGCGAAGCCGACCATCCCCTGTTCCCCGGCGTAGTTTCGCCACGCCCGAATCGTCTCGGGCACGTCGAGGCGGTCGTCGTCGGAGGGCCACGTCGGCGTGTACTTGTTTCCGGTCTGGGCGTTCTCGTCGATGTCGGGGGGGAGACGTACTTCCTCCTCGTCCCACTGGAAGGGGACGTCGTACCAGTCGGCCACGTCGCGGCGGGTCCGCTGGAGCCACTGGGAGGTGGCGATGACCTTGTTCCCGAGGGCCGTCGAGCGGGCCGTCCGCCGCCCGCCGGAGGCGTACTCGTCCTCGTAGTCGACGCCGTAGTCCTCGCAGAACTCCTCCTTCTCGTCCTCGCCGACGACGTCGGCGCGCGAGAGGTCGAGGAGTTCGTACGCCTTCGCGTGCATCGTACAGACGTTCCCCTTCAGGGAGCGGGGGGACACGTCGAGCCGTTCGGCGAGGCGCTCACGGACCTCGGCCGCGGCGGCACGGGTGTAGGAGACGACGAGTACGTCATCGATAGCGACGCCCTCCGAGTCGAGGATTTCCTCGACCCGGTCGAGGAGCGCGGTAGTCTTCCCGCTGCCGGGCCCCCCGAACAGACGGGTCACTTGCGACTCCGGTTCAGGCATTTGAACGGTACTGGGCCCCCGAACGTATAAACGGCGTGGGTTCGCCGAAAAGGCGCGTCGCTACGTTCGGCGGGTCGAGCGGGCCTCACGCACGTCCGCACCGTCGCGGATCTTGTCCTCGCAGTTGGGGCAGACCCGGGGTTCCTCGACGTGGTCCGGGGTGAAGACCCGGGCATAGGCTTCAGTCACGAACGAACCGCAGTTATTGCACTCGGGCATACACACCACTCACCCGTTGTCCGTCTTAGTTCCAACGGCCCCGGATAGTAGGTACTGAAAGGAAAGCGGGGAACCCGGTGCGTGTCAGCGGGCGGTCGGCTCCCAGCCGCAGACGCCACACGTCGTGGCGTCCTCGTCGTGGAGCCCGCCGCAGTCGGGGCACTGTAGCTTGTTATAGCTCCGGTCCCACGTTTCGGGCGCCTCGGTACCGTGGTCCAAGAAGTCGTCCATCAGCGCGTCGGGATCGGAACTCGTTGCCATACATGGTATGGTATAGCACACCACTACATAAACCCATCGGCTCCCGAAGTTCTTGTCGGAGAGAGGGAGAACGCAGGCGCATGGCCTGAGAACGGCCCGCGGCAGGGGAGTGGTCCGCGCACGTGCAACAGCCGTGCGCGGCCGTCAGCGAGAGCCGACGAGCGCGACGGACCCGCCGCGGGAAGCAGTCGTCGCCTGCTAGCCTCAGAGGTCGTACAGCGACCCGTACTTCGAGTTCACGTAGTCGAGGAAGTAGTCCGCCGTGTAGGGCTCCCCGGTCGCCTTCTCGACGAGTTCATCCGTCGTGTAGCGCGAGCCGTGCTGATGGACCTGCTCGCGGAGCCACTCCCGGATGGGGTCGAAGTCGCCGTCGCGGACCAGACCGTCCACGTCCAGCTCGCTCCGGACAGCGGCGTCGATCTGCGCCGCGAGGACGGAGCCGAGAGAGTACGTCGGGAAGTACCCGAAGGAGCCGTGCGACCAGTGGATGTCTTGGAGACAGCCCTCGCTGTCGGTGTCGGGACGCACGCCGAGATACTCCTCGTACTTCTCGTTCCAGACCTCCGGAACGTCCTCAACCGCCAACTTCCCCTGAATCAGGTCGCGCTCGATTTCGAAGCGCACGAGGATATGCGCGTGGTACGTCAACTCGTCCGCCTCCACCCGAACGAGGTTCGACGGGTCGACCGTGTTTGCCGCCTCGTACACCTCCTTTGGCGACGCATCGAGGCCGAAGCGTTCGTTCAGCTTGGGCGTGAACGTCTCCCAGAACGCTCGGGTCCGGCCGATGTGGTTCTCCCAGAACCGGGACTGGGACTCATGAACCGACAGGTCCCGGCTCCCACCCAGAGGAGTTGCGTGTTTCTCCTCGGGCAGTCCGAGCGTGTACTGCGCGTGGCCGAACTCGTGGATGGTCGCGGTAATCGCCCCCAGCGGGTCCGCCTCGTCGAAGCGGGTCGTCACCCGCGCGTCGTAGACGTTCCCGGTCGAGAAAGGATGGGGTGCAGTGTCCAAGCGCCCGCGCTCCCAGTCGTAGCCCAGCGTGTCGAGAATGTCCCACGAGACGGCCTCCTGCGTGTCAGTATCAAAGGTGCCACCTTCGAAGGGGTCCGCGAGGTCGGCGTCGCTCTCCCTGACCTCCTCGATGAGGGGCGGCAACTCGTCGGCCAACCGACCGAGTACGCGCTCGGCGGTGTCCAACCCCAGATAGGGCTCGTACTCCTCGAAGAGCACCTCGTAGGGGTCCCGCGAGTCGTCGATGTGCGCGGCGTACTCCCGTTTGAGCTCCACGAGCTCTTCGAGGACGGGCGCGAACACCGAGAAGTCGTCCTCCGCTTTCGCCTCCTTCCACGTGGGGAGCGCCTCGGAGGTGGTCGCCGATATCTCTTCGACCAGTTCCCGGGGGACGCTGGCCTGCCGGTCGTAGTCGTGGCGGACCTCCCGCACTGCGGCGGCCTGTTCGTCGCTCACGTCGCTCGCTTCGAGCGTATCGAGGTGGTCGCCGACGTCCCCCTCCACGAGCAACTCGTGGCGCAGCCCCGAGAGCGTCGAGAGCTGTTGGGAGCGGGCAGGTGTGCCGCCCTCGGGCATCATCACTTCCTGGTCCCAGTTGAGGACGGAGGCGGCGTGGCCGAGGTTGGCGATGCGGCCGTACTCCTCCAGCAGCGCGTCGTACGCGTCGGGTGATTCGGGGTCGGACTCCTGTGTCGCCATACCGGGGGTAACACCGTGAGGGTCAAGAGTCCACCCCCTGCGGCGAATCCGGGGGCGAACACCCTTAAGAAGCGCCCGGCCGAACGGCGGGTATGAACGTCGTACCGGACACCAGCGTCGTCGTCGACGGCCGCGTGTCCGAACGAGTGGCGGAGGGGACTTTCGCCGACGCAGCGGTTCTCGTACCGGAGGCCGTCGTGGACGAGCTAGAGGGACAGGCCAACGCGGGGCGCGAGAGCGGCTGGGACGGCATCTCAGAGCTCCAGCGGCTCTCCGAGTTCGCCGACGAGGGGACGATCACCGTCGAGTACGTCGGGCGCCGGCCCACCGGCGAGGAGCGCACACACGCCGCGGAGGGCGACGTGGACGCGGTCATCCGCGACATCGCCGACGAGCGCGACGCGACACTGTTCACCAGCGACGTAGTGCAGGCGGAGGTTGCCCGCGCGAAGGGCATCGCCGTCGACTACGTCGAGCCCGAAACCGGCGAGGGCGAGGACGGCGAGGAGGGACTGGCCATCGAGTCCTTCTTCGACGACGAGACGATGAGCGTCCACCTCCGGGCGGGCGCCGTCCCGAAAGCGAAGCGCGGGACGCCAGGCGGGATGAGCTACGAGAAACTCTCCGCGGAGCCCTCTACCGAAGAAGAGCTCTCCCGGTGGGCCCACGACGTGGAGACGGAGGCCCGCGACCACGCGCAGGGCTTCGTCGAGCTGGAGGAGGACGGCATGACAATCGTCCAGTATCGGAACTACCGCATCGCTATCGCGCGCCCGCCGTTCGCGGACGCGGTCGAGATCACGGCCGTCCGACCGGTTGCGAAGACCGAGATGGACGACTACGAGTTCGCAGGGGAGCTCGAAGAGCGGTTCCTCGAACACCAGCGCGGCGTCCTCATCTCGGGCGCGCCGGGCGCCGGGAAGTCCACCTTCGCGCAGGCGGTCGCGGAGTTCCTCAACGAGAACGACTACGCCGTGAAGACGATGGAGAAACCCCGGGACCTCCAGGTCGGCCCCGAAATCACCCAGTACACGGCGCTGGGCGGGTCGATGGAGAACACCGCCGACTCCCTGCTCATGGTCCGTCCCGACTACACCGTCTACGACGAGGTGCGCAAAACGTCGGACTTCTCCGTCTTCGCGGACATGCGTCTCGCCGGCGTCGGGATGGTCGGCGTCGTCCACGCGACGCGGGCCATCGACGCGCTCCAGCGCTTGGTGGGTCGGGTCGAGTTGGGGATGATACCTCAGGTCGTCGACACCGTCGTCTACATCGAAGCCGGCGACGTGGATACGGTCTACAACGTGCAGACGAAGGTCAAAGTCCCGGAGGGGCTCACCGAGGAGGACCTCACGCGCCCCGTCATCCAGGTGGCGGACTTCGAGACGGGCGACCCCGAGTACGAAATCTACACCTTCAACCAGCAGGTCGTGACGGTTCCCCTGGAGGAAACCGAAGGGGAAGGGGAGAGCGGCGTCTCCAAGCTCGCGCGCAAGGAGATCGAACGCGAGATCCAGTCGATAGCCCGCGGTCGCGTCGAGGTCGAGGTGCAGGGCGACGACCGCGCGGTCGTGTACGTCAGCGACGACGACATCTCCTACGTCATCGGCAAGGGCGGCGGGCGAATCACCGAAGTCGAGAACCGCCTGGGCATCGACATCGACGTGCGAACCTTGGACGAGATGCCCCAACGGCTGGCGGGGTCGAACCAGGAAGGTGAGTCGTCGGAGCAGTTCGCCGGCGAGAGCGTCGTCCCCGAAATCACGGGCAAACACGTCATCCTCCCCGTCGAGGCCGTCGATCCCGGAGATACCGTCGAGGTGCGCGCGGACGGCGAGTACCTGTTCACCGCAACCGTGGGTCGGGGCGGCGACATCCAGGTCTCCCGCGGCTCCTCCATCGCGGAGGAGTTGGAGCGCGCCATCGACCACGAGCGCCTCATCACGGTCGTCCCGAACTGAGGGCGTATTACCGGGTAATATCGAGAGGTATAAACGCGGGCGGGGCCGAGCCTACGGCGTGCAACGACGCAAGTTCCTCAAGGGCGCGGGCGCCGCGGGCGCGGCGCTCGTCGCCGGCTGTAGCGGCGCGCCGACCGCCGACGACAACACGCTCCAGGTCGCCACGTACCCGAGTTACGTGGACGCCCCGTCGTCGAGCGCGGGCGGCTACATCAAAGAGCAGTTCGACGAGCGCTTCGACGCGACGCTGGAGTGGATCCCCCTCGACGGCGAGCTGAACCACTTCATCCAGCGCCGCCAGCAGGGCGTGGGCATCGACGCGGACGTCTATGCGGGCATCCGACAGATGGACCTCGTCCGCATCGAGCAGGAACTCGAAGAACCGCTCTTCCAGACGACGGCGCCCAGTTCCCTGGCGAACGGCGCGAACCTCAAGGACGACTACCTCTTCGACGCGGACGACCGCGTTATCCCCACCGGAGGGTCGTACGTCAGCCTCGTCTACGACGAGGAAGTGGTCACGCCCGAGACGTACGACGACATCGCCTCGACCGACGAGACGCTCCTCCTTCCGAACCCAACCGCGACGACGACCGGCCGGATGTTCCTGTTGATGACTATCAACCAGTTCGGCGAGGACGGCTATCTCGACTACTGGGACCGGCTGTACGACAACGTCACCGTCACCGGCGACTGGGGCGCGGCGTACGCCGCCTACGAGAACGAGGAGGCGCCGATGATCATGTCCTACTCGACGGACCAAGTGTACGCCAGCCAGGGTGACAGCCCGATGTCGCGCCACCAGGTCGGCTTCCCGAACGGGCAGGGGTACAGTTACATCGGCGGCGCTGCGCGCTTCGCGAACACGGACAAGCCCGAACTCGCCAACGACTTCCTGAATTTCCTCCTCGAGCCCGACGTCCAGGCCGAGATGGCCCAACTCAACGTCGGCATCCCCGCGACGACGAACGCCGCGCTCCCCGAGGACTACAGCCAGTACGTCTACGAGCCCGAAACGACGGTGCGCTTCAGCAAGGAGCGCCTCGCGGAGAACCTCGGCACGTGGACTACCGAGTGGTCCCAAGCGTTCGCCTCGAATTAACTCCGTTGTACCGCCGAGTATTTAGCCGGGGACGCCGGTAGCGTGGGTATGCGAAACGCGGACCTCACGGACGCCGCCGAGCGGGTCGTCCTCCCCGCACTCGGGGGGTTCGCCGCGCTTCTCCTGCTCGTTTTCTTTTACTTCCCCGTCGCGGAGGTGTTCGCCCGGGCGTTCGACGAGGGGGCCTCGTTCGCAGCGGTGCTGACCGACGAGTTCTACGTCGGGTTTCTGGCCCACCCCGGCGAGGCGCTCGCCCGCTTTCTCGCCTTTTGCTCGGCGTTCGTCCGGAACCCCCTCGTGGCGGAGTTCCCCGACTACCGGCTGGGGCTGTTCGGGTTCACCGCCTACCAGGCCTTCCTCTCGGCGCTCGCCAGCGTCGCGCTCGGCGTCCCGATGGCGTACGTCCTGGCGCGCTTCGAGTTCCCGGGCCGCGAGACGGCGCGCTCGCTGACCGCGTTGCCCTTCGTGATGCCCTCCATCATGGTCGCGGTGGGCTTCATTGCGGCCTTCGGGAACCAGGGCTTTCTGAACGGCGTGCTGACCGCGCTCGGATTGCCGAAGGTGGAACTGCTCTACACGCTGAAACTCATCATTCTCGCGCACGCCTTCTACAACGCGCCGCTGGTCGCGCGCATCACCGCCGCGGCGTGGGAGAGCATCGACACCCGGACCGTCGAGACGGCGCGGACGCTCGGCGCGCGCCCCCGACGGGCCTTCCGGGACGTGGTGCTCCCCCAACTCCTTCCCTCGGTGCTGACGGGGGCCCTCCTCACCTTCGTCTTCTGCTTTCTCTCCTTCGCCATCGTCCTCTCGCTGGGCGGACTGGAGTTCCGAACCGTCGAAGTGTGGGTGTATCAGGCCGTCAACGACCTCGACTACGGCGAGGCGGCGACGCTGGCGGCCATCGAGACCGCCTTCTCCCTGCTCCTGATGTACGCCTACCTCCGCTACGAGGCCCGCCAGCGCGCCGCGAGCGCCGTCCACCCGCCCGAGCGGATACCCCTGTTCGGGTCCGTGACCCCGAGCCGGCTGGCGGCATGGGCGGTGTGTGCGGTGTGCGCGCTCGTCTTCGTCCTCCCGATGTTCAGCATGGTCTACGAGAGCCTCACGACGCCGGTCGTGGGCGGCGACGCGGTGACGCTCAGACACTACGCCTTCCTGGTGGAGCGACAGGCCACGGCGTACAGTTTCCAGGTGAAACCGCTGACCGCCATCCGTAACTCCTTGCTGTTCGGCGCGGGCTGTCTGGCGGTCGCAGTGCCCATCGGTATCGTCCTCGCCGTCGTCTCGACCCGCGAGTTCAGGGGCCGGAAAGTCGTCGACACGCTGGCGATGGCCCCCTTCGCCGTCTCGGGCATCGTCGTCGGGCTCGGCCTGCTGTGGGGGCTCGTCTTCGGCACCGAAATCACGGTTCCCTTCGTGGGGACCGTCCGGGTGACGGTCTCGGGCGCGCTGGCCGTCGTCGCCGCCCACGCCGTCGGCGCCTACCCCTTCGTGACGCGGAACGTCGCGCCGATGCTCGCCACGTTGGACCGCTCGCTCGTCGAGTCCGCGCGGGCGCTCGGGGCGAGTCGGGCACGGGCCCTCTTCGACATCGAACTCCCGCTGGTCGCCTCGGGCGTGCTGGCGGGCGCGGCGTTCGCCTTCGCCATCTCGGTCGGCGAGTTCGATTCGACGGTCATACTCGCCTCGGGCACGAACAGCTACACGATGCCGGTCGCTATCGAACGGTTCACCGGTCGCCGGCTCGGCCCGGCGACGGCGATGGGCTGTGTCCTGTTGGCCGTCACGGGCGCGAGCTTCGTCGCCATCGACAGGCTCGGGGGGCACTTCGATGGCTGAGGTCGAACTCGATTCGGTGGTGCGGGAGTACGGCGCCACGACGGCCCTCGACGGCGTTGCCCTCGACATTTCGGAGGGCGAGTTCTTCACGCTCGTCGGCCCCTCCGGCTGTGGCAAGACCACCACCTTGCGGACGATCGCCGGGCTCGAAGAGCCCACATCGGGGTCGGTCCGCATCGGCGGCGCGTCGATGGACGGCGTGCCCCCCGAGGAGCGCGACGTGGGCGTCGTCTTCCAGAACTACGCGCTGTTCCCGCACATGAGCGTCGGCGAGAACGTCGCGTACGGCCTGCGATTCAGCGATCCGCCGGAGGGGAAGTCGAAGAACGAGCGCGTCACGGAGCTACTGGAACTCGTAGACCTAGCGGGCTTCGCGGACCGGGAGCCCGACGAACTCTCGGGCGGGCAACAACAGCGGGTCGCGCTGGCGCGGGCGCTCGCGCCGGGACCCCGAATCCTCCTGTTGGACGAGCCGATGAGCGCGCTGGACGCCCGCCTCCGACAGCAGTTGCGCCGGCAGGTCAAGTCCATCCAGAAGGAACTCGGCGTCACCACCATCTACGTCACCCACGACCAGGAGGAGGCGCTCGCCGTCTCCGATAAGGTCGCCGTCATGCACGACGGGCGGGTCGAACAGGTCGGAACGCCCCAGGACGTGTACCGCGAGCCCGAAACCGAGTTCGTCGCCTCCTTCATCGGAGAGAACAACCGATTCGACGGCGAGGTCGTCGGCCGCGAGGGGGAGGTCGCGCTCGTCGACGCGGCGGGAACGACGTTCCGGGTCGTGGCGCCCGACGCGACGGGCGACGTGACCTTCTACGTTCGGCCGGCAGCGCTCGACACTGAAGCCGGGGAGAACCGCCTCACGCTCGGCGTAGGGACGTCGGAGTTCCTCGGTGAGGGCGCACGGACGTACGGAACGTGGGAGGGTGGGGAAATCGTCGTTCGGACCGGCGCGGTGCCGGCAGGAGAAGAGATAGAGGTCGGATTCGACCCGGCCGACGCGGTCGTGGTTTAGGCCTCGGCGCCGCACTCGCAGCCGCCTTCCTCGACGGCGAGCTGGTAGAGGCTCTGGCGGGCGTCGGCGAAGTAGATCTCCTCGGTGACGACGTCGCGCTCCGAGAGCCGGTCGAGCGCGTAGCGGACGGTGCGGGCGGAGAGCATCGATTCCTGAACGAGTTCCTTCTGCGTCATGGGCCCGTCGTACTCGAGCACCTTGTAGACCAGTTTGGCGCTCGGAGGAAGGTCGTCGAATTCTTGTGCGGTCATTCGTGTACGTGCAATCCACCCAGGAGTATAAACGTTCGTGGTCTTCTCGGCCGGAAAGCGGACCTTTACAAACACCCCCTGACTATCGGGTCAGCATGCGAACGAACAGCGACTGTGAGGACCGCGGGGCCCGATGAGCCGGTCCGGGTTTCGTGGCGCCCTCTCGCGGTGGGTCTCGAAACTGTTCAAGTCCCGCGACGAACTGGAGCTCACCTCGGGGAGCATCGGCCGCCCGCTGTTCTACCTCGCGCTCCCCATCGTCATCACGAACCTGCTCCAGACCGCTTACAACCTCGCTGACACGTTCTGGGTCGGCCAGCTGAGTACCGACGCGCTGGCCGCCATCAGCTTCGCGTTCCCGCTCGTCTTCCTCTTCATCTCGATGGGGCTGGGCATCGCCGTCGCGGGGAGCGTCCTCGTCGCCCAACACATCGGTGGGGAGGAAGAGCGGGAGGCGGAGTTCGCCGCCTCGCAGACCATCTCGCTCTCCGTGGTGTTGGCGATAGTCCTCGGGTTCATCGGTTACTTCGTCGTCCACGACCTGCTCGCGCTACTCGGCGCCGACCCCGGCGTGCTCGCGCCCGCCACCGAGTACATGCAGGTCATCGCCGCCGGCCTCCCCTTCATGTTCGGCTTTCTGGTGTTCATCTCCCTCATGCGGGGGTACGGCGACACCATCACGCCGATGTTGGTGATGTTGGGGTCGGTCGTCCTGAACATCGTCATCGACCCGGTCTTCATCTTCGGCTTCCAGGACAACCCGCTGTTCTCGATGCTCGGTTTTACGGGGGTCGAGTCGGCGCTGTACGGGATGACCGGGTACGCCGGCACCGGCGTCGAGGGCGCCGCCATCGCGACGGTCTTCTGTCGCGGGCTCGCCTTCTTCGTGGGTATCGGCATCATGTTCCGCGGGAAGCGCGGCGTCCGCATCCGGCTGAGCGAGCTCAAACCGCAGTTCACCTTCCTCCGGCGGTTGCTGGAAATCGGGCTGCCCGCGTCCGTCGAGAACATGGGCCGTTCGATTTCGGTGAACATCCTCCTCGCGCTCATCGGAACGTTCGCCACGCCCGTCGTTGCGGGCTACGGCATCGCCGTGCGCGTCTTCTCGGTCATCTTCCTCCCCGCCGTCGCGGTCGGACAGGGAGTCGAAACGATGACCGGGCAGAACGTCGGCGCCGGCGAGTACGACCGGGTGAGCGCGGTCAACCGCATCGCCACTATCACGATGTTCCTCGCGCTCTCGGCGCTCGGCGTCTTCGTCTACCTCTTCCCCGACCCCATCGTCGGCGTGTTCACCAACGACCCAGAGGTCATCACGGTCGGCGCGGACTTCCTGCGGACGGTCGCCCCGACCTTCGGGTTCATCGGGGTCGTCCGGGTCGTCACCGGCGGCTTCCGCGGGACCGGCAAGACGATTACCGCGGCGATCATCGCCATTGGGATGCTCGGCGGCATCCGCCTTCCCGTCGCGTACATCGCGGCCATCCCCCTCGAACTCGGGTCGAGCGGCGTCTGGTACGCGTTCGCGGTCTCGAACGTCCTGGGCGGCCTCCTCGCGCTACTGTGGTTCCAGCGGGGGACGTGGCGCGGCGCCTCCCTCACCCACGACGGAGGCCCGGAGGACGGCGCGGCGCCCGCCACCGACGGCGGCGACACCGAAACCGGCTCGGATGACTAAAGCCGAACGCCTTTAGCCGTGGCCCCACCACCCATTCGCATGGCGACAGAGACGGAAACGACACCGGGTGCCTCGCACCGCCGTTCGGTGACGGTCACCGCCGTCGCGACGCTGAGCGGGGTCGTCGCCGGCGTCGCTTCCGACGCGGTGGCGAGCGGACCCACCGACACACTCGGGCTGGTGATTCTCGTCGCGACGGTTTTCGTCGGGTTGGGAGTCATGCGGGTCGTCGGTATCGACGTGAGCGAGTTCTCCACGAAGGACAACCTCTACGTGGCCTTCGAGACGTTCGCCCTCTGGTTCATCACCTGGGGTATCCTGCTGAACGCGGGGGTCTGAGATGGCCGACGACAGCATCGCGGTCGTGGACCTAGAGCGGTGTCAGCCCGACCGGTGTAACTACGAGTGTGCGAACTTCTGTCCGCCCAACAGGACGGGCAAGGAGTGTATCACCCAGCGCGGGGAGGAGACCGAGGAGGGCGACCCCGGGCAGATCCGCATCTCCGAGGAGATCTGCCTGGGCGAAACCTGTGGCATCTGCGTCGAGAAGTGCCCCTTCGACGCCATCGAGATCATCAACCTCCCCCAGGAGTTGGAGGACGAACCCACCCACAGATACGGCGAGAACGCCTTCTCGCTGTACGGGCTGCCGGTCCCCGAGAAGGGGACGGTTACGGGCGTGCTCGGCCCGAACGGTATCGGGAAGTCGACGGCGGTCAAGATTCTCTCCGACGAGCTCACGCCCAACCTCGGCGAGTACGGCGACGAACCCGGCTGGAAAGCGGTACTGGACAGGTACAGGGGAACGGAGCTCCAGACCTACCTCGAAGCCGTCGTCGACGGCGAGGTGAGCGTCGCGCGTAAACCCCAGTACATCGACCAGATTCCCGCGACGTTCGACGGGAACGTCCGCGAGCTCCTCGAACGGACCGACGAGCGCGGCGTGCTCGACGAACTCTTAGAGCGGCTCTCCATCGAGGCCGTCGTGGACTCGAACGTCGACGACCTCTCCGGCGGCGAACTCCAGCGGGTGGCGCTGGCGGCGACGCTGGCCCGCGACGCGGACTTCTACTTCGTAGACGAGCTCACGCCCTACTTGGACATCAACCAGCGCACGACGGCCGCACAGCTCATCCGCGAGCTCGCGGAGGACGAGGACCGGGCGGTGATGGTCGTCGAACACGACCTCGCCATCCTCGACCTGCTCGCGGACACGCTCCACGTCACCTACGGGGAGCCGGGGGCGTTCGGCGTCATGACCGACCCCAAAAGCGTCCGGAACGGCATCAACGAGTATCTGAAGGGGTATCTCTCGAACGAGAACATGCGCATCCGCCAGCAGGCCATCGAGTTCGAGGAGCACGCGCCACGAACCGAGAGCCGGGCGGACACGTTGGTAGAGTACCCCGACCTCACGAAGTCCTACGGCGAGGGCGAGTTCAGCCTCGACGTGGAGGGCGGGAAAATCCGGGAGAACGAGGTTCTGGGCGTGGTCGGCCCGAACGGCATCGGGAAATCGACGTTCGCGAAGGTCCTCGCGGGCGAACTCCAGCCCGACGGCGGGGAACTCGACCTCGAGATGGACATCGCCTACAAGCCCCAGTACGTCGAGGCCGACCAGGAGATCAGAGTCGACGCGTTCCTGGCCTCGATTACCGACGACTTCGGGACGTCCTACTGGAACACCGAAATCGCCCAGCCGCTCCAGTTGGAGCGCGTGATGGAACAGCGCCTCTCCGACCTCTCGGGCGGGGAGCGCCAGCGGGTGGCAATCGCCGCGACGCTCTCGAAGGACGCCGACCTCTACCTCCTGGACGAGCCGTCGGCCCACCTCGACGTCGAACAGCGGGTGCTGGCTACGAGGACCATCCGGCGCTTCGCCGAGAACGGCGAGAACACGGTGATGGTCATCGACCACGACATGTACCTGATGGACCTCGTCTCCGACCGCCTGATGGTCTTCGACGGCGAGCCCGCCGAGCACGGCCGGGCCTCGCCGCCGACCGACATGCGCTCGGGGATGAACGAGTTCCTCGAGAACCTGGACGTGACGTTCCGGCGGGACGAGCGCACCGGGCGCCCGCGCATCAACAAGCCCGACTCGCAACTCGACCGACAACAGAAGCGGGAGGGCGAGTACTACTACGCCCCCTGAGAACAGTTCACATAAAGACGGGGAGACGGAGGGGTCTTAGCCCAACGCCCGAACGCGGGTTTCGACGCGTTCGGCGGCTTTTCCGGGCGTTGTCCGGGGTTTCCACCCTAGCCGGGGAAAGAAAACCTTATATAGAAGCGTAATCAATCCTTCTCTTGACTATGGCACAGCAGCAGATGGGCGGCGGTCAGCCCATGGTTATTATGGGCGACGACGCCCAGCGCGTACAGGACCGGGACGCACAGGAGTACAACATCTCGGCGGCCCGCGCCGTGGCTGACTCCGTGCGCTCGACGCTCGGCCCGAAGGGAATGGACAAGATGCTCGTCTCCTCGACGGGTAGCGTCACCGTCACGAACGACGGCGTGACGATTCTCGAGGAGATGGACATCGACAACCCGACGGCCGAGATGATCGTCGAGGTCGCCCAGACCCAGGAGAGCGAGGCGGGCGACGGCACCACCACCGCCGTGGCGACGGCCGGCGAGCTCCTGAAGAACGCCGAGGACCTCATCGAGCAGGACATCCACCCGACGGCCATCATCCGCGGCTTCCACCTCGCCAGCGAGGAAGCGCGAGAGGAGATCGACAACATCGCCGTCGACGTGGACTCCGACGACGAGGCACTCCTCCGTTCGGTCGCCGAGACTTCCATGACGGGCAAGGGCGCCGAGCTCGACAAGGAAGTCCTCTCGGAGATCATCGTCGGCGCCGTCAAGCAGGTCGCCGTCGAGGCCGAGGACGGCTCGACCGTGGTCGACGCCGCGAACATCAACCTCGAAACCCAAGAGGGCCGCTCGGTGGGCGAGTCCGAGCTTCTCAACGGCGCGGTCATCGACAAGGACCCCGCGCAGGAGGGAATGCCTGTCAACTTCGAGAACGCTGACGTCCTCCTGCTCAACGAGCCTATCGAGGTGGAGGAGGCCGACGTGAGCACCCAGATTTCGGTCGACGACCCGGACCAGCTCAAGCAGTTCCTCGACCAGGAGGAAGAGCAGCTCAAGCAGAAGGTCCAGCATATCGCCGACACCGGCGCCGACGTCGTCTTCTGCCAGAAGGGCATCGACGACATGGCCCAACACTACCTCGCGAAGGAGGGTATTCTGGCCGTTCGACGCCTCAAGAAGTCCGACATCGAGTTCCTCTCGAACGTGCTCGACGCGCCCATCGTCACGGACCTCGACGCCGCGAGCGCCGACGACCTCGGCACCGGCTCCATCGAGCGTGACGAGGACGCAGGTCTCTTCTACGTCGAGGGCACCGGCGATATTTCCCACGGCGTGACGCTCCTCCTGCGCGGTTCGACCCACCACGTCACCGACGAACTCGAACGCGGCGTCAGCGACGCGCTGGAAGTCGTTGCGGCCACCGTCTCCGACGGCCGCGTGCTCCCGGGCGGCGGCGCCATCGAGGTCGAACTCGCGGATCGCCTCCGCAACTTCGCCGACTCGGTCGAGGGCCGCGAACAGCTCGCGGTCGAGGCGTTCGCCGACTCGCTCGAACTCGTGCCCCGCGTCCTCGCCGAGAACGCCGGGCTCGACCCCATCGACTCCCTCGTGGACCTGCGCGCGGCCCACGAGAACGGCGACCAGAACGCCGGGCTGAACGTCTTCTCCGGCGACGTCGAAGACACCTACGAGGCGGGCGTCGTCGAGCCCGCCCACGCGAAGGAGCAGGCGGTTTCGAGCGCCACCGAGGCGGCGAACCTCGTGCTCAAAATTGACGACATCATCTCCGCCGGCGACCTCTCCACCGACAAAGGGGAGGACGAGCAGGGCGGACCCGGCGGTCCCGGCGGTGCCCCCGGCGGCATGGGCGGCATGGGCGGGATGATGTGAAATCAGGCTTCGCCTGATTTCCAGCAGCCGTCAGAGCTCGCTCTGACGGAATGATGTAGACCCACTTTTTCGCACCTCACTCGCGCGGCGAAGCCGCGCTCGTTCAGGCGAAAAACGTGGTGAAAATGCGGCGTGCTCCCGTCGCGGCGGCTTCGCCGCCGCGGTGGTCCGCCCGCCTTCCGCTCGCGGGCTGACGCCCGCTCGCGGTGAGTAAATCACACCCACCCTACTCAACCACCGCACCCGCTCCGCGCGGTTGCCATCGTGGTTCTCGCAGTTCTTCTCTCCCGGCGAAAGCGCTTTTCCGAACGCCCGAACAGTCGTCGCTATGGGCTATCACGTCATCGACCCCGACGACATCGACCACTCGGAGGGGCGCCCCTGCGAGATGCACTACATAAGCAAGGCCGCCGGGATGGAGGAGATGGGCCTCCGGCTCTATCGGGTGGCGCCGGGCGAGGAAATCCCCGTGAGCGGGTTGCACTACCACGACGAACAGGAGGAGGCGTTCTACGTCCCGTCGGGCGAACTGCGCGTCGAAACGCCCGACGAGGAGTTCGTCGTCCCCGAAAACAACTTCTTCGTTGCCGAACCGGGGAGCGTCCACCGGGCGTTCAACCCCGAATCGAACGACGCGACGGCGGTCGTCGTCGGGATGGGCGCACCACCCCTCAGCGACGGCCACGCCTACGAGGGATAGGCAGCGCGAGCGCCGCGAAAGCGCACATTCTTTTCACGAATCGCGAACACTGGGGATACGTCCGGGGCGAACATATCGATGAACACACTCTTCGCGGCGCACGTCGCGGCGTTCGCGCTCACGACGGTCATCTGTCTGGGCAGCGTCCACCGGACACAAGTAATCGACCACCGGGAAACCCGTCGCGGGCTCGAGGCGCTGTTGGTCACAAACGGCCTCTGGGCGGGCGCCAACCTCGGGTATCTCGTCGTTCCGCTCCCGGCGGCCAAGCGAGCGCTGTACATCGCCGGTCTCGTCGCCGGCCTCGTCGCGGTCGGCGCATGGCTCTACTTCTGTGCGGCGTACACCGGGCGCTCGCCCCGTCGACTCCCCTACCGTCGCCTGGTCGTGGGGACCCTCGTCGGCCTCGCCGTGCTGAAGGTGACGAACCCGCTTCACCACCGCTACTTCACCGCAGCAATGCGGACGACACCGTTCGTCCATCTCTCCGTCGACCACCAGGGGCTCCACTGGATCGCGCTCGGACTGGCGTACGCCCTCGCCTTCGTCGGGTTCTTCATGCTCGCCGAGCAGTTCCAGCAGACCGGCTCGAACACGCGGGCGCTGAGCGCGCTGTTGGGCATCGCCGCGTTCCCGGTTGGGATCAACATTCTCGGGGAGCTCCGGCCGTGGCTGGTCGGGATGACCTACGAACCGCTCGGCGTCGCCGTTTTCGCGCTCGGCGTCCTCTTCGTCTACACCGAACGCTTCCGGACAGTCCAGCGCGCCGGTGAGGTCGACGACCCGATTCTCTTTCTGGACCAAGAGGACCGGATCCGTGACTACAACCAGCGAGCGGCGGCGCTGTTGCCCGGACTCGACGGCGGGACCGGCAAACCCGTCTCGACGGTACTCCCGGAACTCGACGGGACGTCCGACGACCCGGAGAAGATCGCGCTCGAGAGCGACGGCGAGACACGGTACTACCGCGTCACGTCGAGTCCCTTCACCGCCGGGCGAACACGGACGGGCCGTTCAGTCGTCCTCACGGACGTCACCGAGTCCGAGCGCTATCGGCGGCGCATCGAGGAGAAATCGGAGCAACTGGAGGCGCTCAATCGCGTCGTCCGCCACGACATCCGCAACGACATGAACGTCGTCATCGGGTGGGGGGAGGCGCTCGAACCGCACGTCGACGAGGGGGGAGACGACATCCTCCAGCGGATGTTGCGCGCCGCCAACAACACCGTTGAACTCACCGCCGTCGCGCGGGAGTTCGTCGAATCGCTGGCCGGCGAGGAGGAGCCGGAACTGAAAGCGGTTGATGTCCGTGAGCGCTTGAGCGCCGAGTTCGAAACCGCGCGCGAATCGTACCCCGAGTTGCGCCTGTTCACGCCCGACGCGGTGCCCGAGGTGAGCGTGCAGGCCAACGAGATGCTCTCCTCGGTGTTCCGGAACCTGTTGAACAACGCCGTTCAGCACAGCGACAAGGAGACGCTGGAAGTAACGGTCACCGTCGAGGAACGCCCGGAAACGGTCGTCGTCCGGGTCGCCGACAACGGGCCCGGGATTCCGGACGAGCGAAAGGAGAGCGTGTTCGGGAAGGGCGAGAAGGGCCTCGACAGCGAGGGTACCGGCATCGGCCTCTACCTCGTCCACGCGCTGGTCGAGCAGTACGGCGGGTCGGTGTGGGTCGAGGACAACGAACCGACGGGGGCGGTTTTCGTCGTCGAACTGCGGAAAGCCGAGTAGCCGACTCAGGCCCCGTACGTCTTCTCCAAGTAGGCGACGATGTCGTCGGACTCCGGCATCCCCTCCACGTCGTGGTCGGGGTCCACGAGCACCGGCACGCCGGTCTGACCGCTCACTTCCTCGACCTCCGTGCGCTGGTCGTGCGAGCGGGGGACCTCGTGTTCCTCGTAGTCCAACTCGAGGTCCGCGAGCTTGTCCTTCACTTTCGCACAGTACGGGCAACCCGGGAGCGCGTACAGTTCGAGGTTCGACATACCCGGAGGAAGGGTTCGCGAGGTAAAGAACGGAGGGGTAGAGGTGAATCAGACCGCGGCCTGCAACACGCCGCCCGTGCGGACGACGAAGTAGACGACGAACAGACCGGCGAGCGCCCACTGCCCGGCGGAGACGTCGTCGAACTCGCCCGTCGCGGCCTTCACCACGGGGTAGGAGACGATGCCCGCGGCGATGCCGTAGGCGATGGAGTAGGTGAAAGGCATCACGATGATCGTCAGCCCGGCCGGGACGGCGTGTGTCATGTCGTTCCAGTCCACCGCGGTGACGTTCGAGAGCATCAGGATGGCGACGACGACGAGCGCGATGTGGCTGGCGTACTGCGGGATGGCCGCCGCCAACGGCACGAGAACCACGGAGACAGCGAAGAGGGCCGCGACCACGAGTGCGACCATCCCCGTCCGACCGCCCTCCTCGATACCGGTCGCGGACTCGATGTAGGTCGTGACGGTGGAGGTCCCCAACATCCCGCCGAGCGTCGTCCCGACGGCGTCAGCCATCAGCGGCTTGTCGGCGTCCGGCAGGTCGCCGTTCTCGTCGAGGAAGCCGCCCGCCTGCCCGACACCCACCAAGGTTCCCGCAGTGTCGAAGAAGTCCACGAAGAAGAAGGTGAAGACGACGAGCGCGAAACTGAAGGCCTCCGCGTTGGCGAAGCCCGTGAGGAACGCGCCGACCAGCGGCGTGATGTCGTACTGTGCGGCGGGGAGGTTCTCGGCCGCGATACTCCCTTGCTGGATGAAGTCCCCCGCGAGGACGCCGGGGTCGGTGACGCCGAGGAAGGTGACGGCCATACCGGCGAGCGTGGTGAGGAGGATGCCGAGGATGATGCTGCCGGGCGCGCCGCGGGCCTGGAGCGCGAGGGTGAGGAAGAGACCGACCAACGAGAGGATGGCGACGGGGTCGCTGGCGACGGAGCCCAGCGTCAGGAGCGTCGCGCTGTCATCGACGACGATGCCCATCGCCTGCAAGCCGATAATGGCAAGGAAGAGCCCGATACCGGTTCCGACGGCGAACTTCACCGGTTCGGGGAACAGTTTGATGACGTACTCCCGGGCGCCGACAGCCGTGAGGAGAATGAACAGGACACCCTCGGTGACGATAGCCGCGAGCGCCGTCTGCCACGGGATACCGAGCGCACCGACGACGGTGAACGCGAAGAAGGCGTTCAGTCCCAACCCGGGTGCCAGCCCGAAGGGGCGGTTGGCGTAGAACGCCATCACCAACATCGCCACGGCGGACGCGATGAGGGTGACGACCGCGAGCATCTGGACCGTCTGGCTGTAGGTGTAGCCCTCAATGATGACGCCCGGTTTGACGACCTCGCCGTTCTCCGTGATTCCCGTCATGATGGAGGGGTTGACGACGACGATGTAGGACATCGTCAGGAACGTCGTCAGCCCCGCCAACACCTCCGTTCTGAGGTCGGTGCCGTGCTCGTCGAAGCCGAAATACTCGGCTAACGTGTCTCCGACTGCCATGGACAGTTGTGTATCAGAAAGGGACTATATAGACCTTGGTATGCACGAACGTGACAATCAGTTCACGTGGAGCAGGGATTCGACCGGCGCGTCGGTCCGGCTGCGCGCGCGCTCGATGCCCTCCTCGCCGGCCGCGATGAGGGTGAACACGCCCGCGAGGTCCGCGTCGGCGGCGTCGACGATGTCGAGGAGGAGTTCCTGGGTCTCCCCCGAGCGGATGAGGTCGTCGGTGACGAGCACCGTGTCGCCCGCCGAGAGCGCCGATTCGGGGAGGTAGTAGGTGAGTTCGATACCCGAGGTCAGGCGCTGGCGGGCTTCGATGAACTCCTCGACCGCCGTTTCTCTCCCCTGTTTGGCGTACGCACACCGGGCGTCGTAGTGGGAGGCGAGCGCCGCGCCCACGGTGATGCCGTCGGTCGCGGCCGTGAGGACCACGTCGGGCGCCTCGAAGCCGTAGGACTCGGCGGCGACGGGCGCCGCGAGGTCGAGGAACGTCTGGTCGAAGACGACGCCCGAGTTGTCGACGTACCCCTCGCCGTCGACGGCGACACGGGCGTCGAGTTCCTCGCGGAGCACGCCCAGCGAGAGGCCCTCGACGACCTCGCGGGCGCGCTCGACGCCCGGGAGGACGTGGCCGTTGACGTATCGGTTCAAGTCACCCGCCGGGAGTCCGGTCTCCTCGGCGAGTTCCTCGTACGTGCGCGTCTCCTTCAACATCCGGAGGACTGAGACGGCCTGTAACTGGAGGGCGGCCTTTTCCGCGCGGTTCATGTCCGCCCGTGATTCCACAGGAATATGAATAGTTCGGTCGGCAAATCAGAGAAACGATGCACGTTTACGCTCAGCAGGGCGCCGGGGTGTCGCCCGCGAGGCGCGTCGGGAGGGCGACATCGTTCGGTGTCCCGCCCGGGGGGAATGCCTTCCCCCCTACTCCAGCAGGTCCGGCGTCGTGCGGCGTTCGCCGACCTCGCCCTCCAGGTGTTTGCGGAATTCCTCTAAACTGGCATCGCCCTGGCGCTCCTGTCGGTCCCGAATCGAGACCGAACGTTCTTCGGCTTCCTCCTCGCCGACGATGAGCATGTAGGGCACGTGGTCGTCGTGGCCGTCGCGGATGCGCCGGCCCAGCGTCTCGTCGGAGTTGTCGACCTCGACTCGGAACTCGCCCAGTTCGTCGGCGACCTCGTAGGCGTAGTCGGCCACGTCGTCCGTGATGGGAAGCACCCGAACTTGCTCGGGGGCGAGCCAGGTGGGGAACCGGCCCGCGAAGTGCTCGATGAGCATCATGAAGAAGCGCTCGTAGGAGCCGTAGAGCGCGCGGTGAATCATCACGGGGCGATGGGATTCGTTGTCCTGGCCCGTGTAGGAGAGCTCGAAGCGCTCGGGCATGTTGAAGTCCAACTGGACGGTCGGGCCGTCCCACGCCCGTCCCAGCGCGTCCTCGAAGGAGAAGTCGATTTTCGGGCCGTAGAAGGCGCCGTCGCCCTCCTCGACGCCGTAGTCGTAGCCGTCCTCCTCCAGCACCGTTCGCAACTGCTCCTGGGCCTGCTCCCAGATCTCATCGCTTCCCACCGACTTCTCGGGGCGCGTCGCGAGGTCGACCTGCACGTCGAGGTCGAAGGCGTCGATGACCTCGAAAATCATGTCCATGATTTCGCGGACCTCCGCCTCGATTTGGTCCGGTCGGACGAACAGGTGGCCGTCGTCGATGGTGAACGCCCACGTCCGCGAGAGCCCGGAGAGTTCGCCGCGCTGTTCCTTTCGGTAGACTTTGCCGTTCTCCGCGTAGCGCACGGGCAGGTCGCGGTAGGACCACGACGCGTCGTCGAAGATGGTCGCGTGCCCGGGGCAGTTCATCGGCTTTAATCCGTATTCCTCGTCGTCGAGCTCGAAGAGGAACATGTCGTCCTGGTAGTTCTCGTAGTGGCCCGACTTCTTCCAGAGGTCCGTCTTGAACAGATGGGGGGTCTCGACGTAGTCGTAGCCCGCCCGCTCGTTGAGTTCCTCGACGTAGCCCGACAGCTCTCTCAGTATCTGCTTGCCGTTCGGATGGTAGAGGGGGAGCCCGGGACCGGCGGTCTCGTCGATGGAGAAGAGGTCCATTTCGGAGCCGATTTTCCGGTGGTCGCGCTTCTCGGCCTCGGCGCGGCGTTCGAGGAAGGTCTCCAAATCACCCTCGGACTCGAAGGCGGTCCCGTACACCCGCGTGAGCATCGGGTTCTCCTCGTCGCCGCGCCAGTAGGCGGCGGCGATTTCCAGGAGTTCGACCGCGCCGATGTCGCCGGTCGACTCGACGTGCGGGCCGGCACAGAGGTCCTCGAACTCGCCCTGCGAGTAGAACGTAATCGTCTGGTCGTCGTCGAACTCCTCCAAGAGTTCGAGCTTGTAGGGCTGGCCGGCGAGGCGTTCCTCGGCCTCCTCGCGGGTGACCTCCTCGCGTTCGACCTCGTAGTCGGCCTCGATTATCTCCTCCATCTCGGCCTGAATCTCCTCCAGGTCGCTCTCGTCGAAGTCCACGCCGTCGAAGTCGTAGTAGAACCCGTCGTCCGTCGGCGGACCGATGGCGAGGTGGGCGTCCGGGTAGAGCCGGAGAACGGCCTGTGCGAGACAGTGTGCGGCCGTATGCCGGACCAGGTCGAGATACTCGTCGGCCGAGGGCGTCACGATTTCCAGGTCGGCGTCGGATTCGATGACGTGCTCGGGCGCGACGAGGTCGCCGTCCACGACGCCGGCGTAGGTGTCCTCGCCGAGGCCCGGGCCGATGGAGAAGGCGACCTCCTCTACGGTCGGCGGGTCGGCGAACTCCAGTTCGGACCCGTCGGGAAGCGTTACGACTACCGGTTGCTGTTGGGACATGAATGGTCACCTCGGGCGGCAGACGTGGCTGGGGAAAGGAAAAATGGGCTCACGCCCCTGTAAAGTAGCCACCTGCCGTCATACCCGGAGCGTGGCGTGGAGCCGACAAAAACCTTCTGTGTCGCCGCGCTACTCCGCGTCCGCCAGCAAGTCGCTCGCGGTCACCAGCGCCTCGCAGTCCACGCCCGCGTCGGCGAGGTTCTCCGTCCCCCCTTCCTCCCTATCGACGACCACCAGCGCCCGGTTCACCTCGGCGCCCGCCTCCCGTAGGGCCTCGACCGCGTCGACGGCGGATTGCCCTGTCGTGACGATGTCCTCGAGGACGACGATTTCCTCGCCGTCCTCCAATCTTCCCTCTATCCTGTTGCCGGTGCCGTACTCCTTGGCCTCCTTGCGGGCGATGACGTAGGGGAAGTTCCCGGTGACGCTCGTCGCCGCGGCGAGGGGTACCCCGCCGAGGGCGACGCCGCCGAGTTTCGTTCCGGGGTCGAGTTTCTCCGCGAACGCCTCGGCGATGAGCGAGAGACACTCCGGGTCCGTCTCGAAGAGGTACTTGTCCACGTAGTACTCGCTGGTGCCGCCGTGCGAGAGTTCGAACTCCCCGAACTGGACGGCGTCGGCGTCGCGCAGCGCCGCGACGAGTTCGTTGTTGGCCATTACCGGAACGCCGGGGCGAACCGGCAAAAACGCCGCGGTCGGCGCCCCGCCGTCACCACGGCTCCTCTTTCAGCCCGAGCGCGTAGGCGATGGCGTTCGTCGCCAGATGGAGGAGCGGCGTCACCACGACCACGGCGGCGATGACGGGGAGCGTGAAGGTGTCCCCGAACCACCCCGGCGCGGCGAGCGCGGTCAGCGCCAGCGAGACGGCGACGAAGTCCAGTTGGTCCACTATCGGGAAGGAGGCCCCGCGCTCCCGACCGGTCCGGCGCTTCAGGAAGGAGGCGAGGATGTCGCCGAGCATCGCGCCGGCGGCGAGGGCGACCCCAGCAATGAGAGGAAAGCCCGGAAGGTCGACGCCGACGGCCCCCGAAACGGCGGGCGCAACGGCGTCCAACCCGACGGCGAGCGCCACGCCCGCGAGCGTCCCGACGAGGGTTCCGCGCCAGGTCTTCCCGTCGCCGAGCACGCGCCGGCCGCCCCACGTCCGCCCGCCGTCGATGGGGGCGCCCCCGCCGGCGAGCACCGCGGCGTTGTTGGGCACGTAAGCCGGTAACATCGCCCACAGCGCCGTCAGGAGGATGGCGAGGAGGTCCATACCCGCGTTACACCCGGGAGGGTTTTAAATGGCGGCGGCCTCCGCCCCGGAAAACCCGCCGCCGCAAGGGCCATAGCCGGGGCACCCCTACATTCTGATATGATTCCCCCCATCGCGTCCCGGTTCGTCGCGGGCGAGTCCGCCGCGTCGGCGCTCGAACACGCCGCGGAACTGGACGAGGACGGCGTCGGGGCCATCCTGAACCTTCTCGGGGAGCACTACGAGAGCAGGGAGGAGGCGGACGCCGACACGGAGGCCTACCTCGAACTGGTCGAGCACGTCGCGAGCGCGGACGTCGACGGCTGCGTGTCGGTGAAACCCACTCAGATCGGGTTAGGCGTAAGCGAGGCCGCCTTCCGCGAGAACGCCGAGCGCGTCGTCGCGGCGGCCCACGAACGGGGGGTATTCGTCTGGTTCGACATGGAGGACCACACGACGACGGACGCGACCCTCGACGCGTACGAAGCGTTGGCGACCGAGTACGGGAACGTGGGCGTCTGCGTCCAGGCGAACCTGAAGCGGACGCCAGACGACCTCGAACGACTCGCCCCCCTCTCCGGGAAAGTCAGGCTGGTGAAGGGCGCCTACGACGAACCCGAGGGGATCGCGCACGAATCGAAGGCGGCCGTCGATGCGGCATACCGTGACTGCCTGGAGCGCATGTTCCGCGCGTTCGAGGGCGGCGTCGCGGTGGGGAGCCACGACCCCGCGATGATCGAGTACGCCGCGGAGTTACACGGGGAACACGGCACCGACTACGAGGTCCAGATGCTGATGGGGGTTCGCGAGGACGCCCAGCGGGAGCTCGCGCGGGACGTGTCCGTCTACCAGTACGTTCCCTACGGGGCCGAGTGGCTCTCCTACTTCGCGCGCCGCGTGGCCGAGCGCCGGGAGAACCTCGCCTTCGCCGTTCGGGCGGTTCTGCACGGGTAACCGAAAAAGACTGATAAGGGGCCCGATAACTGGTTCGTATGTCGTCCTGGAAGCGGGACTTCGCCAGCGGTCTCGTCCTACTGGTTCCCGTCGCCATCACCCTGTACGTGGTTTTCTGGCTGTTCTCGCATGTCGCCGACATCACCCTCCTCGAAACGGTCGTCACCCCCGAGTTGTTCGGCGGGGGCCGACAGGGCGCCGTGCTCGCCGAGATATCGCGCGTCCTCCTCACCGTGGTCTTCACGGGGCTGTTCGTCTTCTCCGTGGGCTATCTGATGCGGACGGCGCTCGGCTCCGTCGTGGAAGGCGGCATCGACAACCTGGCCAACCGCCTCCCCGGGCTGCGGGTGGTGTACAACGCCTCGAAGATGGCCGTCGAAACGGCGCTCTCGGGGACTGATGACCTCCAGAAGCCCGTCTATGTGGAGCCGTGGAACGGGATGCGCATGACCGCGTTCAAAACCGGGAAGACGACCGAGGACGGCCGCGAGGTCGTGTTCATGCCGACCGCGCCGAACATCACGACCGGCTTCGTGATGGAGATAAAACCCGAGGACTACACCGAGACCGGCGACTCCGTCGAGGAGGCGCTCACGCGGGTGCTCTCCGCGGGGTTCGGCGAGCGCGAGGACCCCGGTGTCTCCATCGACGTGGTCGAGGACGAGTACGGGGAGTGACTCAGGACGGCCAGCACAACCACCACATCGGAGGGCGCTCAGACTCGTTGTGGGTCCGGACGGAACGGGGCCGGTTGCTGATGTCCCATCGTCGCGGTGGAATCAAACGAGCCCGAAAAACGGGAAGTCGATTGACGTCCACGACAGCGCGTGGGCCAACGCCACGACCAGAAGGTTGTTCGTCCGCTCGTAGGTCAACGCGAAGACGAGCCCGAGCACGAACAGGTATAGCATATACGCTGTAAGGAAGTCGGGACCCCCACCGAGACCGTACAGCGCGTGTGAGAGCGCGTAGAAGGCCGCACCCAGTACGACCTCCGCGACGGGGTGGAACCCCTCGCGCAGGCGACCCTGGACGATACCGCGGTAGAACTGCTCTTCGAGAAGCGCAGGGAAAAGATACACCCCGAGAAAGACGACCGGCCAGAGCACCGGCCAGTCGGCGAGTCCGACGTCGAGTCCGCCGGACCCACTCAACACCGCCTTGGACAAGCCCAGGTGGGGGAGCATTGCGGCGACCACGTCTCCTGTGAGTGCGAGTCCCGCCCCTCCGACGAACAGCCATACAAGGTCGTGTGCGGTCGGCCGACGAATCTGCACGTAGTCGTCCCATCGACGAGTGATTGCGAAATATCCCCCGACGAACGCGGCGAACCCGATCTGCGACCCCTTCGATATCAGGAGCGCGCCGAGCGCCGGGAACGCGGGTTCTATCACCCCGGAAGCCGCCGGTCGGAACGCCATATACGCGACGAAGGAAACGATTGTTCCGACGAACGTCAGTCCGAGTGCGCTGACAAACGTTCGGAGGCGCGTCGCTGCTTCGAGCCGTTGCTTCACGCTTCGATAGCTATCGTCGAGCATCGACATCACGGAAATCCGTACCGGCGGCTCGCTCAAAGACCCCAAAGACGTTTAGAGCCAGTTTTCGGCCGTGTTCGGCCGTATACCTTTGATACTGCCAGAGGTGTACGGGCGTACACCCGGGGGTTCGAACCTCTCGCAACGGCCGCCTTCGGTGCAATCGTCGACGTCGGACAGTAGACTCAAATGCCCGACCGTACCAGTGGTCCCCATGCCGGATTCGGCACCTTCCCTCCTCACGCGGACCCAGCGTGACCGCGTGCAGTCGGATTTCGAAGACGTGGCATCGGCCAAGCAGCGACGAGACGAGCGAAAGATACGGGAGCGCGTCGCTGCCGGAATCGACGACTTCGAACTCTTGGCCGACTACCCCGACCGGCAGTTCGAACTGGCCTTCGAGGGACGCTCCGAAGACGAACTCCAAACCCGACTGGCTGACGTGTATCTCGTGGTCGAACGGATTCGCGCGCTCCACAACGTCGACCGCGACGCCATGATTGAGACCGCTCGGGAGCGCCGGCGGTCGATGGCGAACGAGTCGGCGAAGTCATTGGAGAACGTCCAGCTCCGAACCCGCGACGATTGGCGTCGTACGTTCGAGTCGGAACTCGCCGCGGAGTACCGGGCCAGTCGCTGGAAGCGCCTCTCGGACGCGCTGTTGAAAATCGGATTGGGACTCGTTGTGGTAGTGAGCCTGCTTGCCGTCGTCGCTCCGGACTTCACCAACGGCGTCGGGAGTCTCCCCGGTATCGTCGGGGCGGGCATGCTGGCCGGAGGGCTCGGCATCGTCGGGGTCCGTGCCGTCAAATACGACCTCCTCCCGGCGGTTCGTCAGTTCGTCAGTGACCCGACAGGAGCGTTGCGCGACGTCTGGAATCAGTTCTGAGGGGCGCTAGTGTAGCCGGACGTGTCCTCTACCCGATGCCGCGCGCCAGTAGCGGGTCACCCACTGTCAGGGCGGTTCGGGACAGTCGTCGCTCACCGTTCAGTACGGCCGGTCGTCCCGCCGGGAGAGTGCGAGCGCACCCGCGGCCACCAGCAGGACGCCCCAGAGCCACGAGTCGCCCGGGAGGACAATGAGCAGGAGCGTCACGACCCCCGAGGAGAGCAGCGACCAGCCGAGCGTTGTTCGATACGTCATACGCCCCCGTGGGTCGCGCGCCGGATAAGCGCCCGCCAGGTTCTCAGGCCGACTCCGTCGGACGCCCGCTTTCCTCCCACTCGGTCATCGACCCCTCGTAGAATCCCACGTCGTCGTATCCCAGCCATGTGAGGACGACGTAGGTATGGCTGATGCGCCGTGCGGTGTTACAGTAGAGGACGACGCGCTTCTCGGGGTCGATACCCCGTTCGGCGAGCGTCGCGCGGAGTTCGGATTCGGGGCGCAACCCCCGAGACTCGTCGTCGACCAGTTCGAGCCAGTCGAGATTGACGGCGTTCGGGATGTGTGCGTCCGCGTACTCCTCCGGCGAGCGGGTGTCCACGACGACCGAATCGGGGTCCTCGCTCGCCGCGGCCACCGCCTCGGCGCCGACGAGGGGGGAGTCCTCGGGGTCGCCCGGTTCGTACGCCGTCCGGGAGACATCCGCGTCGCCGCTCTCGACCTCGTACTCGGTCGTCCACGCGCTGTAATCGCCGTTGAGAAGATGGAGCTTTTCGCGGGGGTGCCCGTAGAGCAGCGCCGTCACCAGGAAGCGGGCGGCGAACACTCCGTGTGTGTCGTCGTAGGCGACCAGATGGTCGTCGTTCGCCACGCCGGCCGCGGAGAGCAGGTCCGCCCACGTCTCCGCACCGGGCAACATCCCCTCGTCGCCCGTCTCCGAGCGGAACGTATCGAAGGGGACGTTCGCCGCGCCCGGCACGTGTCCGATGCCGTCGTACTCCCAGGCGTCGCGCACGTCGATGATCGCCGTGTCGTCGGCGTCGAGCCGCTTGGCCACCCAATCCGCGGCGACGACCGCGCTCCCGTTCATACACGCGCCCACGCGGCGCGGCGGTTTAGACTCCGGGGGTTTTATGCGTTGTTTGAGAGCACACCACACGTTACTACTACCGGCAACAAACACCACATAATCGGTTCCGTTTTGGCCGCGAAATCAGCGTACGAAGCCGGAATGTCATCGTGAGGTTGGAACCCAAAACAAGAATTTGTTGCCGCTTGTGGGAATGAACGGGGGTCCCTGCCGGGTGATGGGCGTTTAAGGGGGAGGGAGTTCCATACAGTTCTGTATGGTTCAAGACAGCGACTACGCCAACGACGTACTCGTCAGCGCCGAGTGGGTTTCCGAGCGCCTCGACGAGTTCCAGAGCGACGACCCCGACCTCCGACTCGTGGAAGTCGACGTGGACACCGAGGCCTACGAGGAGGCTCACGCCCCCGGCGCCATCGGATTCAACTGGGAGACCCAACTCCAGGACCAGGTCGAGCGCGACATCCTCTCGAAGGAGGACTTCGCGGACCTGATGGGCTCGCACGGGATTTCGGATGACTCCACCGTCGTCCTCTACGGTGACAACTCCAACTGGTTCGCCGCCTACACTTATTGGCAGTTCCAGTACTACGGCCACGAGGACGTGAAGCTCCTCGACGGCGGCCGCGACTACTGGGTCGACGATTACGAGACGACCGACGAGGTCCCGTCCTTCCCCGAGGTCGACTACGAGGCCGGCGGTCCGCGCGAGAGCATCCGCGCGTACCGCGAGGACGTCGAGAACGCCATCGAGCGCGACCTGCCCCTCGTCGACGTCCGCTCGCCCGAGGAGTACTCCGGCGAGGTTCTCGCGCCCCCTGGACTGCAGGAGACGGCCCAGCGTGGCGGCCACGTCCCCGGCGCTCAGAACATCTCCTGGGCGGCCGTGACCCAGGACGACGGCCGCTTCAAGCCCGTCGACGAACTGCAGGAACTCTACGCCGAGGACGGCATCGAGGGCGACGGCACGGTCGTCGCCTACTGCCGTATCGGCGAGCGCTCTTCGGTCGCCTGGTTCGCGCTGCACGAACTGCTCGGCTACGACGACGCGGTCAACTACGACGGTTCCTGGACGGAGTGGGGCAACCTCGTGGACGCTCCCATCGTCAAGGGCGACGAGCCGCAGTAACGACTAACTCGTTCTTTCTTTCGCCGGCCGCGGAGTGGCGACGCCGGCTGAAGCGGAGGTTACAAGCCGCCCGCGGCGGTATCGACGGCCATGACCGAGGACTTCGTCGAGGGCGTCCGCGAGCGCAACGAGACCGCCCTCTCCCGACTGGGCTCGTCGAAATCGCTGTACGCCGACACCGAGGGCGAGATGGAGCCCGAACCCGTGCTCCGGGCGGCCGCGCGCGCCGAGTTCCACGCCGCCGAGACCTTTGCCGACTGGGCCGACGACGAGGGCAACGGCAACGCCCGCGGCGTCTGGGAGCACGTCGCAAGCGTGGAGGGCGAACACTACGAGGCCGTCCTCGGGGAACTCGACGAGGAACCCGACCTGGAGGAGGTGCCCGAAATCCAGCAGTACCTCCGCTCGCTCGACGACACCGTCGAACGCGCCGGCGCGCTCGTCGGGCGGACGCTGGCCGCCGACAAGTCCAAGGAACAGATGACGGGCTTCTTCACCGGCCAGGCGGACCCGATGACCGCGAGCACCTTCCGAGAGCTCCGCGGCGATTTGGACGACCAACTCGAACGCGCCGTGGACTTGCTGGAGGCCATCTGTGAGGACGAGTCCGACTGGGAGCGCGCCGCCGACGCCGCCGACGAGGCGATTCAGGTCGCATACGAAGCGTACACCGAATCCTTAGAGGAGATGGGCGTCAACCCGAAGCCCGTCTGTTAGGAGTCGCGTTTCGGCCTATCAATCGCATCCGTCACTCACCCAAGGGAGGCCGCTCAGCCGAGGTGTTCGCCCGGGTCCTGCTCGACGATGCCGTTTCGCGCCTCGATTTCCGCGGCCGCCTCCTCGCGGCCGGTTTCGCGCAGGCGCTCGGCGTAGGTCTCCAGATTGCCCTGGAGGTAGGGCGAACCGCCCTCGCGGATGACCTCGAAAAGCGGGTCGACGAGTGCCCGAGGCGCCTCGGGGTTGCCGCCGTTTCGTCCCGTCGCGGCGTCGATACCCCGCTGTGCGCGCCAGCGGTTCAGGAGGGCCATCCCGCGCTCGGCGATTTCGGGGCGTTCGTCCGCGACGTTCTCCGTCTCGTGGGGGTCGGCCGCGAGGTCGTACAGTTCGACGGGATCGAAGGGCCGCCAGCCGTCGTGGTAGGTCCGCAGGAGGAGCCAGTCGTCCCAGCGGACGCCGCGCTGGCAGGCCCACGCGCCCTGTCCGGTGACGAGGAACTCCCGACCCGCCGATTCATCCCCGGTGAGCGACCGGGCGAACGAGCGGCCGTCCCAGCCCTCAGGAACGTCCGCGCCGGCCATCTCGGCGAGCGTCGCGGAGAAGTCCACGTGGTAGTGGAGCTCCTCGTCGACGCCGGCCTCGACACCGGGGCCGTTCACGATGAGCGGCACGCGACAGGTCGCCTCGTCGGCGGTCTGGTGGTCACCGTAGACGTTGAGTTCGCCGAGGTTCTCCCCGTGGTCGGCGGAGAGGACGACAACGGTGTCCTCGTAGACACCCTTCGCTTTGAGCAACGCGACGATTTTCCCGACGTAGTCGTCCATATACCTGATACCGGTGTCGTAGCCGTCCACCCAGCGCTTGTAATCCTCGCGGTCGGCTATCTCGTCGGGCGTGCGTTCGAGGTCTTCGGCGCCGTCCCCGGAGAGATAGCCGTGGTGTACGTCGTGGGCGCTGTGGGGACCGTAACTGTCGTACTGCTCGGCGATGCGCTCCTCGGTGAGCCACTCGGGCGCAGGGTCGTCCTCGAAGGGGTTGCCGTACTCCGGGGGCGTGTCGTAGGGGGTGTGGGGGTCCCAGAAGTTGACGTGGAGATACCAGTCCTCCTCGGCGGCGTGCGCTTCGAGCCACTCCTCGGCGTGAGGGTAGACGGTCTCGGCGCGTTCGACCCCGAAGCCGCCCGTGTCGACCCACTCGGTGAAGCCGTCGATGACGTGCCACGCGCCGTGGCGCTGGGGGAAGGGGCTGATGAAAGCCGTGCGGTGGTCCTCGCCCATCAGGGCGCCCGGGAGCGTTTGATACTCGTCGCGGAGCGTGGTGTGGCCCCGGGCGCTTCCCCGGTGGCGAACGTCCGCGCTCGTGCCCGCGTGTCCGACGACGCCCGTGTTGATTCCGAACCGTCCCGTGAAGTAGGCTGTCCGCGAGGGGAGACAGGGCGCATCGGAGACGTAGTAGTTGGTGAAGCGCCGGCCGCCCTCGGCGAGGGCATCGATGTTCGGAGCGGTGTTCCGGTGGTAACCGTAACAGCCCAGGTGGTCCGGACGGAGGGAGTCGGCGTCTATGTAGAGGACTCTCATGGCACCTAGGGCTGATTGGGCGGGGTGATAAACCTACGGCGCCGTCCCCCGGCCCGGAAGCGGAGCCTCAGACGCCTTCGACGCCGGAGCGGTACTCCTGAACGCTCTCCAGGGCGGCCTCGATGTTTGCCTTCACCTCGCCCTCGGTCGCGTCGATGAGTTCGTGGAGGGCGTTCTCGTGGCGGGCCAGCCGGCCGTGGTCCGGGCCCCGCTCGGCGGCGGCCAGGTCGGCCAACTGCTTGGACTGGTCGTAGAGGCGCTCTTCGACGTCGCCGTCGGTCGTGTCGGCCGCCGCCTCGCGCAGCGCGGCGCTCGCGTTCTGGAGTTCCTCGCGTGCCATGTGATGGGGTAGCGGAGTGGGGATGAAAGCGTTTGCGTCGTCGGTCGGCTGGGGATTCACTCCGAACTCTCGGCAACCAACTCCCGGGCACGACCGGCTCGCACGTCGTCCTCGGCGACCATCTGGGCGGCAATATCCTCTACTATCTCCTCGGGCGCGCCTGCCTCGGTGGCGACGTTCTTGGCGTGAAGTTTCATATGACCAGTCTGGATACCTTCGTCTGCGAGCGCACGCATGCTGGCGAGGTTCTCCGCGAGGCCGACTGCGGCGAACAGCCCCGCAAATGTCTCGGCCGACTCGATGCCGGTTATCTCCATCGCGGCACGGGCAATCGGATGTGCGTTCGTAGCACCGCCGACCGTTCCGACCTGCACCGGGACTTCGATACTGCACGCGAGGTTTCCGTCGGCGTCGATCTCGTACGTGGAGAGCGGTCCGTAGCCGTCCCGAGCCGCGAAAGCGTGCGCGCCCGCTTCGATAGCCCGCCAGTCGTTCATCGTCGCCGCCGCCAGCGCATCCATCCCGTTCATGACACCTTTGTTGTGCGTAGCCGCCCGGTAGCGGTCGCCCGCGGCGAACGCCCACGCATCAACGATTCGCTCAGCGACCCCTTCGCCGGAATAGTCACTCTCGTCGCGTTCGAGAACCTCGGGCGGGATCGTACATCGGGCACGGGCGACTCGACGGTCGGCGAGGTTCGACAACACGCGGAGCACCGCTTCGCCCTCCGTTATTTCCTCGATGAGAGGTGCGACCGCCTCAACCATCGTGTTGACTGCGTTCGCACCCATCGCATCCTGCACGTTCACGACGAGGTCAACGGCCAGCATCTTCCCTCGGGGGGTTTCCACGACCCGGGGAACCACGTCCTCACATCCCCCGCCATGGGAGACCAGAACGCCCTGATTGTTTGCTTCGTCACGAACTTCCCCCGTTCGCTCCAGCACCCGCGTCCGCGCGGCAACCGGGTCGCTGACGTTCCGAACCTGAACCTGACCGATCATTCGCGGACTGGAAACCGAGGTGGTGAATCCACCAGTCTCCCGTGCCAACTTCGCGCCATGGGAGGCCGCGGCGACGACGCTACTCTCCTCGACAGCCATCGGGACGAACACATCTCGACCGTCTATCACGAAGTTCGTTGCAACACTCAGCGGATAGGATATTGTCCCAATGACGTTCTCGCTGAGTCGGTCCGCCGTTTCGTCAGTGCTTCCCGACAACGCATTCCGGGCCGCTTGTGAGAGGTCACAGCGCTCGGCGACTGCGTTGAGGCGCTCCACGGGGTCCCGCTCGTAGAAACCGGGGACACGTGAGTCCATACCATGCGGTGTCGTGGTGAACACATAGTTCGTGTGGACCGACCGCGAGGAACGGACTGCATTGTGGCACAGCAGTATCGACCGCCGAGCGAGTCAAGTGACTGGACTCCCTATCACGGCTAACCGTGTCTGACTCCGATACCGGCCCGCTCTCGCCGGACCGGCCCGACGCCGAACGGCCCTTCCGGGTGGACGCGCCCTTCGAACCGGCGGGCGACCAGCCCGACGCCATCGAACAGCTGGTCGAGGGGTACAACTCGGGGATGGACAAACAGACCCTGCTCGGCGTGACCGGGTCGGGCAAGACCAACACCGTCTCGTGGACGGTCGAGGAGCTCCAACAGCCCACGCTGGTCATCGCGCACAACAAGACGCTCGCCGCACAGCTCTACGAGGAGTTCAAGAACCTCTTCCCCGACAACGCCGTCGAGTACTTCGTCTCCTACTACGACTACTATCAGCCCGAAGCGTACGTCGAGTCCTCGGATACGTACATCGACAAGGACGCCTCCGTCAACGACGAAATCGACCGGCTTCGCCACTCCGCGACGCGCTCGCTGCTCACGCGGGACGACGTCATCGTTGTCGCCTCCGTCTCCGCCATCTACGGGTTGGGTGACCCGTCGAACTACGTCGACATGTCCTTGCGCCTCGAACGGGGCCAGGAAATCGGCCGCGAGGAACTCATCAAGCGCCTCGTCGATCTGAACTACGAGCGAAACGACGTGGACTTCCACCAGGGCACGTTCCGCGTTCGGGGCGACACCGTCGAGATATTCCCGATGTACGGGCGCTACGCCGTCCGCGTCGAGTTCTGGGGCGACGAAATCGACTCGATGCGGAAACTCGACCCGCTGGAAGGGGAACTCAAAAGCGACGAACCAGCCGTGTTGGTCCACCCGGCGGAGCACTACTCCATCCCCGAGGAGCGCCTGGAGAACGCCATCGGCGAAATCGAGCGGGACATGGAAGAACGGGTACAGCACTTCGAGCGCCAGGGCGACCTCGTCGCCGCCCAGCGCATCGAGGAGCGCACCACCTTCGACCTGGAGATGCTCCGCGAGGCGGGCTACTGTTCGGGCATTGAGAACTACACGCTCTACTTCTCCGAGCGCGAGCAGGGCGACGCACCCTACACCCTGCTGGACTACTTCCCCGACGACTTCCTCACCGTTATCGACGAGTCCCACCGGACGGTCCCCCAGATCAAGGGCCAGTTCGCGGGGGACAAGTCCCGGAAGGACTCGCTGGTGGAGAACGGCTTCCGGCTCCCCACCGCGTACGAGAACCGCCCGCTCACCTTCGAGGAGTTCGAGGAGAAGACCGACAGAACGCTGTACGTCTCCGCGACGCCGAGCGACTACGAGCGCGAGCACAGCGGGCAAGTAGTGGAGCAAATCGTTCGGCCCACCCATCTGGTGGACCCCGAAATCGAGGTCCAGTCAGCGGAGGACCAGATCGACGACCTGCTGGAACGGGTCGATTCGCAAGTGGAAGCGGGCGAACGGACCCTCGTGACCACGCTCACCAAGCGGATGGCGGAGGACCTCACCGAGTATCTGGAGGAGGCGGGCGTCGACGTGGCGTACATGCACGACGAGACCGACACGCTCGAACGCCACGAGATAATCCGCTTGCTCAGAAAGGGCGACATCGACGTGCTCGTCGGTATCAACCTCCTCCGCGAGGGGTTGGACATCCCCGAAGTTTCGCTCGTGGCCATCCTCGACGCCGACCAGCAGGGGTTCCTGCGCTCGCGGACCTCGCTCATCCAGACGATGGGCCGCGCCGCCCGGAACGTCTCCGGCGAAGTCGTGCTCTACGCCGACGAGGTCACAGACGCGATGGAGGCCGCCATCGACGAGACGGGGAGACGCCGCGAGATCCAACGCGAGTTCAACGAGGAACACGGCTTCGAACCCCAAACCATCGAGAAGGAGATCGGCGAGACGAACCTCCCCGGCGCCGAAACCGACACGTCGGGCGTCACGGGTGATGAACCGACGGACGCGGAGGCGGCGGCGCGCAGAATCGAGGAGTTGGAGGACAGGATGGAGGAGGCCGCCTCGAACCTGGAGTTCGAGCTCGCGGCGGACATCCGGGACCGGATTTCGACGCTGCGCGACGAGCACGACCTGACGGGTGAGGACGGCGTCGAACCCGAGCGGGAGGACCCCGAGTTGCGCTGAAAGCGCGGCTCATTTACGAGCCGCCCGCCGAAGCCCGGGCGTGAGACGCCGGCTCGGAACGAGTCTGTACGCCGGACTCCTGTTCACCGTCCTCGGGCTCATCGCGTGGGGGACCGGCCAGCCGTTCGTCTTCCCGAGCCTGGGCCCGACCGCGTTCGTCCTCGCGTTCGACCGGCGCGGCGAGCGGACGGCGAGTTACCGAATCGTCGGGAGCCACCTCATCGGCGGCGTCGCGGGCCTGCTGGCATGGTCCGTGCTCGCGGCGGACGCGAGCCTCATCGGGACGCCCGCCGCGTTCTCGATGGCGGGGCTCCACCTAGCGGCCAGCGCCACGGCCTCCATCGTGTTGACGAGTTGGGCGATGATCGCGACGGATTCGATTCACCCGCCGGCCTGCGCGACGACGCTCATCGTCTCGCTCGGCTTGCTCTCGACCCCGGCCCGGGTCGGCATCATCGTCGGGAGCGTGACGATACTGGTCGCGTTCCACACGGGGGTGTTGGCCGTGTTCGCCCGGCTCGTCGGGGGGACACACCCGGTTTACAACAGGGGCTGAGGCGGGCCCTACCTCACGACTCGTCCGCTTCGAGCGGGACCGTCACGACCGGTACCGGCGACGCGCGGACGACCTTCTCCGTGACGCTCCCGATGAGGTAGTGCGAGAGGCCCGTCCGCCCATGGGTTCCCATCACGACGATATCCACATCCAGGTCGTCGATGTGGTCGACGATGACGCTCCGCGGGACCCCCTCGTCGATGTGGCGCTCGATATCGATGTCCTCGGGGAGCTGGGCGACGGCGTTCGTGATGGACGCCGTGGCGCGTTCGCGTTGGGTTTCGGTCCACACGTCGCCCGCAATGCCACTAGAGGGACTCTCGAAGCGGTTTCTGGTGTCCACCGCCGAGAGCACGTGAACCGTCGCGCCGTGGGTGCGCGCCAGCAGTCCGGCGTGCGCGGCGGCCGCCTCGGTTCCCTCGGAGCCGTCCGTCGGCAGGAGGATATCGTCGTACCCCTCCACTCAGACCACCCCCGCGGCCATGGCGAACAGCGCGACGGCGAAGAGCGCGCCGACGAACGTCTTTATCCTCTCCGTCTCCAGCGCCGCCGAAACGTAGGGCGCTACCTGCCCGCCCGTGACAGTCCCCGGCACGGTAAAGACAACCATGTTCCATGGTGTCGTGGCCAGGCTTATAGAGTGTGCGCCCGGGAGGGGAGGAACGCAAAAAGGCTTGATTTAGAAACCGCCTTCGTGAGTGGGGCACACCCGCGTCGTTTCCGCGGGGGAATCGGCGCTCTCAGGCGGTTTTGCCTCTTTTCCCCGCAACGAGCGCCGGGAGTTCGTCGAGCCCCGAGAGGGTATGGGTCGGGTCGGCGCTCGGATACCCCTCCGGGCGGTGGGGGCGCTCGACGTACGCCGAGTCGACACCCGCGGCGTCGGCGGCCGCCACATCGACCTCGGAGTCGCCGACGTAGAGGACCTCCTCGGTTCCCAAATCCGCCATCGCGGCCTCGATGTAGGCGGGGTCCGGTTTCCGGGAGGCCATCCCCGGAATCGAGGGGCGGCGGCCGTAGTAGGTGTCGAACGCGCCCGCGAGGTCGAACTCCTCGACGATGTGCTCGACCGTCCGGTGTTGGTTGTTCGAAACGATGCCGAGCGGCACGTCGAGTTCCTGCAGGGACTCGACGTCGTCGTAGAGGCGCTTCTCGCCCTCGCGGATGGCGACGTGCTGGGCGGCGGCGTGTTCGACCTCGTGGCGCCGCCAGAAGGCCGCCGCGTCGAGGCCGTAGTGGGCGGCGACCTCGCGGACCGTCTCGGGGGAGAGGTCCTCGCGCATCGCGTCAAGGTGTGTCGGGTCGGGCTCGACGTCGAAGGCCGCGAAGGCCGTTTCGACGGCCCGTTCGTAGAGTGCCGTCTCGGTGGGGACGGTCAACACGCCGTCGTTGTCGAGGACGATGGCCTCGTACATACGCCCGCCAGGCGTCGAGGCGGCCTAAAACCTGCTAAGAGGGATACTGTGAGATACGTTCTCAGAGGCGGGACTCGATGGTGTCCGCGGTCGCCTCGCCCACCCCCGAGACGGAGAGGAGTTCGGCGCGCGAGGCCTCCCGGACGCCCTCGACGCTCCCGAAGCGCCGCAGCAGGGCCGTCCTGGTCTCGGGGCCCACACCCGGAAGGTCGTCGAGAACCGTCTCCACCGAATCCCGCAGTTGCTGGTGGTACTGGACGGCGAAGCGGTGGGCCTCGTCGCGGACGCGCTGGAGGAGGTGGAGTTGGGGGGCGTCGGACGGCCAGTCGTACGTTCGCCCGGGCGTGTGGACGATTTCTTCGGCCTTCGCCAGCGAACAGACGGGAACGTCCCACTCGCCCATCCCGTCGCGGGCGGCCTCCAACTGGCCCTCGCCGCCGTCAATGAGGAGCAAATCGGGGTCCGGCCGGTCGTCGTCGCGCTCGGCGCGCCATTCTAAGAGTTCTCGCATGTTGGCGTAGTCGTCGTTGCGCTCGGTGAGACGGCGGCGGCGGTACGCCGACTTCTCGGGCTCCGCGCCGACGAAACAGACGTTCGACCCCACGACGGCCTTCCCCTGCGCGTGGCTCACGTCGAAGCCCTCGATGCGCTCGGGGCGGGGGATGTTCAGCGCGTCCGCGAGCGCCGCCGTCTCGTCCGCCGGGCCGCCCCGACGGCGGGCGTTCTTCAGCGCCAACTCGACAAGCTTCGCCCCCCGACCCGCGCCCGGAACGCCGAAGTCGACGCGCTCCGCGGCGAGCCAGTTCTTCAGGTCGGCGTCGTCGGGGTCGGTTTGCACGAGGAGTTCGTCGGGCAACTCCCGCTCGGCGTAGAACTGCGGGACGAACGCCGCGATTACCGCCGAAATCCGGTCGGCGCCCGTGGAGTCCTCCGGAACGGAGACGGGATGACGCTCGCGCTCGACCAGTTGGCCGCGCTCGGCGTGGAGGCGCGCGACGGTGGCGGAATCACCCTCCACCGCTACACCGAGCACGTCGGTCGTCTTTCCGCTCTGGTCCGCGACGGCCTCGCCGCCGCCGCCGTGGAAGGACTCCACGGCTTCCAGTCGGTCGCGGAGGTTCGCCGCGCGCTCGAACTCCTGGTTCTGCGCGGCGCGCTCCATGCGCTCGCGGAGCGGTTCAGCGAGCGCGCCGGTCTCGCCCTCGAAGAATCGCTTGACCGATTCGACGTCCTCGGCGTACGCGTCGGGTCCGATTTCGCCGGTGCACGGCGCCGAGCAGAGGCCCATCTCGTAGTCCAGACAGGGCCGGTCCCGGTTGCGGAACTTGTGGTCCGAACACCCCCGGAGACGGTAGGTCTCGCGGGCCGCTTTGATGACTGTGTCAACCCGCTTCTTGTCGGTGTACGGCCCGAACGCGGTCGCTCCCTCCTCGGGGTCGCGGGTGAGTTCGATGCGCGGGAACTCCCCCTCGGTGAACTGCACGAGTGGGTAGGACTTGTCGTCCTTCAGGCGGACGTTGTAGCGCGGGCCGTAGCGCTTGATAAGGTTGGCTTCCAGGAGGAGCGCCTGCGTCTCGGTGTCCGTCACGGCAAAGTCGATTTCCTCGGCGCGACGGACCATCCGGGCGATGCGCTCGCTTCTCGGATCGGCGTAGGAGCGCACCCGATCCCTGAGGTCGACGGCCTTCCCGACGTAGAGGACGGTCTCGCCGGCCTCGAACTGGTAGACGCCGGGCTCGGTGGGGAGGTCGCTCGCGGCGTCGCGGACCGCGTCGGCGTCCATCACTCTACACTACCGCCGAACGGACTTGAGGCCCGCGCCTCCGGAAAGCACAATTCCGTGGGGGAACAGACCCGTCTATGAGCGATGACGTCCGCGTCTGGCTGGTCGGCCGCGACATCGATAGCCGCGATCTGGTTACCCTCACCTACGCCACCGAGGACGGCGAACGGCGCTACGAGCGGGTGATGGCCCTCGCCGTGCTGGACGACGGCGCGAAGGCCGCCCGCGAGGTCGAGGAATCGGAGTTGGAAGCGGTGCCCGAGGACGAGGTGGAGCGCTTCGCCTCACAAGCACAGCGGACGGCGGCGGAGCACGACCCCGACGAGTATCTCTGAAGGCGTTGAGAGCGTTTTAAACGATCCGTGGTTTCTCTTCGGTATACAGACGTGCGAGTGTAGCATACGCCGAGCGAAATCGAGGCGTTTCGCCGACGGCGAAGCCGAAGGCTGAGCCGTCGGAGTTTGGCATGAACGGGTTTTCGCCGAGCGGGTTGCCGGCGGAGCCGGCAACCTAAAACGTGGCGGCGACGCCGCCACGCGGTGCGCTTCGCGCACCCGAGGCGAAAAGAGGTTCTACTGTACCGACCACCGCCCGCGAAACGGCACCGTCACGTTTTTGACCATAATGTCTGAACGTCAACTGATGCCCTCCAACAAGGCGAGAGCCGCGGCCCCGATAGCAACCGGCGTCCTCCTCGCCGGGACCGCTGCACGAGAAATCCCACAGGACGGACTCGAACTCTGGACAGCACTGGCGCTCGCAGGTGGCCTCTCCGCGATCACGGTCGGTCTCGGGGTTCTAGCTGGTTTCAGTGGATTCGGCGGCGACGACAATCGTGATGGACACCGTGACCGAACGACAGTCGCGCTCGTCGGCCTCGCGGTGACGTGTGTCGCCGTCGGTGCCGGAATCGCACTGGCGTAGACGACACACCGGCCCATATCCACACCACATCCGATAACCGCTCGGCTCACTCGCGCCCGTTGCGTGACCCGTCTCGCCGTTTCAATCCACCGGCTCTGCTGAAACCGTATTTCATCTCGCCACTAGAACTGCCGGTGAGTAGGACGTGCGCATCTACCGATGGGGATTCGTGTTTAGCTGAAGTGCAACCCCGGTGAGTGATACTGACACACCCAGGAGGATCAAACCGAGATACCCAACAGCTATTGAACCCATGTCCTGAATCGCCGCGTGATATTTGTTTGTCACGTGCATAAACAGGAGCCAGGTTCCCAGTGCACTAATTAACAGCCCCGCCACACTCGTCAGGAATCCTGACTTAGTCATACTCTGTTCCCCTCGTTTCTGGCTTATAATACTGGGGCCGATGTGTTCGCAGTTCCCGTTCTACTGGCACCCGTCATCACTGTATTCAGTACACTTTCCCGTTTAAACGGTGAAAGTTCAATAGAGCAAAATACCCAATCGGGCGGTGCGGTATCGAGCCGACCACACAGGGGGTCGAGAGTTCCGGCGTACGATTGTACCACAGTGAAGAACTCGAACGTCTGGAGGAGGAGTTGCGGAACCACATCGAGAACCCGTGGGAGGTCAGCACGTACTCAATTCCCGACGACGCTAAAGATAGAGTCGAAGATATCCAGCAACGCATTGAGACAGTGAGCGCGACCGACGCTTGAGAGTGTGTACGTAACGGGAGAGAAAACGGCCAGCGGGGCTGTCACGGGAAAAGCGATGCGGACACAACCGCGGCTGCGCCGATAGGCCCGGGCCTGGTGGACGCAGGAAGGCGCTTCGCGTCTTCGAAGTCATCGGCAGAACCGGGGGGTTCCGTGATGCCTCGAAAGGCGCTCCGCGCCGAGGGGGGCTTGCTTCGGAACCTCTTTGCCCCCGGGAGTTCCCCCGTTCGTATGAAACTGTTCGGCTCCAGCGGCGTCCGCGGCGTCGTCGGGGAGCGGATTACGCCCCCGTTCGTCGCCCGGGTCGCAGCTGCCGCGGCCGGTGCGTTGGGCGCTGAGCGCTGGGCGCTCGCGCGGGACGAACGAACCAGCGGTCCCGCCCTGGCCGACGCCGCGGCGGCGGGGCTCACCGGCGCCGGTGCCGAGGTCGACCGTTTGGGGTCGCTCCCGACGCCCGGCGCCGGCCGCTACGCAGAGGCCGAGGGGATCCCGGCGCTCGTCATCACCGCCTCGCACAACCCGCCCGAGTTCAACGGCGTGAAGCTCCTGGGCCCGGACGGCGGCGGCCTTGAACCCGCCGCCCTCGACGCCGTAGAAGGTGCCCTGGAGGACCCCGACTACGCCGCGTGGGACGGGATGGGCCGCGGCACCGAACTTCCCGACGCGGCCGCGCGCTACCGCCGGACGATTCGGGAGGAACTGGACGCCGAGGCCATCGCCGCCGCCGACCTCACCGTCGCGCTCGACCCCGGGCACGGCGCCGGCACGGAGGTCACACCGGACCTCCTCCGCGAGTTGGGCTGTCGCGTCAGAACGGTCAACGCCCAGCCCGACGGGCGCTTCCCCGGCCGGGAGTCCGAGCCGGTGGCCGAGAACCTCACGGACCTCCGCCGGCTGGTCCGCGCGAGCGACGCCGACGTGGGCATCGCGCACGACGGTGACGCCGACCGGGCGGTGTTCGTGGACGAGTCGGGCGATTCCATCGACCCGGCCGCCTCGTTGGCCGCCTTCGCCGCGGCGGAACTCGACAGGGGTGACGCGCTCGTCACCGCCGTAACGGCCTCCCAGCGCGTCGTCGACGCCTGCGAGGACGCCCGCGCGGAACTGGAACTCACGCCCATCGGCGCGACCCACATCGCCGGCCGAGTGCGCGAACTCCGCTCGGAGGGCGTGCGGGTGCCCGTCGCGGGCGAGGGCAACGGCGGCGTCTTCTTCCCTGAAGTCAGCATGACCCGCGACGGGGCCTACGCCGCCGGCAAGTTCCTCGAGCTCGTCGCCGACGCGGGGTCGGCCCGCGCCGCGGTCGCTGACCACGACGGCTACGCGACCGTCCGAGAGAGCGTGGCCTACGCCGACGAGTCCGAGAAGGAAGCGATGCTCGAGCGGGTCGCCGAGCGCGTGGAGGGAATCGAGGGCGAAGTAACGACCATCGACGGCCACCGCATCGACTTCGGCGACGCGTGGGTGCTGGTCCGCCCCTCGGGGACGGAGCCGGTGATTCGCGTCTACGCCGAGGCTCGCGAGCGCGAGCGCGCGGACGGCCTGTTGTGCGAGTGGGCCGACGCCCTCGACGGTCAGTAGGCGTCTCCTGGGTCGAACACCTTCTCGCCGTCCGTTTCGAGTTCGACGTCGCCGTCGGAGACGGACTCGACCGTTCGGTGGAAACAGCTCCGATAGCCGGTGTGGCAGGCGCCGCCCGCCTGGTCGACGACGTAGAGGAGCGTGTCGGCGTCGCAGTCCACCCTGATTTCCTCGATTTCCTGTGTGTGCCCGCTCGTCGCGCCCTTCTCCCAGAGCTCCTCGCGCGAACGGGAGTAGTAGTGCGCCCGCCCCGTCTCGTGGGTGCGTTCGAGGGCTTCTTCGTTCACGTAGGCGAGCATCAACACCTCGCCGGTGTCGGCGTCCTGTGCGACGGCGGGGACCAGCCCGTTGGGGCCGAAGTCGATGTCCGCGCGTTCCATACCCGAGAGCGAGCGGGGAGAAGGAAAGCCGTTGTGCTGTCGGGCGCCGGAGCGGGCGGCGCCGAATCTCGGCGCCCGTCCTACGCCAGCCCCAGCGCCCGCAACAGCGCGGCGAGCACGTCCCCGTACGTCAGCGCGAGCACGAGCCCGAGCGCCATCGGGACGAGGAACGGCATCCCGGGGGAGACCCACACCCGCTCGCGTTCGGGGTCCGCGAGCACGTCCAGCCCATCGCGAAGCATCTCGGGCGTCGTGCCGTAGGCGCTCCCGTCGATGGCCTCCAGGAACGCCGCGGCGCCCCACGGGTCGTCGTGTTCGGATACTCCGGGGTCCTCGCGCCCGCCGTCGGTCCGGACCGCGCCGTCGGTCGGCGGGTTCGGGTCCTCCGGGAGGGTGTCCGGATCACGCAGTTCCTCGGCGTTCGCACGGAACTCCGGGAGCGTGAGCCCCCGCCAGCGGAGATACATCCGGAGCGCGTCCAAATCGAGGCCGTTTCGGGTGTAGCCCGCCGGCGTTTCCAGGAGTTTTCCGGGCGTCTCGACCGTCCGCTCGACGGGAAGATACACCCCGACGAGAGAGACCTTCGAGAGCCGCCCGGCGAGGACGTTCCGCACGGCGAGCGCCGCGGGGTAGGCGGCGCCGACGAGGACGGTGTTCGTGACGACCGTGAGCGGGAACACCCCCAGCGCCGTTCCCTCGAGGGGAAGGGCGAACCCGTCGAAGTAATAGGTGGGATAGGAGGGGAAAAGCACCGCGAGCACCATCAGGGCCTTCGCGTCGGCCCCGCCGAAGGCGCCAACCCACCAGAAGGCGTAGGCGAGTGGGACGAGAATCCCCACGGCGAGGACCGCGTCGAAGGCGAACAGCTCGAAGGGCGGGAGCGGTTGGGTGTAGGCGGCCCACCCCTCCCAGGCGAGACAGAGGGCCGCCAACCCGAGCAGGGGGTACCACGTTCGGTTCGGGACGCGGCGGGTCCGGAAGTCACGGTACGCGGCCCACAGGAGAACCGGGACGGCGAAGAGACGAAGCAGGTCAGGGACGGAGGCGGTGGCCACTACCCGGTGTAGCGGGCGGGGTTCTCAAAGGGGTTTCCCCGACGAAGCGAGACGACCCGACGACTGGACGGTCCGTCGTCGAAAAACGCAGTCCGCGAGAACGGCTTATATAACGCGGTTCTGGAGGTAGTCGAGGTGCTTGGCGTTGTAGACGATTCGGACTTCCTCGGTTTCGGCGGAACCGATGCAGGTGAGCCGAACGTTCTTCTCGTCGACCTCCTCCTGGGAGAGGATCTGCTGCATGTCCATGTTGATTTCGCCCTCGACACAGATGGACGCACAGTTCGCACAGGCGCCGGCACGGCAGGAGAAGGGCCAGTCGTAGCCCTGAGCCTCGGCGGCCTCGAGGATGTACTCGCCCTCGTTGACTTCGAGGGTGCCGTAGTCCTCGTCGTCAAGGCCCGCGTCGGCGGCCTGCTCGAAGAGGTCGTCATCGTCCATCGACCAGCCGTGGTCGTCCAGCACTTCGTAGTTCAGATACTCGACGGTTGGCATACAAAAAGGGGATTCGACTCCGCTTCCCCTATACCTTGCGCTTGACTTTTTTGGAGCGCCTAAAACAGACGAACGTGGTTTCGAACCGCCTAGAACACCGGGACGTAGCGGAAGACGAGGAAGGCCGCGAGCGCCGACAGCGAGGGCGTCAGAATCCACAGCGAGACGACCCGCGCGGTCGTCCCAGGGTCGAACAGTTCGTCCGCCGTGAGGTCTTCGCCCTCACCGATTCGGGGGACGTCCGCGCCGGCGTCGGCGAGCGAGTCGAGTTCGCCCTCGCCGGCCATCACGTCCCGGGGGCCGGTCGTCCGGGTCGCCCGTCCCCAGCCGAGGCCGATGATACAGGTCGTCGCGGACACCGCCAGCGACGCGGGGATGCCGGCGTAGGAGAGCCCGGTGATGATTGAGGCGGAGACGACCTCCACGATGAGCGCCGCCAACAGGGGCAGGTCGGTGAGGTCGTTGCCGACCGTATCGAGGGTGCGCCGCGCGATGGTGAAGGCGCCGAGCCCGATGGCGGCGCCCGCGAGCAGGACGCCGTAGTCGACCGAGAGCGCGACCTCCTCGCTCCCCACGAGCGGAGCGACGGCGTTCGCGGTGTTCGACGCGCCCGCGGAGAAGGCCATGTAGCAGGCGATGGCGACCACCAGCACCGTTCCGAGGAGCTCCCGCCGGGTCGTTCCCTCGCCGAGCGTCGGCCACACTCCGTCGAACTCGACGAGCGATCCCGGCGAGCGGTCGATAGCGAAGCGCGACTCCAGTGTGGGGTAGAGGTAGCGTCCGACGACCGCACAGATCCAGAACGCGATAGCCGGCGAGACCAACCACCAGGTGACGATGCGGCCCATCACGGCCCAGTCGATTCCTCCCTGTGCGACCCCGAGTCCCGCGATGGCGCCGACGGCGGTCATCGACGTCGAGGCGGGGACGCCGAAGGTGTTCGAGACCAGCAACGCGAGGCCGATGAAAAAGAGGACGGCGACGCTCGCCTCGACGGTGAACAGCGCGCTCGGCACGATGTCGCCCCCCATCGTGTCCACGACGTTCCGGCCGAGCGTCCACCCGCCCAGCAGGGCGAAGGCGGTCATCAGCCCTGCGGCGGCGAACTTGGAGAGAACGCCGCTCCCCACCGCGGGACCGAAGGCGACGCCCGTCGACGACCCTCCAATGTTGAAACCGACGAACACCGCCACCAGCAGGCCGACGAGGAGAAGCGGTGTGACGGCGAGCATACGTTTCGCTCGTGTTAGGTGATAATTGAATCCGACGGTTCTTGGAGGACGGCGGACCGAACGAGGTCCGCCAGTCTCTCCTCGGGGCAGTGGGTCGGACGAAATCCCTCGATCTCTCCTGGGAACGGCGCCCGGTCCCGGATGCGCTCTTGGGTGCCCGAAGAGGGCCGCCGTCCTCCGACCCGGCGCCCTTTTACCCCCTCGCCGGCCACTCCCGGCTATGTTCCCGAAGTTCGAGGTCGTGCCTGCGGTGGATATGCAGGACGGCGAAGTCGTCCAGCTCGTGCAGGGCGAGCGCGGGACGGAGAAGACCTACGGCGACCCGACCGAGGCGGCCGAGCGGTGGGTCGAGGCGGGAGCCGAAACCCTCCACCTCGTGGACCTGGACGGCGCCTTCGACGGCGAGCGCGAGAACGCTCCGGCTGTCGAGGCCATCGTCGACGCTGTGGACGTGGACATCCAACTCGGCGGTGGCATCCGGACAGCCCGCGACGCCCGCGCCCTGCTCGACGCCGGGGTCGACCGGGTGATTCTGGGCACGGCGGCGGTCGAGAACCCCGATATCGTCGCGGAGATAAGTGAGACGCACCCCGACTCCGTGCTGGTGAGCCTCGACGCCAAAGGCGGAGAGGTGGTGGTCTCCGGATGGACGGAAGGAACGGGGCTCGACCCCGCCGACGCGGCGACACGCTACGCCGAGTTGGGCGCCGCCGGCGTCCTGTTCACCGACGTGGACGTGGAGGGGCGAAAGGCGGGCGTTCGGAGCGAACAGGTCGCCCGCGTGGTCGAGGCCGCCGGCATCCCGGTCGTCGCGTCGGGCGGCGTGGCGAGCGTCGACGACCTCCTCGCGCTCCGGGACGCGGGCGCCGCCGCGGCCGTCGTCGGCACCGCGCTCTACGAGGGCGCGTTCACGCTCGCGGAGGCGCGTGAGGTACTCGGGCATTAGAACTTAGACGCCGGGGAGAGGACGAGGTGATATGAGTTCGCGACGCAGGTTCTTGCGGGTCTTGGGCGCGTCGGCGATCGGGGGCCTGGCAGGGTGTGGCGGCGGTGGGGAGGACCCGCCCGCCGACGACGACACCGGCGGCGGAAACGAGGGAGCTGACACCCCGACTCCGACGACGGAACAGACCACGACGACCGAGACGACCACTACGACCACTACGACCACGACCGGCGCCGAGACGCCGGTCGAACCGGGCCAATGGCCGATGTTGCAGGGCGGCCCCCAACACGTCGGTGTTTCGCCGGGAGCCGGCGTCGGCCCGCAGAGCCCGACCGTCGACTGGAGACACGGCGTCGGGTCGGGCGTCACGACCGACCCCGTGGTCGACGCCGATTCGATGTACGTCGGGACGGATGACGGCCGAGTGTACGCCCTTTCCCGTTCCGACGGGAGCGTCCGCTGGGACAACAACTACCCGCGGATGCAGGGCCTCGCCGTCGAGGGCGACACGCTCTACGTCTCGGCCGACCGGCTCTATGCGTTGAACGTCGCCAACGGGAACCGTCGCTGGCGCTACAGCATCAGTGGGCGTCCGACGACGCCGCCCGTCGTCCACAACGGGACGGCGTACGTGGCGAGCGACGAACCGCGCCTCTACGCCGTCAGCGGTGGCGAGCGCAAGTGGCGGACGCTCACGATGACGGGTTACATCCCGACCCCCGCGGTCACCGACGACGCGGTGTACATGGGTCATGGCCGCGGCCTCTCGCGGCTCTACCTTTCGGGGGGTGCCCAAGAATGGCAGTACATCACGGGGGGGCAGGCCACCGGCGCGCCGACGGTCCGTGACGGCCGCGTCATCACTCCCTTCGTCGGCGGCCTCGTCTCGGAGGTCAACGCGTCGGATAAGGCCGACCGCATCGAGATGCAGTTGGATCAAGGCTCCCAGGCCTCCACGGCGGTGACGGAGTCCGCGATATACGCCACGACGACCGGCGCGAAGCTGTACAAACTGAACCGGGAGGAGGGGGAGGTGACGTGGTCGGTTGACCTGGGTAACCCCTCCTACTCCCCACCCGCGGTCTCGGGTGACTACGTGTACGCCGCCGACAACGCCAACGTACAGGCGTTCTCCCGCGAGGAGAGCGACTCGGTGTGGGCGTGGGAAATCGGCGAGGCGGTCCGCGGCGGCGTCGCCCCCGTCGACGGGACGCTCTACGTCGCAACCGGAGGATGGTCGGCCTACGCGGTTTCCACCCCCGAGTAGGGAAACCGTCTTGTCGGCCGGCCCTCTCGGTCCCGTATGAGCGAACGCGTCGGGACTGCCTCGCGCGGGACCGCCGAAACCGAAATCGAGGTCCGCATCGACGTGGACGGGGACGGTGAGAGCGAGGTCGACACCGGCATCGGGTTTTTCGACCACATGCTGGCGAGTTTCGCCACGCACGGCCGCTTCGACCTCCAACTCGTCGCCGACGGTGACCTCCACATCGACGACCACCACACCGTCGAGGACGCGGGTATCGTTCTCGGGGACGCGCTCGCCGATGCACTGGGCGAGAAGGCGGGAGTCGAGCGCTTCGCGGACCGGCGCTGTCCCCTCGACGAAGCGGTCGGGGACGTGGTTCTCGACCTCTCGGGGCGCCCGTACTTCGAGTTCTCCGGTACGTTCTCGCAGGACCGGGTGGGCGAACTCACGAGCGACATGGCCAGACACTTCTTCCGCTCGGTGGCGATGAACGCGGGGTTCACCCTCCACTGTGACGTCGAGGGGGAGAACGCCCACCACGAGATAGAGGCGCTGTTCAAGTCGTTCGCCCGGGCGCTCGACGACGCGACCCGCGAGCGCGGCGGCGGCGTCCCCTCGACGAAGGGCGAACTCTAACCCCGGTGTAGCTTCCCGCCCGATTCCTCCAATACGCCGCGGTCGACGGCGTAATCGAGTATCCCCTCGACTTCGGAGTCCGAGAACTCGTAGGCGCCCGACGCGAGTTCGATTGCCACCGTTCGTTCGAGCGGGAACGAGCGGTTGTTCAGCAGGCGCATCACTGTCCGGAAGCCGTCGGGTTCTCCGGCGAGTCCCGAACCGTCGTCCGCGTTCGACGTGCCGTCGCTCGGCCCGACGTCCCCCGGTTCCGCTCCCGACACGTCCGGTCCGCCCGCGTCGGTGTCAGTGTCGGCTCCATCGCGCGTATCGGCGTCGGTTGTATCGCCCGGGTCGGAGCGGGGCTGTTCGGTTCCGGGCCCTTCGTTTCCGCCGCCCGGGCCGTCCGGGGCCTCCCGGCCGTCGTCGATAGTCACGGCGGGCGTTCCGCCCCCGACCTCCTCAAGGGGCGCTAGCAGTTCTTCGAGGGTATCCCGACAGACGGCGCAGAGCGCGACCCGCCGCTGGTCCGCGATTTCGGGAGGGAGGGGTTCGTAGACGCCCTCGGCGTCGTCGCCGCAGAAGTCACAGGCGCGGAGTTGGCGCATACCGTGGTTCGGGCCCGCGCGAAGTATAGTTCCTTCCCAGACCGTTTTATCCGGGGGGCCGTAACTGGGTGTATCCGTGTTCGACGAAATCATGCGGAAGTTCGAGGGGAGCCCCGGTCAACAGCGGGTCATCCGGCTCTTACTCGAACGCGGCTTTTCCGTCAACGACGAGGGGCGGGTGGTCTCCGGCGACATCGAGATTCCGGACACGCAGGTCGCCCGTGAAGTGGGGGTCGACCGCCGGGTCGTCGACTCCACGACGAGCGCCATCCTCGCGGACGACGAGCTCCTGCGTATCTTCCGGAACATCTCCCAGATTCCGAGCCTGAAGGACCTCGCGCCCGTCCTCGATCTGCACGTCCTCACCGTCGAGGTCACCGACGCCGACCAGCCGGGCATCGTCGCGGAAATAACGGGGCTCATCGCTGAGGAGGGGATTTCCATCCGACAGACCATCAGCGAGGACCCCGAGTTCACCGACGAACCCCGGCTCATCGTCGTCGTCGAGGCGTCCCCGCCCGGCGACCTCATCGCCGCGCTCTCCGAGTTGGCGTACGTCCGGCAGGTCTCTATCCAGTGACCTACCGGACGCTCGAAGGGAGGGGGGAGGCCGCCTTCGAGGTCCGCGGCTCCGAGTTCATCGGCCACGCCGAGCCGGCGCGGGGCGTCGAGAGCGCGGAAGGATTCGTCCGAACCGTCCGCGAGGCGTACCCCGACGCGACGCACAACGTGCCCGCCTACCGCGTACGGGTAGGAAGCGGCCCCGGCGGCGACGGCCTGTTGCGCGAGTACCAGAACGATGACGGCGAGCCCTCCGGCTCGGCGGGCAAACCGATACAGAACGTCCTACAGGGCGAGGAACTGGAGAACGTCGCCGTGGTCGTCACCCGCTACTACGGCGGGACGAACCTCGGCGTCGGGGGCCTGGTCCGCGCGTACGCCCGCGCCGCGAAGGAGGCCATCGAGGACGCCGGCATCGCGGAGGAAGAAGTCCAGGCCACCTTTTCGGTGACTGTCGAGTACGACGACTCCGGGACCGTCCGGGGCGTCCTGGAGAGCGCGGACTGCGAGTTCGAGGCCGACTACGGCGAGCGCGTCGCCTTCGACGTGCGCGTGCCCGAACCGGAGCGCGAGGCGCTCGTCGAGCGGTTGCGCAGCGCGACGAACGGCCGGGCTGACCCGGAATAAATCTCATTTCGCGATATAGAATAGCTGCCGCATGGAGAATCTTTTAATCGCGCCCGCCGAAGGCCGGCCCGCATTGGACAACGGCTCTCGGTCGGCGCGCTGACGCGCGTTCGACTGGTTCGCCGGCTGTGGGCGCCGCGACGGCCCGACCGTCGCTGTCGGTCGGCTCTCGCGCGGCGTCACGCTGTTCGGCACCCGCTCACGCGCCCTGCGATAGCCGTGGGCATCTCGTTCTTCCCGCGCCACGCGGGGCGCTGACTCGTTTGCCGACCAGCGAACCCACCGAACCACGTCCATGCCCGATACATCGCCGGTCCGCCGGCACCGACAGTCGTACAGCCTTCTAACCGACAGCGCGTGCGCCGCGGGGAGTCCGCCGTGAGCGCCGGCGAGCTCGTCCTTGACGTTCGGGACGAGGACCGGACCTACCGCTTCCGGACCGCCGACGGCGTGTGCTCGAAGAGCGCCTTCCGGCCTGCCGAGCTCGCCCTGTTGGAGGCGCTTCACGACGAACCTCTCGGAGACTTTCTCTGCCCCGAGGCGAACTACGGCGTCGTCGGCACCGCCCTCACCGACGCCGCCGACGCGGTTCGCATGACCGAGTCGAGCGCCCGCGCGGCCCGACTCTGTGAGCGCAACGCCGCCGCGAACGGCGCCAGCGCGTCCGTTTCGCTGGTCGCGGACCTCTCGGAACTCGACGGCCGCTTCGACACCGCCGCGTACGCGCCGAAGCCGTACACGCCGCTCGCGGTCGGGAAGGAGCGACTCGCCCGCGCGCTCGCACAAGTCCGACCGGGCGGATACCTCTACGTCGCCGGTCGGGAACGAACCGGTATCGGTCGCTACGCCGACGCGCTCCGGGAACTCGCCCCTGTCGAACGCCTCCCGGGGGAATGCCCGGTGTTCCGTGCGTCCAGGCCCGCGGGCTTCGAGCCCTCAACCTACGTCACTCCCAGCCACATCGAGGCTACCGTGGACGGCGTTACGCTCCCGCTCGTGACGGTCCCCGGTCTGTTCTCCGCCGGCCGGTTGGACGACGGGACTCGACTCCTGTTGGAGACCGCCGAAATCGGCGACGGCGAGCGCGTCCTCGACTTGCCGTGTGGCTACGGTCCGATAGGAACCTACGCCGCCCGTGTCGCCGACTGCGACGTGTGGCTCAGCGACGACGACCGGGCTGCGACGCGGTGTGCCGAGTGCACCCTCGACGCCGCGGATGTCGAAGGGACAGTTGTCACGGCCGACTGCGCGACGGACGTTCCGAACGAGGCCTTCGATGCCGTCCTCTGCAATCCGCCGACCCACGCCGGCGAGGGTGTCCTCCGCGACCTCCTCGGGGGCGCACGCGGCGCGCTCGCTCCCGGCGGTCGGCTCGTCCTCGTCCACCACCGCTCGCTGGACCTCTCAACCCATCTGCGAGGGTTCGAGAACGTCCGGGAGCGACAAACGGGCACGGAGCACGTCGTCCGCGAGGCCCGAAAGGAGAGGTAGGGCCGCTCAGTCCAGCGCGACCGGCTCGTTTTGCGCGGCGCTCTCGTAGAGGGCGTCGATGGCGCGCATGTTCGCCAGCGTCTCCGCCTCGCTGATGGGCGGCTCCGCGCCGCTCTCAGCGGCCTCGGCGAACGCTTCGACCTCCAGACGATAGGAGTCGGCGCCGTCGACGACTTCGGTCGTCCTCCCGCCGTCGGCGCTGTACGTCAGTTCCACGTTATCAGTACCGGGGTTGTAGACGTTCTCGGCTTCGAGATAGCCGTTCTCGGCGTCGACGCGGAGGTGCTGGCGGTGGGGCGTGTCGAAGCCGAACCACACCTGCCCGGTGGCGTCCTCGTACTCCAGTTGCGCCGACATCTCCGTGTCGACGCCGGAGTCCATCGTGTCGAGGGCGTTCGCGTGCACGCGCTCGGGTTCGCCAAGGATTCCTCGAATCCCGCTCAGGGGGTAACAGCCCACATCCATCAGGCTCCCGCCCCCGAGGTCGGGGTTGACGCGGATGTCCTCGGGGTCGTCGAGCGAGAAGGTGAACGCCGAGGAGACGTTTCGAACTGTCGAGAGCTCCTCGGCGACGATCTCCCGGATGCGCGCGGTCGCGGGGTGGAACTGGTACATGAACGCCTCCATCACGGTCACGCCCGCGTCCGCACAGTGCTCGAAGACCCGCTCGGCCTCGTCGGCGTCGACGGTCAGGGGCTTCTCGCAGAGGACGTGCAGTCCCGCGTCGGCCGCCTTCTCGGTCCACTCCGCGTGGAGGCCGTTCGGGAGCGGGTTGTACACCGCGTCGATGTCGGCGTCGAAGAGCGCTTCGTACCCCTCGTAGGCGTCCGCGTCGAGCCCGAGGTCGTCGATGAACGACTGCGCCTTCGCGCCGTCCCGCGAGGCGACGGCGGCGACCTCGTGTTCGGAGTCGACGATTGCGGGTATCGTGGAGCCACGGGCGATGTCTGCCGTGCCGAGAATGCCGAATCGCATGGTAGAATCGCGCCCGCTGACGCACATAGGCCTTCCGGGGCCGCCAGTGCCCGCCACCCCCCCCCCCGATTTTATATCGTCGTATGGAATTTATAGTGTGGTGAAACCGCTCCCCCGAACGGCGGAATGCGGCCGCGAAAGGAGCGTTTCGTCCGGAACACAGGCGCGTCAGACGTCTAGGCGTGTGGGGGTTTCGAGTCGAAGGGAAGGGGTTGTAGGTTCCGACGGCGATCGGAACTCAGTCCACGATGATGCTATCGCCGTCCGTGCCGGTCTCGTCGGTGCGCATCTCCTCGTCGTAGCGCGCGACCCACGAGGCGAAGCAGTCGGGACAGAGGCGCTGTTCGTCGATTTCGGAGCGGTCGACGGTGAGACGCACCGTCCTCGCAAGCGCGTCCTGCGTCACATCGCCGCAGTCGTCGCAGGGGTCGGTCATGCGGCCAGATTGGCGGGCAGGGCCTTAATTGCCGGTGTCCTCGGTGGCACACGCGGATCGCCGTCCGCGGGATTCACTTCCCAGTACCGAACGCGCGGTCCCCCGCGTCGCCGAGGCCGGGCACGATGTAGCCGTCGTCGTCGAGGTGGTCGTCGACGGCTACTGTCACGAGGTCCGCCTCCGGGTGTTCCACGCTCACGCGTTCCAGCCCCTCGGGGGCGCTCACTGCCGAGAGCACGAGCGTTTCGGGATTCGCGTCGGAGCGGATCTCGTCGAGGACCGTGCACATCGTCGACCCCGTCGCCAGCATCGGATCCGCGACGATGACGGTGTCCTCGTCGCCGATATCGGGGAGTTTCACGTAGTCCACCGAGATGGGGAAGGAGCCGTCCTCGTTCATGCCCGCGCTCTCGTCGCGGCCCGCCGAGATGACGCCCTGTCTGGCGCCGGGGAAGGCCTTGACGAGCCCCTCCACAAAGGGCGTCGCCGCGCGGAGGACGTTCACGATGACCACGTCGTCCATCCCTTCGACGCGGGTGCCGGTCGTTTCCGTGAGCGGCGTCTCGATGGCCGTCTCCCGGCTCTCGAAGGTGTCGTCGATGAGCTCGTAGCCACAGAGACGCCCGAGCTTAACGAGCCCCTTCCGGAAGCCTATCTGTTCGGTGTCCTTCTCGCGCAGTTGCGTGAGAACGTGTGCCGACAGCGCGTGAGAGACCACGCGTGCGTCCCCCGCGGGTTCAATCGCCATACCCCCACACGCGCCCCCTGCGGACTAAAAACGGCGGGAAACGTTCGGGCCCGACTGCCGCTTCCGTACGGTGTGGGGACGAACCTATCGAGCCGACACGGGTTTAGGGCTGCTCTCCGTAGGTTCGATAAGCGGCATGGAAGAGAGTATCTCGGGGTTCAAGGTCCGGGGCGACTGGGGCGACGTGGTCGAACACGGCGAGCGCATCACGCGTGCGCTCCGCCAGTCCGGCCTCGACGACACGCCCGCCTTCGAGGCGTGGGACGAATGGCGGCCGAAACACCACGAGCGCCTCGACAGCGAGGTCAGCGAGAAGACCGCCGAACAGGCCAGCGTCGCCGAGGGCGAGGGCGAGCAGGCCGGCCGGTCCCCCGAGGAGGACGTACAGCGGGCGGGCGAGAAGCTCGCCGAGTCCTACGACCAACTGGAGGAGGAAGACACCGACAGCGCCGTCGAGAAATGGGGCGAGTCGGTGGGGCACGTCGCCCGCGCGGCCGACACCGCGGGGCGGAAGGCCCTCAGGAGGGTCGAGGACGCCGTCTACCGCCGGGTGATGACGCCCTTCACGCCCTACTACTTCGACAACGAGCTCGTCTCCGCGAACATCGCGTCAGCGCGCGACGCCGAGTACGTCTTCGAGGTAAACATCAACGACGACGACCTGAAGGAGGAGGCCCGCGAGCGTCTCGAGGACTTCGAGACGGACGTCGAGCGCTGGCACGTCGACACCGAGAAGGAAGTCTCCGGCGCGGAGGCCGCGGAGGGCCACGAACCCCCCGAGGAGGACACCGACGGGGCGCGCCCGACGACGAACTGAACCGGATGGGCTTTAACCGCCCGGCGTCGCTACGGGTGGTATGGTAGACCCGGCCGGGTTGGCAACGTTCGGACTGGCGACTGTCGCCGCGGCCTTCATGGCGTGGACCATCGGCGCCGGCTCGTCCGGCTCGACACCCTTCGCGCCCGCCGTCGGCGCGAACGCGATTCCGGTGATGCGGGCGGGCTTTCTCGTGGGACTGTTGGGATTCGCCGGCGCCGTCCTCCAGGGAGCGAACGTCTCGGAGGCCGTGGGGAGCGAACTCATTTTGAACGCGACGCTCTCGCCGGTCGCGGCGACCGTCGCGCTCCTCACCGCGGCGACGCTCGTCGCGTTCGGCGTCTACACCGGCTACCCAATCGCCACCGCCTTCACCGTCACCGGCGCCGTCGTCGGCACCGGTCTCGCGATGGGGGGAGGACCCGCGTGGGCGAAGTACCAGCAGATCGGGGTGCTCTGGCTGTTGGTCCCCTTCGTCGGTGGCTTCGCCGCCTACGCCACCGCGAGGTGGCTCCGCGGCGAACGCGCCGAGGCACAGACTGTCCCCCTGCTGGCGGGGTTCGTCGGGGCCGTCGTCACGAACGTGAACTTCGTCCTGCTCGCGCCCGGCGACGCCGCCCAATCGATGTCTGCGGCCGTCGCGAGCGAGGTCGGCGGGCCCACGCTTCCGGTTCAAGCGGCCGTTACCCTCCTCGTGGCGCTGGCCATCGCCGCGGTCGTCCGCCGGGACGTGCGCGCCAACGGCGAGCGCGGCCTCCGCCACGTCCTGTTGGCGCTCGGCGGGCTCGTCGCCTTCTCCGCGGGGGGCAGTCAAGTCGGGTTGGCGGTCGGCCCCCTACTCCCCCTCGTCGGCGACTCCGTGCCCGTCGTGTACGTCCTCGCCGGCGGTGGACTGGGCCTGCTTATCGGCTCGTGGACCGGGGCGCCGCGCATGATAAAGGCGCTCGCGCAGGACTACTCCTCGCTGGGCCCCCGGCGTTCCATCGCGGCGCTCATCCCATCCTTCCTCATCGCACAGACGGCGGTCTTCCTGGGGGTGCCGGTCTCCTTCAACGAAATTATCGTCTCGGCCATCGTCGGCGCGGGCTTCGCCGCCGGCGGGTCCGCGGTCAGCAAGGAGAAAATGGTCAAAACCGCGCTCGCGTGGGTCGGGTCCCTGGCGCTCTCACTCGCCGCTGGCTTCGGCGTGTTCGCGGGTGTGAGCGCCCTCGGATTGGCCTGACGACCGCCGTTACGCCTCGACCTCGTCCTCCTCTCCTTCCTCGGGTTCGGGTTCGGGCTCCAGTCTCGTCACGCGCGCCTTCAGGATGCGGGTGTTCTCGACCTGTTCGACCTGGAGTTTGACGTTCTCGTACTCGAACTCCTCGCCCTGTTCGACGAGCCGGCCCGCGCGGTTGAAGATGAACCCGGCGATGGTCTCGAACTCCTCGCCCTCGGGGAGGTCGATATCCAGGGCCTCGTTCACCTCGTCGATGTTCACTTCGCCCCGGGCGACGACGGTGTTCTCGTCGACCTGTTCGAGGGGTTCGTCCTCCTCGCCCTCGAGGATTTCGCCGATGATCTCCTCGGTCATGTCCTCCATCGTCACCAGCCCCTCGGTGGTGCCGAACTCGTCGATGACGATGACCATGTGCATCCGGTTCTCGCGCATCTCGCGGAGGAGTTCGTCGGCGTTCTTCGACTCGGGGACGTGAAGCGTGGGCTGGATGACGTCCTCCAGTTCGAGGCCGCTGTTCTCGCCGTAGTTCCGGTCGCGCACGAGGTCGCGGATGTGGACGACGCCGATGACGTTGTCCAGACTCCCCTCGTAGACGGGAAGACGGGCGTGTCCCGACTGGATACACGTCTCGATGGCCTCGTCGATGCCGGTGTCCTTCGCGACGCCGGTCATGTCGAGTCGCGGCGTCATCACCTCCTTCGCGATGGTCTGGTTGAACCGGAAGATGCGCTGGAGCATCTCCCGTTCGTCCTCCCCGATGACGCCCTCGCGCTCGCCGGTCTCGATCATATCCTGTATCTCCTGTCGGGAGACGTAGGAGGTCTCGATGGCCGAGCGCCCGCCCGTCACGCGGTTGACGATCCGCGTGAGGTAATCGAAGGTGATGATGAGCGGGAGGAGCACGTACTCGGATATCCTCAGCGGCCGGGCGATGCGGAGCGCCCACGACTCGGTGTTCTCGACGGCGTAGCTCTTCGGCGCGCTCTCCCCGAAAAGGAGGACGAGCGCGGTGATGCCGAACGTCGAGATGAGGACCGCGGGCCCCGCGTCGAAGTAGAACCCGACGATGGCCGTCGAAATCGAGGACATCGCGATGTTCACGAGGTTGTTCCCGACGAGGATGGTCACCAACAGCCGGTGGGGGTCCTCCTGGAGCTCCGCCACGGTCTCCGCCCCCGGGACCCCGTCCTCGAGCAGCGCGTCGATGCGATGTTTCGCGAGCGAGAACATCGCGATCTCCGAGGAGGAGAAGAAGGCCGACAGGCCCATCAACACGACGAGCGCGACGAGGCCGAGCCACGTGATGAGACTCTCCGAGAGAGGCACGCCCAACACGAGCGGCGACTGCGTGAGATCCATAGCCAAGATACCGACAGTTGCGGCCCCCCCGGATTAAGAGTTTCTCCACTCCGCGGTGCCGCGAGCGAAGACCTTACCGACGATTACCCACAAGGTGGGACATGGCCGACATCACCCTCTACCGATTGCAGGCCTGTCCCTTCTGTGAGCGCGTCGTTCGGCGCCTCCAGGAGCTGGACCTCGAATACGACTCCCGATTCGTCGAGCCCCTGCACTCGAAGCGTGACGCGCCCAAGCGGGTCGCCGGCACCCGCACGGTCCCGGTCATCGTGGACGACGAGACGGGCGTCACGATGGCGGAGTCAGCCAACATCGTCGAGTACCTCGACGCGACCTACGGGGGTGAGGCCTGATGGAACTCCCCTTCGAGGTCGTCGACCTCCCCGAGGCGGACCACCCGGAAGAAGGCGCAAAAGCGCCCGACTTCACCCGTCCCCTCGTGAACGGCGAGTACTGGGAGGACACCTCCCTCTCGGCGTTGACCGAGGAGGGTCCGGTGCTTCTGGTCTTCCACCCCGCGGACGGCGCGTTCCCGACGACGTACGTCTTCGAGGAGCTCGCGGAGCGCGAACTGGACGTCCGAACCGTCGGTGTCTCGATCTCCTCGCCGTACGAGCACGCCGACACCCTCTCCGAGCGGGCGTTCGACCTCCACGGCCTCTACAGCGACCCCGCGGCCGACATCGCGGCGCTGTACGACGTCGAGAACGACCTCGACAGGATGAGCGGGATAGTCGAGCACCGCCCCGCGGTCTTTCTGGTGGACGCCGAGCGCGAAATCCGCTACGCCTGGGCGGCGAGCGAGTGGCCCGAGTTCCCAGACTACGATGCCGTCGAGAACGCGGTCGAGGAACTGTGAGCGTCCCCGAGGACTCCCTGCGGGAGGCGGCCCGGACGCTCGCGGAGGGCGGGTTAGTCGTCTACCCCACAGAGACGGTGTACGGCCTCGGAGCGGACGCGACGAACCCCGACGCGATAGAGCGGGTCTTCGAGGCCAAGGGCCGGGACCGGGACAAACCCGTCTCGATGGCCGTCCCCGACAGCGACGCAGCCCGCGAACTCGTCCGGGCGCCCCCGCGAACGCGGCGGTTCCTCGACGAGTTCCTTCCCGGCCCGGTCACCGTCCTCTGCGAGAAGCGCGAGCGGGTGCCCAACGCGCTCACGGGCGGGCGCGACCACGTCGGCGTCCGTATTCCGGACCACGAGGTCGCCCTCGCCCTCTTAGAGGAGTTCGCCCCCGTGACGGCGACCAGCGCGAACCGCTCGGGCGAGTCGAACGCCCGGCGTGCCGCGGCGGTCCCCGAGTCCATCCGCGAGGCCGCGACCGTCCTCGACGGCGGCGAGACGCCCGGCGGCGAATCGACGGTCGTGAACGTCGAGTCCGGCGACATCGTCCGCCGCGGCCTGCTGGCCGACGAGGTCGAAGCCTGGCTAGCCGAACAGTAGCGACCTGAGCGACCGGCTCTCCGCGCCACACTCCCCCTCGAACTCGCAGGCGTCGCACTTCGCGGCGTTGCCACACCGCGGCCGCGGCGCCTCCTCCCGCGCGCTCCGCAGGGCGCTTCGGTACCGCGCCTTCCGCCGCGTCGTCATCGACACCGTCCGGGCGACGGCGTGTGCGGGGTACTCCACGACGGCGCGCTCGACCGGCTCCCCCTCGCGCCACGAGAGCGCCTTGGCCGCGGCGACGGCTTTCACCCCCTGGGGTGCCCAGACACCGTTCTCCGGGGGCGCCCCGGGCGAGACGACGGTTACGGCGGGTTCGTCACCGGTTTTGATTTTGGCGGCGTACCCCCGGCAGTCCTTTCCGTCCAATAGAGTGTTCCGCTCGTCGGGGTCGGTAAGAAGTCCCCAGCGCTCGCTCCCGGCGAGGCGGCGCAGCCGCTCGCGGTACACGTCCGGGGGGACGGCGATGGGCCGCTCACGGAGCTCGGCGTCCGTGCGCGTCCGTGAGGCGGGATACTCGAACGCCAGCTCGGAGACCCGCTCGGCGCGGGGCGGCGGACCGTCCCGCTCCTGCCGGTAGTCGAGTTTCCGCGGGCAGTACGCGGCGAGCGCGAGGTCGCTGAAGGTGACGAGGTCGGACACGCTGCAAACTGGTCCCGCCCCCGTATTTGAACGTGCGGGCGCTAAAACGAGACGTTCGTCTCCTGGCCCTCGGTGGCGCCCTCCAGGCCTTTCTCCTTCACGTCGGCCGTCATCCGCTCGGAGACGGCGTCGCCAAGCGCGTCCTCGAAGCGGGCGCGGAACCGGTCGTTCGTCCGCCGTCGCTCCCGCTGTGCCTCTAGCACCCGCCGGTAGCGCCGCACCGTCGAGGGGGCAACGTCAAAGCGCTCGGCGAGGTCCGCGACGCTCGCTCCCTCCTCCAGTCCCTCGCGGAGCGCGTCTAAATCGAAGGGAGCGTCGGTGTCCCGGTCGCGGAGCAGGTGGAGCTCGACGCGGGCCCGGGCGACCGTCTTTGCCAGCGAGTCGTCGCCGAGCTCGCGGGCGATGTCGGCGTCGCTGGTGTCGTCGTAGAACCCCTGAACGACGACGACGAGCTCGTCGGTGTCGAGGGAGGTGTCGAACCCGAGGGCCTCCCGCATGTCGACGACGGCCTCGCGGAGGCGGTCCTCGGCCTCGGGGTCGAGGGAGAGCGACCCCCGGGCCTCGGACTGGCGCTCCGTGACCGTCTCCTCGCCGGTCACGTCGACGAAGATGTCGCGGAGGTCCTCGGTTTTCTCGTCCATGACAGCGTGGTTTCAGCGCTCCCCGGCGTAAATAGTTGTTGTCGCTTCTCGTAAACCGTGGGATTAAAACAGGTTGACGAAGGCAGGAGAGACATGAGCACCGACACGGACGCGGTCAAACTCGTCGGGGAGGAGGTGACGGGCAACGTCGCGCGGGCGGCGGTGTTCGCCGCCCTCACCGCGGCGACGGCGCCGGTGAGCCTCCAGCACCCGCTGATTCCGGGGGTTCCGATAACGCTTCAAACGTTTTGGATGTACCTCGCGGGCATCGTGCTCGGACCCGTATGGGGAGCGGCCTCCTTCGGCCTCTACGTCGTCGCGGGCCTCGCCGGCCTCCCGGTGTTCGAGGACGGCGGCGGGCTCGGCTACATCCTCGGCCCGACTGGGGGGTACATCGTCGGCTTCGTCCTCTCCGCGGCGCTCATCGGGCTCGTCGTCCACGGTCGCGACGGTCTGCGGGACCCGCGCGAGGTCGGCGTCCCCCGCCTCGTCGTCGCGCTCGTGGCGGGCACGGCCCTCACGTATCTCTGTGGCTCCGTCTGGTACTCCCTCGCACAGGGGGCGCCCTTCCTACCGTTCCTCGCCTCACAGGCCGCATTCCTCCCGACAGCGGCCGTCAAGGCCGCCGCCGCGGTCGCCGTCGTACGCAGCGACACCATCATCGCCCGATAGATGATATCGCTCTCTGAGGTGACCCATCGCTACGACGGCGAACCCGCCCTCGATGGAGTGTCCCTCGACGTCGCCGACGGCGAGTTCCTCGTCCTCGCGGGCCGGAACGGGTCGGGGAAGACGACGCTCGTCCGGCACTGCAACGGGCTGTTGGAGCCCGACGCCGGCGAGGTCCGGGTGAACGGAACCAGTGTAGAGGAAGACCTCGTCGCCGCCCGCGCGGCCGTCGGGATGGTCTTCCAGGACCCCCGCGACCAGTTCGTCGCGGGCACCGTCGGTGCGGACGTCGCCTTCGGCCCGGAGAACCTCGGCCTCGACTCCGAGGAGATCGAGCGACGGGTCGAGCGCGCCCTCGACGCCGTGGGACTTTCGGGGGAGCGGAAGACGCGCATCGAGACCCTCTCCGGCGGCGAGCGCGAACGGTTGGCCATCGCGGGCGCGCTGGCGATGGAACCCGACCACCTGGTGTTGGACGAACCCTTCACCGGTCTGGACTGGCCCGCCCGGAAATCGGTGCTCGACCGCCTCGACGCGCTCAACGACGCGGGAACGGGCATCGTGGTCGTCACCCACGACCTGCGGGACCTCGCCGCTCGCGCCGACCGGGTCGTCGTGCTCTCGGCGGGCGAAATCGTCCGCGAGGGCCCCCCCGAGTCGGTCGTCGACGAGTTGGCGGACTTCGGGGTTCGACCGCCCTGATGGAGCGTTTCGTCCCGGGCGATACCCCCGCCCACCGGCTGGACGCGCGGACGAAGCTCCTCCTCCAGGCGGGGTTCGCGCTCGCGGCGTTCGCCCACACGACGCTCACGGGGCTGGCCGCGCTGACGGTGGTCGTGCTCGCGGCGCTCCGGGCGACCCGAACGCCACTGGTCGCCTCACTCCGGAGTTACCGGGCGGTCGTTCCCTTCCTCCTCCTCGCGCCCCTCTTCGCGGGGGTTCGGCTTCGGGCACCGTACTTCGACCTTGGAGAAGCGGTCTTCCCGGCGCTCGCCGCCTACCGGATGGTGCTCGTCCTGCTCGTCGGGACGGTCTACCTCCGGACGACGCCCGTTCGTCGGACGCGGGCCGCGGTCCAGTGGTTCGTGCCCGGCCGGCTCGGAACCTTCCTCGGGATGGGCGTGGCGTTCGTGCTCCGCCTGCTCCCGCTCCTGCGCTCGGACCTCGCGCGGATTCGGGAGGCGAGCGCGGCCCGGTTAGGCACCGAACGGGGCGTCGTTGAACGCGTTCGGCTCGTCGGCGTCACCGGCCTCGCGCGGGCGTTCCGCCGCGCCGACCGCTTCTCGCTCGCGCTGCGCGCCCGGTGTTTCGCGTGGAACCCGACCCTTCCCGAGCTCGAGTGGTCCCGTTCGGACCTCGCCGGCCTCGCCGTCGCCGCCGCGCTTGCGGGATGGGGCGTCGTCGGGGCGCTCCCGTAGTGGGTGGGGCTTTTCTTCTCGGCCCCCTCACTCCCGGTATGCACCCGACCGACCGCCCTCGGCGCCTGCGCGCGGACGGCATCAGGGGGATGGTCTCCGAGACGACCCTCGAACCCAGCGACTTCATCGCGCCCGTCTTCGTGGACGCCACAACGGAGGAACGGGTCGAAATCGAGTCGATGCCCGGCCACGAGCGCGTCCCGGTGAGCGAGGCCGTCGACCGCGTCGAGGAAGTGCTTGCCACCGGCGTCGAGTCGGTGATGCTGTTCGGCATCCCCGAATCGAAGGACGCCGAGGGGAGCCGGGCATGGGCGGAGGACGGCGTCGTCCAGCGCGCGACCCGGGCTATCACCCGGGAAACGGACGCCTACGTCATCGCGGACCTCTGTCTCTGCGAGTACACCGAGCACGGCCACTGCGGGCACCTGGCCGAAGGGGCGCACGAGGGCGACGGCCTCACCGTGAAGAACGACGCGACGCTCGATGCGTACGGGAACATCGCTGTCTCGCAGGCCGAGGCCGGTGCGGACATGATCGCGCCCTCCGGGATGATGGACGGGCAAGTGGGCGCCATCCGCGAGGCGCTCGACGGGGCGGGTTTCGAGGAAACACCCATCATGAGCTACGCCGCGAAGTACGAGTCGGCGTTCTACGGCCCCTTTCGGGACGCGGCGGACGGGGCGCCCGCCTTCGGCGACCGCCGGCACTACCAGATGGACCCCGCCAACAGCAGGGAGGCCCTTCGGGAGGTGCGACTCGACGTCGAGCAAGGCGCCGACGCGCTGATGGTCAAACCCGCGCTCCCGTATCTCGACATCGTGAAATCGGTTCGCGAGAGCTTCGACCGCCCGGTCGCGGCCTACAACGTGAGCGGGGAGTACGCGATGATCGAAGCGGCGGGCGAGAAGGGGTGGCTCGACCCCGAGGCGGCCGCCCGCGAGTCGCTGCTCTCCATCAAGCGCGCCGGCGCCGACCTGATTCTCACGTACTTCGCGGAGAGTGTCGCGGAGGAACTCTCCGCGGGCCGTCGAACGTAGTTCGACGACTTCGCAGAAAGCGTTGCCCGCGAGCTTTCTGCGGGCTGTGAGACGTAGTCCCACAACTTCGCGGCTCGCGTCGCCGCCGAACCGTAGTTGTAGCGCGCGCGGACCGCGCGCGCCCCGTTCCCACCCCGAGCGCCGGTTCGAGCGGGTTCCGATGCGAAAGTTCCAGGACCGTATTCGCACAGAATAGTGGACGGATAGCGTCCTTATATGGATTATATACGACTCAATTTTATCCTTCTGTTCAATTATAACTACGAAAACAAAACACCATCCTCCGACACCCTTATGTAGTTCCTTTCTACAAAGGTGAGTCGTGATACACTCCACGAACGACCGCAGAAGTGCGGTGAAAGATGATAAACCAGTAGGAATAACCAAAAATGATTGAAGGAACGCTTGCTCAGATAGACGCATCGAGTGCGCAGGCGATCGCCGACGGTGTCAACCGCGTGTGGGTGCTGGTCATCTGTTTCCTGATCTTCTTCATGCAGCCGGGCTTCGCGCTGCTGGAGGCGGGTCAGGTACGCGCGAAGAACGTCGCCAACGTCCTGATGAAGAACATGACCGACTGGGTGTTCGGCGTCCTGGCGTTCTTCATCATCGGTGCCGGGTTCAGCGGCATCGTGGGCCAGCTCACCACGCCGGGGACGGCACTCGACATCGGCGCGGCCTTCAGTCACATCGGTGACCCCACCGCGTACGTCGGCTGGTTCTTCGGCGCGGTGTTCGCGATGACGGCGGCGACCATCGTCTCCGGCGCCGTCGCCGAGCGCATGAACTTCGCGGCGTACGTCTTCGTCGCCATCGTGATGACCGCCATCATCTACCCCGCGATGCCCGGTATCTCGTGGGGCGGCACCGGCCTGCTTTCCTCGAACGGCTACCTCGGGGAGGCCATCGGTGCGGGCTACCTCGACTTCGCCGGCGCGACGGTCGTCCACATGTGTGGCGGCATCGCCGGCCTCGTCGGCGCGAAGATGGTCGGCCCGCGCACGGGCCGCTACGACGAGAACGGCAACAGCCAGCCCATCCCCGGCCACTCGATGCTGCTGGCCGTGCTGGGGACGCTCATCCTCGCCTTCGGCTGGTACGGCTTCAACGTCGGCACGCAGGCGACGGTCCTCTCGGCCTCCGACGGAACGCTGACCGTCATGGAGGGCGCGCTCGGCTCCGTCGTCATCAACACGACGCTCGGGATGGGTGCCGGCGGCGTCGCCGCGATGCTGGTCTCCTGGGCGTGGCAGGGGAAGCCGGACCCGCTCTGGACGGCCAACGGCCTGCTCGCCGGTCTCGTCGCCGTCACCGGCGCCGTTCCCCACGTCACGTGGTGGGGCGGCGTCCTGCTCGGCCTCATCACCGGCGCGCTCGTCCTGCCGACGTTCCGCTGGGTCGTCGACTCGCTCAAAATCGACGACGTCTGTGGCGTCTTCGTCGTTCACGGTAGCTCCGGTGCCATCGGGACCATCCTGATTCCGGTGTTCGGCGCGACCTCGACGGGCGCCTGGACGTTCCTCGGCGTCGACCAACTCATCATGCAGGTCGTCGGCGTGCTCGTCATCGGCATCTGGACGGTGCTGGCGACCATCGTCACGTTCGGCATCGCGGACGCCATCTGGGGTCTGCGCGCGAGCGAGGAGGAAGAGGAGCAGGGACTGGACGTCGGCGAACACGGCGTCTCGGCGTACCCCGAGTTCACGGCGGACACCAGCCCCGAGAGCCCGGTTGCGAGCGCCGACGGTGGCGAAGTGCGGACTGATGGAGGTGTTCAAGATGACTGATTCGGATATCGAGATGGTAGTTGCCATCGTGCGGCCGGACAAGCTGAGCGACGTGAAACAGGGGCTCGCGGAAGTCGGGGCCCCTTCCCTCACCGTCACCGACGTTTCCGGTCGCGGGAGCCAGCCCTCGAAGAAGGGTCAGTGGCGCGGCGAGGAGTACGTTGTCGACCTCCACCAGAAGGTGAAAGTCGAGTGCGTCGTCGCCGACATCCCCGCGGAGGACGTCGCCGAGGCAATCGCGGACGCTGCCCACACGGGCGAACCCGGCGACGGCAAGGTGTTCATCCTCCCGGTCAGCAAGGCCTACCAGGTGCGGACGGGGAAGACGGGGGTGGACGCGGTCTGACCGGCGCCGACCGCTTGCGACTCCGGTTCGGCCGGCGGCCTGAGCTCGCCGCCGGTCCTGCCATCCGTGCACTGCGCCGCTGACCCCGGCGCTCTCGGTCCTTTTTCCCGTTGTTGTTCTGTCCCGTGAGCGACAGCCACGTCCAACGTCCGACGCGGTGGCGCTTGCCGCGCCGACGGGAGAGTTCCGAAGCGGAAATTCTGGAACCAAATAGCGATACTTCCCCCGAGAATAGTATCCTTATATGGATTATATCCGAAATAGATTCGGACGAACGTACACTAATATCGCGATATATAGAGATATTTCCACAGGAAGGCTTTTACCGACACGATGCCAGGAAACGAATCGTGACAATGGATGCAATCGTCCGGAGGATGGGTGAAATAGCGACCGTTCGTTCAGAAGGGGAGAGGGAACAGTGACGCTCGCACAAGTCGACCCCGCGGTGCTCGCCGAGGGGATCAACATGCTGTGGGTGCTGGTGGTGACCTTCCTCATCTTCTTCATGCACGCCGGCTTCGCCATGCTGGAGGCGGGCCAGGTCCGCGCGAAGAACGTCGCCAACCAACTCACGAAGAACCTCCTCACGTGGTCTATCGGCGTGTCGGTGTTCTTCCTCGTCGGCAGCGGGGTGAGTAGCCTCGTCGGGAGCGGCGAGTTCGCCAGCGCGGCGGGCATCACCGCCGCGAACGACTGGGTGGACTGGCTCTTCGGCGCGGTGTTCGCGATGACGGCGGCGACCATCGTCTCCGGTGCGGTGGCGGGCCGCGCGAAGCTCCGCGCGTACGTCACCTACACCGTCCTGCTCGCGGCGGTCATCTACCCCGTCGTCACCGGGTTCAGCAACTGGGGCGGCGCGTACATCGCCGGGTTCCTCGGCGTCGGGTTCCACGACTTCGCGGGCGGCATGATCGTTCACGGGATGGGCGGCATCGCCGGGCTCACCGCCGCGGCCGTCATCGGCCCGCGGATGGGTCGGTACAACTCGGACGGGAGCGCGAACGTCATTCCCGGGCATTCGCTGACCTTCGCCGTGCTGGGCACGCTCATCCTCGCGTTCGGCTGGTTCGGCTTCAACGTCGGCACCGCGGCGACCGTCTTCGACGCGGAGGCCGCCGCGAACGGGACCCTCGAACTCGGCGCGTTCTCCTACGTCGGCCGCGTGGCGATGACGACGACGCTCTCGATGGCCGCGGGCGCCATCGGCGCGGGCGCGCTCGCCCTGTTCAAGACGGGTAAGGTCGACACGCTCTACGTCGCCAACGGCCTGCTCGCCGGGCTCGTCGGCATCACGGCGATCCCCGACACGACGGCGTGGTGGGGCGCGTTCCTCGTCGGCGGGCTCGCCGGCGCACAGCTTCCCATCGTCTTCGAGTTCGTCGAGAAGCACCTGAAAATCGACGACGTGTGTGCGGTGTTCCCGGTCCACGGGAGCGCGGGCGTGCTCGGCACGCTGGCGTACCCCTTCGTGGCGACGGGGCTTCCCGAGGGCGTCACTGTGGCGAGCGCCTTCCTCTCACAGCTCGCGGGCGTGCTCGCCATCGCTGTCTGGACGGTCGCGATGACGGCGCTCGTCTTCGGCGGTCTCCGGCTCATCGGCGAGTCGCGGGTCTCGCCCGAACACGAGCGCGAAGGGCTCGACACCAGCGAGCACGGCGTCGAAACGTACCCCGAGTTCGGTGCCGAGGACACTGTTATTACGGACGGCGGTTTCATGGGTGGTCACGATGACTGAAAGCGAATCCGACTCCGAAATCGAGATGGTAGTTGCCATCGTGCGACCGGACAAGCTGAGCGACGTGAAACAGGCGCTCGCGGAGGTCGGGGCGCCCTCTCTCACCGTGTCGAACGTCTCGGGTCGGGGGAGCCAGCCCTCGAAGAAGGGCCAGTGGCGCGGCGAGGAGTACGTCGTCGACCTCCACCAGAAGGTGAAAATCGAGTGCGTCGTCGCCGACACCCCCGCCCAGGACGTCGTGGAGGCCATCGCCGACGCCGCCCACACGGGCGACCCCGGCGACGGCAAAGTATTCACGATGCCGGTCAGCGACGCCTACCAGATTCGGACGGGCAAGCAGGGCCCCGATGCGGTCTGAGCGAAGCGTTTAGGCGGCGCGGGGGCCGACCCCCGGTATGGCCCTCTCCCCCCCGCTCGCGGTGCTCGGTCTCGTCCTCGCGTTCGCCCCCGTCGCCCTCGGCGCGTGGCGCGGCGCGCGAACGGACGAACGCCCCGGCTGGCCGCGGATCCGCCGCGGGCTGGCTCGAACCTGGGGGCTCGCCCTCGTTGTCCTCCTTCTCGTGCTCGTCGCCGGCGAGCCGGCGGACCTCGCGCTCGACGCGCCGAGCGTCGGCACGCTCGTCGACGGAACGCTCTACGGGTTCATCGCTTTCGGCGGGACGATGGTCGCCGTCGGGCTCGCCCTGCGCGCGAGCGGCGGCACCGTCGCCTCCGCCGCGACGCTCGCGGTTCTCGAACAGCCGGCCCACCGGAAGCTCGCGGTGGCCGTGACCGGCGCCGTCGCCGAGTGTCTCCTGCTCTACGGATACGTGGTCGAGACCATCGCGGGCTTCGGGTTTCCCCCCGCCGTGGGCGGCCTGCTCGCGGCGGCCGGCGTGGTCGTCGGCCGGGTCCGCTGGAGCGCCCGCGAGGCGGCACAGTGGATACCCGGCGCGCTCGTCCTTGCCGGTGTCGCGGTGTGGGCTCGGAGCCTCTACGTCGTCGTTCTCATCAGGTTGCTCTACGACTCGCTGACCCTTCTCAGCGGCGCCCCCGAAGATTACGCCGGCGACTCGTAGTCCCCCGACGGCTCCCGGCGAATCCCAGTCTTCTTTCCCGATGCGCTCGAAGCCCCGCGCATGAACCGGCAGGAATCCCGCGCGCTCTACGACCGCGCGCTCGACGTGCTTCCCGGCGGCGTGAACTCCTCCGTCCGCGCCGTTCGACCCTTCCCCTTTTTCGTCGAGCGCGGCGACGGCGCCCACCTCATCGACGCCGACGGGAACCGCTACCTGGACTACGTGATGGGCTACGGCCCCCTGCTTCTGGGCCACGACATGCCCGAGGAGGTGGCCGCGGCCGTCCAGCGCCACGCCTCGCAGGGGCCGATGTACGGCGCGCCCACGGAAGTCGAAGTCGAACTCGCGGAGTTCCTCGCACGTCACGTCCCGAGCGTGGAGATGTGCCGATTCGTCAATTCGGGCACCGAAGCGACCGTCTCCGCGGTCAGGCTGGCGCGGGGCTACACGGGCCGCGACAAGATCGTCGTGATGCAGGGCGGCTACCACGGCGCCCAGGAGTCGACGCTCGTCGAGGGCGACTCGGAGGGCGTTTCCCCGTCCTCCCCCGGTATTCCGGCTTCCTTCGCGGAGCATACGATTCCGGTGCCGTTCAACGACGAAAACGCGGTACAGGAGGTCTTCGAGGAACACGGGGACGACATCGCCGCCGTCCTGACCGAACCCATCTTGGGGAACTTCGGCATCGTCGAACCCCGCGAGGGCTACCACGACACCCTCCGGGACCTCTGTGACGACCACGGCTCGCTCCTGGTTTTCGACGAGGTCATCACCGGCTTCCGCGTCGGCGGCCTCCAGTGCGCACAGGGCGAGTTCGGCGTCACGCCGGACCTCACGACGTTCGGCAAAATCGTCGGCGGGGGCTTCCCGGTGGGGGCGGTCGGCGGGAAGACCGAAATCGTCGAACACCTCACGCCGTCGGGCGACGTGTTCCAGTCCGGTACGTTCTCCGGGCATCCGGTCACGATGGCCGCGGGCCTCGAAACGCTTCGCTTCGCCGCCCGCGAGAACGTCCACGAGCACGTCAACGAACGGGGCGAGCAACTCCGGGAGGGCCTCCGCGATATCCTCGACCGGAAGGCGCCCGACTACCAGGTTCTGGGACGGGACTCGATGTTCAAGGTGCTGTTCAGCCGCGACGGGAAGGACCCGCGGAACGGAAGCGACGTGGCGCGCGCGAACGACGAACGCTGGGAGCGTCTCTTCTGGCCCGAGATGTGCGAGAACGGCGTCTTCCTCACGGCAAACCAGTTCGAATCGCAGTTCGTTTCCTACGCCCACACCGAGGAGGACATCGAGGAGACCCTCGACGCCTACCGCGAGGCCCTCTGAGAACTGTGGGCGCGGCGACATAGGTTTAATTCGACCGCCGGCGAAGTCGAACGTATGAGCGAGGACTCACCGACGGTAACCGTCAGAACGACGCTCTGCTACTGGACCGAGGACTGAGCGGCGAAAACGGACGGAAAAGAGCCGAAAGCCCGCTTAGAACGGGGCGTCGGGGGAGGAGTCCTCGTCGTCGCTCTCCTCGCCGGGGAACGAGGGGGACATGCCGCCGTCGCCGGCGTTGCCCTCCTCGGCGCCCATGCCGGTGTCGGCGATGACCGCGTCGATTTCGGGGATTTCGCTGGTCATCCGGGACTTGATGGCCTGAATCGTCATCGGGGAGATGCCACAGCCCGAACACGCGCCGCCCAGCGAGATGTGGACCTCGCCGGCCTCGCGGTCGATGTGCTGGATGGCGGCGCTCCCGCCGTGCATCTGAATCTGGGGGAAGTTCCGACGGAGGAAGTTCGTGATGCGCTCCTCCAAGTCGTCGCCCTCGCTGGTGTCCGTGCTCATACCGTTTGGGTGGTGGTCTGCGCCTAAATCTCTTTGGTTACTCCGGATTTTCGCGCGGGGCTATTCCTCGCTCTCGAAGCCGAAGACGACGCGAAGCTGGTAGCGGATGGCTTCGGTGTGAACATCCAGGAGCTCCTCGATGCGTTCGTCGTCGGCCGCGACGGTCACCCGCCCGAGCGGGTCCTCGGGGAGCTCGATGCTGAACTCGCCGTCGCCCTCGTAATGAGGCTCGCTCTCGTTGAGGATCTGCTGGTCGACGGCGTGGACGAGCTCGGAGTCGTGGCCTTCGTTGACTTGGTTGAACGCGCGCTTGTACGCGGTCTGGAGCTTCGGGAAGTACTCCACGAACTTCTCCTCCTCGAAGGTCTCGGGGTCCAAATCGTCGGCTTCGGCGCTCATAGGTAGGCATGGGCGAGGACGGGCAAAAACCGGCCGGTCCGAGAATATAAACCCCATATCGGGATATAAAACACGTTCAATAGTGTCGGTGAACACATATCGTCGTCACTCCTTCCTGGGGTATGCACGACGGAGCTCCCTCCCCAGGGGCGGTGGTCGCGGCCGCCGAATCGCGACTGGGCCGCTCGGTGGCGTCGGTGACGCCGTACGAGGAGGGGATAAACGCGGTCTATCGGGTTTCCCTCGCCGACGGGCCGGACGCCGTCCTGAAGGCCGGAACGCGCACCGAGGGGTCGAAACTCCTCTCGGGGCCAGTTCTCATTGACCGCCTCGAACGGGAGACGGACCTGCCGGTTCCAGCCGTGCTCGCGGTCGCGCCCGACGGGGACGAACACGTCGAATACGCCTATTTCCTGATGGAACACGTCGACGGCCGACGGGAACCCGACGTGAACGCGCTTTCGGAGAGCGAACACGAGCGACTCGTTCGCGAAGCCAGCAGCCATCTGGCGGCGATACACGGCGTTTCCTACGAGGGGCCCCACGGGAGGCTACACGCCGAGGACGGGTCGCTCTTCGTCGAACATCCTTTCGAGCGGTGGGCCGACTACGTCGCGTCGGTCGGTGACTACCACGCGGAGCGCATCGACCGTCGTTTCGCGGACCTCCGTCCGGCGTTCGAGGACGGGATGGCGGACTTCGCTCTCGAAGAGGAGGATGTAGAACAGTCGGTACTCTACCGGGACTACCATCCGAAGAACCTCGTTCTTGAACCCGACGACAGCGCCGACTCGCTCGTGCGGGCGATAGTCGATTTTAACTTCCGGCCGGTCGGCGACGTGCTCTTGGATGTCGCCGTCGCGGAACTGCACCTGATTGACCTCCCTATCGGTGAAACGGAGCGGGCGGCATCTCTCAGAGAGGCGCTCCACAGCAGTTACGTCAACGCGCGCGGCGGCGCGTCCGCCGACCAGTTCGACGAACGATATCCGTACTATCGACTGCTTGCCGTCGCCGATTACCTGAACTACGTCGATTACGCCGCGCAACTCGCCCGAGAGGACGACCCCGAGCGCACCATGGATCGTCTGCGGCGGTTCGTCCGGGCTCGTTGTGCCGAAATCGGGGCCAACTAACCCCCTACGCGCCACGCGGCTCGTCCGACCCAGAGAATCCTATGACACGCGATTCTATATCGCGATAAGAGATTCATTTTGTATCCTGCCTGCCGGCGTTTCGCCAACTCGAACGACGCGAAAAACCAACTCAGCCCAGTTGCTCGCCGAGAATCCGGTCCGCGTGCTCGATGAACGCTTCTTCCTCCCCTTCAGGGATGGTTGCGCCCGCCGCGACGGTGTGGCCGCCGCCGTCACCCCCGACCGCGCGGGCGGCCTCGCCCATCGCTTCGGAGAGGTCCAACCCTCGTCGGACGAGGCGGTTCGTCCCCCGTGCGGAGACTTTCACCTCGCCCTCGTCGGCGTCCGCGAAGGCGACGATGGGCGTGTTCCGGTCGATACCGTCCGCGCCCATCGCCATCCCGGCCACGATGCCGACGATGGTCTCCCGGATCTCGTCGCCCGCGTCGAACCACTGGAGGTGTTCTTCCTTTCGTGTGCCTTCGCGTTCGACCCACTCGATACCTTCCGAGAGGTTCCGCCGGTGCTCGGCGAGGAGTTCCCGCGCGGCGTCGAAGGCTCCCTCCCGGTCGCCGAGACAGACGGCGAGGCCCACGTCGGCCCGTTCGTAGCGCGCCGTCGCGTTGAGGAGGGTAGAGAACTCGCTCGCGTCCCGGAGCTCCGTCCCCGGTTTCTCCGCCGCGAGCGTGTAGGTCGTCCCGATGAGGCTCTCGGCCTCGTCGGCGGACACGCCCGAGGCGAGCGCCCGCTTGAGGAGCGCGCTCGCGACGGTCCGGCGGTCGCTCTCCTCTAAGTCGACCCAGCGCTTCCAGCCGTTCTCGGTCGTGAGGTCGGCGTCGAGACCCTCCAAGAAGTCCATCGCGCCGCGTTGGCTCCCCGTGACGCCCCGGATGTGAACGTCGTCCGCGAACGTCAACAACCGGGGGAGCGGACGGGTCTGTGCGCCGTAGAGGGTCAGGTCGGGCGCCGTGTCGAGGACGCCCGCCTCGACGCCCTCGCGGACGATTTCGGCGTTGGCGCCGACGAGTTCGCCGTCGCGTTGTTGCCTGTCACCCACGGCCCCCACGACGGCGAGCGCCGCCAAATCGCACGCGTCCTCTCCCAAAAGGGCCCGCGCCAGGAGATAGGTCGCCCCGGCGCCGGAGAGTTCGCTTCCACCGTCGACGCCCTCCAAGAGGGGATTCAGGTGGAACTCGGCCTCGACGTCGGCCGGTTGGTGGTGGTCCGCGATGACCGGCGTGAACTCGTGTTCGACGATGTGGTTCAACTGCCCGCTCCCGAAGTCGGTGAACAGGACGGTTTCGTAGCCGCTCGCGGCGATTTCCTCGATAGCCCCGGCGTCGAGTTGCTTCTCGAAGGCCGTCTCGACCTCGACGCCGGCTCGTTCGAGCGCCCGCGTTCCGACCGCCCCGCTGGTGAGGCCGTCGGCGTCGATGTGTGAGACGTGGAGGACCCGCTCGGCGTCGCGCAGGCGCCCCGCACAGCGCCGTGCGCGCTCGGCGAGCTCCGGCACGGGGAAATCGGACATGGGCGCGAGTAGGTGCCCCCTCGCCCAAAAACCCGCCTAGTCGAGGACCGCCGCGGCCAGCGCGTCGAAGTCGGCCCGTTCGGGGACTACGTCGACCGAAATCCCGTGCTCGCGGGCGGTTTCGGCGGTCGGTTCGCCGATGGCCCCGACCGTCGCGGCGTCGAGACCCGCGAGCGCGCCGTCGAGGACACCCCGCTCGTCGGCGGCATCGAGGAAGTGTTCGACGGTGAGCGGGGAGGTGAACAGCGCCGCGTCGAGTTCGCCGTCGGCCGCCAGCGCGGCCGATTCGCCGCTCCCCTCCGGACGAACCAACCGGTAAAGTACCGTCTCGTGGACGTACGCGCCGGCGGATTCGAGGCCATCGAGAAGGACCGCCGAGCCGTGGTCCGAACGGGCCACTTCGACTCTCTTCCCGTCGACGCGCCCGTTGAGCGCCGCGACGAGGCCCGCCGAGGAGAACTCCTCGGGGACCGTCTCCACGGTGTACCCTTCGTCTTCGAGCGCGCCGGCGGTCGTCTCCCCGATGGCGCAGAGGTCGCCGTCGAAAGTCCACCCGGCGTCAGCGACGAGCCCCGCGCCCGTAGTGCTGGTGAGGACGGCGAAATCGGCGTCCGTCCGCGGTTCCGCGCCGGTGGGTTCGACGGCCAACATCGGGTCCGGAACGGGGTCGGCGCCGAGCGCTTCGAGCGTTTCGGCCGCGTCCGCGAGACGGCCGTCGTCCGGTCGGAACGCCGCGACACGGGGCCGGGACATCACTCGTAGCCCTCCAGGAACTCGACCACTCGCTCGCGGGTCGCCGCGACGCCGCCGATGACGGTGACGGCGGGCGGTTCGATGCCCGCCTCGTCACGCGCGTCGACGATGGTGTCGAGCGTGCCGACGACGGCCTGCTGGCCCGGGCGGGTCCCACGCTCAACGAGCGCGACGGGCGTCTCGGGGTCCATCCCCTCGTTTCTCAGGGCCTGCGTGTAGTCCGGGAGCCGGCCGACGCCCATCAGAACCACAATCGTGCCGCCGGTGTCGGCGAGCGCACCCCAGTCGACGGCGGACTCCTCCTTCGTCGGGTCCTCGTGGCCCGTCACGAAGGAGACGGAGGAGGTGTAATCGCGATGGGTGACGGGGATGCCCGCCGCGGCGGGCGCCGCGACCGCGGACGTGACGCCCGGGACGACCTCGAAGGGAACGCCGTGCTCGGCGAGGTACTCGGCCTCCTCGCCGCCGCGACCGAAGACGAAGGAGTCGCCCCCCTTCAGCCGGACGACCTCCTTTCCTTCCTCGGCGAGTTCGACGAGGCGGGCGTTGATTTCCGACTGTTCGGTGCGCTCGCCGCCGGCCCGCTTCCCCACGTCCTCGCCCCGGTCCTCCGGAATCAGGTCGATGATCTCCGGCCCGGGGAGCTTGTCGTGGAGGACGGCGTCGGCCTCCTCGATGAGGCGTTTCGCCTTGACTGTCAGGAGTTCGGGGTCGCCGGGACCGCTCCCGACGAGGTAGACCTTCCCGCTCATGCGTTCTCTTCGCGGGCGGCGTCGATAAGTTCCGCGGCGCCCCGCTCCCGGAGGTCGGCCGCGAGCTCCCGGGCGTCCTGGAGGTAGGTCCCGACAGGCAGGTCCCGGGTGAGGGCTACTTCCTCGGTTCCGTCCCCGGAGAGCACCCGCGCGACGGTGTGGATGGCGTCGCCCTGCATCACCGCGTGCACGCCGATGGGGGCGATACAGCCGCCGCCCACTTCCGCGAGGACCGTGCGCTCGACTGCCGTCTCGGCCCGCGAGCGCGGGTCGTCGAGATAGCTCCTGATACGCTCCGCGAGGTCGCCGTCCGCTGCGGTCACCGCGAGGGCACCCTGCCCCGCTGCGGGGACGAACTCGTCGGTCGGCAACTCGTGGATGCCGACGTGGTGCTCTAGCCCGGTGCGTTCGAGGCCGGCCTGCGCGAGGACAATAGCGTCGTACTCCGTCTCGACCTCCCGGCCGGACGCCCGGCGCTCGATTTCGCTGAGCCCCTCGAACCACTCCTCGACGGTCTCGTCGTACTCGCCCTCGGGCGTTCCCTCGATTTCCTCCTCCGTCTGGGTGTCGCGCTCGATTTCCTCCTGGCGCTCCTGTTCGGCCTCGCTCCGGCGGGCGTGCTCGGCCTGCACGCCCGGTGCGAGGAGCTTCTCGATGCGCGTGTCCACGTTCCCGCGCAGGGGTTCGACGTTCAGGTCGGGACGGTGCGCGCGGAGTTGGGCGCCCCGGCGCAGGCTTCCGGTCCCGACCGTGGCGCCGTCGGGTAGGTCTTCGAGGGTCGTTCCGTCGGGAGTGACGAGCGCGTCGCCCGGGGGCGCCCGCCCGGGGACGGCCGCAACGACCAGTCCGTCGGGCTGTTCGGTCGGCATGTCCTTCATCGAGTGGACTGCGGCGTCGACCTCCCCGTCCAGGACGGCCTCGTCAAGCGCCCGGACGAACGCACCCGTCTTTCCGAGCCGGTGGATGAGTTCGTCGCGTATCTCGTCGCCTTGCGTCTCGATTTCGACGAGCTCGGCGTCCAGGCGCCGCTCCTCCAGGGCTGATTTCACGGTGGCGGCTTGCCGGCGGGCCAACTCGGAGCCCCGCGTGGCGAGCCGGATGGGCGAATCGCTCATACGCGCTCTGGGGGGTGGCGCGCTCAAACATCCTTTGAAGAGCGGCCGGCCGAGAAATCGGTCGGTCCTCCCGGAGAACACCCGGAGCGTGTGGCCGCCGCCCGCTCAAGGCACCCCGGCCCGCTTCCGACGGCGATACACGTAGTGTGTGGCGACCGCGACCGCGACGGGCGGCACAACCAGACTCCCCACCGCGGCGAGCGCGTACCGACCCGGCGCGGGCCACTCGAACCCCGCGGCGCGGAGCGCTCGCGAGTCGAAGAAGACGCCGACGGGAAAGAGGACGGCGACGACGAACAGGGGAACGCCGCCCACCAGCAGGGAGAGCCCGAAGGCGACGCCAACGGGATCGCCACCGGTCGCTACCCCCTCGCTCGCCGTCGCGAGGGCGGCCCAGAGGAAGGACAGGAACCACAGGCCCGCCGAGGCGGGCACCGCGGCGATCCAGTACCACCACCGCGAGTCCGGGGCCGCGTTCCCGTCGAGTGTTCCGTACACGGTCGGGGTACGGCCTCAGGGACCTAAGGCGTCGCGCTCTCCGTCGCTTCGCTCGGGCCGCTCGCCTGCGGCCTCACGGTGAAAATCCGGACGAAAAGGCGCTCACGGCTTCGCCGTTCCGAACTACATGAAGTCGCCCAGCGTGGACGATTTGTTGTGGTCGTTCTCGAAAATCCTGTTCAGCCGCTTTTCGAGGATTTCGAGGCGCTGTTTGGTGTACTCACGGCAGTCGAACTCCTCGGCGACGGTGATGGCCGTCTCCATGTACTTGTTCACCGAGCCCTGGTGGACGGTGAGGTTCACGTCGCCGCCGCACTCCCGACAGTCGCCCGTGAGGGGCATTCTGCGGTACTTCTCCCCGCAGTCCAGACAGCGCACCTCCTGGCGGCTGAAGGCCCGCAGGTTCCCGATGAGGTCGGGCAGGAAGTGGTACTCGATGATGCGCTCGGCCACGTCGGACTCGTCGACCGCCCGCAGTTTTCGGGCCAGATTGAGCTGGGCGTCCATCTTCTCGGTCATCGACCCCAGGGTCTTGTACGCCGAGAGGTCCGGACCCGAAGCGATGTCGGTCGTGTCGTGGGTGTGCTCGAAGCCGGCATACTGCTCCTCCGTGCCGAGGGTTTCCTCCGCGATGGTTACGTCCACGTCCTCAGGGTCGGCCATCTCGCGGGTGGCCTCGTAGAACTCCCGGGGGTACCGGTCGACGATGTCCATGTTGTGCGCCTCGTCGTCGATTTCGGAGGGGTCGATGCGGGAGGACATGACGAGGGGCGCGTCCATCCGACCGCCACGCTGGTCGGGCAAGTAGGCCCGCGAGAAGTTCAGCAGCCCGTCCATCAAAAGCATCACACAATCTTCATCTCCGTCACACTGGCCGACGAACACGTCGTCGGCGACGAGCGTGTTGGTCTCCTCAACCGTGACACAGTACGTGTGGTCGACCGAGGACTCGACAACCTCCACGCTGACGACCTCGTCCAACCACACGTCACCACCATCTCCGAAGAGGCGCTGGGTCCGCGTGTCGATAGCGTCGAGAGCCTCGTCGAGCGTCTCGGACTTCCGGTCGAGGTCGAAGCCGACGCGCTCCGCGAACCGGACCGCGTTCTGTGAGGTGACCTTCAGCACCCACGTTTCGAAGGACTTCGGTTCGTCGTAGAACTCCGCGACGGCACCAGTCTCGGGCGTGCGTTCCTCGCAGTACGCTTTCGTGGCGGTGCCGAACCGCTTGAGCGCCGCGACGAGGTCCGACTTCAGGTCGTCGCTGACGGTGTGCGCACGCACCTCAACGCGATCGCTGGCGGTGCTGCCGTCGCCCGAGAAGTACGCCGCGAGGAACGAACGCAGCACGGGGTCCGGTGCCGAGAGGACGCAGTCGGGGATGCGCTTCGTCTTGGCACGGCTCCCTGCGTCGAGGACATCCGCGAACAGCGCCGTCACGAGGCGACTGGACACCGTGATCTTCCACTCGTTCTCCTCGAAGGCGTCGACGTTCAGCGCTTCCTCGAACGTCGCGGTCAGCTCTTCGCGGGGCGTCTCGTCGGGCGTGCAGATGGTCGTCTGGTAGAAGGAGCCGTCCTCCTTTCGCGTGAACCCTTCCGCAGCGTAGTATCCGAGGAGCTTGCCGACGGATTCGTCGACCTCGAAGAAACGAGAGACCGCCGCAGGGTCTCGCCTGACACCGAGGGTGACGTCGTCCGGAACGCGGTCGAGGACGGCCTCCCGGTCGAACAGTTCGAGGAGGGCGCTCGCAGGGATGCTGTCCCGGGACACCCAGTTGTACACTGTCGAGTCACTCAGGCCGAGGCGGTCCGCGACCGGTTTCAGGTAGCTGCTCGCGTTGGTCGCGTCGTCGAGGAGTTCCTTGAGGCGGTCTTCCCCGATGCCGCGAATCGTCAGGTCGTCGTTCGGGATGGCGTCGGCGTCGAGGAACTCTGCGAGCAGGTCGAACGTCTCGACCGAGCCGTCGACGGACACCTGCTTCGGCGCGGGTAGCATGTCGCCCTCGGTGAGGCTGTTGGCGGCAACGCGTTCGATGCTCCCGTCCTCCCAGCGACGCATCGAGTGGTCCGGGGTCACGGTCAGTTCGCGGCCGCTGTTCGTCTCGACGTGCACGAGGTGGTCAGTCGAGGGATGTTTCGAGACCGCTTCAACGCGTTGGAGCGTCTGTTTGCTGTCGTTCGTGACCGACGGCACGAACACGTCGCCGTCGAGTTCCTGCACGAGCGTCCCAAAGTCGTCCTCGTCAGCCGTCTCGGGGTCGAGTCGCTCCTCGACGAGCGCTTCTATCGGGTCGTAGTGCCAGTCGCCGCGCTCGTCCTCGAACCACACCTTCGTCTCGGGGTGGAAGCAGTTCCGGCGTTTCGCGGCGTGAAAGTACGGGTGTGCGTAGCCGACGGCCGCGCTCGTGAAGCCCACTACTCTCCCGACCACGGCGGCGGAGGTGTGGGGAGCCATTCCGAAGACCAACTCCCCGACGAGGTCGTCGCGCTCCTCGCAGTCGTAGAAGGAGTCGAGGCCGTAGTAGGACTCCAGTAGGTCGTCCACGAAGTCTGCGGTTTTGAGCATGTGCTCGGCCGCGCCGTCGGAGAGCACCACGTCCTGGACCTGTAGGTGGACGAGTTGGTCGTCGTGGCGTAGCGGGTCGCCGTTCACGTCCGTCTCGTAGCCCAACTCGCGGAGCTGTCCGGGGTCGACGTCCAGTTCGGCGGGCCGAACCGCCGTCACGGGCAGGTCGGTCATGTCGTAGCGGACGGTGCCGTCCTTGAACGTCGAGACGCCGTGTTTCGCCCGGAGGACGCCCTTCTCCATGGGTTCGGGGACCTTCTCCGCGGAGGTCAGCCCCTTCACGCCCTTCAGAATCTCGAAGGCGGACTCGCGCTCGCCCACCGTACCGAGCGCGTCGCGGTACTCCTCGTGGAGGTCGACCGTGTGCTCGCGGACGTTGTCCACGACGCGCTCGCAGCGGGGGCACTCGACACGCCCGGACTCGTCGGGTTCGCAGACGACGCCGCAGTCCCGGCACTCGAAATGGGGGTCCGTCGCGGCGCCGCAGTCGGGGCAGTCGGACCGGAAGGTGTGGGTGCCACAGTCGGGGCAGGCGCGTTCGCCCAACCGGAGGGTGAGCTCGCCCGGCGTGTCGCTCATCTCGTCGGCGTGCTTGGTGGCGGCGGCCACGTCGCGCTGGCTCCCCCCCGCCTCGCCGATGGGGAAGAGGGTGTGAACGGCGGGCGAGAGGTCCCGGGACTCGGATTTCTCGGGGCGCCCCATCCGGGAGCCGATTCGCGTCGGGGCGCGCTCCTTCACCTCGAAGGGCGCGACCTCGTTGACCGCTTTCATCGCGTTCGGCCACGCGCTCGCTTCTTCGCTCAGTTCCCCCCATCGGCGTTCGAGTTCGTCGTCGAAGCCGAGCGAGCGCACGAACGGCCGCCAGTCCTCGATGCGGACCGCGTCCTCGCCCTGAGAGTGTTCGATGAGGAGGGGTTCGAGCGCCTCCTGAACGTCCTCGTCGTCGGGGAGGACGAGCACGGCGTCGCTCTCCCCCCCGGATTCGTCGTCGTCCGGCGCGCTCGCACCGGCCGCACCTTCGTCGCCGCCCGGTGCGCTTGCATCGGTGGTACCTTCGTCCTCGCCCGACGCACCTGCGCCGGCCGCACCGCCGTCGGTCGTGGCGGCGACGACCGACCCCGCTTCGACGGCGTCGACGAGCGTCCCGAATTGCTCGACCGTGATGTCGTGCCAACAGTAGGTGTATTTCGGGTGGAGCGGCGCGTTCGCGGCCCATTCGAGGGCCTCCTCGGGGGACGGGTCCGCGAGGTCGATGTAGGGCGAGTCCCGGAGGGCCTGCAGGTCCGCATCGGCGGCCATCATGTCCTGTTCCCACCACTCCTGCACGTAGGAGGCGGGCGCGAGCGGGTGGTTGTTCTCCACGAACTCGCCGTAGTTCACTAGGTACTCCCCCAAATCGAGGATGTCGACGACGCCGTTCCGAATCTCCAAGGCTTCCTCGGGGTCGTCGATGCGCCGCACGTCGCCGTTCGCGAGTTTGACTGTGGGCCCCTCGATGGAGTCCACGGGGATGACGCCCGCCGCCTTCCCGGGTCGCTCGGTCTTGATTTGAGTACCGGTGGCGAGGAAGTCGTCCACGAGATGCATCGTCGCCGGATGGACCCCGGCAGTGGCGAAGCCGTGGTTCCTGGCCCGGCCGTAGCGCAGGCGGAAGCCGCCCTCCTCGGAGGGGTGGCCGAAGACGGGCCGGCCGGCGATGAGGTCCCGGAGGAACTTCGTCGCGGGCTCCACCCTGGGGGGACCGTCGGGCTCAGAATCCTCGTCACTCTCCGTCTCGCCGTCGCGCTCCGACTCCTCGCTCCCCTCAGTCTCCTCCGTCCCGTCGCCGTCGTCGTAGTACGTGCCGTCGATGAGGTCCTGGAGCCACGGCCAGGACACTTCGTCGAGTTGGCGCGTGTAGCGCTGGATTTTGGGCGCCTTCAGCGCGATTCCCTCCGCGAGCACGAGGCACATCCCGCCGCGGGCGTTGTTCGTGTCCACCCGCTCTAAGTCGCGGAAGCCGGTGACCTCCTCGTCGCCCGTGGCTTCCCCGTCCAGCATGACGGGCATGTGCTCCGCGATGAACTTCGTCTCCTTGTTCTTCGGGGAGTACTGGAGCCCGGTCTCCGAATCGTAGAGGGACACCTCCTCGGCGTATCGCTCGACTTCGTCGTTCCGGGCCTTGAACTCGTCAATCCCCAACAGGGCGCGGGCGTAGTCACCCACCAGGACCGAGAGCGCCTGGGCGGTTCCGCCCGCGGAGCGGATGGGGCCGGCGTAGTAGATGTTGATGAACTCGGTGCCGTCGTCGTTTTCGAGCAACTCCACCCTGTCTATCCCCTCGATGGGCGCCGCGACGACCCCCTCCGTGAGGAGCGCGACCGCCGTCCGGACGGCACCCTCCACTTTCCCGGCGCGGGTCTCGTACTCCCCGACGGAGCCCCCGACGAAGTCCTCGACCAGCGCGAGGGCGGCCTCCTCGCGGCTCATCTCCTCCTCTAGCTCCCGCACCCGCTCGGCGACGCCGTCGATACCGAGGATGTTCTCGACGCGCGCGGCCATGTCCACGGCCACCGGAATCTCGACTTCGGGCTCGGGGTCGCCGCCCCGTTCCTTGGCCCGCTCGGCAACGTCGAAGGCCGAATCGAGGTCGGATTCGATGCGCTCGAAGTAGCGTTCGTCCTCGGGTCGCATCAGAGCCAGAGGTCCAGGTCGGTCGGTTCGTGGTGCTCGCGCACCAGATCGTCGTCGAACTCGCGGAGGTAGACCTCGCCCGCGAACACCGTGGCGGAATCGAGGTGGCCGGCGAGCGACTGCCCGGAACGCCGCGAGAGCACGGCGTGGGTGTGGGCGAACGGCTCGCCGTCCAACTCGGCGACGTTCCCGACACAGGAGGCGACTTCGAGCGGCTCGTCGTACTCGACGGACTCGTACTCGAAGTCGGTCTGGTCGTAGTACATCAACTCGGCGTCCTGCACGGCTCCCATGGCGACGAACCAGCCCGAGGAAACGTCCTCCTCGGCGGCGAACGCCTCGATTTCACCGCGCCAGTCCGCGCCCGTCTCCAGCCGGACCAGAAACTCCCGACCGGCGGACATCTCGCGGTAGTGCATGGAGAAGTACGTCGTGGTCCCGCGGGAAAATCCTTCCGCTCGTCTCGGGCGGGTGTAGGAAAAACAGGTCGTCACCCGGCCCGCGCGCTTCGAGACCTACGGACGGCTCACGCCCACTCGGCCACCGGGCACGCGCCGGTGGCGTCCATCGACACCCACGCGCCGTCGCGTTCGAGGTCGGAGATGACCAGTCGTTTCTCGTCCTCGCCGTCGAGGGCGGCCATCACGCTGTCCGGGGCGGGCGAACGCTTCGGGTCTTCTCCCTCCATGTATGATACACTGTACCACGGATACTTAAACGTGGTTCCTGAATACCGCGGACGGGGGCGAGGTTGGGGGGTTTCCACACGTGAAAACGGGTGTCGTGGCCGACCCCGAGCGAAACGCGGCGCGTACCGAACCGACCGGCTCGCCGCCGCGCCGCTCCGCCGAAGCGCTGTCCTTGCATCTTTATACGAGGCCCCACAACTCGGCCGGTATGAACGTCGCTGACGCGATGACGCCGCGCGAGACGGTCGTGACCGTCTCCATTCCGGGCACCCGCGAGGACGCGCTTTCCTACCTCCAGGACGGCGAGTTCTCCGCGATACCTGTCGTGAAGGAAACCGAGGACGGCGAACAGTACCGGGGGCTCGTCTCCCGGGAGGACCTCATCGAGAACCCCGACGAGGACCAACTCGCGATGTTGATGCGGGAGGTCCCTACCCTCGAAACGGACGCCACGATGGCCGACGTAGCGCGCCTCGTCGTCGAGGAGGGCGCCCGCCGGATTCCCATCGTCGAGGCCGGCGAGCTCAAGGGCATCGTCACGGTGACGGACGCCGTGCGCGCCATCGCTGAGGGCGAGCAGGACGGCGATACCCCGGTCGGCGAGCTGGCCCGCCCGGACGTGAACACGACCTACGAGGGTGCTCCCCTCCACGTCGCGGAGCGCGAAGTCTCCTACGCCGACGTCCCCTACGCCGTCGCGCTGGACGACCACGGCGAGATGTCGGGCATCCTCACCGAAGTCGACATCATCGAAGTCGCCCGCGTCGTCGAGGGCGAGGAGGAGGCGACGGGCTCCATTGCCGACGACGAGGAGGACTGGACGTGGGAGAGCATCCGGACGGTCGGAACGTCGTACATCCCGACGCGGAACGTCGAACTGCCGGCGGGCCCGGTCCGCGAGTTCATGACGGCCGACCCGGTGACAGTCACCGCGCGACGGACCACCCGTGAGGTGGCCCGCGAGATGCTGAACCACGACGTCGAACAGCTCCCCCTCGTGCGGGGCGACGACCTCGCGGGCATCGTCCGCGACTCGGACCTGCTGAAGGCGCTGCTATGACGGAGCTGGACGAACTCGCCCGTCGCCGCGGCTTCTACTTCCCCTCCAGCGAGACGTACGGCGGCGTCGCCGGCTTCTACACCTACGGCCCCGCGGGCGCGGCGCTGAAGGCCAACGTCGAGGACGCGTGGCGCGAGCGCTTCAGCACGGAGGAGGGCCACGTCGAAATCGACGCGCCGACGGTGATGCCGGAGCCCGTCTTCGAGGCCTCGGGCCATCTGGACGGCTTCGATGACATGCTCGTGCGGTGTCCCGAGTGCGCCGAGAGCCACCGCGCGGACCACCTGGTCGAGGACAACACCGACATCGAGGAGGCCGAGTCCTTCTCGCCGGAGGAGATCGCCGAGGTCATCGCCGAGAACGGTCTTACGTGTCCGAACTGCGGGACCGAACTCGCGGGCGAGCCGGTCGAAGATTTCAACCTCATGTTCGAGACAAACATCGGCCCCGGCTCCGATAGGCCGGGCTACCTGCGCCCGGAGACGGCCCAGGGTATCTTCGTGGAGTTCCCCCGGCTCAAGGAGTACGCCCGCGGCCAGCTCCCCTTCGGCGTCACCCAGATCGGGCGGGCCTACCGGAACGAGATTTCCCCTAGAAACGCGGTCGTCAGAACGCGGGAGTTCACGCAGGCCGAACTCGAACTGTTCGTCTCGCCCGGCGACCCGGGCCCCGAAACCTCCGAATTCGCAGGTATCGAGGCGCCGCTCTACGCCGCCTCGGAGCAGGGCCCCAACGGCGAACCCGAACTCCGGGACATCGCGGACGCCGTCTCTGATGGAACTATCGGCTCGGCCTACATCGGCTACTACCTCGCCGCCGCGCGGGAGTGGTACGAGCGCGTCGGCCTCGACATGAATCGATTTAGATTCCGTCAACACCAGGCCGGCGAGCGCGCCCACTACGCCGCGGACTGCTGGGACGCCGAGGCGGACGTCTCGATGCCCGGCGAGGACCCCGAGTGGATCGAACTCGCCGGCTTCGCCGACAGAGGGAACTACGACCTCTCGAAGCACGCCGAGGGCGGCGCGGACGACTTCACCGTCTTCGAGGCGTACGACGAGCCGAAAGTAGTGGAAACGGCCACCGTGGACCCCGATATGTCCTACTTGGGCCCGGAGTTCGGCGGTGACGCCGGCGCCGTGGCCGAGGCGCTCGCCGAGTTGGCCGAGTCGGACCGCTCGGCGTTCGAGGGCGAGGAGGTCGAGGTCGACGGCGAGGTCGACGGCGAGACCCACGCCGTCCCCGTCGAGAAAGTGAACTTCGCCGTCGAGGAGGTCGAGGAGAACGGCGAACACGTGACACCCAATGTCATCGAGCCCTCCTTCGGCGTCGACCGTGCGGTGTACGCCGCGCTCGTCCACAGCTACGAAGCCGACGAGATCGACGGCGAGGAGCGCGACGTGCTCCGCCTGCCCGCGGAAGTCGCGCCCACGACGGTGGGGGTGTTCCCGCTGATGGACAAGGACGGGATGGGCGAGACCGCACGCGACCTCGCCGCGGAGCTCAGGAGAGCGGGGCTGGACGCCGAGTACGACGACTCGGGCGCCATCGGCCGGCGCTACCGCCGCCAGGACGAGGTCGGCACGCCGTTCTGTGTGACTGTGGACTACGAGAGCCTCGAAACGGACACCGTCACCCTCCGGGAGCGGGACTCGACGGCCCAGGTCCGGTTGCCCACCGAGGAACTGGTCGGGACGCTCGCGGAGTTGAAGGCGGGCCGAACCGACTTCGAGGCCCTTCGGGAGCGCCACGACGAGGTGTAGATGGGCGAACTCCGCCGCCGCGCCGTCCACGCCAGCGGCTCCGCCCTGCCCCTGGCGTACCTCTTGGACGCGCGGCTGGCGGTCGGCCTGCTCACGTGGGAGCGACTGCGCTGGCTCCTCGTGTTGGGCACCCTCTGTGTGGCCGTCCTCGAAGTGTTCCGGCTGGCGGGTCACGTCGACTGGCGGATCTTCGACGCGCTCACCCGGGAGTACGAGCAGGACAACGTCGCCGGCTACGCCCTCTACGCCGTCGGGATGACCGTCGCGGCGTGGGCGTTCCCGACGAACGCCGCGCTCGCGGCGATGTTCATGCTCACCGTCGGTGACCCGGTGAGCGGCCTCGTCTCCTCGGGCGGCCTCTCGAAGAAGGGGCCCGTCCTGCTCATCATGTTCGCGGTCTGTGGCTTGCTGGCGCTCCCCTTCGTTCGCCCGCTCGCGGCGCTGGCCGGCGCGCTGGTCGCCACGCTCGCGGACGGCTTCAAGCCGGTCGTCGCGACGTACGTCATCGACGACAACCTCACGATTCCCATCGGCGGCGGCACGGCGATGACGCTGGTTCTCGCGGTACTCTGACTACGGTCGGGCGCCGCCCCGCGCGGGCGGCGTGTGCCGGACGATTTTTCCCCACCACGCCCGGCGGTCGGCGCCCCAGCGATAGAGGTCCTCGCGGGCGTCCTCGTAGCCGGGTATCTTCCGGAGGAGCGCGAAGAACGCCCGAACCAGCGGGTGTATCTCCCCGAGGGCCCGTTCGACGGCCGCGCCACAGGAGTAGACGGCGTCGTCGGTCAGCAGGTGTGCGCAGTTCTCGTAGTCGTCGGGGAGGCGCGCGCGCTGGTCCGGCGAGAGCTCCTCGAAGCCCACGGGCTCCACGTCGGCGTGTCGTTTGGCGAACGCCGCACACCACGTACAGAAGCCGCAGTCGTCGTCGTACACCAGCCGGGGGCGAGCCATCTACTCGAACACTCCGGTTACAGAGTCACACTCCAGACAGCGCGTCCGGAGCTCGCTTTTGTCGTCGGCCAACTCAACGGTGTGCCGGGTCGTATCCGAACACGACTCGCAGTAGCGCCTGACGTCGGTGCTCCCGGGTTCCTTGGGCGCGCCAAAGGCGAGCGCGCGGACCCGTTCCTCCGATTCGTTGACGCCGCGCTGGTACTCGCCGGGGCCGAAACGCACGACGTCGCCCGCCGGCACCGCCACCTCGCCGTCGGCGGTGTGGAAGGTGGCGGTTCCCTCGATGATGTAGAAGATTTCCTCCTGTTTCTCGTGGGCGTGGAGGCCGAAGGCGAAGGAGTCGCCGGGGCCGAGTTCGTAGTAGTTCAGCGCCGAGTCCGCGAGCCCGAGGGCGTCCGTGAGCGGGACCTGCACGTCGGCGGGTCCCATCCGGGAGTCGCCCTCCGAGGGCGTCTGTTGTCGCATACGGGGTTCAGGTGGGGAAGGGAGAAAAGCGCTGTCGCTCGGGCCGCGCCCGGAGGGGACTGTTTAAGGACGCGCGCGGGCACCTCCTACGTATGCCCATCAACCCGGATTTCCCCGAGGAACGCGAGCGCGTCGACGAACACGAGGGCCACGACGTGTGGGGCCCCGTCGACGAACCCGACGTGCTCGGGATTCACGGCACGCACGTCGCCGTCGACTTCGACATCTGTGACGCCGACGGCGCCTGTATCGAGGACTGTCCGGTCGACGTTTTCGAGTGGGTCGAGACCCCGGGCCACCCGGAATCCGAGAAGAAGGCGGACCCCGCGAACGAGGCCCAGTGTATCGACTGTATGCTGTGTGTGGACGTCTGTCCCGTAGACGCAATCGATGTGGACGGGAGTCGGGCCTGAGCGGGTCGGGGAACTGAGCGGTTCGAAGAAGGGGGAAGGGAGGACGGTCGTACGACGGAGGGCTGACGGCGGGGACCCACTACTGCGTAGGCGGGCCCGCGCTATCGGCGGTTGATGTCGAGTTGCTCGCGGAGCCCTTCGAGCGTGTCCGACTCGGCGAGGTCCTCGAGGCGGTCGCGGAAGTGCTCCTCGCAGAGGCCGACCTGCACCCCGTCCTTCTCAACGGTCACGTCGGCGGGGCGGTCGCAGTAGTGACACTGCATACTCCCCCTTGGGGCCCGAGCAAGGTGAAGGCTACGGCACCGGCAGGCCCAGACGCGATGCGAGGGGTGAGAACGCCTCACGGGAGAGTCCCGCGAGGCCGAGTTCGGTTCCGTGAGCGTCGGTCCCTCCAGTCGCCAGCGCGTCGTGCGCCTCGATGGCGCGCTCGACCGGCGCCAGCGACGGGTCCCCATCGTAGGGGTAGCGGTACTCCACCGCGTCGAGGTCCGCGACGAGTTCGAGGGCAGCCTCCGGGTCGGGATACCTGAGGGGGTGCGCGAGCGACACCACGTCGGACGACGCCGAGAGGAGGCGGACACCCTCCGAGAAGGAGGGAACGTCGCGGGCGACGTAACACGGGCCGTCGTTCCCGATGAGGTCCTCGAACACGCCGTCGACGGTGTAGTCGGTTTCGGGGTGGCGCGCGACGGCCCGCGCGACGTCCGGGCGGCCGAGGCCTTCCTCGAGTGTGAGGCTCAACTCGATGCCCAGCTCGGCCTCGACGCGCCGGACGATGTCGCGGCCCCGCTCGATTCGGTTCGCCTGGAGGCGTTCCAGTTCCGCCAGCAGCGCTTCCGTGGGTTCGACGCCGTAGCCGAGCAGGTCCACGCGCCCGAAGTCGGCCTCGACGCGGAGTTCGACGCCGCCGATAACCGAAAGCCCGTCCCGAACCTCGACGGGCGGTCCCAGCGGGGGCCGTTCGTGGTCCGTGACGGCGACGGCACCCAGCCCGGACGCGCGAGCGACCTCCGCGACGTCACCGGGAGCGAGCGTGCCGTCCGAGCGGGTCGTGTGGACGTGGAGGTCCGCGTACACCATACGGGCGGTGCGTGCGGCCCGATAATGGGCGTTCCGTGGTACTCACCGACACATTGATAACCACCAACAAGTAATGGGTGGTGTGTCGTACCATGTCAATGGGTGCCTATGACGAAGCCGAACACGAGCGCCGCGAGCGGAAGAACAACACCGTCGACCTCAGCGGGGACGAGCGGGTCGAGTACGAGGGGACGGTAGAGTACGACTCCGGCGACAGCGCGGAGGACCTTCTGGAGACGTTCCACGAGTTACAGGGCGACTAACGGCTGTTTCTTCTCAGGAGGAGCGTCGAGGCGCCCGTCACCGCGCCGACGGCGGCGACGTGTCCGACCAGCGCCCAGAGGAGGACAGGGTGGTCGACGATGAAGGGCACGAGTCCGAGTTGCACGAGGCCGAAGCCGAGCGTGCGCCGGTCGATGCGGCGCAACTCGCGGGCCGTCGTCCCGCTGAACTCCCCGTCGAGCGACCGCCAGAACGCCACGACGGCGGTCCACCACCCCGTCCCGATACGGTAACACACGTCCCAGAGCACGAGCAGGAGGAGGTAGACCGCCGGCAGGGGCGGGCGCTCGCCCAACAGGTCGGTCAGCAGGACGGGCGACGACCGCGGGTCGGCGACGAAGAGGTAGGTCAACAACGCCGCGAACGCCAGCAGGGTGAGCACGACCTCGATGCGCGACCCGAAGAGGAGGCGGTCGTACACCTCCGCGATATCGAGTTGTCTGGTGCGCCGCCCCAAATCGAGCATGAACGCGCTCCCCACGGCAGCGACAGCGACGGCGACGGTTCCGGGGAGGACGGCGTTCCAGAGGCCGTAGCCCCACGCGAGGGCCAGGAGAAGGACCTCGAAGAGCACGAACTGGACCCCCACCGCGACAACCGGCGGGAGCGAGAGCCCCGGGACCGCGCCGACGATGCTCTCGTAGGTCCACGTCTCGCCGAACTGCCGGCTCACGCGCCGGCCCCCGGTTCGGCCCCCTTCGGTCCTCCCTCAGTCCCCTTCGCGCTTTCCTCTCGCTCCGCGAGCGCGCGCCGGACGGCCTCGTCGAAGGACGTGCGCTCGAAGCGGACGATGTCCCGAATCCGGTCGTCGTTCACCACGACGGCGTTCTTCAGCCCCGCGATGAGGGGGTGGGCGACGCTGCGGTCGACGTCGGTCACGAGGTCGACCCAGTAGGCCGACAGACGGGGGGAAAGCACCGGCACCGGTACGATGGTCACCGACCGCCCCATCGCGGCGGCGGTCCGGCTCATCATCTCCTGATAGCTAAGCACCTCGGGACCCCCGATTTCGTACGTCTCGCCGGCCGTCTCAGGGAAGTCGATTATCGCCGCCAAGTACCGGACGGCGTCGGAGATGGCGACGGGCTGACAGGGCGTTCTGACCCACGCCGGCGTCACCAACACCGGGAGGTTCGAGACGATCTGCGTGACCAACTCGAAGCCCGCGCTCCCCGCGCCGACGACGATGGCGGCCCGGAGCACGGTGAGTTCCGGCTCCCCCGCGCGGAGGATGGACTCGACTTCCCGACGCGAGCGCAGATGCTCGGAGAGCTCGTCGCGGTCCTCGCCCAGCCCGCCCAGATAGACGATTCGCCCGACGCCGGCGGCCTCCGCCGCCCGGACGAACCCGCGAGCGGCCAACCGGTCCCGTTCCTCGAAGTCCTCCCCCGAGCGCATCGAGTGGACGAGGTAGTACGCCGCCCCGACGCCCTCGAAGGCGTCCTCGAACGTTCCGGGGTTCAGGAGGTCGCCCTCGAACACCGTGACGCCCTCGGGCGCGTCGTAGCGCTCCGCGTCGCGAACCAACACGGCCACGTCGTGGCCGGCCTTCACCAGCGCCGGGACGAGGCGCCCCCCGATGAACCCGGTCGCGCCGGTGACGAGTACGCGCATGCCGATACGTGGGGCGGGAGTCGTTTAACTCCACTCGCTGTCCAGCCCCGGGTTCAAGCGGGAGGGCGGAACGAACTCTCTGCGTGCGCTGAACTACGGCCCGCGGGGGCCCGAGCGGAGCGGCGAGAGCCGCGGCGTGTGAACGTCTGAACCGGAACGCCCGGAGAAACAGCGCGACCGTTCCCCGCGGAAGAAGCATATCCGACGGCCGACGCCCGTCGGAGCACACCGGTCGCCCGTCAGTCCCACCCCGGCGTCGGGGGCGCGCCCCTCGCTTCCTCGACGGCTTCCCCCAGCGACGGCTCCGGGGTCTCGCCCGCTCGCTCGTGCCACTCCTCGATGGCACCGGTCGTCCAGCCGTCGGCGTCGAGCGCCCGTTCGTAGGCCTCCGCGCGCCGCTCGTCGTTGACCGCGAGCGTCCCCGGCGCGCTCGCGGCGGCGATGGCGACGAACGCCGCGCGCGTCTCCCTGGAGGGGTCCCCGCCGATAGCGGCGGCGACGGCTTCGTCCTCGGGGTCCGGATAGCCGAACACCTTCTCGCCGAGCGCGCTCGGCCCGAGTAGGAGCCCGTCGGTTCCTTCGGGTTCGTCGTCTAGCAGGCGCGCTCCCCCGAACGCCCCCTCGACGCGCTCGCACTCCGTCTCCCGCTCCAGCGCGAGATTGGACCCCGGATAGGTGGCGCAGTCCCCCGGATAGAGGTCGGTGTCGTGTATCCGACACTGCAGGGTTTCGGGGTTGAGAAACGCGCAGGTGTCGAGCCAGCGCGGCTCCGTCCCGAAGGGCGCGACGGGTTTGGACGGCTTCCGAATTCCCACCACGAACGCCGGCACGCCGCCGACGGCGGCGACCGTCTCACCCCCCACTTCGACTCCGTCGTCGGCCGCGAACAGCCGCGGGACCATCGCGTCGGCGAGCCCCGCCTCCAGAAACGCCCGCACCTCCTCGCGTGTGAGAAAGACGAAGTTGTGCACGTCGTCGAGCGCCCGGAAGCGCCCGCGGCGCTCGTGGTCGATGTCGTCCTCCGCAACGGGCCGCCAGTCGACACAACAGCCGGCACAGTTCTCACAATCGACCTCCATACGGTGTCCCACGGTACCACGACTCAAAAACGTCGGGAGTTTTGTCGCTCCCGCACCTACCAGGTCTATGAGCGGCGATGTCTGTGACGGCTGTGGCGAGGAGGTCCGGATAGCCGGCGGCATCGCCAACTTCTGGACGATGGACAGCACCGAGACCGGCGGGATGGTCTTGGAGTTCGACGCGGACGACACCGAGCATTTCCTCTGTTTCGAATGTATCGAGCGGCTTCCGGACGACCCGACGGCGGAGGACGTGCGGAACCTGTGAACGCATCCGGAGGAGCGACGTGTTTTAGGCCCGTGCCGGACTCCCCTGTGTCGTGAACCCCGACCGCGTCTTCGATGCGTTCCCCGCGCCCAGCTACCGGGGGAACCAGCGCGACGCGCTCGCCAGAATCCGGGACGCCTTCGCGGCGGGCAACCGCGCGGTGTTGGTCCGTGCGCCGACGGGCTCGGGGAAGTCCCTCCTCGCGCGGGCCGTCATGGGGTGTGCCCGAACCGTTGAGGAGGCCGACCCGGTGGACCCGACCGGAGCCTACTACACCACACCACAGGTTTCCCAGTTGGACGACGTGGCCGGAGACGACCTGCTGGACGACCTGAAGATAATCCGGGGGAAGCGAAACTACACCTGCATCCTCCCGAACGAGGAGAACACGCCGGTCGACCGGGCGCCCTGCGCCCGCGAGAGCGGCTACGACTGTTCGGTGAAGCACCGCTGTCCGTACTTCTCCGACAGAGCCATCGCTTCCTCCCGGGAGTACGCCGCGATGACGCTGGCCTACTTCATGCGCACGGCCGGGTCGGAGGTCTTCAGAACGAGGGACGTTGTCGTCATCGACGAGGCCCACGGCCTCGCGCAGTGGGCCGAGATGTACGCCACCATCGACCTGAATGAGCGGACCGTTCCGATGTGGGACGACCTGCAAATCCCCGACGTCGATTCGGTCGAGCGCGCGGCCCGCTGGGCCGAACAGCTCGCCGCCGTCTGCGAACGCGAGAAGAACGAACTGCTCGCCCAGGACGAGCTTACGGCCGCGGAGGCGGCCGACCGCGACAGGTTACAGGAGCTGAAATCCGAGCTGGAGTGGTTCGTGGAGGATTACGAGAACCCGCAGAGCGCGACGACGTGGGTCGTCGACGAGGGGCAGGGGGTCTCCATCAAGCCGATGAACCCCGAGCGCTACCTCCATCACACCGTCTGGGACCGCGGACAGCAGTTCTGTCTGCTCTCGGCGACCATCCTGAACAAGGAGGCCTTCTGCCGGAGCGTCGGCCTCGACCCGTCGGAGGTGGCGCTCGTCGACGTGGGGCACACCTTCCCCCTCGAGAACCGGCCGCTCTACGACGTGACCTGCGGGAAGATGACCTACGAGGAGCGCGACGACACGCTCCCGGACATCGCCCGCGTCGTGGTTCGTGCGATGGCCGAACACCCCTCGGAGAAGGGCCTGGTTCACTGCCACTCCTACGGCATCCAGGAGCAGTTGGCCGAGCGCCTGCGCGATTTCGGCGTCGGCGCGCGAATCAGAACTCACGACCGGGAGGACAGAAACGCCGCGCTCGAAGACTGGAAGGCGAGTACGAGTCCCGAAGTGTTCCTCTCGGTGAAGATGGAGGAAGCCCTCGACCTCGAGGGGGAGCTCTGTCGCTGGCAGGTGCTCTGTAAGGCCCCCTTCGAGAACACCGGCGACTCGCGGGTCGCCCGCCGGCTGGAGGAGGGCCAGTGGGACTGGTACTTCCGCTCGACGCTACGCACGATAATTCAGGCCTGCGGCCGGGTCGTCCGCGCGCCCGACGACTACGGGGCGACGTACATCGCGGACTCGTCGGTACTGGACGCCTTCGAGCGCGCACGCTCGGAGATGCCCGACTGGTTCCGCGAGCAGGTCGACGATATGGGGAAACCCGACCTCCCCGACTTCGACCCGGACGCGGCCCTCGCGGGAGTCGGGGCCTCGGCTGACGGGGAATCTGAAACTGTGTCGTCCGGCGGCGGCCGGCCGGCCGACTCAGGGTCTGACGAGTCATCGGGGCCCGAGCGCCGGAACCCGCTCGCCGACGTGTGGGGCGACGAGTAATCAGAAAACGGAGACGGCGACGGAGAACACCGACGACCCGAGCATCAGGAAGACGAACAGGAGCGCCAGTATCTGTTGTCGGTCCATACGGCTTTCCAGTGTACCCGGGGATAAATGCCTTACACTACCGCCCAGGCCACTGTCGCACCAACAACGATAGCCGCGAGCAGGAGCGCCAGCAGCCGGTGTTCCTCGCCCATGTCTTCGGATTCGCAGCGGTCGCCAAACCCCTGACGGCCGCGTTTGCCTATTCGACGTTGGCGTCCACGACGGCGTGGTGGACGCCCTCACTGTGGCTCTTCACGATCCGCGTATCGAGGATTTCGACTTCCCTCCCAGCCTCGTCGGCCGCGGACACGAGGCGCTCGTGGGGCCGGTCGGGATAGACGGCGTCCGGCACGGTCGTATGCATGTGAAGCACTCCTCCTTTAGAGAGCGCGTCGAAGGCCACATCTAGGTAGTCGGGCGCGTCGTAATACCCCATCACCACCCGCTCGACGTCGGTGTCCACGTCCCGGCAGTCCCCGCGCGTCGGGGAGAGGTTCGACTGCACGCCGTTGAGCACGGCGTTCTCCAGGAGATATTTGAACGCCGTCGGGTTCTTCTCGACGGCCTCGACCCGGGCGCCGGCGCGGGCCATCGGCAGCGCGAAGTAGCCGATGCCGGCGAAGGCGTCGAGGACGCGCTCGTTTTCGCTTACCACATCGCCCATCCGCTTTCGCTCGGCCTGGTTGCCGGGGGAGAACATCACTTTCGCGAGGTCGAGGGCGTACTTCGTGCCGTGTTCGGTGTGGACGGTTTCGGTGTCGCCGTCGCCCGCGATTACCTCCACGTCGGGTTCGCGGAGTTCGCCGTCGACGCCGTTGCGGGCGAGGACGGTGGTCGCTTCGCCGTGGAGTTCCATCAGGGCCTCCCCTACCTCTCCGCGGCGCTCGCAGTCGCCGAAGGAGACGAGTATCACGTCCCCGACGACGGCCCACGAGGCCGGCGCGCGCTCGATTTCGTCCTCGGAGAACCCCCGTTCCCGAAGGAGCGTCGGGAGGTCCTCGCCCCGGAAGTCGGGAGCCTCCTGTCGGACGGCGTCGTAGCCCGGCGGGATTTCTGTCACCGGGAGCTCGACGGTGTCGGCGCCGTGCGATCTGACCTTTCTTGAGTCGTCGTAGACGCCCCGCTCGCGGAAGCGCGCGATGGTCGCCTCGGCGGCGGGCTTGGCGACGATAGCCGCCAGATACTCGCTGGCGTTCTCACTCATCGGGGAGCACGTAGACGCCGTCTCTGGTTTTAACCACAGGGACGGTGTCGGCGTCGGGGTCCATGTAGTCGGGGCGTGAGACGGTCTTCGCCTCGTAGGTCTCGGGGTCGAGAATCTGGACGGCGTTCTCGTCCTCCACGGTGACGACGGTGGTTTCCTCGGCCTCGCCGCGTTCGGCGACGGTCCGCGCGTCCAGGTCCTCGAAGGCGCGCTCGAAGGGCTCGCCGGTCTTCAGCCGGCGGCCCTTGCAGTTTCCTTGGACGGTCTTCACGAGCACGGGCCCGCCATCGTCGTTCGGGTCGATGACGTCGCCGGGGCGATGCGGGGGGAGTCGGACGGCGAAGGTGACCCGATAGACCTCGTTGCCGTCCTCGTCCTCGGTGACGAGCGTCTCCGAGTCGGAGACCGTGCCGCCGAACTCCTCGATGAGCTTGTTCGAGACCTGCTTGCCGATGTTCGTCGTCGAGAGCTTCAGATCGATGCCCTCGGGCTTCTCCTGGACCTCCGTGACGAAGGCCTCCCTGTCTCCGGTGGCCTCCATCGCGGCGGTCACGTCCTCGGCTATCTCCCTCGCTCGCTGGGTCTCCTCGTAGTCGGGCGTCCGCTCCCCGGTCGTGCGTACCTGGACGCGGCTGGCGTAGTAGTCGCCGGCGATGCGGCCACAGCGGGTGCAAGTGCCCTGCGCCATCTTGACGGGGACTGTGACTTCCTCCTCGACGGTGTGGCCGCGGACGGCCCCCGTGAACTGGCAGTGCATCCGGACGGTGTTCTGGTCGACCTGTTCGGGGTCGATGCCCCACGCCACGTCCTCGGCGTCGATGTGGACGGAGAGGGCCTCGGCGACCTCGTCGATGGCGATGTCGGTGTGGTCGTCCGCGCCGATGTGGACCCAGCGCTGGCCGCGGTGGACCGCGCCGCACGCGGAACAGACCTTGACCTGGATACGCTCGGGCGCGTCCACGAAATCGAAGCGCTCGAAGTAACAGGGGTCACAGAGCCCCGCGCGGTTGGCGCCGCCGCGGTCCGGGCGGGCGGCCGCCGCGTCGGGGTCGACGGGGTCCCCACACTCCGGGCAGAACCCCCGTGACTCGGTGTCGCTCATTACTCCTCGCAGGGCGCGCGGCGGGTTAAACTCCGTGTTCGGCACCCGTTCCGGACGGAGAGAGTCGGGCGGGACGGGTGGGTCAGGATGCGCGGCTGACGCACGCGCATCACTTTCGGCTGTCGCACGACCCACATCTTCGTCCCCCCACGACTGACGTACGCGGGAGACCTTCGGAGAAGCACGGCTGTCGCACGACCCACACCTTCGTCCTCGGTCGCTCGTCCGCGCGACCGAGACCTCCGACGGGAGAGATTTAAACGGCGAACACCAATCACGGCCATGGAATGGCGAACGGACTGGGGACTGCGCGCCCGGATGGGGCTAACGATGTTCCTCCTCGCGGCCCTCTACCTGGCTTTCATCGGCGTGCTAGCGTGGCGGTTCGGTAACCTCTTCGTCATCGTCGCCGCGATGGCGCTGTTCATGGGCGTCCAGTTCTTCTTCAGCGACAAACTCGCGCTGTACAGCATGGGCGCCACGGAGGTGAGCGCGGAGGAGTACCCCGACCTCCACGCGAAAATCGAGCGGCTCTCCCAGCAGGCGGACCTCCCGAAGCCGACGGTTGCGGTCTCCGATATGCGCGTGCCCAACGCCTTCGCGACGGGCCGCTCACAGGAGAAATCGGCGGTGTGCGTGACGACGGGCCTGTTGAACACCCTCGACGACGAAGAACTCGAAGGGGTGTTAGCCCACGAACTCGCGCACGTGAAGAACCGCGACGTGATGGTGATGACCATCGCTTCCTTCCTCTCGACCATCGCCTTCCTCGTCGTGCGCTGGGGGTGGCTCTTCGGTGGAGGCGGCGGGAGAAACCAGAACCAGGCACCCGTCTACGTGGCGATTCTCGTCTCCCTCGTCGTGTGGGTCGTCTCCTTTCTGCTCATCCGAGCGCTCTCCCGGTACCGCGAGTACGCGGCCGACCGGGGCGGCGCCCTGATAACGGGGAACCCGGCGGCGCTGGCGGCCGCGCTCATGAAAATCGAGGGGTCGATGGACCGCGTGCCCGACGAGGACCTCCGGGACCAGGCGGAGATGAACGCCTTCTTCGTCATCCCCATCTCGAAGGGGTCGTTCGCGGCGCTGTTCTCGACACACCCGCAAACGGAGAAGCGGGTCGAACGCCTGCGGGAGATGGAGCGGGAGTTCGAGACGACCGGCGGCAGACTGTAAACCACCCTGCGATATTCCCGTCGGTACCGCGGTTCCGTTCGGAGTGTAGACAGGTGCCAGCACACCTTTGTTTCGCGATAGGAACCACTACGCAATGACTGTTCGAGAACACAAGTCCCAGCACGACGCCATCGCCGACCTGCCGCTGGTCACGAAATCGGCGACGGTCACCGGGGTCGAACAGCTCGACCGTGACCGGCGACCGGAGGTGAAACGAGTGCTCTCCCGATGGCTTGAGGAGGAAGGGTTACAGGAGGAGTACGAACTACCCGACCGACCCGCGGACTGGTCGACCCTGATCGAGGGGCTCTCCCGGGACGGGTACACGCCGCTCGCTCGGCGCGTGGCCACCCTCCAGGAGCGCGTCGGGCGGGACAGGCCGATGCTCGTGCGGGCCCGCCTTCGAACGAAAACCGACTTCGAATATCTCGCCGGACAGTACGTCGGCCTCAGATACGGGAACAGTTCGCGGGCGTATTCGCTGGCGAGTTCGCCTACCCGAGACGAACTCGAGATATGCGTCCGACGGGTGCCGGGTGGCCGGCTCTCGCCCCGCATCTGCGAGGACCTCGCGGCGAACGACACCGTGACGGTTCGCGGTCCGAACGGCGAACTCGTCCTCCAGGACGCGTCCACTCGCGACATGGTCTTTCTCGCTACCGGTACCGGCGTCGCTCCGTTCAAGGGAATGGTAGACTACGTCTTCGACACCGGATACGACGAGGTCGGCGGCGAACGCCGGGACGTCTGGCTGTTTCTCGGTGCCGCCTGGGAGGACGACCTCCCGTACCGCGAGGAGTTTCGGGCGCTGGCCGCCGACCACGAGAACTTCCACTTCGTCCCCTGTTTAAGCCGTGAGTCATACCTCAGCGACTGGGACGGCGAAACCGAGTACGTTCAGCACGCCCTGATGAAACACGTTGACGACAGCGAGGTGACCGCACCGCTCGGGGTCCAACTCGCCGACCGTCTCCGGCGACAGCCCGATTCGGGTGTATCCGCCCGTCTCGACCCGTCGAACATGGAGGTGTACGCCTGTGGCATCAACGCGATGGTCTACAGCCTCGTCGAGGCGGTCGAACACCTCGGGGTTCCGGAAAACCGCATCGTAAGCGAGGGGTTCGGATGACGCTTCGACTCGTAATCCGAGGCTTCGCTCGGTGACCCCGCTGTGGACGGGGTCACACTAGGTGGTACCCACTCACATCGTCGCTCGACAGGGCGAGGTTCGGCGGGCCTCCCCGGAAGTCGAAGACTTCCGGTGTGCGAACGAGACACGGAGCGTCTCGTCAACGCCGACAGAATGTAACGACGGTCAGCGAGCAATCGGGCGTGGTTCTCGACTCCGGCTGCCCGACCACGCCTCCGCTGTGAATCTACTGCTCCTGGAACGCCTCGACGACGGCGTCGCCGGCGGGCTTCCGGTCGAACTCGTCGTTGAACAGCAGGGGTGCTTCGCCGTGGCCGCGGGCGGGGAGCCAGGACTGGCCGTCGTTGAGCCCCCACGTGATGATGGTCGAGACGCCCGCATCGACGGCTTTCGAGACGAGTTCGCGGTAGTACTCGGTCTGTTCGTCCTCGTCCTCGACGGCGGCGCCGATGCCCACGTCGAGTTCCGTCAGGTGGACGTCGAGTCCGAGGTCGGTGAGCCGTTCGACGTTCTCCGCGACCTCGTCCGGGTCCGTCTTCTCGCCGAAAACGTGCATCTGGAGGCCGACGCCGTCGATGGGCACGTCGCGGGAGACCATCCCCTCGACGAGCTCGTAGACGTCGTCGGACTTCTCGTTCATCCCGTCCGCGCCGTAGTCGTTGTAGAAGAGGTCGGCGTCGCAGACGTCGTCGGCGTACTCGAAGGCCTTGTCCAGGTACTCCTCGCCGAGCGCGTTGTACCACTGGTTCTCGCGGAGGCCGCCCTCGTCGGAGACGGCCTCGTTGACGACGTCCCACGCGTCGACCCGGCCGTTGTAGCGGCCGGCGACGGTGTAGACGTGCTCGCGCATCGTCTTCTCTATCTGCTCGGGGGTGTGGTCCCACGGACGGAGCCACTGGGGGAACATCCGGTGCCACACCAGCGTGTGCCCGCGGACGTACATGTCGTTGGCCGCCCCGAAGTTCGCGATGTCGTCGGCGTTCGAGAAGTCGTAGGCGCCCTCCTCCTCGGCGAGGCGGCCCCACTTCATCGCGTTCTCGGCGGTAAGAGCGTTGAACTCGTTTCGGAGGGCTTCGCGGTAGTCCGTGTTCGTGCGCAGGGCCTCGGGGTCGACCGCGGCGCCGATGTGGACGTCGGCGTCGCCGGCGGCGTCCTTGAGCGTGACCATACGCAAAAGGGTCGGGGCGCACACTTCAAACCACGCTCACCGCTCGCGGGTTGCCGGGAGCGCGGGCCGCGGGTTGAAGGTCGAAGGGAGCCCAGAGGGCGTATGGGCCTCTTCGATTCGATACGGGACATGTTCGGCGGTGGCGCCGAGCGCGCGGCGACGCGGGGCGCCGACCCCGAGGACCTCTTCGGGCTGAGCACGGCGTACGTGACGATGGAAGCGGAACTCGACTTCGAGGCCTCGGCGGAGGCCGGTCTCTGCTTCGGGAAGGTCGAGAGCACCGATTTCAGGGACGCGCTGCGCGACGTGGGCGACGTACTGGAGGCCGGAGAACTGGAGACCGGCACCGCGTCGGCCATCGGCACCGACGCGCACGGCTACGGGTGGGTCACCCTCCGCGACGAGGACTTCGAGGACCTCGTGACGAGCGCGCATTTCGCGGCGGACACCCTCATCGAGCGGGGGTACGGGAACCGACTGCTGGCCGCGGTGTTCGGGTTCCGACGCCCCGACTCGGGGGAACGCGCCTACTGGGTCTACTCCTTCCGACGCGGGTCGTTTTATCCCTTCGCGCCGCGGGGGGACCGCGAGCGGGATTCCTCCCTCGAATTCAAACTCGAAAGCGTCCTCGACGGCGAGCTTGACGTGGAGGACGAAAAGGAGTACTGGTACCCCCTCTGGCCCGATTCACCGGGGGACCATCCGTGGGGCGACGTGCGCCCGTAGGTAGCGGGACGAGTCCCGTTTTTGGAGGTGTTTCTCCGAGCGATTTTTACTTTCACCACGGTGTTAACGGCGGTGCGAGGGTTTATGCGGGGGTAGGCACAACCCTGGAGTACGATGTCGACCAACGCTGACCTCGAAGAACTGCCGGGCGTCGGCCCGGCGACGGCCGAGAGCCTCCGCGAAGCGGGATACGACTCCTTCCAGGGCATCGCCGTGGCGAGCCCGGGCGAACTCTCGAACACCGCCGACGTGGGCGAATCCACCGCGAGCGATATCATCCAGGCCGCGCGGACGCAGGCCGACGTGGGCGGCTTCGAAACCGGTTCTACTGTCTTGGAGCGCCGCGAACAGATCGGCAAGCTCACCTGGGGCGTCCCGGAGGTCGACGAGATGCTCGGCGGCGGCGTCGAGACCCAGTCCATCACCGAAGTCTATGGGGAGTTCGGCGCCGGCAAGTCCCAGGTCACCCACCAGCTGGCGGTGAACGTCCAGCTCCCCGCCGAGCACGGCGGGCTCGAAGGGAGCGCCATCTTCGTCGACACGGAGGACACGTTCCGCCCCGAGCGCATCGACGACATGGTCCGGGGCCACGAGGAGGAGGTTCTCCAGGACGCCCTCGAACTCCACGGCATCGAGGGCGACGCCTCCGACGAGGAGACCCTCGACGAGCTTGTCGCGGCGATGCTGGAGAACATCCACGTCGCGAAGGCGTTCAACTCCAACCACCAGATGCTCCTGGCGGAGAAGGCACAGGACCTCGCGGCCGAGAGCCAAGACGACGAGTTCCCCGTGCGCCTGCTCTGTGTGGACTCGCTGACCGCGCACTTCCGCGCGGAGTACGTGGGCCGCGGCGAACTCGCCGAGCGCCAGCAGAAGCTCAACAAGCACCTCCACGACCTCGACAAGGTGGGTAACCTCCACAACGTCGCCACCGTCGTGACGAACCAGGTCGCCTCGAACCCCGATTCCTACTTCGGCGACCCGACCCAGCCCATCGGCGGGAACATCCTCGGGCACAAGTCCACGTTCCGTATCTACCTCCGCAAGTCCAAGGGCGACAAGCGCGTCGTGAAGCTCGTCGACGCGCCGAACCTCGCGGACGGCGAGGCCGTGATGCGCGTGCAGGACGGCGGGCTCAAGCCCGAGTAGCGCGCCGTATCCGTCCGAACCGCTCAAACCGTTCGGAAAAAACTACTCCGTGCTCGTCGCTTCGGTTTCCAGTTCGCCTTCGTATATCTTCGCCCCGTCCTGAACGACCTTCTCGGCGAGGACGGCACACTTCACGCGCATCGGCGTGACCTCAACGCCGAGCATGTCGAGGACGTCCTCGCGGTCGAGCGCCGCGACTTCCTCTAATGTCATCCCGGGGAGTTCCTCCGAGAGCATGCTCGCGGAGGCCTGCGAGATGGCACAGCCGTCCCCGGAGAAGGCGACGCGTTCGACGGTTTCGCCGTCGTCGGCGAGCACCACGTCGAACTCGATTTCGTCGCCACAGGAAGTGTTGTGCCCGACGTGTGAGAAGGTGGCATCCTCGATCTCCCCGTAGTTTCGGGGGTTCCGGTAGTGATCGAGGATCTGCTGTCGGTACATGTCCGAGCCCATGCTCATCGAACTCGAATAAGTTAGTCCGCCCTAAAAGACTACCGACGGCGGCGCTACTGCCCGAAGATGTCGCGGGCGTGCTCGATGCCCGCGACGAGCGAATCGACCTCCTCAACGGTGTTGTAGAGGTAGAAGGAGGCCCGCGCGGAGGCGGCGATGCCCATCACCTCGTGGAGGGGTTGGGTGCAGTGGTCGCCCGCGCGGACGGCGACACCATGGTCGTTGAGGATGGAGGAGAGGTCGTGGGCGTGTAGCCCGTCGACATTAAAGGCCACCAGCCCCGCGCGGTCCTCGCCCAGCGGCGGACCGTATATCTCCACGCCGTCGATGGCGTCCAACTCGCGGTAGGCGTGCTGGGTCACCTTCTCCTCGTGGGCCTGAATCCGCTCCAGTCCGATTTCTTCGAGGTAGTCCGCGGCCTCCGCGAGCGCGATGCCCTCCGCGATGAGGGGGGTGCCCGCCTCGTACTTCCAGGGGAGTTCGTTCCAGGTGGCGTCCTCGTAGGTGACTTTCTCTATCATGTCGCCGCCGTAGAGGAACGGCTCCATCCCCTCCAGAATCTCCTCTCGCCCGTAGAGACAGCCGATACCGGTGGGGCCGGCCATCTTGTGCCCCGAAAAGGCGAGGAAGTCGGCGTCGAGTTCCTTCACGTCCACGGGTCGGTTGGGGACGGACTGGGCGCCGTCCACGAAGATGTAGGCGTCCTGCTCGTGGGCCATATCGGCGAGTTCGCGAATCGGGTTGACAGTGCCCAGAACGTTCGAGACGTGCACGACGGAGACCATCGCCGTGTCGGGGCCGATGACCTCCGCGGCGTGCTCCATGTCGAGTTTCCCGTCCTCGTCGACCCGGATGTACTTCACGTCGGCGCCGGTACGCTTTGCTATCTGTTGCCATGTCACAAGCGAGGCGTGGTGTTCCATCTCCGTCAGCACCACTTCGTCGCCCTCGCCCAGTTCGTTGAGCCCCCAGGCGTACGCGACGAGGTTGACGGCCTCGGTGGTGTTCTTGGTGAACACCATCTCCTCTCTCCCCGAGGCGCCGACGAACTCGGCGAGGCGGTCGTGGGCCTCCTCGTAGGCGATGGAGGCTTCCTGGGAGAGTTGGTGAATCCCGCGATGGACGTTGGCGTTGTACCCGCGGTAGTAGTCGCTACACGCGTCGATGACCCGCTCGGGGGTCTGCGTGGTGGCCGCGTTGTCGAAGTAGACGAGGGGAACGTCCTCGCCGACGTCCCGCTGGAGGATGGGGAAGTCCGCGCGGACCGACTCGACGTCGAGGGGGTCCGACTCCTGTGCGGTCATTGTGTAAGGGTAGGTTCCGACGGGGAACTGTCCTTCGGTTCCCCCGGAACCTGTGGGTATCGGAGACGCGTCTACGCATCACGGAGACAGTCGGAGAAGCACGGCTGACGCACGTGGGAGACTTACAGGTGGGACGGCTGTCGCACGTCCCACACTTACATCCGCAAGAACTGCGCGTGCCGCGTCTCCGCGATGTCGAGGACGTTCGCCTCCTCGATGACGCCCGCCTCGACGGCGAGTTTCACGGTGCGCGTCCCGACAAGGTTCCCGACGTTCGCGCGGGACAGCGCGGCCACGACGTCATCCTCCTCGACTTCCTCGCCGCCGTAGAAGGACTCGTTCACCGTGATGGAGAGCTCCCCCTCCTCGTACGTCTCGCCGAGGGCCTCGGCGTCGCAGGCCGTCACCATGAGGCCACGGTCGGTGCGCCGCTCGGTGAGGAGGATGGCCGTCACGCTATCGCTCGTCGACGAGGCGCTGTTCGGTGCGCTCCTGTATCTCTTCGGCCTGCTCGGCGGCCTCCTGGGCCTCCTCTTCGCGCCCGAGTTCGTCCAGCGCGCGGGCCTTCTCCTCGTACACGTCGGCCTGCTTGAACCCGAGGCGAATCGCGTTGTCGAGGGCTTCGAGAGCCTCCTCGTGGCGGCCCTGCTCGTTCTCCATGAACCCGAGGTTGTACCACGCCTGCGGGAGTCGCTCGTCCTGTCGGACGGCCTGCTCCGCGTGGTGGTACGCTTCCTCGGTCTCGCCGCGTTGCCAGAGCGCGTAGGAGAGGTTGGCGTGCGCGTCGCCGGCGAACCCTTCCGCGTCCCGGTTCAGCGCCGCTCGGGCGGCGTCGACCGCCTCGTTCCACTCCTCCAACTCGGCGTGGGCGACGCCCTTGTTCACCCAGGCCTCCTGCTTGCGGAGCTCGTCGTCCGCGAAGAAAGAGGCGCGCTCGAAGGCGTCCACGGCCTGTTCGTGGCGGTTGATGCCCATGTAGTTCAGCCCCACGTCGATGAGCGAGTCGGCGTCCACGTCCTGCTCCGTGACGTGGCGCTCGTCCAGCAAGTCCGTCAGCACGTGGGAGTCCACCGGGTCGACCTCGTCGGGGTCGACGGCCAGTTCGGGCGGGTCGATGTCGAAGCCCTCGTAGGGGTCGTCGAAGCCCTCCCCCTCCGAGAACTGGTGGGGTCGGTCGTCCTCGGCGTCAGTCATACGTTTCTGTACGTGCTCGCGCGGTTAAGGGCGTTGGCTCGGGCTGAAATCCCCGACGACCCGCCCGCACGGAGCCCGTGGACCCCGCCGGTACGCTGAAACCGTCCCTCCCCTTACCCGCGGTATGCGACTGTTCGTGAGCGTCGACGTGCCCGACCGCCTTCGGGGTTCGCTCGGGGCGCTCCAGAAGGAGTTCCGCGGCGCCGAGGACCTCCGCCCTACCGACCCCGGGCAGGCCCACGTCACCCTCTCCTTTCTCGGCGACGTCGACGAGGAGCGCCTCGACGACGTGGAGGCCGCAATCGGCCGCGCCCTCGAAGCGGCGGACGTAGAAGCGTTCCCCGTCGAACTCGGCGGCGTGGGCGTCTTCCCTTCCTTGGACTACGTCAGCGTCGTCTGGGTGGGCGTCCGCGACGGGTCGGCGGCGCTGGCGGCGCTCAACGCGGCGCTCGAAGGCGAACTCGAAGCGCTGGGCTTCGAGGGCGACGACCACGAGTTCACGCCCCACGTCACGGTCGGTCGGATGGACGGCCCCGGGGGAAAGGAGACAGTTCGGGAACTCGTCACCGAGCGCGAGCCCGACATCGGTCGCTTCCGGGCCTCGGAGGTCCGATCGAAGGCGAGCGAACACACCGATGAGGGCCCCGAATACCGGACGGTGGCGTCGTTCCCACTCGTTGGGGATGGGTAGGCCGGTCGCCGATGTGGGCTGACGAACGTGCCAGACATTCAGGACCCGCGGCTGTCGCACGCGGGTCACTTTCAGGTCCCCCTACGGCTGTCGCACGTAGGGGACCCAGGGCCGGACGCTCGTCCGCGCGTCCGCCACCTTCAGATGAACAACTCTTTATCCGGGGCACGAATAGACGCCTCCACTATGGGCAAGAAGTCGAAGGCGAAGAAGAAGCGCCTGGGCAAGCTGGACCGACAGAACAGCCGCATCCCCCCGTGGGTCATCATGAAGACGAACCGCGAGACGATGCAGAACCACAAGCGACGCAACTGGCGGCGTAACGACACCGACGAATGAGCGCCAACGACTTCGACGAGCGGGTCATGACGGTCCCGCTCCGCGACTTGCAGGCCGAAGCGAGCCACAAGCGCGCCGACAAGGCGATGACGCTCATCCGCGACCACCTCGCCCAGCACTTCAACGTCGAGGGCGACGCAATCCGGATGGACCCCTCCATCAACGAGACGGTCTGGGAGCGCGGCCGCGCCAACCCCCCGAGCAAGCTCCGCGTCCGCGCGGCCCGCTTCGAGGAGGACGGCGAGGCCATCGTCGAGGCCGAACACGCCGACGAATAACGTGTTACGCGCTTCCTTCTTCGGGTCGCCGTACGTCGGGGTGTTCGCCCGCGCTACCGACGACTGCGTGCTCGTCCGCCCGGACGTGGAGGACGAACACGTCGAAGCGCTCGAAGGGGAACTCGACGCCCCGGTGATTCCGACGACTGTGGGTGGGTCCGCTACCGTCGGCGCGCTCGCGGCGGGCAACTCCGCCGGGATCCTGGTGAGCGGTCGTGTCCGCGACCGAGAACGCGAGCGCCTCGAATCGGAGCTCGACACGCCGGTTCACACGCTCCCGGGGCGGCACAACGCCGCCGGGAACGTCGTGCTCGCCAACGACACCGGCGCCGTCGTCCACCCCGAACTCTCCGGGGACGCCGCGGACGCCGTCCGCGAAGCGCTCGACGTCCCCGTCTCCCGGACGGCCATCGCCGGCGTCCGAACGGTGGGGACGGCCGCCGTCGCGACCAACGAGGGCGTTCTGTGCCACCCGAAGACGACCGACGAGGAGCTCGACGACCTCGAAGCGGCGCTCGGCGTTTACGCCGATATCGGCACCATCAACTACGGCGGGCCGCTCGTCGGCTCCGGGTTGGTCGCCAACAGCGCCGGCTTCGTCGTCGGCGAGGACACCACCGGCCCCGAGTTGGGCCGCATCGAGGACGCGCTGGGCTACATCGACTAACGCTCGACTAACTTCTCCCCCCGCCGAGCGCGTTACCGGCGCTCGGAGACGACCTCCAGTTCGGCAGTGCCGCCCTCACACGAGAACGTGAACGCCCCGGGCTCCGTGCGCTCGTAGCCCGCGGCGCGCACCGCGAGGTCGTCGCCGTCGATTTCCATCGCTACCGTGCCGCGCTCGCCCGCTTCTAACCGGATTTTCCCGAAGCCGACGTGCTCGCGGTTCGGGGTCACTCGCGAGCTCACTTCGTCGGTAACGAACAGGTCGAGTGCCTTCTCGCCGGCCCGCTCGCCGACGTTCTCGACGGGTATCTCCACGGTGAGCGTTCCCTCGGGGCCCATTTCGGCGGTGCTCAACTCGGGCACCCCGACCTCGAAGTCGGTGTAGCTCAACCCGTGTCCGAACTCGAAGAGGGGGTCGTAGGAGTCGGGGTGTTCGTCGCCGCCGATGGGCGTGGGATGGCGGAGATAATCGAAGTGCGTCGGCAGGTGCGCTTCGGAGCGAGGAACGGAAACGGGGAGGGTTCCCGACGGGTTGTGCTCGCCGAAGAGGGTCTCCGCGACCGCCGTCCCCCCTTCAGTCCCGGGGTAGTAGGCCATCAACAGCCCGGAAACGTGCTCGGCGGCCCACGGGGTCGAGAGGGGGCGCCCGGAGACCAGGACGAGAACCGTCGGGGTTCCGGTCGCGTGCACCGCTTCGAGGAGTTCCTGTTGGGCCTCTGGAAGGCCCAGGTCCGTCCGCGTCGGCCACTCCCCCGTAGGGCGGGTCATCCCCTGGGGGCCGAACTCGTGGATGTACCAGTCCTCTCCCAGCACGACGACCGCGGCGTCCGCGTCCTCGGCGGCGTCGGCAGCGGCGTCGATATCCTCCTCTTCGGTGACGGAGGTGCCCTTCTCGTAGGTCACCGTCCCTTCACAGACGGTTTCGATACCTTCCCTTACTGTGGTCCCCGACAGATCCGACTCGTCCATCACGCTCCACCCGCCGAACTGGTGGTGGAGGTCGTCGGCGTTCGGGCCAGTGACGAGCACGTCCGAATCGGGGGAGAGAGGGAGCGCCCCGTCGTTTTTCAGGAGTGTCATCGACTCTCGGGCCGCGTCGGCCGTGGCTTCGATGCTGTCCTCGCCGGCGAGCGGGTCGGCGGCTTCGACGTCCGCGTACGGGTCCTCGAAGAGGCCCGCGTCCCGTTTCAGTTCGAGCACCCGGCGGACGCTCTCGTCGATGCGCTTCTCGGCGATTTCGCCCGCCTCGACCAGGTCGAGGAGGTGTTCCACGTAGCGCGGTCCGCCCACGGAGACCACGTCGAGCCCCGCGTTGAACGCCTGCCACGCCGCTGTTTCGGGGCCGTCGGCGGTCCGGTGGTCGTTGTAGAGGTGGTCGACGCCGCCCCAGTCGGAGACGACCGGCCCGTCGTGGTCCAGCTCTCCCCGCAGGAGGTCGGTGAGCAAGCGCTCGGAGCTGTGTGCTGGCTCACCGTCGATGGCGTTGTAGCAGGGCATCACCGCGTCAACGCCCTCCTCCAGGGCGGGCTCGAACGTCGGGAGGTAGCGCCGGCGGAGCGTGCTCTCGGATATCTCCACCACGGAGGCGTCCTCGCCGCGCTCGGGGCGGCCGTACGCGGGGAAGTGTTTGGCCGTCACTCCAACCGACTCCTTGAGCCCCCGTATCTGGGCGGCGGCGAGCTCGCCACAGAGGAGGGAGCTCTCGCCGAACGTCTCGAAGACGCGGCCCCAGCGCTGGTCGCGGGCCACGTCGCAGGTCGGCCCGTAGTTGAGGGTCGCGCCCGTCGCGGCCATCTCCTTGCCGGTGATTCGGCCGCCGCGCTCCGCGAGGGTCCCGTTTCTGGTCGCGGCGATGCCGACGTTGTGCGGGAAGACGCTCGCGCCGTTCAGGTAGGCGTGGCCGTGGGTCGCGTCCACGGGTATCGTGAGGGGAATCCCGTGGTCGGTCTCTTCGACCGCCACGCGCTGGAGCTCGTTCGCCGTTTCGGCGGCTTCGACGGGGTTGTCGCGGGTGGAGATGCCGATGCCGAACGGCGAGACGTTGCCGACGCCGTCGCGAACCTCCGCTTTCGCGTCGGCGAGCGTCTTCTCCTCGCCCATCTTCCCCACGTAGGTCCCCACGAGCTGGCCGACCTTCGCTTCGAGGTCCATCTCTCGGAGGAGAGCGTCGATGTCCGCGTCGTCGGTGACGTCCGGCGGTGAGGGCTCCGTCATGGCGCGTACCACGCAACACCAGTTTTTAACTCTATGGGGAGTTGTACCCCTCAGGAGTCCCCGAGTAACAAGATACTTCCCGCTCGCCGCGCGAATTCGGGGTATGAGTCTTGGAGGCGGCGGTCCCGGTCAACAGCAGTTGCAGCAACTCTCCGAAGAGATCGAGGCCATCGAGGGCGAGGTCGAGGAGCTCGAAGGCGAAGTCGCCGCCCTCGAGGAGGAGAAACACGAGATCGACGAGGCCATCGAGGCCATCGAGACCCTGGATTCGGGCTCGACGGTCCAGGTCCCCCTCGGCGGCGACGCCTACGTCCGCGCCGAGGTCCAGGACATCGACGAGATCGCGGTCGGTCTCGGCGGCGGCTACGCGGCCGAGCAGAACGAGGAGGACGCCATCGAGACCCTCGAACGCAAGCAGGACGCGCTCGACGACCGCATCGACGAGGTCCAGGAGGAGATTTCGGACCTTCAGGAGGAGAGCGCCCAGCTCGAACAGCAGGCACAGCAGGCCCAACAGCAGATGATGCAGCAGATGCAACAACAGCAGGGCGGCGACGAGTAAACGTATGTTCGACAGCCTGAAGGACAAATTGGGCACGTTCCGCGACGACGTCGAGGAGACGGCCGAGGCGGAAGCTGACGAGGAAGCGGCCGAACAGGCCGAAGCGGAACCCGAGACGGCGGAGTCGCCCGCCGACGAAGGGGCAGAGACCCCCGAAACGGAGGCCGAAGCGGAGTCCAACGAGTCCGAGGAAGGCGACGACAGCGACGAGAAGAGCATCGGTACGCGAGCGAAGCTCTTCGTCACGGGCCAGGCGGTTATCGAGGAGGAGGACCTTGAGGACCCCCTCCACGAGTTGCGGATGGCCCTCCTCGCCAGCGACGTGGAGCTCTCCGTCGCGGAGAAGCTCACCGAACGCCTGCGCGAGGATCTCGTCGGGACGACCAGAGAACAGGTCGAGACGACCGGCGAAATCGTGGAGGCGGCGCTCCACGACGCCCTGGTCGACATCATCAGCGTCGGCCAGTTCGACTTCGAGGAGCGCCTGCGCGAAACCGAGAAGCCCGCGGTGGTCACCTTCACCGGCGTCAACGGCGTCGGCAAGACGACCACCATCGCCAAACTCGCCCGGCGCCTGGAGGAACGGGGCTTTTCGGTCGTGATGGCGAACGGCGACACTTACCGCGCCGGCGCGAACCAGCAGATTCAGGAGCACGCCGACGCCCTCGACACGAAGCTCATCGCCCACGAGCAGGGCGGCGACCCGGCGGCCGTCATCTACGACGCCGTGGAGTACGCCGAGGCCAACGACATCGACGTCGTGCTCGGCGACACGGCCGGTCGCCTGCACACCTCGAACGACCTGATGGCCCAACTGGAGAAAATCGACCGCGTGGTCGGTCCCGACCTCACAGTCTTCGTCGACGAGGCCGTCGCCGGGCAGGACGCGGTGAACCGCGCCCGCGAGTTCAACGACGCCGCCGAAATCGACGGCGCGATTCTCACGAAGGCCGACGCCGACGCACAGGGCGGCGCGGCCATCTCCATCGCCCAGGTGACCGGCAAGCCCATCCTCTTCCTGGGCACCGGACAGGGGTACGACGACCTCCGGGAGTTCGACCCCGAAGAGTTGGTGGCCGAACTCCTCGACGACGCGTAGGTAGCCTCGGACGCTCGGGTCGCGGGCGTTCAGGGCAGTTCTTCCTCAGCCGCGTGCGCCGCGACGAGAACGAGGTCCAGTCGCCGGCCGTTCCGGTCGTAGGCACGCACGTCCTCGACACCGTAGGGCGGCACGGCGACCAGTATTCTGACGTGTACGTCGTCGGTGACGCTTACCTCGGGGAGCCCATCGGGATGCGAGAGGAAACGGCCGTCCGTTCCCGACGGCGTGGAGAGGTCCATCCCGAACACCGCCGAGAGCGACTCGCCCGCGCCGGGGAGGTAGAACTCCGCGAACACCTCCGTATCGGGGTCGAGCTCCGCGAGAGGGGTTCCCTCGCCGTCGGCCGCTTCGAGTTTGCCCGCTGCTTTGGCCACCAGCGAGACGGCGAGAGGTTCGGAGTCGGCGTCCGCGGCCAGCCGACAGCAGGTCTCGACCAGCGCGCGGGTCGCGTACACGTTCATACGGTCCCTTCGGTGCGCGGCCCTTACGGGTTGTCGACGATAACACCGGCGTAACCACCCGACATGGGTGTCCGCGAGCGGTTAAGCCGCTTCGGCCACTACAGTGAGTGAATGTCGCAGCGAAAAGCGGACTATGCCGAGGAGACGGAGATCGACGAGGAACTGGACCAACTGCCCGACGAGGAGCGAATCGAGAGCGCGGTCGAGAACCTGGAGGACCACGGCTTCGACGTGGTGCTCGTCGACTCGGCCGATGAGGCGCTCGACGAAATCAAATCCCACATCCCCGAAGGCGTCTCGGTGATGAACGGGCACTCCACGACGCTAGAGGAAATCGGCTTCATCGACTACCTCGGCGAGGGCGAGCACGGATGGGAGAGCCTGCCCGACAAAGTCTGGAGCATCGACGACGACGAGGAACGCCAGGCCGCCCGCCGCGAGGCCCAGACGGCGGATTACTTCCTCGGCGGCATCAACGCTGTCTCGGAGACGGGCGAACTCGTCGCCGCCGACCTCTCGGGGAGCCGCGTCGGCGCGTACCCCTTTGCGGCCTCGAACGTCGTCATCGTCAGCGGCGTGAACAAAATCGTCCCCACCCTGGAGGACGCCTACGACCGCCTCGAATCCGTCGCCTACCCCCTCGAAAACGAGCGCGCACAGGAGGCCTACGGCGTCGAATCCGCCGTCGCGAAGCAGGTGACGCTCCATCGCGAGACCGAGGAGGGCCGCACGAAAGTGGTGCTCATCGAGGAGCAACTGGGGTACTAGCGCGTCATCCGGTGGACAAGGCTTTAACGCCGCGCTAACCTACAGGGCGCAAATGGTACTCGACGATCTCGGGGGTTCCCTGCGGGGGACCCTCTCGAAGCTACAGGGGAAGTCCCGCATCGACGAGGAGGACGTCGAGGAGGTCGTCAAGGAGATACAGCGCTCCTTGCTCTCCGCCGACGTGGAAGTCTCCCTGGTGATGGACCTCTCGGACTCCATCAAGGAGCGGGCCTTGGAGGAGGAACCCCCCAGCGGCACGTCCGCGCGGGACCACGTCCTCAAAATCGTCTACGAGGAGATGGTCGGCCTCGTCGGCGACTCGGCCGATATCCCCCTCGAATCCCAGACCATCCTCCTGGCGGGGTTGCAGGGCTCGGGGAAGACCACCACCGCCGCGAAGATGGCGTGGTGGTTCTCGAAGAAGGGCCTCCGTCCCGCCGTGATTCAGACCGACACGTTCCGCCCGGGCGCCTACGACCAGGCCGAACAGATGACCGAGCGCGCGGAGGTCGAGTTCTACGGCGACCCCGACGCCGACGACCCCGTCAAAATCGCCCGTGAGGGGTTGGAGGAGACCGCGGACGCCGACGTCCATATCGTGGACACCGCGGGTCGCCACGCCCTGGAGGACGACCTCATCCAGGAGATCGAGGCCATCGAGCGCGAGGTGAACCCCGACCACTCGATGCTCGTCCTCGACGCCGCCATCGGCCAGGGCGCGAAGGACCAGGCCAAGGAGTTCGAGCGCGCCATCGGCATCGACAGCGTCTCCATCACCAAACTCGACGGGACGGCGAAAGGTGGGGGCGCGCTCACCGCGGTGAACGAGACGGACTCGCATATCGCCTTTCTGGGTTCGGGCGAGACGGTCCAGGACATCGAGCGCTTCGAGCCCGACGGCTTCATCTCCCGCCTGCTGGGGATGGGCGACCTCAAGCAGCTCTCCGAGCGCGTCGAGCGCGCGATGGAGGAGACTGCCGAGGAAGAGGGGGACTGGGACCCCGAGTCCATGCTGGAGGGTGAGTTCACCCTCAAGGATATGAAAAAGCAGATGGGCGCGATGGACAAGATGGGACCCCTCGACCAGGTGATGGACATGATTCCGGGGATGGGCGGCGGGCTGATGGACCAGCTCCCCGACGACGCGATGGACGTGACCAAAGACCGGATGCGGAACTTCGAGGTCGTCATGGACTCGATGACCGAGAACGAACTCGAAAACCCCCGCTCCATCGGCGCGAAGCAGGTCGAGCGCATCTCGCGGGGTGCGGGCGTCGAGGAGGACACGGTCCGGGAACTCTTAGAGCAGCACAAGATGATGTCCCAGACGCTCAAGCAGTTCCAGGGGATGGGCCAGGGCGACATGGAGCGCATGATGAAACAGATGGGCGGCGGCGACGGCGGCGGCGGGATGGGCGGCATGGGCGGGCTGTTCTAAGCCCGTCCGTTCGATAGTTCCGCGCGGTGTCGCAATCCGGTTTCTTTTGACCCTCGCCCTCTCCCGGTAGCGCATGAACCTCAGGGGTGGCCTCGCACGGGTCGGCCGCGCGGACGCGCTCCTGCTCTCCGCGACGCTCTGGTTCGTCGCGAAGTTCCTCCGCTACGCGTTCCCGCCGCTGTTCCCGACGTTCAGAGCCTCCTTCGGCGTCTCGAACACGGTTCTGGGCGCGGCGTTCACCGCGATGATGCTCGTCTACGCCGTGATGCAGTTCCCCTCCGGCGCGCTCGCGGACCGCATCGGCGCAACGAAGGTCGTCGCCGGGGGCGCGCTCCTCACCGCCGCCGCGGCGCTCGCCATCGGCGTCGTCCCCGCCTTCCCGGTCATCGTCGTCGGGATGGTGCTCGTCGGGTTGGGCACGGGCGTTCACAAGACCGTCTCGATGGGGCTCCTGGCTGCCGTCTACCCCGACCGAACGGGGCGGGCGCTTGGCGCGATGGACACCCTCGGCGCGCTGGGCGGCGCGGGCGCCAGCGCGGCCATCGTCGCCGTCCTGGCCTCGCCGTACGGCTGGCCCACGGCCTTCCTCGCGGCGGGCGCGACGGGCGTCCTCCTCGCCGCGCTCTTCCTCCGGCGCATCCCCCGCCGCGAACCGGACCCCGACCCGGACGCGGGCGCGAGCCTCGGCGCCTACGGCGCGCTGTTCGCGGACCGCCGCCTCGCCGCGTTCGTCTGTATCACGCTCCTCTTCTCCTTCGCGTACAACGGCGCCGTCGCGTTCTTCCCCTCCTATCTCACCGCCGCGGGCGGCCTCTCGGAGGCGACGGCGGGCGGCCTCTTCAGCGCACTCTTCCTCGCCAGCCTCGTGCAGACGCTCACCGGCGAGGCCGCCGACAGGGTGGGGACACTCCCGACGCTGGTCGCCGCGCTCTCGCTCGCGGCGGTCGGCATCGTCGCGCTCGTCGCGCTTGGCGAGGCCTCCCCGCTCGCGCTGGGCGCCGCCGTCGTCGCCTTCGGGTTGGGGGGGCACGGCCACCGACCGGTTCGGGGCGCGTACCTGATGGCCGAACTCCCCGAGGAGGCCGCGGGCGGCGGCTTGGGCGCGGTCCGAACGCTGCTGATGGGGGCCGGTGCCCTCTCGCCGGCCGTCGTCGGTGCGGTCTCCGACATCGCCGGCTTTCGGGTCGCCTTCGGGCTGTTGGCCGTCGCCGTCACGGGGGCGGCGGCCATCACGCTCGGACTGCTGGTCACCCGTTGATGGTGGCGGTTTTTTGCCGGTCGCCCGCGGAGAGGGTTCTATGACTGCCCGTGAGGTGGCGAGCGAGGCCTACCGGGAGGCGCTGCCCGCGCTGGCCGCGAGCGTCGTCGGAGGGCTCTTCGCCGGCGTCGTCCTGGGGGGGATGCGCGCGGAACTCCGGGCCGTCGAAGGACTCCTCGTTCTCGTGCCCGCCCTGCTGGCCACCCGTGGGAACGTCTACGGCGCGATGGGCGCCCGGCTGGCGACGGGGCTCCATCAGGGGCTCGTCGAACCCCGCATCGACGTGGGGGACGAGCGCCTCCGCGCGGCCGTGCTGGCGTCGACGGTCAACGGGCTCCTAGCGAGCGCGCTCGCGGCCGTCGCCGCGTTCGGCGCGCTCCTCGCGCTCGGTCGACCGAGCGCCCCGCTCGCGACGCTGGTGAGCATCGCGCTCCTCGCGGGGGCCCTCTCGGGTATCGCCCTCACGGTCGCGGTCGTGAGCGTGGTCGTCGTCGGCTACCGCCGGGGGCGTAACCCCGACACCCTGGTGGGTCCGATCGTGACGACGACCGGCGACGTGTTCGGACTGGCATTCCTCGTGCTCGCCGTCAGAGCCGTTCTCGCGGCGGGAGGGGGGGGATGAGGGTGCGACGATGAGCGAGTGGACCGTTCGCGGACTCGTGCGCTCGATGCTCCCCGTGCTAGCCGTGCTCACGCTCGTCGAGACGGGGAGCGGGCTCGTGTTGGGGACGTTCGAGGCTCGCCTGTTGGCCTCGCCCTCCCTCCTCGTGTTGGTCCCCGTGACTATCGGGACCGCGGGGAATTTGGGGTCGGTGCTCGCGAGTCGCCTCTCGACCGCCTTCCACCTGGGCATGCTCACCTTCGCGCCCCGGGACGAGCGGCTGGTCGGGAACGCGGTGGCGACGCTGGCGCTCGCGCTGACGGTCTTTCCGGTCGTGGGCGCCGGCGCGTGGGCGCTCGCGGCGCTCACCGGGGAGACGAACCTCTCCCTTCTCACCGTCGTCGAAATCGCCACGCTCAGCGGCGGCGTCCTCGCGGCGCTCGCGGTCGTCGTCACGTTCGCCGCCACCTACGCCGCCTACCGCTTCGGGGCCGACCCCGACGACGTGGTGATTCCCGTCGTGACGAACGTCTGTGACGTGCTCGGGGTGCTCGTACTGTTCGGCGCCGTGCTCCTGTTGACTTAGGCGAGGGGGTCCTCGACCGGACGCCCCTCCTCGTCGGTCGGCGGCGCGAGCGCGTGGATGAACTCCTCGATTGGTGGGTCGCGCACGACGATGCGGACCTCGATGTCGCCCAGTTCGGCCTCGTTGCCGACGGCGAAGTTGACGACGCCCTCGAAGGCGGCCTGCTTCTTCAAGCGGAAGCGTATCTCGGAGCCCTCGCGCCCGGAGAGCAGCGCGCCGCGGGCGGTGTCGAGGATGCGCTGTTCGCGGAGTTTCCACGCGAACCCCTCGATGGCGTGCGTTTCGGCGACGAGTTCGCCGTCGCGGCGCTCGAAGTCGGCGTCGGGGAACAACTCGGAGACCGCCCGGCGGACGCGGTCCTCCACCTCGGTGGGTTGGACGGGCACGCGGACTGTCACGTCGGCGCTGTACATCACGCGGTCTCACCCCGAATCACGTCCCGAACCCGCTCGCGGAAGGCGTCGAGCGAGTCGGTGTTCTCGATGACGACGTCGGCGTCCTCCATCACTTCGCCCATCCCGAAGTCGAGTTCCCGCTCCTCGCGGGCCCGTAGGTCCGCCCGGTCGCTGTCCGTCGCGTCCCGGCCGCGTTCGAGGAGCCGCTCCGCCCGCGTCTCGAAGGGCGCCTCGACGGAGACGACGAGGAAGTCCTCGCCGAACGCCTCGACGAAACGCTCTACCTCGGCGGGCGAGCGCAGGCCGTCCACGAGGACGGTGTCGGCCCCCGCATCGAAGGCCTCCCGGACCGCCGGCACGCAACGCTCCGCGATGGCGGTCTCGCCGCCCTCCTCGCGGAGCGCCCGCGCCACGTCCCCGTGGTGTTCGGTGGGGTCGAGCCCCCGTTCGCGGCACGCCTCGCGGATCACGTCGCCCATCGTCACGACGGGTACGCCCTCTTCGCGGGCGACTTCGGCGGCCTCGCCTTTGCCACTGCCGGGCAGGCCGACGGTGCCGATAACTCGCATTACCCCCCGATAGCGGGGACCGAAAGAAAACTCCGTCGGAGCGTTAGCTCGACTCGCTCAGGCTGATCGTCCAGGGCCCGAAGTCGGAGTCGGGGTGTTCGACCTTGAGCTCCGACGGGACGCTCTCGTTCATGTTAATCGTCGTGTTGTACCCCCAGACGGCGGTGCTCTGGTCACTGTTGCACTCCTCCGTTTCGAGCGGCTGGAGGTCGAGAGCCATCGTCAGCGGGTCCTCGCCGGTGAGTTCGGCGAACGGGGCGACGCACTCCCGCGTCCCGCTCGCGCGGAACTCCCCGGAGACCTTAACCGTGGAGCCGTTGACAGTAGCGGTCGGCGCCGATGGGACGTCCTTGTCTAGGGGTTGGTCGCTGAACGAAACCGCCTCGACAGTCCCCGCGTTGACCTCACCGCCCCCGCCGCCACAGCCGGCGAGCAGGAGCGCCGCGGCGAGCGCGACGACCGCGAAGTGCTTTCGGTGTGCCATACCACGGAGGGTATTCGCGATCATAAATTATCTTTCGGTGTCTTTCCCCGCCGGCGTCCGAAAAGAGGTAAGTTGCCGGGGGGATTTCTCTTCTCCGGGGGCGCGTAGCTCAGTTGGACAGAGCGTCGGACTTCTAATCCGATGGTCGTGGGTTCGAATCCCACCGTGCCCGTTCACTTCGTTCACGGCCGCGGCGTACCTCGGAAACACTCCGTGTTTCCTCAGTCCCACCGTGCCCGTTCGTTTCGTTCGCTCGTGCTCCTCGGGTCCGGGAACGTCCAGCGGACCGGCGGTGTTCTGGCGGAGACGGTCGTGGTGCGTTCGCGGTAGGCGCCAAGAGAGGGAGAGCGGTCCGAACCCAGACTACGCCATCATCGTCGCGACGTCCTCGAAGTCGCTGTGGCAGAACGGACACCGATACGTCGTTTTGAAACCGCTCGTCTGGGCCACGGTCCGGGTTTCGAGTTCGTGCATTGCGATGTCCTCGCTACAGTCCGGACATTCGAGTTGTGGCACGAGTGCGCATACATCACGGTTTTACTTAAACGTTCAGGGTGCCCGCGGCGCACTCAGAGCCGTCTTCGGATGGCCGGCCGTCCGCCACCGCGCGGTTTCGTCGGGGCGCTCCCCAAAACCGATCTACTCGTCCGCTTCGAACCCCTCTTCAAACCGGAACGTCCCGTTCCGCTGGACGGTCTCCCCGTCCACCTCGATGACGGAGTCCTCGCTCATGTCGACGATCATGTCCACGTGGACCGCCGACTCGTTCTGTTCGTTGCCGTCGCCCACCGTGTCGTCGTAGGCCCGTCCGACCGCCATGTGGACGGTGTCGCCCATCTTCTCGTCGAAGAGCATGTTGTAGGTGAAGCGGTCGATGTCGCGGTTCATCCCGATTCCCAGCTCGCCCAGCCGGCGGGCACCCTCGTCGGTCGTGAGGATGTCGTCCAGCACCTCCGCGTTCTTCTCGGCGTCCCACTCGACGGCCTCCCCCTCCTCGAAGACGAGTCGGGCGCCCGTTATCTCGTGGCCGCGCTGGTAGACCGGCTTGTCGAAGAGCACCTCGCCCTCGACGGAGTCGGGGACCGGGGCGGTGAACACCTCCCCGCCCGGGAGGTTGTTCTCGCCGTAGTCGTTCTGGGTGACGTTCCCGGCGACGCTCATCGTCACGTCCGTCGTCTCGCCGCTGACGATGCGGACCTCCTCGGCGCCGTCCAGGATTTCCTTCATCTGTGCCTGGTGTTCGCGGACGGCGTCCCAGTCCTTGTCCACGGCGCCGTAGACGAACTCCTGATACGACTCGCTGGACATCCCCGCGAGTTGGGCGTTCGCGTCCGCGGGGTACTGGGTGAGACACCACGTCTTCGAGAGACGCTCGTTCAGCAACTCGCGGGTCGCCCGGGAGTACGCCGACTGGGTCTCCCCGTCCACGTCCGCGGTTTCGGTGACGTTCGCGTCCCCCCGAATGGCGATGTAGGCGTCCATCTCCTCGTAGAGCGCGCGCTGGTGGGCCGGTTCCTCGAAGTCGCCGTCGTGGTTCCGGAGATAGGCTCGGGTGAAGCGCTTCCCGGTGCGGTCGGTGATCGCCAGCGGGTTCGCCCCCACTTCGGCGATTTTCTCGTGGAGCGCGGTGACGAGGTCCTCCGCGACGGGGTGGGCGTCGATGACGACGTCCTCCCCCTCGGAGAGGTCGATAGAGTGTTCGACGATGGTTTCGGCGTGGTCGCGAACGCGTGGGTCCATACCCGTGGTGGGGCCACCGGCGTGAAGCCGTTTTCGGCGCTCGCCTACGCCCGCCAGTGGAGCCAGCCGGCGACGAGACAGACCATCAGCAGGCCGCCGAAGAAGAAGAGCAACCCCGGGGGGAGCCCGGCGGCGCCCTCGCTGGCGGCCCGGGTCGTTTCGGTGGACATCGTTCCCATCTGTCCGCCGCCCGCCCCGCCGGTCGTGCCCGCCCCGTCGCTGGCGCTCGACATCGTCGGGAGAAGGCCGTCCCCGACGACCTGCTGGACGGCGAGGCTGGCGAACCCGAGGAGGCCAACGGCGCCCAGGAAACGCGAGAGCGCGCTCTTGAGGCCGCCGGCCTCGTTCTCGTTGCCGGCGAAGAGGACGAGGGGAGCATCGGTGGGACCGTAGACGGTCATCTCCCGGCCCTTCTCGGAGTACTGCGTTCCGCGGGGCTCGATGAGCTCGGCGTCCTGGAGTTTCTCGATGTGATACTGGACGTTCTGGAGGGACGTATCGACCTGGTCGGCGAGTCGGGAGGGCGGCGCGGGCTCCTCGTGGAGGGTGGCGAGGAGCTCGCGGGCCGTGGCCGAGGAGAGGGCGCCCAACACGTCGTCGGCGTCGTCGCTGTCGACGCCGAGCACGCGGGGTTCGCCCTCGGGGCTCTCGATTTCCGGGTCGGAGGGCAGCAGGTCGGCCATAGCGGAAGATTCACGCGCCGGATAATCAGTCTTGTCCGTCCCGACCGGCACGCACGCGTCACCGTCGAAACGTCTTTGCACTCCGAAGCGAACTGCCCCGTATGGAGTTCGACCCGTTTTTCGTCGGGGTTCTGGGGTTGGTGCTCGCCTTCGTCTTCTTCGTCTACCTGATGGTGCGCCGGACGCTAGTGGCGTTCAAGCAAGGGAAGCGACGGTAGCGGCGAGGCGGTTCCGCTCCCCTCGCCCCGTCGCTAAAACGGCTCTTTGTGCTTACGTCGTTTATTTGATAATCCGGGGTGTACGGAGTAATGTGGCCGCGTCCGACCGCCTTTCGGCCCTCACCCCACCATCATCCCCGCTGTTCGGTCGGCGCGGCCAACGCGAACTCCCGCAGGACGGAGCCGTTCCGTCGGCGGAGTTCACCCCGCATCCCCCCATTCCCCTCCCCCTTCTCGACCCGTAGCTCCGCATAGGTCGCCGGCCCGCCCCGCGGGTCGGCGTGGCTCCCCGGGTTCAGCAGACCCACGTCGCCGGTGTCGGTGAACGTCGGTCGGTGAGTGTGACCGAAGACAACCAAGTCGGCGCCCCGCTCGCGGCCACGCATCGCCAGCCCCGTCTCGCCGCCCTCGGGTTTGTGCGTGACGAGGATTCTGACGCCCTCGTACTCAACGGTCCGCTGCGGGGGGAGTCGTTCTTGCACGTCGCGGTCGTCGGCGTTCCCGTGGACGGCGTGGAGGCGGTCGGCCGCGTCGTGGAAGGCGTCGAGGGCGGCTTCGCTCGTGAAATCGCCCGCGTGAACGACGGCGTCGGCCCGTTCGACGGCCTCGGCGGTCCGCCCGGCGAGTTCGTGGCCGGCTCTACTGTGGGTGTCTGAGAGGACGACGAGCATAGCGGACGGGGGCGCGCGTCGGGCAAACCATTTGTGCTCGCCCCCGGAGGGATAGGTGTGGCAAGTGATAGTACCGGCGTCGTCATCGCCGCCCTCATCGCCAACGGCGCCATCGCCGTCCTGAAGTTCGGGGGGTTTCTCCTGACCGGGAGCCCCTCGATGCTCTCGGAGACCTACCACTCGGTCTCCGATACGGGAAACCAGGTGTTCCTCCTCATCGGCATCCGCTACGGCGCCAAGGAGGCGAACCGCTCCCACCCCTTCGGCTACGGCAAGGCACAGTTCTTCTACGCCTTCCTCGTGAGCGTCCTCCTCTTTGGCATCGCGGGCTGGGAATCCGCGAAACACGGCTACAACGCGATTTTCCACCACTCCGCCGAGCAGGTCTCCCGCGAGATAACCCGCTTCGGCTACACCTTCCCGCGCGTGTGGGTGAACTACGCCGTGCTGTTGGGCGCCATGGGCTTCGAGAGCTATGCGTTCAGGAAGGCCTACGCCAGCATGCGCACCCAGATAGAGGAGTACGAGTGGAGCGGCTTCCGCGAGGCGTTCGAGAAGACGAGCAACGTTGTCGTGCTTACCGCGCTCACTGAGGACACAATCGCCCTCCTCGGCGCGGGCATCGCGCTCGTCGGGGTGTTCCTGACGGACGTCACCGGGAACCCGATATTCGACGCGGTCTCGGCGCTCCTCATCGGAATCCTGTTGATGGGCTTCGCCGTCGCACTGGCGTGGGAGAACAAGCGACTCCTGCTCGGCGAGAGCCTCCCCGAGTCGGACGAGGACGAGCTCCGGAGCGTCGTCGCGGGCCACGAGAACGTCGTCGGCATCGACGGGTTTCGAACCGTTTTCTTCGGCTCCGAGCGCGCCCTCGTCACCGCCGACGTGAGCTTCGATCCCGACATGGACACCGGGGAACTGGACGCCGCCATCACCGATATCGAGGACGCCCTCATCGCGGCCGACGACCGGGTGAAGAAGGTGTACATCGAGCCGGAGCTCTGAGAGACAGCTATTTGACGGGCCGCGATGAGTCGGCCCCATGAACGGAGTGACGCGACGTTCGGTGCTGGCCGCCGTCGGAGCGGCCGCGCTGGCGGGGTGTAATACGCCCGGGGACGCCGGCAGCGGGGGCGCGGACGGGGACAACAGCCCCGGAACGGACCCGACGGGCGAGACCAGACTGACGTCCCTGCGCGTGGTGAACAACGACGACACGCCACATCGGGTCGCGCTCCAGATCGAACGCGACGGGGAGGTCGTCCATTGGACGGACCACGACCTCGACGCCCGCACGGCAGGCGACTCCAGCGTGCTCACCGTGGAGCCGGACTGGCCCGAGAGTCCGGCAGCGTTCGTCGTCGAAGCGCAAGTCGACGGCGAGCGCCACCGACAGTTCGCCATCGGGGCGGGGGACTGTCGGAACGTGTTCATCGAAATCGACGGGCAGGGGGCGCTCCAGAAGTACTCCAACAGCGGCGACTGCGCGAGCGGGAACGGGAACGGGACCGCCTGAAACCACCACCTTCGTCCTCCCACGGAGACGGTCGGCTGTCGCACGACCGTCACCTTTGGCTGTCGCACGTGGGAGACCTTCGGGCGGGTCGGCTGTCGCACGACCCACACCTTCGTCGTGAACCTTTAATCGGAGCGCGCGAAAGGGAACGTGTGGCCGCCAGCGACTCCGACTACCTGCGCTTCTTCCCGTACGGCTCGCCCTACGACAACCAGCGGGAGGCGATGGACCGTATCCGCGAGGCCCTGGAGGAGGGCCGGGACACCCTCTTCGAGGGCGCCTGCGGGACCGGCAAGACGCTGGCGGCGCTCGCGCCTGCCCTGGATTACGCCCGCGAGACGGACAAGACGGTCGTCATCACGACGAACGTCCACCAGCAGATGCGCCAGTTCGTCCGCGAGGCCCGCGAGATTCACGCGGGCGAGGACCTGCGCGCCGTCGTCTTCCGGGGGAAGGGCTCGATGTGTCACATCGACGTGGACTACCAAGAGTGCCAGGTGCTCCGGGACAACACCTACGACCTCGCGGAGAGCGAGGCCGAAATCGAGCAGCTCGAACGCCGCGCCGAGGAGCTCCTGGAGGCCGCCAACGAGGGGGACGACGACGCCGCGGAGGCCCGCGCGGCGGTGATGGACGAGCTCGAAGCCGCCCGCGAGGAAAAGGAGACCAAGGCGGACGCCGCGACCTGCGACCACTACGAGCGCAACCTCACCGCCGACACGGACGCCTTCTACGACTGGCTCTACGACGGGGTCCGGACGCCCGACGAAATCTACGAGTACGCCGGCCAGCAGGGTTTCTGCGGCTACGAGCTCCTGAAGGACGGCCTGGAGGACATCGACCTAGTGGTGTGTAACTACCACCACATCCTCGATCCCCAAATCAGGGAGCAGTTCTTCCGCTGGCTGGGCAAGGAGCCCGAGGACGTGGTAACGGTCTTCGACGAGGCGCACAACATCGAGGACGCCGCGCGGGACCACGCCTCCCGCGCGCTCACCGAGCGCACCCTCGACGCCGCCGTCAAGGAGCTCGCGGACTCCGAGGACGCCCGCGCCCGGCCCGCCCTGAACGTCGTGCGGGCCTTCCGCGCGGCGCTCGTCAACACCTACGAGGACGAACTCGGCCCCGGCGACTACCGCGATATCGGGGATTCCTGGACGGACATCCCGGTCCGGAACGACGAGGGGCGGGACAACCTGACCCGGGCCTTCCTCGCGCGCTACGAGGGGCAGGGCATCCGCTCGGACATCAAACAGGCCAAATCGCTGGGGGAGGAGTTGGACGAGGAGTACGAGCGCCAGTACAAGCGGGGCGAGACGACCACCCGAACCGAGTGTCAGAGCCTGCAGGTCGCGGAGTTCGTCGCGTCGTGGATCGAGGAGGGCGCGGATCTGGGGAGATACCCCGTCGTCGGCGTCCGCCGCCACGAGGGCACCGACGACGTGTACGGCCGCGCCGAACTGTACGCCTGTATCCCGAGCGAAGTCACGGGGGAGCTCTTCGATTCCGTCCATGCCACCGTGTTGATGAGCGCGACGCTCAGGCCGTTCGACGTGACCGAGGCGGTGCTGGGGATGGAAGAGCCCGAGACGATGGCCTACGGGCTCTCCTTCCCGGAGGGGCGCCGGCGGACCTTCGCCGTCGACACGCCGCCGCTGTTCGCCAGCAAGCGCGACGACCCCGAAGTCCAGGAACAGATCGCGGACGCCCTGCGGGACGCGACGCGGTTCACGCCGGGCAACACCCTGGTTTTCTGCCCGAGCTACGCGGAGGCCGAGCGCTACCACGGGCTCGTCGGCGGGAACACCTACCTCGACGAACCGGGGGTCGCGGCCGACGACCTCCGCGAGGAGTTCGTCGCCGACGACGGCGCCACCCTGTTCACCTCACTGTGGGGCACCCTCGCTGAGGGGGTGAGCTTCGACGACGACGACGCCAGAACGGTCGTGGTGGTCGGGGTTCCCTACCCGCATCTCGACGAGCGAAGCGAGGCGATACAGGAGTCCTACGACGACATCTTCGAGTCGGACGACGCGGGGTGGCGCTACGCCGTCGAGATTCCAACGGTTCGCAAGACCCGCCAAGCGTTGGGACGGGTCCTGCGCTCGCCCGACGACTACGGCGTCCGCGTGCTCCTCGACCGGCGCTACACCGGCGCGAGCGTCCGCGAGATGGGTGAGTACAGCGTCCACGACACCTTCCCGGAGGAGGAACGTGCGGAAATCGTGGACGTGAACCCCGAAAAACTGCGCTACGCGGTGCACAACTTCTACACCGACATGGACGCCTGGGACGGCGACCCGCCGCGGCCGTAGGTATCGGCCGTGCGACAGCCGGCCGAGTCCGTAGGCGTCGGTCGTACGACGGCGTGGTCGAACATGCGAACGAGCGTTCGGCAACGCCCGACCGGTCCACGGGTCCCACGTGCGACGGCCGGCATCCCTCGAAGAAGAAGGCCCTTGTACGGAGAGGGCCAAGGTGGCTCGATGCGAGCCCTCCCCGCTATCCTTGTGCTCGCCGTCGTCCTCGCCGGCTGTGGCGCGGTCCCGCTCGGCCCCGACGCGGACGAGCCCGAGGGCCCGAGCCTGACGGTGAACGGAACGGACGCGACGACGGACATCACGCCGCGGCTCCGCCACCGACAGGCGGAGACGCTCCGCTCCGCGGGAAGCTACACCTATCGCGCGAACTACACCAACCCGAGCACGGCGCTGAACCTCACGCTCCGCGTCGAGGGGAACCAGGCGCGGACGCACGTCGTCGGTCGGGAGACGAACCGGACGGAGTTCACCAACGCCACCGGCACGTACATCCGAACCGTGCAAGGCGGCGAGACGGCGTACCGCTTCAGTACGGGGACGCCGAACAACACCGCGTTCACCGTCGCGACCGTCCCCTACAACGCGACGTACGAACGCGTCGGCACGGGCGAGATAGAGGGAGTGGAGGTAACGCGCTACGAGGCCGACGGCGCGCACGCGAACCTCTCGCTGGGGAGCTTCGCGGCCGGCGACCCCGCGCGGTTCAACGCGACCCTTCATGTGACCGACGACGGCTTCGTGAAGCGCGTCTCGTGGCGGACCGTCACGGCTGGGGGCGTTTCGACGTACACCGCGACGTACAGCGCGCTGGGCGGAACGAGCGTCGAGAAACCCGGCTGGGTCGCGCAGGCCCGCTCACAGCCGGTCGCGCCACAGGCTATCTTCGGCTTCGAGCGCAACGGGAGCGCCCTCGACGTCCAACACCGCGGCGGCGACGCGCTCGACCCCGAACACGTCGTTGTCCTCGTCGGTAACGACACCGTCGCGTGGAACCCGGCGGACGGCGACATCGTGGCGGGCGATACGCTGACCGTTTCGGATGTGGCCGCGAACACCACCGTTCGGGTCGTCTGGACGAAGCGCGACGCGACGGTCGTCCTCGGCGAACACACGGTCGAAGGCTGAGCGCCTTCAGGCGGGTAGACTGATTCGCGTTGTCGTCTCGCCGTAGATGCCGTCTCTCACCTGGAGTTCCGTCACGTTCCACGTCACCGGGCCGACCTCGCGCCCGATTAGTGAATCCGTCGGGTCGCGGTTCAGCGGCCCCGACTCGACGCCCCGCGCGACAGTAACGTGGGGGACGTAGTCGTCTCCCTCCATCCCCGGGACGGGGTCGAAATACGCACAGAGGCTCTCGTGGACCTGTTCGATGCCGGGGCTCTCGACGACGAAATAGAGCACGGGGGACGGTCCTACCGGGGGGTTCCGGAAGGCGCCGAGCTCGGAGATCTGCGCCTCGAAGGCGGGCGCGCCCCGAAGGGCGTCACGCACCCGCTGTTCGGTGGCGGCGAAGGACTCCGGGTCGCCCAGGCGCTTGCAAACGAGCGTAAAGTCGTCCCGGACGGAGTCGTAGGCCGTCAGTTCCGGGGCGAGGTCGGCCGCCAGGCGCTTCACGGCGGGCGGCACGGGGACGTTGACGCTGAAGGGCACAACGCGGTTTGGGACCGGTTCGGCTTAGGTGCTCTAGATTCGGTCGAGCAACCAGAGCACGATGAGCACGAGCACGACCAGGCCCAGCAGGGGTTGAAGCGGGCCCAGAAGCGCCGCGAGGCCCCCGATGACGAGCCCGACGATTTCGAGGATCATCCAGATTACGACGAGCACGAGGATGATCTTCAGCAGGTCCTCGACCTCCAGTTCGCCCCGGGTTCCGAGCATACTACCTACTGTACCTCGGACCGGAATAACCGTTCGGGCCGTCGATTTGAACGTTTCAGTCGTTCAAGCGAGCCCGTACAGCGTCCCGCCGATACTGACGAACAGGCCCCTTTCGACGGCGACGGGCGTCGAAACCCGAACCGAGGATATCGAGTCTGTTTCGGGTTGCCCCCGGTCGCGGACGAAGCGCCAGCGCTCTTCGCCGGACGAGCGGTCGTAGGCGACCACGCCGGCGGTGTCGAAGCCCGTTCTGATGCCCACGAGCACCGCGTCGTCCGTTACCGTCGGCGCGGACTCCGCGGATGGCACCCTCCTCGTCCACTGGGGCTCGCCCGTCGCGGTGTCCAGTGCGCGCAACCGGAAACCGTCCTCCCCCTCGAGCGCGACGTACGCCGTTTCATCGGCAACAGAGAAGTTTTCCACGTTCTGTGGGTGGGTCCACAGCGAGCGCCCGCCCTCCGTGTCGAGCGCATGTACGCCGCCATCCACCGTCCGAACGAAGATTCTGCCGTCCGAGACGACAGGTCGGCCGAAGAACGCGGCGCCGTCCGCGCGCCACTGCACCGTCCCGTCGCTCGCATCGAGCGCGCGGACTTCCCTGCGGTCGCTCCCCACGACGAACGCCGTTCCGTCGCGGACGGCAACCTCGTCGGCTCCGGCCGGGCCGGTCCAGAGGACGTCGCCGGCCTCGGTATCGAACGCCGCTATCCGGTTCGCTTCGGGTGAAGGGCCGCGTACCGGCGTGAAGAGACGCCCCCCAGCGAGCGCGAGCTGTCCCCTTCTGAACGGTATCTCCGAGCCCGTCTCCCAACGAACCGTCCCGTCGTTCGGGGCGAACGCTTGGAGGAGCGTTCTCGGGGCTACCCCGAATGTGGTGACCGCGAACAGATAGTTCTCACCGGCGACTGGCCCCCGTCCGAGGCCACGTTTCGTGTCCAGTTCGTGACTGACCTCACCGCTCGCTTGGTTCAGCACTCGCGTGCCGGCGTACACCCGACCCTGACGGACTGTCGGAGCGGTAGAACCCAACACGTCGGCCGTCCAGTAGACCGTCGGTTTCTCCGAGGGGGCGCTCGCCGGGACGTGGTTCGTGTTCGCGGCGTCGTAGAACCGCTGGGGGTACGCCCCGGTCGTCGGGAGGTTCCGGAAGCGACGGAGCGCGCTACAGCCCGCGAGCGAGGTCGCGCCCGCGGCGGCGGCCCCGAGGAACGAACGGCGCTTCACGAGGTGATTTCCTCCCCCAAGTGTATGCGCTTTGTGGGTTTCGTAGAATTGACGAATCGTACTCCCGGCCGCTCGTATCGTTCAACCGAGTCCGTCCCAGCGATACCGATGAACATCCCAATCGACGACAGGGACCGACCGCCGTTTGTGCCATCGTTTCAACTGGAAAGCGGACGCGGCCCGTGAAGGGAAAGGAAATCCATTTATACGCCCCTCGTCAAACCGCGAGTAACGATGCGCTCGACCGCCGCGTCAGGGTTCTCTCCCGCCGCGAGCGACGCGAGTCCGCGACGACGACCGGGGTCCCCGTAGACCCCTCTCTTACTCCCTTTCCCGGCCGTCGCTTCGTCCCACAACTGATAACCACCATCACCAGAGACACTATCCATGGCAAACAAAGTCGCACTCGCCTTCTCCGGCGGGCTCGACACCACCGTCTGCGTACCGCTGCTCGAAGAGGAATACGGCTACGACGAGGTCATCGGCGTCACCGTCGACGTCGGCCAGCCCGAAGAGGAGTTCGACGAGGCCCGCGAGACCGCCGATGCCCTCGACTTGGAGCATCATGTCGTCGACGCCAAGGAGCCGTTCGCGGAGCTCTGCTTCGACGCCGTCGAGGCCAACGGCGACTATCAGGGCTACCCCCTCGGAACGGCCCTCGCGCGCCCGGTCATCGCCAAGGAAATCCTCCGGGTGGCCGACGAGCAGGACTGCGACGGCATCGCCCACGGCGCCACCGGCAAGGGCAACGACCAACTGCGCTTTGAGGTGGTGTGGCGCGCCTCCGAGAAGGAGGTCATCGCACCCATCCGCGAGATGGGGCTCACCCGCGAGTGGGAGATGGAGTACGCCGAAGAGAGGAACTTGCCCGTCGAAGGAGGAAACGAGGGCGTCTGGTCCATCGACACGAACCTCTGGAGCCGCTCCATCGAGGGCGGCGACCTCGAGAAACCGGAGCACGTCCCCGGCGAGGAAATCTACGAGTGGACCGACGCGCCCGGCTCCGAGACCGAGGAAATCGAACTCGAATTCGAGGACGGCCGGCCGGTCGCGCTGAACGGCGAGGAGATGGAGCCCGTTGAGCTCGTCGAGGATCTCAACGACCTGGCCGGGACGTACGGCGTCGGCCGCACGGACATGATGGAGGACCGCATGCTCGGGCTCAAAGTGCGCGAGAACTACGAGCACCCCGCCGCCACCACCCTCATCAACGCCCACGAGGCCCTCGAAGGGCTCGTGCTGACGAAGGAGGAGCGCCGCGTCAAGAGCGAAATCGACGCCGAGTGGTCCGAACAAGGCTACAAGGGTCTCGTCGACTCGCCGCTGACGAGCGCGCTGGAGGGCTTCATCGCCGAGACCCAGGAGAAGGTCACGGGGACGGTCACGGTTCGCTTCGAGGGCGGCCAGGCCCGCGCCGTCGGGCGCGACAGCCCCCACGCGGTCTACTCCGAAGACGCCGCCTCCTTCAACACCGAGACAGTGCAGGGCATCACCCAGGACGACGCGACGGGCGTCGCCAAGTATCACGGCTTCCAGGAGCGCCTGGCGAACCGCTCGCAGAAGGAATGAGCGACGAAGCGGAGGAAGGCAAAGGCACGACCGAGGGCTCCGAGAGCGCGGTCCGCCGCGACCGCTTCAGCGGCGGCCCCGCCCGGGAGTTCCTCTCCTCGATGGGTGCGGACAGACGCATCTTCGAGGCCGACCTCGCCGTCGACCGGGCGCACACGGCGATGCTCGCCGAGGAGGGCGTCATCGACGCCGAATCCGCGGGGGCGATACTCGCCGCGCTCGACGACGTGGAAAACGAAGGGTACGACGCGTTACCGGGCGGCGAGGACGTTCACGAGGCCATCGAGACCGCCGTCATCGACAGAGTCGGCGCCGAGGGCGGCAAGATGCACACGGCGCGCTCGCGCAACGACGAGGTCGCGGCGTGTATCCGCTATCGGGTTCGCGCGGACCTCCTCGCCGCGCTCGATTCGGTCCTGGTGGCGCGCGCGGAACTCGCGGAGTTGGCCGAGCGCGAGGCCGACACCGTGATGCCCGGATACACGCACCTCCAACCAGCACAGCCCGTCACGGTGGGGCACTGGGCGCTCTCCTACGAAGGCGCGCTGGCGAGGGACACCGAGCGCTTGCTGGACGCCTACGACCGGACGAACCGTTCGCCGCTGGGCGCGGCCGCCTTCGGCGGCACGACGTTCGACATCGACCGCGAGCGCACCGCCGAATTACTGGGCTTCGACTCCGTCGTGAGAAATTCGATGGACGCCTCCTCGGCGCGGGACTTCCTGCTCGAAACGGTATCGGCGCTCGCGACGCACGCGACCCACCTCTCCGGACTCGCTGAAGACGTCGTGGTGTTCGCCAACAAGGGGCTTGTCGAGTTGGACGACGACTACGCCTCCACCTCCTCGATTATGCCCCAGAAGAAGAACCCCGACACGCTGGAGCTCGTGCGCTCGACGGCGGGCGACGCCGCGGCAGGGTTGAACGGCCTGTTCACCACCCTCAAAGGCCTGCCGAGGGCGTACAACCGCGACCTACAGAACGCGACGTCCCACGCGTGGAAGGCGCTCGACGACGTGCCCGAAGCCACAGAGGTGGCGGCGGGAGCCTTGGCGACGGCCGAGTGGCCCGCAGCGGAGTTAGAGAAAGCCGCCGGCGAGGGGTTCGCGACGGCGACCGGCGTCGCCGACCTGTTGGCCGCCCACGGCCTCCCCTTCCGGACGGCCCACGAAATCGTCGCGCTCGCCGCCGAACGCATGGACGGGGAGGCGGCGGACGTCGCAACGATAGACGAGGCGACCTACGAAGTGACAGGGGATCGTCTCGAAGAACTCGTCCCCATCGAAGCCGTCGAGGAGGCGCTCGACCCGGCCGCGAGCGCGGCGTCCCGGGACTCGTATGGGGGTCCGGCCCCCGAAGAAGTCCGGGATGCGGCGGCCGACGCCCTCGACGCGGTCGAAGGCCACGAAGCGGACGTCGAGGCCCGCCGGGACGCACTCGGCGATGCGAGCGAGCGACTCGACGCCGCGGCGGCCGAAATAAGAGGGAACTGATACGACGTTCGCGCGACCCGATTCGACGGCGGTTTCGGGCGGCGTAGCCGACGCTGCGCTTATTGTTTCTGTATTGGTAGGTTCGACACCGTTAAGTGAGGGCCGTCCCTACATCGGGTACGTATGGCAGAATGTGTCGAGTGCGGGGCCGAACTGGACCTGCACGACGACCTCGAAGTGGGAGAGATAGTCGATTGTTCCACCTGTGGTACCGAGCTCGAAGTGCTCGAAGCCAACCCGCCCGTCCTCGACCGAGCGCCGGAGCTCGAAGAGGACTGGGGGGAGTAAATTGCGTTTCGGCCTGCTCTACTCCCGCATCCGCCGGGACGAGAAGCTCCTGCTGAACGAGATACGCGACCGAGGCCACGAGGTCTCGAAGATCGACGTCCGCAAACAGCGCTTCGGGATGACCGAGGCCCCCGAGGACATCGCGGGCTGTGACCTGGTCCTCGATCGTTGTCTCGCCACGAGTCGCTCGAAGTACATCACGGAGTTCGTCGACGCCTACGACGTGCCGGTGGTCAACGACCCCGACGTCGCGGCGGTCTGCGCGGACAAGGCGAAGAACAGCCTCGCGCTGGCGAACGCGGGCGTTCCCACTCCGGAGACGGAGGTCACGTTCACGAAGGAGGCCGCCCTCGAAACCATCGAGGACTTCGGCTACCCGTGTGTGCTCAAGCCGGTCATCGGTTCGTGGGGTCGCCTGATGGCGAAAATCGACTCCCGGAGCGCGGCGGAGGCCATCCTCGAACACAAGGAGACGCTGGGCCACTACGAGCACAAGGTCTTCTACATCCAGGAGTTCGTGGAGAAGCCCGGCCGGGACATCCGCGTGCTCGCCACGGACGGCGAACCCGTCGCCGCGATGGTTCGCTCCTCCGAGCACTGGCTCACCAACGCCGCGAAGGGCGCGACCACCGAGGCCTTCGAGTTGGACGAGGAGGCCGAACGGCTGGTAGAGGAGGCCAGCGACGCGGTCGGCGGCGGCCTGTTGGGTGTCGACCTGATGGAAACCGGCGTCGACGAGGAGGGAGACCCCTCCGGCTACACCGTTCACGAAGTGAACCACACCGTCGAGTTCAAGGCGCTCAACGACGCCGTCGACATCGACGTGCCCGCGGTCGTCGTCGACTGGCTCGAATCGAAGGCCGAGGCGGAGGTCCCCGCATGAAGAGCGCCGGCGTCGTCGGCGGCTCCGGCTTCACGGGCGGCGAACTCCTCCGTCTGCTGGCCGACCACCCAGAGTTCGAAATCGAGTACGCGACCTCGCGCTCGTACACGAAGCGCTCGGTGGGGTCGGTCCACCCGAACCTCCGGGACACGGGCCTGCGCTTCTCGGACCCCGAGGAGTTAGAGGAGGTCGATGTCCTGTTCACCGCGACGCCCCACGGCGTTTCGATGGGGCGCATCGACGAGTTCCGGGACGTTGCGGACACGGTCGTCGACCTCTCGGCGGACTTTCGCCTGAGCGACCCCGCCGCGTACGACGAGTACTACGACGGCCACAAGCGACCCGAACTCCTAGAGGAAGCCGAGTACGCCCTGCCCGAAGTGAACCGCGACAACCTGGCGGGCGCGGACCTCATCGCATCCGGCGGCTGTAACGCGACGGCCACCCTGCTGGGGCTCTACCCCCTCTACGCCGAGGGTGTCCTCGACGACTCGGCCGACGCGGTCATCGACGTGAAGGTGGGCTCCTCCGAGGGCGGCGCCGGCGGCGGCGCGGCCTCCAGTCACCCCGAGCGCTCGGGCGTCGTCCGCCCGTACGCGCCGACGGGCCACCGCCACGAGGCGGAAATCGAGGAGTATCTGGGCACTGGCGTTCATTTCACCGTCCACGCCGTGGACATGGTCCGCGGCGCGGCCGCCACGTGTCACCTCCTCCCCGAGGAACTCCCCGAGAAGAAGGACCTCTACGGCGCCTACCGCGAGCACTACGGCGACGAACCCTTCGTCCGCCTCGTCTCGGGGGGTGGCGGCGTCTATCGATACCCCGAACCGAAGGCGGTCGCCGGGACGAACACCGCCGAAGTCGGCTTCGAAATCGACGACGACGGCCGATTGGTCGTGTTCTCGGCCATCGACAACATGATGAAGGGCTCCGCCGGGCAGGCGGTTCACGCGGCCAACCTCGCGCTCGGCTTCAAGGAGACCGCCGGACTCGAATTCCGTGGGTTACATCCCGTCGGGGCACCCTAAGCGGAGTATGGATACGCGAAGCGAGGGTTCGACGCCGGTCGTCGTCAAGATAGGCGGCGCCCGCGCGGTCGAACCGGAGGGCGCGCTCGCCGACGTGGCGGCGCTCCACGAAGACGGTTCTATTGCTGTCGTTCACGGCGGTTCGACTGCGGTTGACGAACTTCTCGAACGATTGGGTATCGACCCCGAGTACGTCGAGACGCCGGACGGCATCGCCGGCCGATTCACCGACGAGGCGACGATGGAGGCGTTCACGATGGCGATGGCGAAGGTCAACTCGGACCTCGTGACCGGTCTCCAACGCCAAGGCGTGAACGCCGTCGGCCTCTCGGGCGCCGACGGCCGCCTGATGAGCGGCCCCCGGAAGTCGGCCGTACGGGTGCTCGAAGACGGCAAGAAGAAAATCAAGCGCGGAGACCACTCCGGGAAAATAGAGTCGGTGAACGCCGACCTCCTGGAGACGCTCTTCGACGGCGACTACGTCCCGGTCGCCGGACCGCCGATGCTCGCCGCCGAGGAGAACATCGCGGTGAACGCCGACGCGGACCGGGCGGCCGCCGCGGTCGCCGGCGCGCTCGGCGCCCGTCTCGTGGTTCTCACCGACGTGCCGGGCGTCCTCGCGGACCCCGACGATTCGAGCACGCTCATCGAGCGGGTTGACTCGCCCGACGAGTTGGAGCGTGTCGAGGACGCCGCGGAAGGGTTCATGACGAAGAAAGTGATGGCCGCTGTCGAAGCCCTCGAAGGCGACGCCGCCGAGGTCGTCGTCGCCGACGCCAACGAGGAGGAGCCGATTCAATCGGCGCTGGCCGGCGCTGGCACCCACTTCACCCCGGAGGCGGTACGATGAGCGACGCGAACTTCGTCACCTCGGAGAAACCGATTCGCCTCGAAAGCGGCGACGGCGTCTACCTCACCTCCGAGCGGGGCACCGAATACCTCGACTGCGGCGCGAGCTACGCCTGCACGCCGCTCGGGCACAGTCACCCCGCCGTCGAGTCGGCCGCGAAAGAACAGTTGGAGTCGCTGACCTTTGCACAGGCGTCTTATCCCGTGGACGCGCGGGACGACGCCTACGCCGCGCTCGCCGCGGCGGCGCCGGGCGACATCGAGAAGGTGTGGCTCTGTAACTCCGGCACTGAGGCAAACGAGGCGGCGCTGAAGTTCGCGCGCTCCGCAACGGGGCGCTCAAAGCTCATCGCCACCACGCGGGGCTTCCACGGCCGGACGATGGGCGCGCTGGCGACGACGTGGAAAAACGAGTACAAGGACCCCTACGAGCCGCTCATCGGCGACGTGGAGTTCGTTCCGTATGGCGACGAGGAGGAACTCCGCGAAGCCGTCGACGACGAAACGGCCGGCGTCATCATGGAGCCCATCCAGGGCGAAGGAGGCGTTCACGCTCCGCCGGAAGGCTACCTCGAAGCGGCGCGCGAGGCTACCCAAGAAGCGGGCGCCGCCCTGATTTTCGACGAGGTACAGACGGGGATGGGCCGCACGGGCGAGCTCTGGAACTGCGAGAAGCGCGGCGTCACGCCCGATATGCTCACCACCGCGAAGGGCCTCGCCAACGGCCTGCCGGTGGGCGCGACGCTCTGTGCGGACTGGGTCGCGGAGGGCGCGGCCTCGCACAACGCCACTTTCTCGGGTGGCCCGGTTATTTCGGCGGCGCTTTCGACCACCGTCAGCACCATCGTCGAGGAGGGGTGGCACGACCACGCCGAGGCAGTGGGGCAGTACCTCCGCGAGGAACTCCGCGCGGCAATCGGCGACTCGGTCAGAGAGATCAGAGGGGAGGGGTTGATGGTCGGCGTCGAGGTGAAACGCGGGGCGAACGGGATGACCCGCGACCTCGCGCTCGACCACCAAATCCTCGCGCTCCCCGCAGGGCGAACCGTCGTGCGCTTCCTGCCGCCCCTAATTCTAGAGGAGGAGCACGCCGACGACATCGTCGCGGCGATGGCAGAGGTGGTGGGGTGAGCGCCACCCACGAAACCCTCGACACCGACGTCCGTCGCCTGCTCTACGACCTCGTGGACACCCCCTCGCCGTCCGGCGAGGAGGCGGCCTGCGCCGAACTGCTGGTCGAGTTCTTCGAGGAACGGGGGCGGGAGGCGTGGCTCGACGACGCCGGCAACGTCCGCGCGCCCGCCGACGATTCGGTCCTCCTGACCTCCCACCTCGACACCGTGCCCGGGGATATCCCGGTGCGCGTCGAGGAGCGTGAAGCGGACGAGGAAACCGTTGAGGAACTCTGGGGCCGGGGTTCCGTCGACGCGAAGGGACCGCTCGCGGCGATGGCCGTTGCGGCCGTCGAAACCGGCGTCTCTTTTGTTGGGGTTGTCGGCGAGGAGACGAACTCCCGGGGCGCACGCTACCTCGCCGAACACCGCGAGGAACCGGACGCCGTCGTCAACGGCGAGCCCAGCGGCTGGGACGCCGTGACGCTGGGCTACCGGGGGTTCCTGGCCGGTACCTACCTCGCAACCTCCGAGTCGGGACACACCTCTCGGCCCGAACCGAACGCCATCGAGGACGCGATGGCGTGGTGGAGCGAGGTCCAATCGGAGTTCGAGCCCGACGAGTGGACGCCGGTCTTCGAGCAAGTAACCACCAAACCCGTCACGTTCGACGGCGGCCTCGGGGAGGACGGCCTCTCGGTGGAGGCGACGATGGACGTGCAGTTCCGCGTCCCGCCCGAACTCTCCGCCGACGAGATCCGGGAGGTGGCTGACGGCGCCCTCGGCGCGGGGACCGTCAACTGGAAGAAACCCATCCCGCCCGTGATGGAGAGCTCCCGGAACGCCGTCGCGCGGGCTTTCCGCGTCGCCATCCGGAACGCCGGGGGCGACGTCTCGCTCCTGCGCAAGACGGGCACCAGCGACATGAACATCTTCCGGGGCGCGTGGACCTGCCCGATGGCAACCTACGGGCCGGGCGACTCGTCGCTCGACCACGCCCCCGACGAGCACACCGACCTGGCGAACGTGGACAGCGCGGTGACGGTACTCACGGAGGTGGCCGAAACACTCCAATGACCAAACACCTGCTTCGCGTGGACGACCTGACGGTCGCGGAACTGAACGCCGTCCTCGACCGGGCGGCCGAACTGAAGGCCGCCCCCCGCTCCGAGGTGGCCGAGACGCTCCCCGAGCACACCCTGACGATGGTGTTCGAGAAGCCCTCGACCCGGACTCGGGTGGCCTTCGAGACGGGGATGACCGAACTGGGCGGCCACGCCATCTTCTTGGGCCCCGACGATATCGGGCTCGGGGAGCGCGAACCGCTCCGCGACACGGCGCGCGTGCTCTCGGGCTACGGCGACGTGGTGATGGCCCGCCTCTACGACCACGAGGACATGGAAGAACTCGCGGCCCACGCCACCGTGCCCCTCATCAACGGCCTCACGGACGACGCCCACCCCTGCCAGACGCTGGCGGACCTCCTCACCATCCGGGAGACGTTCGGCGGCTTCGAGGGCGTGCGGGCCGCGTGGATCGGCGACGGCAACAACGTCGCGCAGTCCTTCGCCGTCGGCTGCGCGCTCGTCGGCCTCGATCTGACCGTCGCAACCCCGGAAGGCTACGGCCTCGACGACGACGTGTTAGAGCGAGTCGCCGCGCTCGGCGGGGACGTCGAAACGACGACGGACCCCGAGGCGGCGGCGGCCGGTGCGGACGTGGCCTACACCGACGTGTGGGTGAGCATGGGCGAGTCGGGAAAGGACCTCTCCGCCTTCGAGGGGTTCCGTCTCGACACCGGCCTCCTGGCGCCCGACACGAAGGTGATGCACTGTCTCCCCGCGAACCGCGAGCGGGAGGTCGCCGACGACGTCATCGAGAGCGAGCGCTCGCTCGTCTGGCAGCAGGCCGAGAACCGCCTGCACGCCCAGAAGGGCCTGCTCGCGTATCTCTTGGACTGAGCTAACGGACCCTTTTTGCCCGGCGCGGACAACGCCACCGTATGAGCCTCGAACTCGGGTCGCCCGCGGAGCCGGAACCCGACAACGCCGTTGAGGGAACGTGGCTGACCTGTATCGAGTGTGGCGAGACGTTCGCGCCCTTCGAGGCCGTCCGGTACACCTGCGACTCCTGTGACGGCCTGCTGGAGGTTCGCTACGCCGACCACCCCGACTGGGAGGACTTCGAGGGCGAACGCTCGGTGTGGCGCTACTCGGCCGCGCTCCCCTTCGATTCCGGAGTGACGCTCCCCGAGGGCGGCACGCCGCTCCACGAGGTTCCCCGCCTCGAAGCCGACGTGGGCGTCCAGTCCCTCCGCGTGAAACACGAGGGGATGAACCCGACCGGGTCGTTCAAGGACAGAGGGATGACCGTCGGCGTCCGCGTCGCCCAGGAGTTGGGCGTCGACCGCCTTGCCTGCGCCTCGACGGGCAACACGAGCGCGGCGCTCGCGGCCTACGGCGCCCGTGCCGGGATGGAAACCTTAGTGCTCCTGCCCGCCGGCAAAGTCGCCGCCGGCAAAATCGCGCAGGCGAGCCTCCACGGCGCCCGGATTCTGGAAGTGTCGGGTAACTTCGACAGCTGTCTGGATATTGTCCAGGACCTCGCGAACCGGGGCGAGGCCTACCTCCTGAACTCCCTCAACCCGTTCCGCCTGGAGGGCCAGAAGACCATCGGCCTCGAAATCCTGGAGCAGTTCCACGCGGACTACAACCGCTACCCCGACAGAGTCGTGCTCCCCGTCGGGAACGCCGGGAACACGGCGGCCCTCTACAAGTGCTTCCGCGAGCTCGTCGCGAGCGGCGCCCTCCACGAGAAGGACGTGCCGAAGCTCACCGGCGTGCAGGCCGCGGGCGCCGCGCCGATGGTCGAGGCCGTCGAGGAAGGAAACGACGAGGTCCGGCGCTGGGAGGACGTGGAGACCCGCGCGACGGCCATCCGCATCGGTAACCCCGTGAACGCGCCCAAGGCGCTGCCGGGTATCCGCGAGACCGGCGGGACGGCGGTCGCGGTCACCGACGAGGAGATAACCGAGGCCCAACGCGACCTCGCGGGGGAGGGCGTCGGCGTCGAACCCGCCTCCGCCGCCTCCGTCGCGGGCCTCAGAAAGCTCCGCGAGGCCGGCACCGTGGCGGCGAACGAGGACGTGGTCTGTCTGACGACGGGCCACCTGCTGAAGGACCCCGACGCCGCGGCCGCCGCGGGCGCCGAGCCAGAGCCCGTTCCCAACGATACGGACGGCGTGCTTCAACACATCGCGGAGTAGCGCCACAAGACAGATACCGGAACAGTCGGGAGGGGTCGATGTGTCCCGCCGGCCCGCCCGTTTCCGGCACCCGTCGCCCCTGCCGGTTCGGGGCACCCGTCGGGGGAGGGGTACCGACGGCGCCGGGAGCGGGCACACCGACCGCGGACGACATACCCGGCGTTGAAGCCCCAGCAAGCGTTGCGCCACATACCCCTCCGCGAGCGACGGCCGGTACCACTACCTTTTAGCGCCCGCGAGCGGCCAACTCGGCATGGAAACTGTCTCCGGTCCCGACGGCGAACTCGAAGCGTCGCTCGACCCCGTGAACCCCGAACGGGCCTTCAGCGTCACCCGCGAGGGGCGGACCGTCATCGAACCCTCGCCCGTCGGCCTGAACGCCCACGGGCCTCTGCTCACGGAAGGGTTTCGAATCACAGACACCGAGCGCCGGAGCGTGGAGGAGTCCTACGAGACGCCACACGGCAAGCGCCGCCGACACGACCACCGCGCCCGGGAGGCGACCTTCACGCTCGAAACGCCCGACGAGAGAGTCGTCGAGTTCGACCTCCGGGTCTCCGATTCGGGCGTCGCCTACCGCTATCGGGTCCCGCTTCACGACACCACGATGGTGTTCGGCGAGTCCAGCGGCTTTCGCTTCCCACCGGCGACGACAGCGTGGCTCCACGGCCTGACGAACAACCACGAGGCCACCGGGCGGGCCACCCCGATGCTGGAGGCCAACGGGGAGTACGACCTCCCTGGGCTCTTCGATACGGGCGAGGACTGGGTCCTCCTCGCGGAGGCGGGGGTCGATGGCTCCTACGCCGCGGGCCACCTCTCGGGCGACGGCGCGGGCGGCGTCCGAATCGCGCACCCCGACACGAGCGTCTGGGGCCGCGACGAACTGGAGACGCCGTGGCGCGTCGCCGTCGTGGGCGACCTCGGAACCGTCGTCGAGTCCGACCTGATACCATCGCTCAACGAGGCGCCTGAGAGCGACTTCGAGTGGGTCGAACCCGGCCGCGTCGCGTGGTCGTGGTGGTCCGAGTCCGATTCCCCATCCGATTTCGAGCGCCAACAGGACTACGTCGACTACGCCGCCGAGCGCGGCTGGGAGTACGTTCTCGTCGACGAGGGGTGGAGCACTGACTGGGTTCCAAACCTCGTTGCGTACGCCGACGAGCGTGATATCGGCGTGCTCGTCTGGTCGCACTTCACGGAACTCCTCGACGCCGACGAGCGCCGCGAGCGCCTCGCCCGATGGTCGGAGTGGGGCGTGGCGGGCATCAAGGTGGACTTCATGGACCACGACGACCACGGCCGGATGGCGTTCTACGAGTCGCTGGCGGAGGACGCCGCCGCCGAGAAACTCCTGGTGAACTTCCACGGCTCGGTCGTCCCCACGGGTTTGGAGCGGCGCTATCCGCACGTCATGACTTACGAGGGGGTGAAGGGCGCCGAACATCTGAAGTGGGCGACGCTCGCGCCGACACATAACGCCGTTCTACCGTTCACCCGGAACGCCGTCGGGCCGATGGACTTCACCCCCGTCACGTTCAGCGCCGAGAAGCGCCACACTACCGAGGCCCACGAACTCGCGCTCTCGGTCGTCTACGAGTCCGGTCTGCAACACTTCGCCGACTCCGTGGACGCCTACGCCGAGCGGCCCGTCGCCGAGTCCGTACTGGAGGACGTGCCGGCGGCGCCCGAGGAAACCCGGTTCCTGCGCGGCGAACCCGGCAGCGAGGCCACCATCGCCCGGAAGGCCGGCGGGGAGTGGTTCGTCGGCTCCATCGTCGCGGGCGCGGCGCGAGTTATCGAACTCGACGTGAGCGGCTTCGACGCCGAGGAGGCGCACCTCGTGCGCGACGGTGAAAGCGGCCTAGTCGCGGAGACGGTCGACGCGAACGGGGCCGTCGAGATATCGGTCGAGCGCAACGGCGGCTTCGTGCTTCGGCTGTAGGGGCGACGCGAGCCTACACCCGCTCGGCGACGAGTCGCACGAGCGTTCCCAGCAGCGCCGCCAGCACGACGGCTATCCCCCACCAGAGCGCGCCCATCGCGGCGTATCCGACGAGCGTCAAATCGCCGGGGGGCGCCGCCAGATACCCCGGGTCGAAGAGACCGGCGGCGACCGTCGCGCAGACCGCCGCGAACACCGGCGCGCCAGCGGCCAGCGCGGTCGGAACCAGCCCGGCGCCCCGGAAGACGGCGTAGGCTCCGAACAGCGGGCCGGGCGCGTAGAAGAGCGCGAGCGCCGTGTAGGGGAGGAAATCCAACAGTGCGTACACCAGCACGCCCGCGGCGAACAGCAGGGTCGTCAGCCAGAGCGCGCCGCGCGACACAGAGCGCAGAACCCGTTCCTCGCCGAAGGCGAACGCGAGGTCCGGGTCACTACTCATCAGTTACCGTTGAGTTCGATAGTCGTCACTTGGGTGACCCGCTCGTCGTCCAGCAGGGCCGCAACGACCTCCTCGGACGGCTCGCTGTCGAGGTTATACACCGTCAGCGCGGCGCCGCCGTCGGCGTTCCGGGCGTTGAACATCCCCGCGATGTTCACGTCGTGCTCGCCGAGCACGGAGCCGATGAAGCCGATGACGCCGGGCTCATCGCGGTTGCGCGCGACCATCATGTGCCCCGCGGGGACGGCGTCCACGCGGTAGCCGTCGATGGAGACCAGCCGCGGTTCCTCGCCGGTGAAGAGGGTGCCGGCGACGGAAATCTCCGTCTCGGCGCTCTTCACGACGACCGTCACGAGGCTCTGGAAGTCCTCGGACTGGCGGCTGGTCGTCTCGGTCACGTCCACGCCGCGCTCCTCGGCGACCTGCTGGGCGTTGACCGCGTTGATGCGGCCGACGCCGGCGAAGGCGCCCTTCAGCGCGCTCGCGGTGACGAGGTCGACGTCGAGTTCGGCGATGTCGCCCTCGTACTGGACCTCAACGGCCTCAAGACGGTCGTCAAGCAGCGCCGTGGCGACGCGGCCGGCCGTCTCGCCGAGGTCGATGTAGGGTCGGACGCGCGGGAAGTCCGCGCGGTCCACGGAGGGCGCGTTGAGCGCGTTGGCGACGGGTTCGTCGTTGAACGCCGCCAACACTTGCTCGGCGGTGTCCGTCGCGACGTTCTCCTGTGCGGCCCGCGTCGAGGCGCCGAGGTGGGGCGTGAGAACGACGTCGTCGACGTCCAGCAGGGGCGAGTCCTCGGGGAGGGGCTCCTCGGCGAACACGTCGAGGGCGGCGCCCTCCATCACACCATCCGCAACGGCCTCGGCGAGGGCGTCCTCCTGGACGATGCCCCCGCGGGCGCAGTTGACGAGGTAGCCCCCGTCCAACTGAGCGAGCTCCTCCTCGCCGAGCATGCCCTCGGTCTCCGGGAGGAGCGGGGTGTGAACCGTCGCCACGTCGGCCTTCCCCAGGCAGTCGTGGAGGTCTTCGACCAACTCGGCGCCCATCTGCTCGGCGCGCTCCTCGCTGATGTAGGGGTCGTAGACGGCGAGGTCCATGCCCAGCGAGCCGAGCCGTTTGGCGACTTCCTGGCCGACGCGGCCGAGGCCGATGATGCCGAGGGTCTTGTTGTTGACTTCGGTGCCGAGGTAGTCGCTTTTCGCCCACTCGCCGTCCTTGAGGCGGGCGTGGGCCTGCGGGATGGAGCGGGCCGTCGCGAACAGCATGGCGACGGTGTGCTCAGCGGCGGCGCGGACGTTCCCCTCGGGCGCGTTGGCGACGATGACGCCGTGTTCCGTGGCGGCGTCCTGGTCGATGTTGTCGACGCCGATGCCGGCGCGGCCGACGATGACGAGGTCGGGCGCGGCGGCGAAGACCTCCTCATCGACCTCGGTGCCCGAGCGCACGATGAGCGCGTTGGCGTCCGAAACCGCGTCCAGTAACTCCTCGCCCTCGACCTCGTAGGCCGTCTCCACGTCGTGGCCCGCCTCGCGGAGCAGTTCGATACCGGCGTCCGCGATGGGGTCCGTCACGAGTACCTTCATACGCGAACGGAACCGGCCCCTCTCACTAACCCTTTTCGTAAAGCGGTGGATTGTCGTCCCGCTCCGGGGAGGTATCTATCCATACGTGTGCATATTTTCCGGGCCGGAGCGGGCGCGAACGGGTCGGACGTGCACAGCACCCCCGACCACGGACCGGGAACCTTGAAAGCGGCGCCCACCAAGGAGGGGTATGCTCATCGCGTTCGACTTCGACGGGACGCTCTCGGACTCCGAGATGATGGTCCTCTTGGGAGAACAGTACGGCGTCGCCGACGAGATCGAGGAGATAACGACCCGTGCGATGAACGGCGAGCTCTCCTACGCGGAGAGCCTCTACGAGCGCGCCGAACTGTTGGCCGGCCTCCCCGAGGCCGAAGCGCGGGCGGCGTACGAACAGGTCTACCTCCGTGAGGGCGCCGCCGACGTCATCGAGGCGCTCAACGACGCCGGCCACGACACCGCGATTCTCACCGGCGGCTTCACGCCCGGCGTCGAGGCCGCGCTCGACCGCGAGAACGTCTCCGTCGACACCGTTATCGCGAACGAACTCCCCGTCGAGGACGGCCACCTCACGGGCGGCGCCGAGGGGCCGCTCATCGAGGGGACCAAGGACGAGGCCCTGCGGGGCCTCTGCACCGAGACGCACGTCGATATCTCGGATACCATCGCCGTCGGCGACGGCGCCAACGACCTGCCGATGCTCCAGGAGGCGGGCCTGGCTATCGGCTTCGAGCCCAAAACCGCGGTCCGCCCGCACTGCGACGTGGTGGTTGCGACGATGCCCCGCCTGATGCGGGTCTTCGAGGAACGAAACGTCCTGTAGGGCAACCGCATCGGAGAGAAACGGAGGACGGGCCGCCGCATCGGCGCCGATACGGGGCGGATAAAACGGCTTCCGGGAACGAACCCGACACGCGCGGGACTCCGAACAGCCCACATATGTTTTCACCGAGAAGTTAGTTAATTTCAAAATCAGAAAAAGTATAATTAATCGTGTTGATGGGTGCGGTTATGGTCCCCTCACCCACGGGTGACGATGGCTCACACACCAGGCGTGACCGACGCACCTTCCTCCGGACGCTCGCGGCGGCCGGGTTGGGGTCGGCGGTCGGCACCGGCACGGTGGCCGGCCAGTCCGATGGCTCCACGCTCGGTTCCTACCGCCGGGCCCTCAGAGGGTATCTCACCGAGGAGGAAGGGCTCCCGGAGGGGAGGTTCGTTTACGGAACGAGCGAGACGGCGGCGCTCGACGCGTTCTCGCTCCAGGGCGGGTCGGCGGGCTCGGAGACGCGCTTCGACGTCGACGCGGACGTTCCCATCACGGCGGCCGACCGCGTCGAAATCGACGAGAACCCCGAGAACGCCTACTCCTACACCTATAAGGCGAACATCACCGGGGGAGCGAGCGACGGCGAGGGCGGGACCGACGGAACCATCGAGTCGGGCGACGTCCTGCTGGCGGTCGCGTACCTCCGAAGCCCCAACAAGGTCACCCCCGCCGACCGGCCCACGACCAACGCCGGGTTCAAGTTCCAGTACACGAACCCCGACGGGTCAACGGGCTACTCCCAGAACTACGCGACCGGGACGACACAGGTCAACCCCGGCACCGAATGGGAGCGGTACTTCTTCCCCATCGAGGTCACGGAGAAGCCCGACGGCTCGGAGTTCCAGCCGTACACGGAGTTCTGGACCGGCTACAGCGAGCAGACCATCGAGTTCGGCGGCGTCGCGCTCATCGACTACTCGAACACCGACGTCACCGTCGGCGACCTCCCGACGACCGCCGTCGACTACGAGTACCCCGGCCGCGCCGAGGACGCCGCGTGGCGCCAGGACGCCCGCCAGCGCATCGAGGAGATACGGAAAGCCGACCTTGAGGTGAACGTCGCCGACGCCGACGGCAACTCCCTCGAAGGGGCGGAGGTCGAGGTCGCGATGGAGGAACACGCCTTCGGCTTCGGGGGCGAGTTCGCGCTCTCGCAGGTCGGCGACCGCTGGGACACCGACGTCGCGGAGACGTATCGGCGGAAGCACCTGGAGAACTTCAACAAGGGCGTGCTCACGAACGCGCTGAAGGTCACCCCCTGGAACGGCGGGTGGGGGGAGGCCGTCGGCGCGCAGAGCGCGCGGCGGGCACTCCAGTGGTTCCTCGACAACGACGTCCCGACCCGGGGGCACGCGCTCGTCTGGGAGGAGTACGACTGGATGAACATCGACGCCTCGCTCTCGGACGAGCGAATCAACGAACTCGTCAAGGAGCGGATTCGCAACCGCGCCTCGGAGTTCCAAGGCGACCTCCCGGAGTGGGACCTCCACAACCACCCGATTTGGCAGCCCAACATTCGCGAGGACATCGGGCGGGACGCCGCCCTCGAATGGTGGGAAACCGGCCACGAGGCCGCGCCCGACGCGCAGATGTACGTCAACGAGATGAACATCATCGCCGGGAACAGCTATCGCGACCCGTACGACGAGTTTATCTCCTGGCTGATGGAAAGCGACGCCGGCGTCGGGGGCATCGGCTTTATGGGCCACTTCAACATCGACGGGCTCACCCCGCCCGAAGAACTCCTCTCGGTGTTCGACCGGTTCGGTGAGCACGGCGTCCCCCTCCAAATCACGGAGTTCGACGTGCAGATCAGCTCCCGGGACAACGAAAAGCAGGTCGAGGCCCAGGCGGACTACGTCCGCGACGTGCTGACGGCGGCGTTCAGCCACGAGGCGCTGGAGGGCGTCATGTCGTGGTGTTTCTGGGACGAGGACGGCGCCCCGAAGCGCTACTACAGCGCGGACTGGACCCTCCGACAGCACGGCGAGGAGTACCAGCGGCTGGTCTTCGACGAGTGGTGGACCGACGAGTCCGGGACAACGGACGCCGAGGGCGCCTACGCCACGACAGGGTTCAAAGGGGAGTACGAAATCACCGCGAGCGTCGACGGGGAGACGAAGACGAGGAGCGCGACACTGGGCGACGGCGGCGCGAGCGTCGAACTTCAGTTCGAGAACGCCGAAAGCGAGGCGACGACCGAGGACGGGAGCAACGGGTCGGACGGAACCGAGAGCGACGGGACGGCCACGGAGGCCGGCAACGACACCAGCACCACCGCGTCGGGCGGCACGCCCGGCTTCGGTATCGGCACTGGTGGGGTAGCCCTCGGCGCCGCCGCGGTGGCGAAGCGCCTCAGCGCAGCGGACGAGGAGTAGAACGGCCGGCGGAGTAAATTCCGGAGCGCGAACGGGCGTCCCGCCCGTTCAGAAGTTCTGGGTGATGACGTCCGAAACGAGCTGGCGCTCGAAGAGGCGCTCGCCCTCCGGGACCTCTCCCACCGCGCCGGGCCACTCGCCGAACGTCTCGGGGTAGACCATCTTCGCGACGGCCTCCGTCGAGTAGAGGTCGACGATGGGACCCATGAACTGCCCGCCGCTCCGGATGACGTTCCCGTTTTGCACGGCGCTGAGCTCCCCGCCCCGCTCGTGGTTCTCGAAGGGTTCGACGACGTCGCTCACGAACTCCTCGTGCGTCGAGGTGGTGAGCGCGCCGACGACGCCGATGTAGTCCGGGTCGACCTCAAGGAGGTCGTCGTAGCCGACGGGGCCGTCCGGGTAGTTCCCGGCGAAGGCGTCCTGCATGCCGACCCGCCGGTAGGACTTGGTGTTGTTCTGGAGCTCGCCCAGCGGCTGGACGTGGAACTCGCCCGATTCGGGGTCGACATCGGGCCCGATGGCGGCGACGGTCGGGCGCTGGTCCTCGCCGGGGAGCGCGTCGTTGATGGAGCCGGTGACGTTCAGGTTGAGGGACTGCCAAGTGCGGAACTGCTGTTCGCGCCCGAACACCGCTGCGACCTTCTCGAATGCCTCGTAGAGCGTGTAGACCGATTCAGGTTCCGCGTTGGCCTCCGGGCCGAACTCGATGCTGGAGCCGACGAAGGGGCCAGTCTCGGACTCGACCTCCTCGATGTCGGCGTCGCTCCAGTCGGTGGTCTCGGAGAGGTGCCGCGGGTCCGCGAGCCAGACGTCGGCGTCCGCGTCAACGAAGGCCGATTTCTCGTACCCGCCGTCGCCGCCGAGCGCCGTGACCTCGTCCGTGTCGAGGGTCGCGCCGTCGAGCGACTCGTAGTACTTCAGCGGCGCGCGTTCGAGGCCCACGGCCGCCGCGGGCTGGACGCCGAGCGCCACGCCCATGTCGAGGTAAGCGCTGTCGAGGACACCGTACGTCTCGGGGACCGCGTCGAACGCGAACTCGCCGTGGGGCCGCATCTCGACCGTGTAGGACGTATCGCTCTCCGGTTCTTCCGTCGTCGTAGTCGTCGTCTCGTTTTCCCCGCCGGAACCGGCGCCGCTCGACGGCTCCGACGACCCACCGCTCCCGGTACAGCCGGCGAGTCCGGCGGCGATCAGGCCTGCGCTCCCCGCGAGTAACTGGCGTCTGCTTCGCATTAGTGTGTATAGGGCGCCGACGGAGGTAGCAATTCGGCGTGTTACAGCGAACGCGGTGTGAACAGACGAAAGAGAACTGTTGACGCGACAGCGAGTACCGTGCCTACTGTTCCCGCTCGGCGAGCGGCACCGCGGCCGCCCGCTCCCGCTCGTACGCGTCCTCGGCCCACCGGCGGACCGCGGGGTTCTCCGTGCGGAGCACGTCGAGCCCGCCGGCTTCGGTGCCGAACGACAGGAAAACGGTTTCGCCGTCGATGACGTCGACGTTACAGGGAAAGGAGTTCTCGACGCTGTGGTAGACGGTGGTGTCGGTCTCCGCCTCGATTTCGCGCCATCGCCGCTCCACTTCGCTGTCCCCGAGACAGACGGCCGTCGCGTCAGCGTCGAAGACGACGCCGCCGTCTATCGGCTCCCCCGACCGGATCGCCTCCCGATGGACGTACATCGGGGGGCCGACGAACGTCCCGACGAGCGCGCGCACGGAGTCGGCCCCCGCGAGCGCCTCCGCGACGACCCGGGTCGGGGCCATCGGGTCCGACGCGTCGGCGGCCATTCTTTCGGCCCCCGAGAGCTCCCGCAGGTCGAAGCCGAGCCAGTCGGTCGGAAGCCGGCCCACGAGCTCGGGCCACTCCTGTCCGGCGGCGACGGTGTCCACCAGCCGAACGAACTCCTCGTAAACGAGTTCGCCGACATCGGTGAGGGTGCACTCGCCGGCGGCGCCGCGTCGCGCGATCCAATTCCGCTCCTCCAAGTCCCCGAGAATCCGGTTCAGGGTGACTCGCGTCACGTCGGTCCGTGCCCGGAGCTCGTCGCGGGTCAGGGGCCGCTCCGCGAGGAGTTCGAGCACGCGGACGCGGTGTTCGGAACGGGCGAGGAAGGCGACGGCTTCGACGGCCTCTCGGTCGGCGTCGGTCGATTGGAGGCCCGCCGCGAGGTCCGTTTCGCTCATGCTCTGGATGAGATAATACCGGCGACAGACGAACCTAAGGCCTCCGGTCGTCGGTGATGCTCCACGCCGCGAAAAGCCGACTCGAAGCGGCGAGTCGTGTGCGGGACCGGGTGCCTACGACGCGACCTCCCCCCTCCCCGAAGTCGGTGCGTCACCGGTCCCCGATAAGCCGAACGCGATGGCGGAAAAAGATGACACCGGCTGTCGTCTCGACACGCGGTGTCACGCGAGGCGCGTCGCGCGCTCGCGGAAGCGCTCGAACGTCTCGTTCGCCCACTCGCGGGCGGCATCGCTCTCGCTGAGGACGAGCACGCTCGGCCGCCCGTTCTCCGAGACCGCGAACGCCGTGACGTCGTCGAGCACGGCGACCACGAACGGGACCTCACCCTCGTAGCGATACGTCGCGAACTCGTCGGCGCCGAGCGTCTCCCGGAACTTCTCCCCGTACTCCTCGCGCGCCGCGTCGACGGCGTCCGCGGCGAGCACGACGTCGAAGGAGAACGCGTCAGTGCCCGCGTGCGCGGCGACCTGCGCGATGCTCTCAGCCTGTACGACCGGCGAAACCATCCGAACCGTATCGGCCGCCGCGCGGAGCTCGGCGAACCTATCGAAGGCTGCGAACGGCGCGGCCTCGTCGCCGACGACCACCTCGACGTCCCCTAACCCTTCGAGGTCGAGGTCGAACTCGTCGGGGTCGACCCGCGAGAGGAAGGGCGCAAGGCGCTCCGCCCGTTCGGTCCGTTCGACGTACGCTCGGTGCGCGTTCGCGACCGTCCGCCCGAGCGCCGTCGTCCGGTACGTCCCGCCGTTGTCAGTGACGTACCCCCGGTCGCCGAGCGCGGACAGCGCCCGCTTTACCGTCCGGCGCGAGGCGTCGATGCGGCCGTAGAGCTCTTCGCGGACCAGCTTCCCCTCCGCGTCGAGAGCCAACAGTACTCGCGAGCGGGCCGACGACGACGTGAGAAAGGAGAGGGGGTCGTTCATGCTTCGGTGTCTTCTTCGGCTACCTGAAACCGTATCGGTCTCAGGGTCGGTGTCTAGGACCCAGTCGTCCCACTCGGCCGTCGTCCTCGTCCTCGCCGGCGTCGGTGAGCGCGGACCCGGCCGTCCCCTCCGCGAGGAAGTCCCGTAGCGGCGGGCCGACCTTCCCCGGCTCGACGAGGAAGGCGTCGTGGCCGTGGTCGGACTCGACGACATGGTGAACGGCGGGTACGCCGGCGCGCTGGAAGGCCTCGGCGAGATGCTCCGACTGCGCGACCGTGAAATGCCAGTCACCCGTGAAGCTCATCAGCAGGGCCTCGCCGTTGAACGCGGCCAGGGCGTCGGCGTCGGAGTCGTATCCCGCCGAGAGGTCGTAGTTGTCCATCGCCCGCGAGAGATAGAGATAGGAGTTGGCGTCGAAGCGCTCGGTGAAGCTCCCGGCGTTGTAATCGAGGTAGGACTCGACCTCCCGATAGGGGAAATACCCTGTTGTGGGGTCGCTCGGGAACGGGCTCGCGGTCGGGCGCGCCGTGCGTCCCGCGCTCCGGCGACCGAACTTCCGGGCCATCGAGTCCTTCGAGAGATAGGTGACGTGGCCGATCTGACGGGCGAGCGCCAGCCCCCGTTCGGGCCCCTCGCCCCCGTAGTAGTCGCCGCCGTCCCACGCCGGGTCGCTGGTGATGGCGCGCCGGGCGATGGCGTCGAGACCGATGACCTGCGCGTCGAGGCGGGCGGCCGCCGCGATGGGGACAACGAGGTCGGCGTCGTCGGGGTACTGCTTCGCCCATTCGAGGGCGTTCATCCCGCCGACGCTCCCTCCCACGACGGCGCGCAGTCGGCCCACGCCGAGTTCGTCGAGGAGGGCGCGCTGCGCGCGGGTCCAATCGGTCACCGTCACCGGCGGGAAGTCCGTCCCGTAGGGCTCGCCGGTTTCGGGGTTCTCGCTCGCGGGACCCGTCGTGCCGTAGCAGGAGCCGGGGACGTTCGCGCAGACGACGTAGTACTCGGTCGTGTCGATGGCCTTGCCCGGCCCGACGATATCGTCCCACCACGCACGGGCCTGCCCGGCGGTTCCCTCGTCGCCGCTGCCCGCGACGTGGGCGCTCCCCGTGAGGGCGTGACAGACGAGGACGACGTTCTCGCCGTCGAACTCGCCGTAGGCCTCGTAGGCGACGTCGAGTTCGGGGAGCTCCTCCCCGCACTCGAACTCGAAGGCGCCCAGCGAGACGACTCCCGACTCCGTGTTCATGGGATTGCGTTGTCGATGTCCGCTAATATGTCCGCCGGGTCCTCGATGCCGACCGAGAGGCGAAGCATGTCCGGTTTGACGCCGCTCGAACGCTGTTCTTCCTCCGTGAGCTGGGCGTGCGTCGTGCTCGCGGGGTGAATCACGAGGGTCTTCGCGTCCCCGATGTTCGCGAGGAAGCTCGCCAGTTCGGTGTCCTCACAGAAGCGCTTGCCCGCCTCGAAGCCGCCTTCGAGGCCGAAGGCTATCATGCCGCCGTAGCCGCCCTTCAAATATCGGCTCGCGTTGTCGTGAGTCGGATGTGATTCGAGGCCGGGGAACGTGACCCACGCCACGTCGTCGTGGTCCTGTAGGTAGTCGGCGACGATTGTGGCGTTCTCACAGTGGCGCTCCATTCTGAGAGGCAGGGTTTCGAGGCCCTGGATCGTCTGCCAGGCGTCGAAGGGCGACTGCTGGTTGCCGATGGCCCTCGTTCCCCGTTGACGGGCCGCGCGGACGAACGCCTCGTCGCCGAAGCGCTCGGTGAAGCGGATACCGTTGAAAGCGGGGTTTGGCCCCGCGATTTCGGGGTACTTCTCCTCGTGCTCGGCGAAGGGGAAACTCCCCCCGTCGACGACCACGCCGCCGACGGTGGTGCCCGAGCCGTGGAGCCACTTCGTCGTGGACTCCCAGACGATGTCGGCGCCGTGCTCGAAGGGCCGACAGAGCGCGGGCGTGGCGAAGGTGTTGTCGACCACGAGGGGCGCGCCCGCGTCGTGTGCGATGTCCGCCACGCGCTCGAAGTCCGGCGTGACGAGAGAGGGGTTTCCGACGGTTTCGACGTGGACGTAGGCGGTGTCCCCGTCCACCTGTTCCTCGTAGGCGTCGTAATCGAGGGTGTCGACGAAGCGAGCCTCGATGCCCCGTCGCTTCGCGGTGTGGGTGAGATACGAGCGGGTGCCCCCGTAGGTGTCGCTGGAGACGACGACGTTGTCGCCGGCGCTCGCCAGAACGGTGGTGAGCGAATCGAGCGCCCCCATTCCCGAGGCCGTCGCGAGCGCGCCCGTCCCACCTTCCAAGGAGGCGAGGCGCTCCTCCAGGGTCGAAACAGTGGGATTGCTCACCCGCGAGTAGACGTCGCCCTCGGCGTCCAGCGCGTAGAGGTCGGCGGCGCGCTCGGCCGACTCGAAGAGGTAGGAGGTCGTCTGGTAGATGGGCGGCGCCCGCGGGCCCGGCTCACCGTCCTCTCCGGTGTGGACGCTGCGCGTCCCGAAGCCCCAGTTTCCGTCGCTCATGTGTAGTGTGCATAACCCTCCATACGGATATAACCTTCAGTTACGAATCGGGGCGGGGACCGAGGACTACGCGAGCAGCGAAACGGGAGGAATTCGGGCCTTAGAGCCCCGCGACGTCCTCGATGGCGTCGGTGAGTTCCTTCACGCTCTCGACGGTGTGCTCGCCCATGTGGCCGATGCGGAACGACTCCTCCGAGAGGTCGCCGTAGCCGCTGGAGAAGACGAAGTCGTACTGCTCCGAGACTTCCTCGACCGTGGCGGCCACGTCGATGCCGCGGGTGTTCTCGACGCAGGTGACGGTCTGGGACTCGTAGCCCGCCTCGGGGAAGAGCCCGAAGTGCTCCTCGGCCCACTCGCGGGTGTACTCGGCCATCTCCCGGTGGCGCGCATCGCGGGCCTCGTGGCTCTCCTCGAGCATGTGTTTCATCTGCTTGCGGTAGGCCAGCATGAGGGGGATAGCCGGCGTCGAGTGGGTCTGTCCCTTGCGCTCGTAGTAGTCGAGACAGCGCTGGAAGCCGCCGTACCACGAGGCGGAGTCCTTCTGCAGTTCGCGCTCGTAGGCCTCGTCCGAGACCGTGCAGACCGCGAGCCCGGGCGGCATCGCGAACGCCTTCTGCGTCGACGTAAAGATGACGTCGATGCCGTGGCCGTCGATGTCGACGAAGTCCCCGCCCAAACAGGAGATTGCGTCGACGATGAAGTAGGTGTCCGGGTGCTCGGAGACGACGTCGCCGATCTCCTCGACGGGGTTGCGCACGCCGGTGGAGGTCTCGTTCATCACCATGCCGACGGCGTCGTAGTCCCCCGCATCGAGCGCCGCGGAGACGTCCTCGGGCTTGACGGCGTCGCCCCACTCGTACTCGATTCGCTCCACGTTCTTCCCCAGGCGCTCGGCGACGTTCGCCTGCCGCTCGGAGAAGGCGCCGCTCGTCGGCACGAGCATGTCGTCCTCGACGAGGTTGAGGGTGGAGGCCTCCCAGAACTCCGTGCCGGAGGCCGTGAGGACGATGGCGCGCTGGTCCGTGTCCAGAAAGTCGCGCGTGTCCTCGACGATGGTCGTGTAGAGGTCCGTCATCCGGTCCATCCGGTGGCCGAACATCGGTTGGTCCATCTCCGCGATGACGTCCTCGCGCACCTCCGTCGGGCCGGGCAGATACAGTCGCTTCTCCGGGTAGTCCCCCGTGTACTCGCGTTTCTCCATCGTGTGTCAGGTTTCGCCGGCGCTCGGTATGTTCGTTGTGATTGCAAGCCACTTCGCGGCTTTCAGCGTCCACCAGGGCCGCGACCGCCCGCTGGCCGTTACTCTCCGTCTCGGTCAGTGGTTCCTTTCCCGGGCAGTGACCGAAACCACCGTTCGACCGATCACTCGGGGCCGACAGCACGCCTCAGAGCGCCAAGCCGACTATCACGAATATCAGACCGGTGATTCCGACGGCGGTCGCGTAGATAACCGTCCGTATCCGCTGTGTCTCTTCGGCCCCCGCCGGGTCACGTTCGTACTCCCGCACGGAGACCCACGACCGGGCTCGGTTCTCGGGGTCGCTGACGGTGTAGAGGGCGAACAGGACCAGGAAAGCGCCCAACCCGAGCGCGACGAGATTCACGGGGGGAGGATGGCGGTTAGTCCAAAAATACCTTGTGCCCGGTCGAATTCGTCGTCGGAAACCTCTCCGAACCAACCGTTTCGGGGCGGCAGTTCGGATGGAGAACTCCGAGAGCGATTTGAGATGGATCCGCGGAGCTGTGCGGCCGCGGAGGCGGAGAGCGCCGCGGGAACAAACCACGCCGATGCCGACAGGCATCGGCCTGGTGGGCGCTGGAAGACGCAGCGCGTCTTCCAAGCCGTCGAAAGACGCTACGCGTCTTTCGGGAGACTCTGCAAGGGCGAGGCCTGAACGGCTTGTGTGCCGTTCAGGCCGAGGGCTTGCCTTAGTGGGAGTGGTTCACACTGTGATGGTCGGCCGCGTCCGCGCCATCGCGGAACGCGACGCTCACGAAGAACCACCCCTCCCGGTAGCGATAGAGGCCGCCCGCGGTCTCACAGCGGGCGGAGAGGGCGTCGCCCACGTCGGCCCCCGTGCCCTCCGAGACGGGAATCGCCGCCCACTCGCCGCGGGGTGTCTCACCCGCCTGACGGAGCGCGTCGCGGAGTTTCGGGTAGCTGTCGACGAAGGAATCCGAGAGCTCACAGGTGACGTCGGTGGCCTCGATGCTCGCCTTGGGGGCGCGCATCGCTCGCAGGTCGAAGGTCGGCTCGTCGAGGCCGACGGCGCTCGCACAACCGGCGCTCGCGGCCGCCAGCCCTGCGACACCGCCCAAGAGCGCGCGTCGTCGCATACCGACACTTCGAGCGCAAATGAAAGTGCCTTTCGTCCCGTTTTTGCCCCCGGCGTGGGTAGTCTGGGTATGGCCACCATCGAGGAGAAACGCGTCTACGCGGGCGGGGAGCGGACGACCCTCTACCTCGCCTGCGGGCTGGGCGTCGCGAGCGTCTCCGTCTCGGACGACCTCATCGGCGAGTTCGGCGTCGAAGCCCGCGTCGAGGCCCGGGACGTCGCCGGCCGCGACGGCTTGCTCGTCGCCGCCACGGCCGAGGACGTGCTCGTCGGCGCTGATCTGGCGGAATCGGGGTTCGGCGGCGCGCGGGCTGTCGGCACGGACGGCGAGACGGTGCTCGCGGCCGACGACGATGGTATCGCGCGCTACGATGGCGCGTGGGAGCGTGTGAAGGTGTCGGGCGTGCGACAGCCGCCCGACGACGAAGGTGGGGGCGTGCGACAGCAGCCCGACGACCGCGGAATCGAGGTGAAACGCTTCGACGGCGCGCTCGCGGCCGGCGAGGACGTCTACCGGGTCGGGGAGGGCCTCGAAGCGCTCGGCTGTCCGGCCGAGCCGAACGACGTCGCCATCGGGGACGGAACCGCCTTCGCCGCGACCGACGACGGGCTCTACCGGCTCGAATCGGGGGAGTGGGAGCGCGAGCTCGCGGGGCCGTGCAGCCGGGTCGCCGCGGGCGGGGACCTCGCCGTCGGGGCCGACGCGGAGGACTTCTGGGGCCGCGCCGGCACGCGCTGGGAGCGGGTCGACCTGCCCGTTCCGGGGCCGGTCGCCGACGCCGTCCGAACGGGGGATGGAACGTACGCCGTCACCGAGTCCGGGACCGTCCTCGCGAACGCCGGCGACGGGTGGCGGAGCCGGGAGACCGGACTGCGCGGGGTGCGCGCGCTCGCCGCGCCCTGAGCCGCCCTTAGTAAGCGGTAAAGCCCTCGGGCCGGTTGAGCCGGATATGATACTCAGCGGGTCGGAGTCCCAGGCGCTGGCCGCCGAGCTCGCGGCGGAGACGGGCGAGACCCTCGGGAGCGTGAGCTACGACTGCTTCGCCGACGGGGAGCTCCTCGTGGAAGTGCCTGACCTGACGGGCGAGCGTGCGGTCGTCGTCACCGCCACCGCGTCCAGCGAGGCCCACATCGAACTCCTCCAGTTGCAGGACGCCGCCCGGGAGGCGGGCGCCGAGGAGGTTATTACGGTTCTGCCGTACATGGGCTACGCCCGGCAGGACGAGGCGTTCAAGCTCGGCCATCCCATCTCCGCGCGGGCGGTCGCGAAGGCCGTCTCCACCGGAACCGATAGGGTGCTCACGGTGAACCCCCACGAGCCGGACATCACCGAGTTCTTCGACGTGCCCGCCGAGGCAGTGGACGCCGCCCCACGCCTCGCGGAGCCCCTGCCCGCCCTGACGGACCCCGTCTTTCTGGCACCCGACGAGGGGGCGACCGATATCGTCGGGTCCGTCCGGGACGCCTACGGCGGCGGCGAGACGGACCACTTCGTGAAGGAACGTGACTACGACTCCGGCGACGTCTCCATCCACCCCAACGACACCGACGTTTCGGGTCGAGACGTAGTCGTCGTCGACGACATCATCGCGACCGGGTCGACGATGTCCGAGTCGATTTCGGTGCTCCGGGAGGCCGAGCCCGCACGGGTGTTCGTCGCCTGCGTCCACCCCCTCCTCGCCGCCAACGCGAGAACGAAACTCGCGCGTGCCGGCGTCGAGGCGGTCTATGGAACGGATACCCTGGACCGCTCCGTGAGCGAGGTGACAGTCGCGCCCGCGCTGGCGGCCGCGCTGGACTGAAGAACGCCCGCTCAGAACGTCTGTATCGCGAAGCGCATCCGGACGCCCTCTATCTCCTCCTCCTCGACGAGGTCGGCCGCGTCGTCGTCGAGTTCCATCAACTGGTCCGCGCGGACCTCGCTTTTGATGAGGTCCTCGCGCTCCGCGACGAGTTCGCCGACCCGTTCGTCGTAAACCATCACGTCGAGGTTGATCGTCTCCTCCATCTCCAAGTCGAGGTCCTTGCGCATCTCCTGGACGCGACGGATGACGTCGCGGGCGTAGCCCTCGCTCTCGATGTCCGGGGTAAGGTCCGTGTCGACGTACACCGTTCCGCCCGAAAAGTCGGTGCCGGCGACGCCTTCAGGAGTATGGGGAACGAACTCGACCATCTCGCTCGTGAGGTCAACCTCCTCGCCCACTTCGTCGCCGACGACGGCTTCGAGTTCGCCCAGGTCGGCCTCCTCGATGCGGGCGTCGTTGAGCGCGCTCATGACCTCGCCGGCGCTGTCGCCGAAGGCGGGCCCGAGGACGCTCATGTCGGCGCGGGCGCCGTAGACGAGTTCGGCCCACGAGTCGTCGCTGCCGACGAGTTCGACCTCGCGGGCGTTCAGGCGCTCGGCGAGCAGGTCTCGGTGGGACTCGACGGCGCGCGTCACGTTCTCGTCGTTGGCGACGACCACGACGCGGGGAACCGGCCAGCGGAGTTTACGACCCGCCTGCTGGCGGGCGTGCGAACCGGCCTCCTCGATTTCGCGCACGACTGAGATGGCGGATTCGAGACCGGGGCGCTGGTGTTTCTCGTCGACGGCGGGCCACTCGGCCATGTGTACCGTCGGGAGTGCCTCCTCGCCGGTCAGGTGCTGGTAGATTTCCTCCGTGACGAACGGTGCAAAGGGGGCGAGGAGCTTCGTTACCTCGACGACGGTGTGGTGGAGCGTGGCGTACGCCGCGCGCTTGGAGGGGGTGTCCTCCTCCTCCCACATCCGCTCGCGCACGGTCTGGACGTAGTACCGCGAGAGGTCCTCGACGACGAAGGAGAGTATTCCTTGGAGCGCCTCGTGCTGTTCGAAGGCTTCCATCGACTCGGTGGCTTTCTCAGTCACGGTCTGGAGCCGCGAGAGGAGCCACTCGTCCTCGGTTTCGAGCGGGAGGTCGTCGAGAGCCACGTCGTCCGGGTCGAAGTCGTCCGCCCGCATGTAGGGCAGCGGGAAGCGGAAGACGTTCCAGAGGATGTTCAGGTCGCTCGCCATGTTCCCCATCTCGTCCCACGAGAAGCGCATGTTCTCGCCCTGGGGCGTCATCGAGAGCAGGAAGAGGCGCATTGCGTCGGCGCCGTGGCGCTCGATAGCCTCGTCGGGTTGGATGACGTTGCCCACCGATTTGGACATCTTTCTGCCGTCCTCGGCGAGCGCATGGCCGTGCATCACGACCTTGTCGTACGGCACTTCTCCCATCGCGGCCGTGCCCATGCCCAACTGCGACCAGAACCAGCCCCGCGTCTGGTCGTGGGCCTCGATGATGAGGTCCGCCGGCCAGAGCTCCTCGAAGTCACCCTCCTCCTCGGGGTAGTCGAGGGTGCCCCACGACGCGACGGAGGAGTCGATCCACACGTCGAAGACGTCCGGGACGCGGGTGTACGTCGTCCCGTCCTCGGTGATAGTCATGTCGTCGACCGTCGGCTTGTGGAGGTCCACCGATTCGGGCTCTATGTCCCCGTCGACGCGCTCGGCGAGTTCCTCGCGCGTGCCGACGACGATGACGTCGTCCATGTCCCCGCTCCAGTCTTCGGGGGTCCAGATGGGGAGGGGGATGCCCCAGTAGCGCTGCCGTGAGACGTTCCAGTCCGGGGAATCCTCCACGAAGTCACGGAAGCGGTTGTCGCGGGCCCACTCGGGGAACCACTCGGAGTCCCCGATGTTCTCGAGGAGTTCGTCCTTGACGTCGGTAACCGTGATGAACCACTGGTCGGTGGCGAGCTGGACGATGTCCGTGTCGCAGCGCCAACACTGGCCGTAGCGGTGTTCCGTGGTGCCGGCGTCGAGGAGCAGGCCCTTCGCGTCGAGGTCCGCGATGACGTCGTCGTTGGCGTCGCGGACGAAGGTGCCCTCGTATTTTCCGCCCTCGCTCGTGTAGACGCCGTCGCCGCCGACGGGGCAGAACGGTTCGAGCCCCAGTTCCTCGCCGCGGCGGAAGTCCTCCTCACCGTGGCCGGGCGCGGAGTGGACCAACCCGGTTCGGTCGGCCTCGACGTAGTCCGCGATGTACACTTCCAGGGCCCCCTCGCCGTCGGAGTGCTCGGGCACTTCCTCCGCGAGGGGGTGGTCGTACTGCCAGCCGACCATCTCCTCGCCCGAGAACTCCTCAAGGACTTCGTAGTCCTCGTAGCGCCCGCGCTTGAGGACCGCCTCGGCGCAGGGCTCGGCGAGGTAGAGGATTTCCTCCTCGCCGTCCTTCTCCGCGCGGACTTCCTGGTAGGTCAACTCGTCGCCGACCGCGACGAAGGTGTTTGCCGGGAGAGTCCACGGCGTCGTCGTCCAAATGACGAGGCTTCCCTCGCGTTCGGCGAGCGGGATTTTCACGTAGATCGAGGGGCTCTCGACCTCGTGGTACTCGACCTCGTTGTTGGCGATGGCCGTCTCACAGCGGGGACACTGGTTGACAGAGCGCTTGCCCTTCTCGACGAGGCCGCGCTCGTGGGCCTTCTCGAAGCCCCACCACGCCGACTCCATGTACGTCGGGTCCACCGTCTTGTAGGGGTTCTCCCAGTCCATCCAGACGCCGAAGGACTTGAAGTCCTCCTGGAGGGAGTCGAGGTTCTCGTTCGCGAAGCGCTTGCACTCCTCGATGAACGCCTCCTCGCCGTACTCCAGGATGTCCTTTTTCGTCTCGAAGCCGAGCTCCTCCTCGACTTTCGTCTCGATGGGCAGGCCGTGCATGTCGTAGCCCGGCCGGTCGGTGACGTCGTACCCCTGCATCCGCAGGTAGCGGATGTAGGTGTCCTTCAGGGTCTTGTTCCACGTCGTGCCCATGTGGGCCGCCCCGGAGGTGTAGGGCGGGCCGTCGACGAAGAAGTAGTCCTCGCCGTCGGCGCGCGACTCCTTGGTTCGCTCGTAGGCGTTCACCTCGTCCCAGTAGTCGAAGACGCGCTCGGAGACCGCGTCGGGGTCGTACCCCTCGGCGACCTCGCCGAAGCGCTCGGCCGTCGCGAGCCCGTCGCTTCCGTCGGTCATACGCGTTGGTGGTGGCGCCCCGATAAAAGGGCCATCGGTCGGGCTACGCGTGTTCAGCGTGGTCGTGCCCCTCGTGGCCGCCGCCCTCGTCCGCGTCGCGTCCGCCGAAGGCGACGACCAGTTGGCCGGCGAAGAGGACGGCGGCGACGGCGTTCAAGTAGAGCGTGTACCCCTCCGGCGCCGTCCCGCCCGCGCTTCCCGCCGGCGGGACGAGGCCGACGCCGTGCCAGACGTAGTGGATGAACACGCCCGCGATGACCGCGGTGACGAACACGGAGACGAAGAGGACGGCGGCCATCCGCAGGCCGTAGTAGCGGCGGTAGGCGTCGTCGATGGTCGGGACAATGAGGTCCGCGAAGATGAAACTCATCACCCCGCCGAAGGCGATGCCGTTGTTCCAGAGGATGACGGCGAAGGGCACGTTCCCAACCGAACAGACGAAGGTGACGACGCCGATGGTGACGCCGAGGACGGCGCTCGTCACCACCCAGCCGAAAGTTCCCTCCGCGCCGATACCGAACAGCGTCGTCCACCACGTACGCGGGACGAACGCGCCGATGAGCCCGGCGATGAGGAAGCCGGCGACGATGTCCGTCCAGAGCATGTCCCACTCGCCAACGGCGTTCTTGGAGGCCAGCCGCCAGCCGTCGCGGGTGAACAGCTTCTCGCGCCACGTGCTCCCGGACTGCGACTGGCTCTCCTTGTACGCCTCCTTGCAGGACTCCGAGCAGAAGTACTCGGTCCCGCCGTCGGTGTCGAGCGTGACAACGTCGTCGCTCGTCGGGTCGACCTCCATCCCGCAGTTCGGGTCCCGGACGCCCTCGCTCGACTGGAGGTGTTCACGCGCGGCCTCGAACCAGGCGTCCGGGACGACGTACTTGAACGTCAGCGCGAGCAGGGCGATGAGCACGAGCCCCGCGAGGAAGTTCGCACCGACGAACTGCCAGCCCAGCAGAATCCACATCACCAACCCGAGCTCGATGACGAGGTTGGTGCTGGCGAACTGGAACGCCGCCAGGCTCGCGACGGGCGAGGCGCCCTTCTTGTAGAGGCTCTTGGTCGTCGCGACGGCACCGAACGAACAGGAGGATGAGGCCGCGCCGAAGAGCGTGCCGAGGCCGAGTTCGCGCAGGCCGCTTCCCCCCAATACCTGGCCCATCCGCTCCTCGGAGACGAACGTCTCGACGGCGCCCGCGATGGTGAACCCCAACACGAGCGCCCACCACGTCTCCCAGAACATCTCCGCCCCGAGCCGGAGCCCCTCGACGAAGGTGTCCGCGACGGTCCCTCCGTTCCAGTACATATCTTCCCTTGGGGCCCCTGATTTACTGGCGTTGTGCCTACGAAGCGAAACCACACACCGGGAGTGAGTTTGGAACTCAAACCACCCCACCGACTTCCGGGGCCCAAAGCTACACCCTCCGCGCGCCCCAATCCCCTAATATGATACCGGATGGCGTCCACATCGTCGAGTTCAGCCACGAGGGGCGGTCCTTCTTCGCCGCCGCGCTCGAAACCCCGACCGGCCTGACGCTGGTCGACACCGGCCTGCCGGGCTCGGCCGACGAACTCGAATCCGAACTCGACGCCGCCGGCTTCGAACTGGACGACGTGACGAGCGTCCTCCTCACTCATCACGACGGCGACCACGCGGGCGGGCTCGCCGGGCTACTCGAACGGCGCTCGGTTCCCGTCCTCGCCCACGAGCGGTGTGCGCCCTTCGTACGGGGGGAACGGGACCCTATCAAAGGGAGCGGCGAGGGTCGCTATCCGCTGGCACCCGTCACCGTCGAACTCGTCGGCGGCGAAACCCTCGACACCGAGGCCGGGCCCGCCCGCATCGTGCACACGCCCGGCCACGCGCCGGGGCATCTCGCGCTCCATTTTCCCGCGGAGCGGTTTCTGATAACCGGCGACGCGCTCACGGCCTCGGACGGCGAGGTTTCCGGTCCCGTACCGGAGATGACGCCCGATTTGCCGGAGGCGGAGCGCTCGGTCCGGAAACTGGCGGCGCTCGACGTGCGGAAAACGCTCTCCTATCACGGCGGGGAGGCCGAAACCGACTCCGAAGAAATCGCGTCGCTCGTTTAGGCTAACTCGGCGCGGAACTCCCCGAGCAGGTTGTACGCGACGTACAGCGCGATGGCGCCGATGACGCCCAACCAGAGGGTGTGGGTGAGAGCAGCGCCGGCGCTGAACTCCTGATACCCCGCGTACTCCGCGGCGAGGCCGACGGCGCCGGTGATGAGGGCGCCGACCACGTAGACAGCGGTGGAGAGTACCTCTACCGCCATGTCGATCAATTCGTCCATGAACTCCCTAACTGTACGGTCAGTTGTATGCCTTTCGCCCCGTCGGAACGGTCGTTCCCCGCGCCCGGCGCGTCGAGAGCGCATACCGCATGAGAGTGACGGCACGGGGTCATCCCCCCGCCGCGGGTAACCTTTTGACGCTGGCGCCCCGTCCCCCGTCTATGAGCGACGACTGCATCTTCTGCTCGATCGTCGACGGCGACATCCCCGCCCGCGTCGTCTACGAGGACGCCGACACCATCGCCTTCCTCGACGCGAACCCGCTCGCGAGGGGGCACACCCTCGTTATCCCGAAGGAGCACTACGAGGATTTCGAGGCGATGCCCCCGGAACCGGGGGAGATGGTGATGGCCGCGCTCCACTACCTCACGCCGAAAGTCGAGGACGCGGTGGACGCCGAGGCGACGACCGTGGCGTTCAACAACGGCGAGGCGGCCGGACAGGAAGTGCCCCACGTCCACGGCCACATCGTCCCGCGCTTCGAGGGGGATGGCGGCCGGCCCATGCACGCGCTCTTCGACTCGCGCCCCGACGTCTCGGACGACGAGCTGGACGACATCGCCGAGCGCATCGGCGCGGACGCGTAGCGTCGCGGCCCGAGCGCTTTAGAGCCGGACGGCTGTTTTCGATACCATGACACGAGCGGCCGCGCTCGTCGGCGCGGTTGGGGGCGCCGGCGCGACCCGCCTCGCCGTGGAGTGTGGCGCCGCCCTCGCGGCGGAGGGAAACGACGTGGCGGTCCTCGACGCCGCCCTCGACACCCAAGGATTGCGCCGGCACGTTCCGGGCGACCTCGCCCCGGAGTTCGCGAGCGTACTGACCGGCGATGCCGAGTTAGAGGACGCGCTCGTCGACCACCCCGATTCCGAGGAGCTCCCGGGGCGCCTCGCGCTGGCACCGGTCCGAGCGCCGTTCACTCGGGTCGCCGCCGCGAAAACCGCCGAGGCGGGCGAACGGATGGGCGAGATTAGTGACGCGGCGCCCGCCGATTTCGTCCTCGTCGATGCGCCCCCGATCGGGACGAACCCCGCACTGGGTGCCGTCAACATTGCCGACAGCGTGGCACTCGTCGCGCCCGACACCGACCGAGGCAGCGACGGTGTCGTTCGTGAGCGCGGCCGGTTGGAGGACGTCCGTGGCCCCGACCCGCTCGTCGTCTACAACCGTGCCGACGGCGAGGGGGAGGGAGACCACCGGATACCGACGGTTGGGGGGTACGCCGCGGGCAAGTCGGCCGTCGTGGGCGGGGAAACCCCGTTCGCCCCGGCCGTCGCGTCGCTGGCGGGGGAGTTACTGGACACCGAGATAGAGACCGAGTACGGGGGACGCCTGCCGTTCTAGTTGGGACCGTCGAGGTATCGAACCGCAACACCTCGTGCTCCCACGTTCGCTTCCGAAGCGTGGGACTGCCGGGGCATCAAACCACAATACCTCGTGCTCCCGTTTTACTTCCTAAAAGTGGGACCATTAACCATCGCGTCGGCGAGCGCGTCGCGCTTCTCGACCATCGCGTCGCCCCCGGGCGCGAGAGCGCTCTCGACGGCCTGTCGGGCACCCTCGATGAGGTCGTGGGTTTCGACGTAGGCCGCGAGCGCGAACTCGGCGGCGTCCGCGTCCGCGAGCGCCATCGCGTCGGCGCGGGTGAGCTCGCCGCCCAGCCAGTCGCGGACGATACGCCGCCCCGTCGGCGCGAGCGGGCAGACGCCCTTGACACCGACGCGGTGGAGCGTCTTGGCGGCCGTAACCGGGGGAACGCCCGCCGTATCGGCCGCCTCGCCGACGGTGGCGCCCGCCGAGAACGACTCGGTCAGGGCGGCCGCCTCGCTCGGGGAGCAGGGGAGCGCGTCGGCGTGTTCCTCCAGCGCCGCTTCGAGCGAGCGCGCGGTGGCGTCCACCGAGGCGACCCCCCTGTCCCGCTGCTCGGTGGTGGTTTCGAGGCCCGCCGCGATGTCTGCAAGACCCATTGATATGATTTGGGGTGGCGCGACCTAAGAGTGTGACGGAATGCAAAGTACCGGACGCGGTTCTGCGGCCTCCTTCGCCCGATTTACCTACCGGTTACCGGTAGGTTGTAGTTCGATCTGACCCCCCGAAAACCGGGTTTCGTCCAGTCTTTAAATACCCATTCCGGCCCAACGTTGGAGTATGAGCGCGAAACGGTCCTGCCCCGAATGCGACAGTGCAGTCAAACACGACGCCGACGAGACGGTCTGCGTGAGCTGCGGGCTCGTGGTCAGCACCGACCGAATCGACCGCGGCCCGGAGTGGCGCTCCTTCGCCGACGACGACACCAACCGGGAGCGGACGGGTGCGCCGCTGACCCGTTCGCGCCACGACCGCGGCCTCTCGACGGAGATGGGGAAGGCGACGCGGGCGAAGGGCCGCAAGCGCCGACGCATCGCCCGGATGCGCACCCAGCACAACCGCTCGAAGGTCCGTTCGAAGGTTGAGCGCAACCAGGTGTACGGCTTCACCGAAATCCGGCGGCTCGTGAGTTCGCTCTCGCTCCCTCGGGACGTTCGGGAGAGCGCCTGCGTGCTCTTCGAGTCCGCGCAGAGCGAGGACATCGTCCGCGGGCGCACGCTGGAGGGCTTCGCCGCCGCGGCGGTGTACGCCGTCTGTCGCTCCCGGTCGGTGAGCCGAACCGTCTCCGAGATCACGGGCGTGGCCCGCGCCGACGGGAACGAACTCCGGGCGGCCTACGACGCGATGAACCGCGAACTCGGCCTGTCGACCGGCCCGGTCGACCCCGCGGAGTATCTGCCCCGCTTCGCGACGGAGCTCGACCTCCCTGGTTCGGCCGAGCGCGAGGCGCGGCGGCTCCTCCGGAAGGCGAAGGAATCTGGTATCGGCGGTCGCCACCCGCGCGGCGTGGCCGCGGCCTGCCTCTACACGGCCGTGAAGGACACCGACGACACGGTTACCCAGCGCGAGGCCGCCGATGTCGCCGACGTGTCGCCCGCGACGCTGCGCAAGACCTACGCGGAGTTCTGAACCCGGATTACTTGACAATCGAGGGCCCTCCGGGCTTCCCTCGCGCTCCGAAAGCGCCCGCACGCGACGACGACCGGCGCGCGCAGGTCGGCGAGACGCGCGACGGCGAGCGCCGCGCTCACGTCGTCGCCCGCGTACTCGGAGGGTTCCGTGCCCGCCCGGACGGCGTCGGTCGTTGGAACCGACTCCAGCGCCGCGGCGAACTCGCCGTACACGTCCGCTGCGAGCGTCCGTCGGGCGCGACGGCGGAGGTTGTCCGCGCGGTCGGCCAGTCGGCGCTCGTGCTCCCGTTCGTTCCGTTGCTCCCGCGCCCGTTCGCGGGCCGACCGGAGCGCCTGCCGGGCCGCGAGGTGTTCGGTCTCCGCCTCGGAGAGTTCGGTCGCCGCGGCCCGGAGTTCCGTCTCCGCCTCCTCAACATCCGTCCCGATGTCGCGGCGGGCCTCGACTTCACCGCCGAGGCGCGCGACCCGCTCCCGGAGTTCGGTTTCTGCTATGCCCGTTTCGGCGACCCGTTCGCGGAGCGCCCGCAAGTCGACCGTCTCGGTGTCGATGCCCTCGATTTCCTCGCGCATTGCCGCGATTTCGTCGTCCTCGGGCGCCGCGTAGCCGCGGGTCCGGGCGGCAGCCGCGAGCGCAGCGCGAAGCGGGAGCGACGTCTCCGGTGTGATACAGCCGACGTATCCGTGTGCCGGTGTCGGCGTCGGGCAGTCGATTCCGTGCCCCTCGCGGACCCGGGCGGCGAGCGCGTCGGGGTCGGCGCCGACGAGTTCGATGGCCGGCCCCGCGTACTGGACTCCGCGGTAGAGCAGTCTCACAGTTCGGTTCCTTCCATCGACTCCGGCGCGGGGTGGTCGGTGTTCGCCGCGAACGCCCGATATGGCGTGCTCTTCGCGTCGCGCTTCTCGTAGGCTATCGCTGCCTCGCGGACCGCCTTTGGGACGTTCTCGTACTCGTTGAACGGCTTGGTCCGCTCAACCTGTACCGACTCGCCGTGTTTCTCGCGGGCCCGCAGGGCGAGGAAAGCCCCCATCTCCGTCTCGGCGAACAGCGCCGCCCGCCCGAAGCGCCGTATCACCGTCTCGGAGTGGGCGTTACAGACGTTGCGCAGGGTTTGGCGGGCCGCCTGCGAGTAGCCGATGACGAGCAACACGCACGCCCTAACTCCCGGTCCGCACAAGAGTCATACGGCCGAAACGTCGAACGCGGGGTCGCCGTCGACAAGCCGTTCGATTCGCTCCCTCGCTTCGGCTTCGCTTTCGGCGACGACGACCGTGCCGTCGGCGGGCTCTTCCCCGCTCGCGCGGTAGGCGCGGCGCTCGCCCTCGAAGTCGGTAGCGTAGGTGCGAAGGGCCGAGAGCGTCCGCTCCTCGACGCTCGCCAGCTCTATCTCGCCCGCTTCGTAGTCGGCGAGCGCGTCCTCGATGTTCCGGATGGCGGCGATGCGGTCCACACGCCGGCTTGGACGGCCCAGGTGAAAAACAAGTGGGCCCGGGGCGTAGCGAAGCCTACAGCGTCCGCAGGTGGTCCTGGTTCGGCTGGTAGAGCTCGCCCTGCTGTTTGAGCTTCTCTATCTCGTGTTCGGCCTTCGAGCGCTCCATACCGTGTTGCTCGGCCTCGTCGAGGATTTTCTCGACCGGCGCGCCCTCGTCGTACTCGTCCTGGAGTTCGCGGATGATCTCCTTGATACCCTTCATGCGGTCGCGCTGGGTTTTCGACGTGCCGGTCTCGACCACGTCGGCGTCGAACTCGCCGGTCTCGGGGTCGACGCCGATGTCCATCAGACACGAGCGGACGATTTCGATGACGCGGTCGGCGTCCGACTTATCCACCGTATCGGAGAGGCGCACGCGGGCGGAGGCTTCCGCGAGCCGCACGAGCGCTTCCAGTTTCCGGGCCGTCACCGGCACGGGGGCGTCCTCGCCGGCGCCCTGGGCGCGCAGGTCGACGTAGAAGTCCTCGATGGCCTGCTTGGCCTCGTCGGTCATCGTCGGGAAGCAGTTGCGCCGCGAGTAGGCGATGTACTTCCGGAGGAACTCCGCGTCGATGTCGGGCGCGACGTCCTCGATGACGGCGTCGACCTCACCCTCCTCGACGTTCGAGTTGGTCATCTTCGTCCGGTGGGTGTTCAACTCGCCCGCGTAATTGGTTCGGAGGATGTGCTCCGCGAGGCGGCGGTCCTTCTCCTCGTCGGGCTTGTCCGTGACGGTGAAGATCAAATCGAAGCGGGAGATGAGCGGCGGGTCCAGATCGATCTGCTCGCCGATGGGTTCGTACTGGTCGAATCTCCCGTACGTGGGGTTCGCGGCGCCCAGGAGCGAGCATCGGGATTTGAGCGTGGCGTTGATGCCCGCCTTCGCGACCGAGATCTCCTGCTGTTCGAGCGCCTCGTGCATGGCCGACTGGTCCTCCGTGCGCATCTTGTCCAGCTCGTCCACGGCCGCGATGCCCCGGTCCGCGAGCACGAGCGCGCCGGCTTCGAGGGTCCACTGCTGGCCGTCGCCGAAGTCGTCGCGAACAGCTGCGGCAGTAAGCCCCGCCGCACTGCTTCCCTTGCCAGACGTATAGACAGAGCGTGGTGCGATATTTTGCACGTACTGAAGTAGCTGAGATTTACCTGTGCCAGGGTCCCCTATCAGGAGCATATGCAGGTCCCCGCGCGTGCGGGAGCCGTCGGGGAGGTGTTTGGTCACGCCGGAGAAGAGCTGGAGCATCATCGCGAGTTTGGCCTCCTCGTGGCCGTAGATGTTCGGCGCGATGGAGTCGACCATCCGCTGGTAGATGTCGCCGTGCTCGGAGAGTTCGATGATGTCCGCCTTGTCCTCGTCGGTGATGTCCATGTCCTCGAACTCCTCGTCCTCGATCTCGACCGACTGGCCGTCCATGTAGACGTCGAAGACCGCGGACTTCTCCTGGCCGCTCTCCTGTTGGTCGAGTTCGAGCACACCCGTTACGGAGACGTGGTCGCCCGGCGTCACCTCCCCCGTGATGTCGTCCTCGATGTTCACGTCGATGCTCTGGGGGGTCTCCCCGCCCCGGAGCCCCTCGGGGGATTCCTGTATCCGGAGCTTCTGGGAGTCGATGAACTCCGACTGGTCGAAGTTTACTTGGAAGGGGCCCTGTCGCTCACACCCCTGACACTCGTGGGGTTCCTGGAAACTCCCGCCGGACTGGGGGATTCGGGTGAGAGTACCACAGCGCTGACACTCGAAGGCGGCTTCCTGCACTTTGGGGCGCACGTCGGTCGCCTTCCGGACCATCCCCTGGACGCTGACGAGGCGGCCGACGTGTCGCGAGCGGATATCCCGGATATCGGTCTGTGAGTCGAGGTTGCGCAGGCGGACGTGGGCTTGTCCGAGGCTCACGTCTACGGGGAGATCGTAGAGTCGCAGTGCCTCCTCGGCGCACTCGCGGTACTGCTCGGGTTTCGAGAGGTACTCCTCCGCGATGTCCGGGTCGAAAGTGTAGAGGTCGGTCCAGTCGAGGTAGAGGGACTTCTGTTCGCGCGGGTAGTTGCGCGCGAGTTCGCCGACTTCGTCGGTGTAGTATCGCCTGTAAAACTGCTCGAAGGAGTCGACGAGGTCCCGGTTCTCCGCGCGTGCCATCTGGTTTTCCTAGTGTGCGTGCCCGTTGATGAACCTTTGGCACCGCGTTCGCGGGAAGTTTTTGTAGGTACACGCCCCAGCGGGCCGTATGGCGATAGCCGCCGACGACCTCCCCGAACACTGGAGCCCGGACAGCGAGGGGTACGCTCACGCCTACCTCGACTGCCGCGTGCGCATCGACGCGGACCCCTACCGGGTCACCGCGGCGGGGGCCGACGGCGAGTGGCGGACGTTCCTCCCGCCCGACGCCATCGAAGACGAAGCGGAGGCGAACGACTGGGCCCTGGCCGTGATGGCGAACGTCGACGCAGTGTACGACGCCGACTGTGCGGACCCCGTCGGCGCGGCGCTCGCGCGCACGTGGGAGGGGAACGATGCGTGGGAAGGCGGGGGCTCGGAGGGGCGCCCGTGTCTGCTCTGCGGCGCGGACCTCTCGTTGTTCGGCGACGACGCCTTCGCGGGGCAGGGCTACGAGGCCCATCTCAGATACGTCGACGACGAGGCCCACGAGCGGGCCCTGCGTCTGCTTGAGGACCCTTACTCACTGTAGAGGGAGTAAACGATAACCACGAAGCCGACTGCGGTGAGCGCGCTCTCGATGAAGAGGACGGTCCCGGTCCCGAGATTGACGATCTGGTCGCTGACCCCCGCGAGCAGCGAGCCGAGCGTGACGAAGCCGAAGCCGACTCCGAGCGCGCGGAGGGCATTGCTTCCCGTGCGACGGTGGGCCTTCAGGGAGAGATAGGTGATGACGCCCCCCAACAGGAGTGTGAGTGTCTTCAACGCGATGACGGCCGTCGTGACGTGGTTCATGTTTCCTTTCGCACCTCCGACCAGAGTTTGGCGAGTCGGCCCTCCGCATCCGCGGGCCGGCGCGCGACGTCGAGGGTGAGGCCGCCTTCCTCACCCAGCCCGACGGCGAGTCCCTCGAAGGCCCGCGCGTACTGGGTCGTGTGGTGGCCGTCGGTTCGAACGTCGGTCCGCTCGGCCAACAGTCCCGCCTCGGTGAGGGTTTCGAGCTTGCGATACGTCGTCGAAAGCGGGATGTCACAGCGCTCGGAGAGCTCGCTCGCCGTGCGGGGCTCCGTGAGTTCGCCGACGATGGCGCGACACGCCTCGTCTCCTAGCGCGTCGAGGACCGTCCCCGGGTCAGTGTCGTCGTTTCGGTCCGAAACCATCGTCGGCGCTCGTTTCACAGCGTTTCGGCCGTGAGTACTTGACCTTCGCGCCCGATTCCTGCGGCGTGAAAACGGTCCACGACACCGATACTCACGAAAGCGTTATGTGTAAGCCGGTTCTTTGTTGATTCGCAATGGCGCAAGGCACGGTTGATTTCTTCAACGACACGGGCGGTTACGGTTTCATCGATACTGAGGACGCGGACGAGGACGTTTTCTTCCACATGGAGGACGTCGGCGGTCCGGACCTCGAAGAGGGACAGGAAGTTGAGTTCGACATCGAGCAGGCCGAGAAGGGCCCGCGCGCGACGAACCTCCAGCGCCTTTAAGGCGTCTCACTAAACCGTTTCTAACGGTTCTCACTTCGCGTAGCGACCGCTTTTTTGACACTGAGTAGCAGACGTCTCCGGTAAGTTAAACCGCTCCGACCCGTAGGAGGGGTGTGAGCGAAGACAGCGGGCGCCGGAACCTCCGGATGCCCAACGACGACGAACTGTTCGCCGTTGTCACTCAACACAACGGCGGAAACCACGTTCGCGTGCGATGCGAGGACGGCAAGGAGCGGATGGGCCGCATTCCGGGCCGCATGAAGTATCGCACGTGGATCAGCGAGGGCGACGTGGTCCTCGTCGAACCGTGGGACTGGCAGGACGAGAAGGCAAACGTGGAGTGGCGCTACGACGAGCAGGACGCCGAGCAGCTGCGCGAGGAAGGCCACATCGATTAAATTCTTTAGACGAGCGCGAGCACCGCGTTCGAGAGCGTGCCGACGACTGTCTCCCAGACGGAGAAGCCAGTCGCCATCGACAGCACCGTATCGAGGCCGAAGAACGCGAACAGCGCTGCCCCCGCGTAGTGCGCCTTCCGCACGTCGAAGCGATTCGAGAAATGATGGAAGAAGTAGGCGTTCGCCAGGCTCACCGGGATGATGGCGAGCATCTCGCCGACCCAGATGCCCGGCGTCGCGCCGTACTGCGCGGCCAGCCCGATCGTGATGAGTTGAGTTTTGTCCCCGAACTCGCCGGCCGCCATCATCGTGAAGATGGTAAGGAACTCGCCGACCCGGCCGCCGACGGTGTGGCCCATCACGTCGAAGTTGGAGTTGATTTCCGGCGAGAGCGCCGTCCCGCCGTCGGTCTCCGCCGCTTCCGTCGGCGTTTGCTTCGGGAGTTCCCCCTTGTCGGGCACCGAGCGGAGGAGGAGCACGGCGAACAGGAGGAACAACCCCGCCGTGACGCCGTCGAGAACGATTCCGGGGAGCACCTGCTGGATGACCTCGCCGAAGACGATTTCGAGGGCCGTCCACCCCGCGAACGCGGTGCTCGCGGCACCGACGACCAGCAGCGGCGGATAGCGGGTCGAGAGCCCCGCGATGATGAACTGTACCTTCTCGCCCGGGAGGACCGCCAGTTGTGCGACGGCCGCGATAACGACTATCTCCGCGAATCCAACCATGCGTCAGTCACGTTAGTTGGCTCTTCTTTAGACGCGTCTAACTTAATGATTCGGGAGCAGGGAGAGGAGTTAACGGATGGGTGCAAACAAAGGATTGGCGCCCCAGGAATTGGACGAGCGTCTCGTATTCAGGGCATCACCCCCGCTGCGTTCCGCGAATGGGGGAGAACCGGGCACGTTCCGCGGGACGGGAGCGTTGTCGGTCCGCGACGCTCCCGTTTTGACGGCATTAAAAGTGAAATCCCGACGCACCGCTCGTGCGTTCGTTCACGGGGGAAGATGGGATCGCCCGGATTTGAACCGGGGTCACGGGCACCCAAGGCCCGAAGTATACCAAGCTAACCCACGATCCCGTATTCGAGAGAAGGCCGATGAGAGGGGTAAGGGTTTCGCTTACTCCTTTTCGTTACTCTTCGCCCAGCAGTTCGATTTCGGCGACGATTTCGTCCGGGGAGTGGCCCTTCCGGAGCCCGTCGAGCATGGTGAAGGCCTCGTCGGGCGCGAGGAAATGGCGGGTCACGACCTGCCCCAGCGGCGTCGGTTCGAGACCCTCGATGAAGCCGTACTCCAGGAGGCGCCCGATCGCGCGCTTGGTGTCGATGTCGCCGATCATCCGGTCGTTCAGGCGCTTGGCGCCGCGGCCGGCGACGACGACGTTGGCGAGGGTCTCCGAAACCGCCTGGGACTCGGTGTATCGGGCATCGACGGGTTCCATCTCGTCTTTCAGGAGCTTGAACGCCACCTCGTCCTCGGTCATCTCCATCGAGTTGTGGTAGACGCAGTCGGGTTCGACGAGCATGTACACCGTCCCTTTGTCGTGGTAGTCCGGCCGGCCCGCGCGCCCGAGCATCTGGTGGAACTCCTGGACCGTGAGCCACTCGATGCCCATCGCCAGCGAATCGAACACGACCTGTGAGGCCGGGAAGTCGACGCCCGCCGCGAGCGCCGCGGTCGTCACGACGGCCGAGATGTCCTGGTTCCCGAAGCGCCGTTCGACCTGCTTTCGCTTGCCGTAGTCCAGTCCCGCGTGATAGGCCGCGGCATCGTACTCGATCTGTCGGGCGATCTCGTGACAGCGCCGCCGCGAGTTGGTGAAGACGATAGTCTGGCCCCGATAGCCCTTGCTGGATTTGCTGTCGAACTCGCGGCGGACGAGTTTGTTTATCGTCTTCGGTTTCTCGTCGCCGTCCGCAAACGTCACGTGCCGTTCGATGGGCACCGGGCGCTCCTCGAACTCGATGAGCGTCGCGCCCAACCCCCTCGCCAGCCACTCGGGGTTCCCCACCGTCGCGGAGAGGTATATCCACTGCGCGCCGTCGTAGCTCTCCCGTTTCTTCGCTCGGTCCTCGCAGTAGTGTTTCAGTCGGGTGATGAGGCCGTCCAGGCGATGGCCCCGTTCCTCCTCCTGGAGGTTGTGGACCTCGTCGATGACGACGGTGCCGATGTCGCCCAAGTCGTGTCCCACCCGGAGCGCGTGGTCGATGCCCTCGTAGGTCCCCACGATGACGTCCGCGTTCGGGTCGAAGCGGTTGCCGTCGTCCGCGATGCGGGAGGAGCCCACCCGAATCGAGACGTCGCCCAGGTGCCCGTAGCGGTCCTCGAAGTCCTCGTGTTTCTGGTTGGCGAGCGCCACCAGCGGGACGAGGAAGAGGAACTTGCCCTTGCCCGAGAGATGCCGGTGCACGCCGGCCATCTCCCCGACGAGCGTCTTGCCCGTCGCCGTCGCCGAGACGACGAGTTGGTCCTCACCGTCCAGCAGACCGTTCTCCGCTGAGAGGCTCTGGACGGGCAACAGCGTCTCGAAGCGATCGGAGAGGAGGTCCTTGATGCCCGGGTGGAGGTCGAGGTCCGAGACCGGCACCGGGTCGACGTCCTCGGTCGTCGCGGATATCTCGTCGAACTTCGTCAGATCGGGGTCCAGATTGCCCGAGAGGAGATTGGCGACGCGCTCTAGGTCCTGGACGCTGTAGAGGAGGTCCTCGAGGCGCTGTTTGGCGGCGCTCGTGATATCCCCTCGAAAGGCCATCTCCCGTTCCAACTCGGCCTTCGCGCAGTCCGGGCAGATGTACTCGTCGTCGGCGCGAATCGCGTTGTCGTCGGTCAGCGGGGAGTAGTCGCCGCGGGAGGCGCAGTACCGGCAGGTGCGGACGGCCGTCGCCTCCAGTTGGTAGCCGTCGAGCATCTCCCGGAGCTCCGCGCGGCCCGCTTCGGAGGTCTGTTGGGAGATGCGAATGCGCGCCGCGCGGCGGGCGATCTCCACGAACTGTTCGGGCGGGCGGGGCTCCTCGCTGGACCCCTCCTTGACCCGGAACTTCCGGGGACGGGGGCCCGCGCCCGTCTCCTTCAGTTCGAGCACCGCGTGGATGACCCGCTCCCCCTCCCGGAGGACGGCGGTCGTGTAGTGGTCGTCGCCCTCGTGGAGAAAGAGGGTGTCGACCCGCTGGACCTGTTTCGCCACACCGTCTCTACTCCGCGCGGCTATTTCAGCGGTTCGGAGTGTGGGGGCGCTTCGCGTACGATGAGGGCGGCCGCCGGCCTTTATCCCGATGCCCCGCAAAGAGCGGGTATGGCGAGTTTCAAAGTGGGGAGCGTCTTCGGCATCCCCATCAAGCTGGACTCTACGCTGCTGTTGATTCTGCCGGTGATGGCGTGGCTCATCGGCTCGCAAGTCGGGGTGTCGGCCGAACAGTTCAACCAGTTGTTCGGGCTGACCTTCGATTCGGCCGCGCTCTCCACCGGAATTACTCCCTATCTGCTGGGCGGGAGCGCCGCCGTCGGGCTGTTCATCGCCGTGTTGCTCCACGAGTTGGGCCACTCCGTGGTGGCGATGCGCTACGGCTTCCCCATCGACTCCATCACCCTCTGGATTCTGGGGGGCATCGCCCAGCTCAGCGACCAGCCCGAGGACTGGCGCCAAGAGATGCTCATCGCCTTCGCCGGGCCCGTGGTCAGCATCGCCATCGGCGCAATCGCGTACGTCGGCGTCGGGTTCATCCCGACCGGGATGGACGGCGTGCAGTTCGTCGTCGCCTACCTCTCGGTGACGAACTTCATCCTCGCCGTGTTCAACCTGATTCCGGCGTTCCCGATGGACGGCGGCCGGGTCCTGCGGGCGTTTCTCGCGCGCAACCGGCCGTTCGCGCAGGCGACCCAGCGCGCCGCGGAGGTGGGGAAGTTCCTCGCCTTCCTCATCGCCATCGTCGGGCTGTTCGCGAACCTCTTTCTCATCCTCATCGCCTTCTTCATCTACATGGGCGCGAGCGGCGAATCCCAGCGTACGACGATGAACGCGGCCTTCGAGGGCGTCAGCGTGAAGGACATCATGACCCCGAAGGCCGAGTTGAAAACCGTCTCCCTGGACACGACCGTCGCCGAGCTCTTAGACCGGATGTTCCGGGAGCGCCACACCGGCTACCCCGTGATGGCGAACGGTCGCGTCGTCGGGATGGTGACTCTGGAGGACGCCCAGTCGGTCAAGGAGGTCGAACGCGACGCCTACCGCGTCGAGGACGTGATGACGAGCGAACTCGCGACAGTGTCCCCCGAGACCACCGCGATGGAGGCCTTCGAGACGATGCAGGAGGCCGGCATCGGCCGCCTACTCGTGATCGAGAACGACGAGTTGGCAGGGCTCATCTCCCGAACGGACCTCGTCACCGCGCTCAACGTCATCACCAGCACGGGCGGCGTCTCCCGGCGGGCTGTCTCCGAATCCGACATCCGACAGGGGTAAACGACCTCACCTTACTTCGCCCGGCCGAAACCGACCCCCGGTGTTTTGGCGGACCACCTCGTAGGGGTAGTATGGAGGATTTCGACGAACTCGTCTCCTCGTTGACGCCCAGACAGGACTCCCCCTCCCTCGCGGTCTACCAGAACACCGTCTCGCTTACCTGCCCCGCCTGTGGGGAGGCCTTCGACAGCCTCGTCGTCTGCCGGGAGTCGTTCAACACCCTCGAACTCGACGCACCGATGGACCTCTGTACGACGGTCCACGAGGGGAACCCCGTGCTGTTCACCCATCGACACTAGAGCGGCGGCGGTCCGCTCCACCCGAAGCAGAGAGTCCGCGGACATGCCTCGGAGGGCCCAAAACGACACACCCTTGCACGCGCCGCCCGAGGGCCCGTCCATGCCGGAGACCGTCGAGGCCGAAGTCGTCCACGTCGTGGAACCCGACGAACACGACGAGGCCGACCTCGAACCGGCGCTCGCCGAACTGGCCGACTCGCGCTACGTGTTGGTCTGCCGTGAGGGCGGCCACCCCTCCCGGTTCGAGCGGCTATTGGCGTTCCTCCGTCGCCGGCCGATTCGGGCGATAACGGTCGTCAGCGAGGAGAGGGCCGAGGTCGGCGACGAGATACGGAAGGCGGTCGTTGAAACCGCGATAGCGGGCGTGTACGAGACGGCGGAGTAGCGAGTCGGATGCACGGGCCACCCCCTGCTTTTTATGGCCGCGCTCCGCTCAGTTGTACCGTGTTGGGACCATGACCGCCGGGACAGGGTTGATTCCGATAGTCGTCGTCGTCCTCGGTCTCGGAGTCGCCGCACAGGTCCTTTCCGACCGCCTCGAAATCCCGAGCGTCCTCTTTTTGATTCTCGCCGGCATCGCCGTCGGCCCGGAGGGCCTGGATATCGTCGGCCTACAGTCCTTCGGGGGCCCCGAACCGCTCTCCGCCGTCGTCGGCCTCTCCGTCGGCATCATCATCTTCGAGGGCGCGTTCCGCCTCAAAGCCGACAAAATCCGGCAGGCGTCCCGGGAGTCGTTCCGCCTCATCACGGTCGGTGCGGCGTTCACCTTCGTTACGACCGCGGGCGCCGTCCGGTTCGCGCTCGGCGTCTCGTGGGCCCTCTCCTTTCTCATCGGTGCGCTCCTGGTCGCGACCGGTCCGACCGTCATCACGCCGATTCTGAACGTTATTTTCGTCCGCGACCAGGTCGAGGCGGCGCTCGAAACCGAGGGCATCGTGAACGACGTGACTGCGGCCATCCTCGCGGTCGTCATCTTCGATTTGGCGGTGTTGGGCGGCTCCAGTCTGCCCAGCCTCGTCAGGTCGTTCGCGGCCCGGCTCGGCATCGGCGTGCTGACCGGCATCGTCGCCGCCGCGACGATCTGGTATCTGCTGAAGTATATCGAACTCTCGCCGTCGAACGCGGTGCAAAACGCCCGCCTCGTCGTTCTCGTCGGCGCGATTTCGACGTACGGTGTCGCCGAGACGATTACGCCGGAAGCCGGCATCGCGGCCGCCGCGACCGCCGGCGTCCTCCTGGGGAACGCGGACCTCCCCTACGAGGAGGAAATCGAGGCGTTCAAGGGCGATATCACCCTCGTCGTGCTCTCCTTCGTGTTCATCTCGCTGGCCACGCTGCTCTCCTTCGGAGACCTCCTCTCCCTCGGCGTCGGGGGCGTCCTCGTCGTCGTCGCCGTCGTTGCGGTCATCCGCCCGTTGGCCGTGTTCGTCTGCACGCACGGAGGGCGGTTCACGGTCCGCGAGCGGCTGTTCATGAGCGCCGTCGGGCCGCGCGGTATCATTCCCGCGAGCGTGGCGACGCTGTTCGCGCTCGAACTCCGGGCGACCCACCCGGACCAGGCGGTCGTCCTCGTCGGGACGGTGTTCCTCGTGATTCTCACGACCGTCGTGTTTCAGGGGGGGTTCGCCCGACATATTGCGGAAGCACTGGACGTCATACCTATGCGTGTACTCATTGTTGGCGGTGGTCGCGTCGGTCGCGGCCTCGCCGAACGGCTGGAGGACAGGGGCGAAAACGTCGTCATCGTCGACCGCGACCAGGCGGCGGTCGACGCCGCGCGGGACGCGGGCTTCAACGCCCGCCTCGGCGACGGGACCGATACCGACGTCCTGGAGGACGCCGGCGTTCGGAACGCCAAAATCATGGCGGCGGCGACGGCGAACGACGACGTGAATCTCCTCATCGCCCAGCTCAGCGACTCGAAGTACGGCGTCGAGACGGTTATCTCGCGGGTAAACACGCCGTCGAACGTCGAGGCGTTCGAGGAGCTCGGGGTCGAAGCGATTTCCGCGAACGACGCCATCGCCCACGAGATGGACAACGCCATCGAGCGGCCCGCGCTCGCGGAGTGGATGACCGAACTCGGCCGGGACGGCGACGTCCAAGAGATAGAGGTCACCGCGGACCGGCTCGTCGGAACCTCCGTTCAGGACCTCGACGATACGCTCCCCGACGGAGTGCTCATCGCGCTCCTGAGTCGGGACGGGGAGTCCCAGATTCCCGAGCCGAGTCTGACACTCCGGCGTGGGGACCACCTGACGTTCGTCGGCCGGGGCGACGCGGTCCGCGAGGCGATACAGCGGTGTCACCCGGAGTAACGGGGCGTTCCGCCGTTGCGCTTGGCAGTAGTGCGAGCCTCGCGCTTCGAGTTCGCCTGCCGGCGTTTCGACTCCTCGTTTCGGTCGTCGCGAAAAGGTCCGGGTGCGAGAATCGAACCCGCGTCCCAGCCTCCACAAGGCTGGAGGATAACCACTACCCCAACCCGGACACGCACTCACAGATAGGAACGGAGCGACGCAAATACGTTACGACTCAGAACGCTTTCGACAGCACGCGCCGGAGAAGGCCCTCGGGGGCTTCGGTGCGCTCCTCCCACGCCTCCTCGGCCGCACGCGTCGCGGCCTCGTGGGCTTCCTCGGCGTCGCCCTGGCATTGTAGGCACATAAAGTGAACTACGAACGCTGAACGTTTAGGTTCGGCGCCGCTCGCCACGCTTTTGACTCCCGAACCCCTCCGTGTGGGTACGCGTGGCCGTCACGGACAAAATCTACGTCAAGAACCACCGGCGCATCTCCTCGCAACTGGACGCATCCATCCCGCGGGGCGCGTTCCACGGCGCCACCCTCGACATCCTCTTCTCGGGGGAGGGGCTCGCCAAACTGGACGACGCGACCCGGGACCGGGCGCTCGCGTTCGCCGAGGACTTCCTCGACTGTGACTGCCAGGACAACCCCCACTGCGGCCACCCCGAGCGGAAGTTCATGTCCTACCTGATGGAGCTCCGCGCGCAGGGGTTCAATCCCGACGCCATAATCGACGTGATGACCGACGACTACCTGCTCTACGCCTACCCCGGCGACATCCGCTCCTTCCTGGACGACTCTATCCGAACCCTCGAAGCCATCGAGGAACTCGCGAACGTGGACGGCCACCCCGAGGCCGCCGAGGAAGCCCGTGAGCGGAAACACGAGTTGAGCGGGTAGCGACAGTCCGCACCGGGCATCGAAACGTATTACTTGGAGACAGTGTGAAATCCTGCCGTGGTAACATCTGCCGGGGAACGGGACGCGAGCGACGGCGAGGGAGAGCGCGCCGCGATCGCGGCCGAGCTACTGAGTTCGCTGCGGCCCGCCTCCGGAATCCGCGTCGTCGCACACTACGCGCCGGAGTGCGTGGGAACCGTGTTCGTCCGGGAGGACGTCCGCCAGCAGTTCACCGACCGGGAGATGCACAAGCCCATCAAGGACGCCGTGCTGGACTCGCTCGCCACGGGCGCACTCGAAGAACTCCTCGATGACGACCATCTCGGGACGGTTCGCGTCTTCGAGCGAAGGCGCATCCTCTACTGTTCGCTGTCGGAACTCAGCGGCGTCATCGTCTCGCTCGACTCCGGCGCGGAACTCAACGACGGGGACGTGTTCGACGCCTTCGAGGAGGTCGTTTCAGGGGGCTGAGCGTCCGAGTCAGAGCTCGAAGGGCTCGGCGTCCTCGTAGTCCCGCTCGCGTTGCCCCTCGCGGTGGCGACCCTCGCGCTCGTCGAGGTTGTCGAGGTCGATGACGTCCTCGTCGTCGTCCTCCAACTGCTCCTGGAGATGCGCGATGTAGCGTTTGTGCTCCTCGAGTTGCTCGCGGAGGTGGTCCGCTTCGAGTTCGAGGCGCTCGTGCTCGCGGACGAAGCTCTTTGGCACCTCCACCGTCGGGGGGAAACTCATCGACTCGCCGTCCTCGGCACCCTCGGGGACGACCTCGACTTGCCCGTCGTGGGCGACGAGGGCGTCCACGTAGTCGCGGAACACCGCCGAGAGGGAGAGGTCGCGCTCCTCGGCAATGTCGCGGAGGGCCTCGAAGGTGTCCTCCTTCACGCGGAAGGAGACAGTCTTGTTCTTGTTCCCCATTGGAAAGAAACGGGGGTGCGAGGTCCTTAAGCGTTCGTCAGACGGAGGTGGACCGCGTGCGACAGCCGCGGTCCCCGACTGTCACTATCGTGCGTCAGCCGATGGTGTGGGGCGTGCGACAGCCGCCCCACTCCGCGGACGGAGGCCACAATGTGGCACACGGTCGGGCCGACGACGGCCGACTCGTGTTACAGGCTCGCCTGCCCGGCGCCTTCGGGCTCGGGGTCGGCCTCGGTGTCGGATTCCGAATCCAGGCTCTCCAGGGCCTCGACGGCGGCGCGGCGGTAGCGCTCGACGTCCCCGCCGTACTCCTCGGCGGCGAGGCCGTCGTACTCGTCGGTGTCTGGGCTGAAGGCCCGGACCCGTTCGACGGTGCGCTGTGCGGTCTCGACGACCCACCGGTCGCGGGTCGCGGCGTCGACTTCGGTGATCGATTCCGGTCGCAGGGAGACGTTCACGGACCCGTCGTCGGTCTCGTAGGTCCGTGGCTTGCCCACGACGGCGACGTACGTCGGCGGTTCGGCGTCGCGGATGAACGCGGCGGCGTCGGGCTGATACTGGCCGGCGTACGTATAGAACGTACCCGTCGGGTCGACGACCCGACCGCGCCAGTACTCGCTGTCCTCGCCGACGTCCTCCGTCTCGGTGAGCGTGCCCACGACGAAGACGCGGTTGGCCCGCTCCCCGGAAGGGAGAAGGAGATACTGTGGCGCGCGCTCGTCGTCGGATTCCTTGAACGTGTACTCGGCGTCGTTGAACTCGGCCGCGAAGACGCGCCGGGCGACCTCGCGGGTGGGGGCTTGTTGGCTCATTTATATCGACCTCGCTTCGATGAGGAGGTCCTCGGTGTCAGTCGGGCCGCCCAGTTCCTCGACCTCGTCCGCGAGGACGTAGCGGCCGAACTGCGGGCCGCGCACGCGGTAGTACTGCCCGAGCGTCTGCTCGCGCATGTCGTCCGCGACGACCTCGGTGTCGAGGGCGTCCATCGCGCGCTGTTTGGCCTCCTCCAGGGTCGTACCGGTGAGAGCCTCCGTGGCCTCCTGGTCGAAGATGACCTCCTGGACCTCGGTGCCGTCGTCCAGAACGCCCTTGATGCGGAGGTCGAACTCGCCCTCCACGTCGCCGTGCTCCGAACAGCGGCCGTTCTGGAGCACTCTGGTGCAGTCCTCCTCGGGACAGCGCTTGATGAGCCCCGAGCCGGACTGCATGGCGACCAGCGCGCCCTCCGCCTCGGCACTGTTCTCGCCGACCTCCATCTCGTCGTCGAGTTCCTCGATGGTCGTGGTTCGGTTGAGCTTCACCGAGTAGCGCCCCTCGTACTCGTCGGTGACGACGTTCGAGAGGCGATAGACCTTCTCCTCCTCGAGCGCCGGCAGGTCGGAGGAGGCCCACGCGGTGAACTTGATGGTGCCCGTCTCGTCGCCCAACAGGCCCACTTGGCCGATGGACTCGTGGCCGGGCTCCCAGAGGTCGACTACCTTCGCGGTGAGGTCGAGCCACTGCTCGTCCTCCTCGATGTCCTCGACCTTCAACTCGGGGTTCGACCCCCCGGAGCCGAGGTCGTCGCGCTCGAGGCCGGCCTCTTCGAGGTAGTGGCTCTCCACCGACCGGCGGGCCTCCTCGCGGGGGACCATGTACTCCTCCGTGAGGGTGGTCAGCCGCTCGGCTATCTCGTCTTCCGTTACGTCCAGGTGTTCCGAGAAACGCTCGTGTAGCTCACGGGCGTCCTTGCGTACGTCGCTCATGGGTGTGCTCGTCTCCGCGTTGTTTTCGACCGGAGACAACGTTCATTTGGCCCTGCACGTATATAAACGTCAGCGTCGCCGCCGTCCCGGGGTTTCGGGACGGCGGAGGGCATTAGTTCCCGCAGACCGACGGACGGGTATGGGAGAGGACGACCCGGGGCTGTTCGGCCGCCTCGCACGCCGTGCGGGCCGGAGCTACGCCCGCACACGGTCCGCCTATCACGAAGGGAAATCCGAGGGGGGCCTCCCCCGCGACGACGCGGGCCGCGCGAAGATCGTCTGCCGGCGCTACGCCGAACGGCGCGCTGTCGCCCTCGATTCCGAAGGTAGGCCCGCGTGTTTCGACGCCGACCACGACGCTTGCCAGGGCTGTCTGGAGGACATTCGGGAGGGGAGAATCGAGACCTGGCAGGAGTAATACCCGTCTAGGTGTGCAGCGTGCCGCCCTCGACGGGGACGGAGGCACCGGTCACGTAGCTCGCGCGCTCGCTGGCGAGGAACGCGACCACGTCACCCAGCTCGCGGGGCTGACCCACGCGTTCGAGGGGAATACCGCTCGCGCGGTCCGAGAGCGCCTCCTCGTAGGTGGCGGCGTCGCCGCGTTCGACAGCCTGCTCGGCGAGTTCTTCGAGTCGGGAGGTCTCGTGAAGGCCCGGGAGGACGACGTTCGCGCGTACGTCCGGTGCCCACTCGCGGGCGATAGTTTTGATGGTGCCGGTCACGCCCCGCCGAACGGCGTTCGAGAGCACGAGGCTCTCGATTGGCTCCGCGACGGAGGTGGACGTAATCGCCGTCACGGTGCCGGCGTCGCTCTCCACGAGGTCGTCGTGGGCGTGTTTCAGGACGCGCACGAGGCTCATCACCAGGAGGTCGTAGGCGTCGTACCACTCCTCCTCCGGCGTGTCGATGAAGGAACCCGAGGGCGGGCCGCCCGCCGACGTGACGACGTGGTCGATGCCGCCGAAGGTCTCGCGGGTCGCCGAGACGAGCGCCGCGATGTCGTCGGGGTCGGTGATGTCCGCCTCGACGCCGGCGACCTCGCCGGGGTGTTCGGAGAGTTCCTCCTCCGCCTCGCGGAGCGCGCCGGCGCGCCGGCCGCAGATGACGACGTTCGCGCCCTCGCTCAGGAGGGAGGCCGCGCTCGCCTTGCCCAATCCGCTAGAACTCGCGGTCACGAGCGCCGTCTCGCCATCGAGTCCGAGATCCATACCCGACACCTCAGGGTGCGGGCACTTAAATCGGCTTAACTACCCCAGAAGTTGTCGCGACTGCCCAGTCGCTGGCGCTCCTCGCGCCCCCCGCTGTCGTCGTTCTCGTCGTCGCTGTTGTCGGCGTCGTCGGCGTCCGATTCGTCCTCCTCCTCACCGTCCTCGTCGGGCTTGTCGGGGAGGCGTTCGACCTCCTCGCCGCGGGCATAGTTCGATTTTACTGTGTCGATGCGCACCTTCGAGCGGGCCTCGGGGAGGACCCCGTCGACCATGACCACGAACCCACTTTCCTCGTGGTGGCCGACGCCGGCGCCGCTCTCGTGGAGGTCGGTCACTTCCACGACGATCTCCTGCCCGGGGACGACGGGGGCGGTCTTGAGTTCCTCAATGGGCTGGCTGTAGTTGTCGCACCACTCCTTGCCGCCCCTGTCACCGTAGTACTGACACCCCATCCCCTCCATTCGCTCCGTGAAAGCGGGGCATTCGTCCGCGAGTGGGCAGTCGGCCATGGCCTGAGCTACTTGCCCCGGGGCGAAAACGCTTGCGGAGGGGGGCGTGAGCGCGTGCGGAGCGGCGTGTGGGACCGTATCATGACGATGGGTCGGGGCGCCCGAAAGCCCATTACGCCCCCTGGCGTAGCCTCCCTCAATGCTGTTGGTCCTCTGTGTCGACCTCGACGACGACCTCGGGCGCAAGACGGGCCACGAGACGCCCGTCGTCGGGCGCGAGACCGTCGAGGACGCCGCGGTGGACCTCGCGGCCGCGGACCCCGAAGACAGCGACGTGAACGTCCTCTTCGAGGGCGTCCACATCCACGACCGCATCGAGGACGAGGCCGTGGAGGTCGCCGCCGTCACCGGCGTCGAGGAGGGCGGCGTGGCGGCGAACCGAAAGGTCGGCGACGAGTTGGACGAGGTGCTCGCGGGGCTACACAGCGGCGAACCCGTCCGCGCGGTCGTCGTGACGGACGGAGCCCAGGACGAGTCGGTCATCCCGGTGATCCGCTCGCGGGTGACGGTCGACGGCGTCCACCGGGTCGTCGTCCGCCAGGCCCAGGACCTGGAGTCGATGTACTACACCATCAAACAGGTCCTCGACGACCCCGAAACCCGGGGCACGATTCTCGTTCCGCTCGGGATTCTGTTGCTCATCTATCCGTTGGCTGTGCTCGCGGACTTCCTCGGCCTGCCGGGGTTCGTCCTGGGCGTTTCGTCGGCGCTGATGGGCCTCTACTTGCTCTTCCGAGGGCTCGGCGTCGAGCGCATGGTCGACGACGCGGTCGCGGGCGCGCGTAACCTCCTCTACGCCGGGCGGGCGACGCTCATCACCTACGTCGTGGCCGCGGCGTTGGTCGTCGTCGCGGGCGTCGAGGGGGTGAACCGCCTCGACACGCTCACCGCGCCGAGCGTCCCGTCCGCGGTAGCGGCGTTCGCCTACGGCGCCGTCCGGTGGGTCGCGCTCGCGGCGCTCACCTCCAGTTTGGGCCAGATAACGGACGAGTACCTGGCGGGGAGATTGGAGTGGCGCTACCTGAACGCGCCGTTCTACGTCGTCGCCATCGCTGTCGTCGGGCACGCCCTCAGCGGGTTTTTCCTCGGGCTCATCACGCTCCCGGTCCTCGCGGGGGCGCTGGCAGCGGGGACGCTCCTCGGTGTTCTGAGCACGCTGACGTTCGCCGTCGTGGAGTCGCGGCGAGAGAAGGCGCGAGCGGCGTAACGCTCTTGCCGGCTCCCGAGCGGGATTCGGACGTGAACCCCACGGAAGCGTATGCGCTCGCGGGCGCCGCCGTGCTCGTCGCCGCGGCGTGCGGGCTCGGCGTTCGCCACCGGTTCGGGGCGCTCGGCCGACGACCCCACCGGTTCGGGATGGCGCTGTGCGTTTCGTGGCCGGTGACGATGGCCCTCTTCGACGGCGCGCTCGCCTTCGTTCCGGCGGTCGTCGGCGCCGGGTTCCTCGCGGCGAGCGCCGGGGGCAGTCAGGACGCGGCGAACGGGGACGCCACGGAGGCCTGAACCCGGTCCTCTTCTCCCCACCCGAGGACGACGACGCGTGGATGACGCGATTGGCAGGTCTACGCGGACCCGGGGTCGCCCGAATCCTCCATTCTGCGCTCGTACTTCGCCAGCGAGGTTTCGAGGGCCGCACCTGCGTCCACATCGAGGCGCTCGGCCAGCGCCAGCAACGAGAACAGCGCGTCCCCGAGCTCGTCCTCGTTCACGTCGAGCGAGCCGGGGGCCGCGCCGTATTCGGCCGATTTCGCGGCGCCGCCCGCAATTTCGCCGACCTCGGCACACAGGTCGAGCGCCCGGTACGCCGGTTCGCTCTCCAAGCCGTGCTCCGCGACGAACGCCGCGACGCGCTCCTGTTCGTCCATATCGGGGGCGCGGCGCGAGCGCTGAAAAGCGTTAGCGCTCCCGTTCGACCGCGAAGGAGGCCAGTGCCTCCAGATAGCGCAGGGCCTCACCCTCCTCCAGGTCCAAACTGTCGAGGGCGGCGCGCGCGATATCGGCCTGCTCGTGTGCGAGGGCGTTCACTTCCTCGGTCGTCTTGTCCGTTACCTGCAGAATGGAGGGGCGGTCCATCTCCTCGTCGGTGCCCGCGGGCTTGCCGAGCGCCTCCGAGTCGGCCGTCGCGTCGAGCGCGTCGTCCCGGATCTGGAAGGCGACACCCACGTGCTCGGCGTACTCGCCGAACGCCTCGACCGTCCGGCCGTCCGCGTCCGCGGCGAGAGCCCCCAGTTCGGCGGCAGCGCGGAACAGCGCCCCCGTCTTCCGCCGCGCGAGTTCGAGGTAGGCCGCTTCGCTGTCCGGGCGGTCCACGAGTTCGATGGCCTCCCCCTCACCGAGTTCGACCATCGCGTCCGCGACCGCACGGGTGGCTTCGGGGTCGCCCGAGAAGAGCGCGAACGCCTCACCCAGCAACCCGTCGCTCGTGACGATGGCGGGGCCGTGACCGAGCGCGGCCCACGCGCTCGGCTCGCCGCGCCGGACGTCCGAGCGGTCGATGATGTCGTCTACGACGAGCGAGGCGGCGTGGACGAGTTCGACGCCGACCGCGAAGTCGAGGGCGGTCGGACGCTGCTCGTCGTCGCCGCCCGCCGCCTCGAACACGAGGAGGGTGAGCGCCGGTCGCATCCGCTTGCCCCCCGCGAGCGCCGCCAACTCGACGCCGGCCTCCAGCTCCGCCGGTTCGACGTTCTCCACGACCGCCTCGAGGCGCTCCTCGACGGCCGCCCGGCGTTCGGCGACGTGTTCCATTACCCGACGTTCGAGCCTCCGAATCAATAACGTGACGGTCCCCTACGTCCCGTCGTCGCCTTCGTCGGGGAGGGAGATGAGGTTCTCCCGGCCGATGCGGAGTTTCTCCACTTGCCCCTCGTCAGTCATCGTGGAGAGGAGCTGGGACACCTTCGCGTTCGACCAGCCCGTCTCGTCGACGATGTTCGCCTGCTTCATCCGGCCACCGTTCTGCTCGAGGAGGCGCTCGACGCGCTCAGCGTCGCTCAGGAGGGTCTCGTCGACCCCCTCGTCCGAGTCCGCACTGTCCGTGTCGTCCGCGTCCGTAGACTCGGTAGGCGCGGGTTCCGGTTCCATCTCTGACCCCGCCTCGGGTTCGTCGGCCGAGTCCGGTTCGGCCCTCTCTCGGGTAGAGAGGACGTAGCCGCCGAGCGCGAGAAGAACGATGACGAGGGCACCGGCCACGAGGCCGAACGCGCTGAGGCCGTCGTTGCCCGGGCCGGCCGGCGTCGTCGTCGTCATGTTCGTCGACGTCGTTGTCTGACCGCTGGTGGCGCTGTACGCGATTCGGGGCTGTCCGTTGACGAACGTGCGACTTCCTTCCCACCGGAGTACGCCGTTTCTGATGCCGTTGTCCGTGCTGGGCTGGAAGTCGGAGGGGAGGTACCCGGCGGGGGGGTAGACGACGAGGCGTTGGTTCGCTTTGAGGTCCCACGACGGTCCGAAGGCGCCGCTGACGTTCACCCGGTCGGTGCCCGCCGCGGCGAAGCCGTTCCATGTGAACGTCAGCGTGAGCGCGCCCGTGTCGTTGGTCGGGCGCCAGCCACGCCGGCCGACGTCGGTGATCGACATCTCCCGACCGGTGACGTCGCTCCCGCGGGCCGCGAGGGCCGTGAAGGTCTCCGGCGACGGACCCACGTCCGCGTCGCCGTTCTCGAACGCCGTTGCCACGTCGGAGAAGGCCGTGCCGTTGTCCGTTACCTCGAAGCGCATCGTGACGTTCCAGTCGGCCGAACCGCTCGGGCGGAGCTGAACCTGCATCGACGTGCCGGTGTCGGGGGACTGTGTCGCCTGCTGTGCCGTCGCGGGAGCCGTGGCTCCCCCCGCGACAGGCGCGAGGAGCGCACAAACGACGAGGAGGGTGAGGAGGACGGCGCGGGACCGCATGTCAACATCTCCATACCGGCGGAAGAAAACGCTTTTCATCGGTTATGCGCAGCGTTGGTTTTTAACTGTCGGCACCCGACAGGAGAGTGTATGTCCCGTGTCCTCGCGGTTACCCTGGCCGCGTTGCTCCTCATCGCGGGCGCTGGTCCCACAGCCCCCGCCTCCGCCGCCGGCCCCGACGCGACCGGCGCGGCCGCCCTCCCCGGCACCCCGCCGGCCTCCGTTCCGACGCAGGTCGCCCCGCCGAACACCACCGCCGTCCTCCTGTTGGGCGCCGACGAGCGCGGGGCGGTACACGACCCCTCGGTCGACCTCTCGGCGTCGCTGTCGTCCGACCGCGCCGTCACCGCGGAGCGACTGGCCCGCGAACAGCTACAGAACCGATACGCGGCGGCCGATACCGCCGAGCGCCGGGACGTGTTGACGGCGGCGCTCGACAGGATCGAAGAACGGACGAACGGAACCAACGCCGCCCAGCGACGCCTCTACCAGCACTACGCCAACGGCACCGAAACCGTCGCGGGCGCCACCACTGGGTTCGGGTCACTCGACGCGAGAGCGCGTGCGCTGGGCCGGACGCTCACCTTCGTGGAGAACCGCATCGACGAGAACGAGGAACTGCGCTCGCGGGTCAACGACCTCGACCAGCGTCTCGCGTCGGTCCGCGGCCCGGTCCGGGAGCGCATCGCCGCCGCCGTCAGCGGGTCCCCGGAAGTGACCAGAGTGTACGTCGCGGGGACCGACTCCGGAGTCCGACTGGCGACGGTCGATGACGGCGTCCACTACCACGAGACCTCGCGACCGGCGACCGGGGACTCGACCGGCGATTCGGCGTCGATCGAGGAAGCGGAGCGCCGCATGGCCGAACTCTACCCGTGGGCGTGGAACAACTCGCAGGGGACAACCGTCGACGTCATCGGCGCCGACACGTACCGCGTGACCGTCGAGCACCCCCACGGCTCGCTGGTGAGCTATATCGACGCCGCCTCGCTACGGGTGGTCCGCGAAATCAACCGCCAAGAGGTCTCGTCGCTTCCGACGGGGCCCGGTGTCTCCCGCTCGCAGGCCGGGCTGCGGGTGGCGGTTAACCGGAGTTACCCCGGTGGACCCCTTCGCATCGCCGCCTCGGACGGGGCCGGCGCGACGAACGCGACCGTCAGAGTGGACGACGCCGTCGTCGGCGTGACCGGGGACGACGGGGAGCTCTGGACCGTCTCGCCCGACGGCGGTCCCGACAGCCGGTTCATCGTCACGGCCGAGCGCGGGAACACGCAGGTTTCGGTTATCGTGCAGCCGATTCAGCCGTCCTCGGGAACGTAGGCGAGAGTGACGATGGCCCGCGGGCTCCCGGGTTTCGACTGCATCGCGTAGTGAGTCGTTTCGACGAGGCCGGCCTCGCGGAACATCTCTTCGGCCTCGGTCGCGTCGTAGAAGAGCATGATTGAGTCCGCGAGTTTTCTGAGGAGTTCGCTGCTCGGCTGGTCCGGCCCGACGACGAGAACCGGGCCGCCGGGCTTGACGACGCGGCGGAACTCCTCTAAGGCACTGACGGGGTTGGGCCAGTACTCGATGGAGCCTGAGGACCAGAGCGCGTCGAAGGAGTTTTCCTTGTAGGGGAGGCGTTCGGCGTCGCCGCGCGCGAAGGTGACGGGGTCGTGTTTCCCGAGCTTCGCCCAGGCCTTCTCCATCTGGTGGACCGACTGGTCGAGGCCGTGGACGTGTTCGGTCTCCTGGAGGAGCCCCTCAGTGCCGAATCCGGTGCCACAGCCCACGTCGAGCACGCGGTCGTCCGGACTCAGCTCCAGCATATCGATGGCCTCGGTGCGCATCGCCTCGTTCCAGACGAACGGGTTGACGCGGTCGTACACCTTCGAGAGGTACTTGTAGAACAGCCGCGCCCGTGCCTTGTTCTCAAGGAGTCCCATTATCCGGGTTTAGAACGGCGGGGAAATAAAGCGCCCGGGCCTCGACCGGGGGATCAAGCAATCGGGCGGACGGCTGTCCTCGGCCGCTCGTTCGCGCGGTCGAGACCTTCGTCGCACGCTCCACATCTTCGGAGAAGCACGGCTGTCGCACGTGCTTCACCTCCGGACGGCTTCACAACTATCTTATAGGCGCTTGCCGAAGATTCGCTCGATAGGCTATGCCGAGGCCAGAGGTTCTTAAAAACGTCAAAGAAGCCGAGGACGATGCCGACAGCATCGTCGCCGAGGCTGAGGAGGAACGGGAGCAGATTCTCTCGGAAGCCCGCGAGCAAGCGGCCGAAATTCGCTCGCAGGCCGAGGAGGAAGCGACCGAACTCCGAGAACAGCGCCTCGCCGAGGCACGCGAGGAAATAGAGGCCGAACGCGAGGAGATACTCGACTCCGGCCAAGAGGACAGAAAGGCACTTCTCACCGCCGCCGAGGCGAGCGAGGAGGAGGCCGCCGACTACGTCCTCGACGCGTTCAAGGAGGCGGTGCATGCTCAGGCCTGAGCGGATGAGCAAGGTCTCGGTAACCGGGACCAAAGCCGTGATGGAGGAGGTCATCGAGACCGTCCACGGTCTGAACGCGGTCCACCTCTCCGACTACGACGGAACGTGGGAGGGGTTCGAGACGGGCGACCCGCTGTACGGGGCCGAGGAGGCCTCCGATAGACTGGTCACCGTCCGCTCGGTCCAGTCGATTCTGGGCGTCGAGGACGGTGACGGCGGGCCCGCCCGCATCGTCACCGAGGACGCCATCGACACGCAGTTAGAGGAGATCCGCGAGGCGGTCAACGAACTCGACGACCGCCGCGACGAGCTCCGCTCGGAACTGCGCGACGTCGAGGAGCGCATCGACGCGATGGAGCCGTTCGCCGAGTTGGGCATCGACCTCGACCTGCTTCGGGGCTACGACAGCCTCGAAGCCGCGGTCGGAACGGGCGACGAGGACGCGGTGCGCCGCGCCGTCGCCGAGGCCGACAACGTGCGGTCTTCCGACGTGTTCAGCGGCGACGACACCGTCGCCGTCTTCGTCCAGCCCTCGAAAGGGAAGGAAGGCGTTCTCGACGACGCGCTCGTCGGAACGGCGTTCAACCGACTGGAGGTGCCGGACGCCGACGGCGACCCCACCGAGTACGTCGAATCGCTCGAAGGCGAGCGACAGAGCCTCCAGTCCGAACTGGAAGGTGTCGAGGACGAACTCGAGGACCTCCGCCACGAACACGCGGACTTTCTCACCGCCGCCGAGGAGCACCTCTCCATCGCGGTCCAGCAGGCCGAGGCGCCCCTGCAGTTCGCGACGACGGACCACGCCTTCATCGCCGAGGGCTGGATTCCGACCGAGGAGTACACGACCTTCGCCGAGTCGCTTCGCGACACCGTCGGCGACCGTGTCGAGGTAGAGGAACTCGAACGGGCGGACTACACTCCATCCCACGGCCACGAACAGGAGGCCGTCGCCGACGGCGGCCACGACTCCCGGATGGCCGACGACGGGCCGCCCGTCATCCAGAAGAACAGCAAGGCCGCGAAGCCGTTCGAACTCCTGGTTGAGACGATCAACCGACCGCTGTACTTCGAACTCGACCCGACGGTGGTCCTGTTCCTCACGTTCCCGATCTTCTACGGCTTCATGATCGGCGACGCCGGGTACGGGCTGCTGTACGCCGTCGGTGGCTACCTGCTCTACCGGAACGTCGACAGCGCGGCGCTGAAGAGCCTCGGCGGCATCGCGGTGTGGGCCGGCGGGTTCACCGTGTTGTTCGGGATTCTGTACGGGGAGATATTCGGACTCCATCTCATCGCGGAGTACCTCTGGCACGGCGTCTTCGATATGGCGCACGCGCCGCTCCGAAAGGGGCTCCACACGACGGAGTTCGCGCTGCTCTGGCTCACGCTCTCGGTCATCGTCGGGGTGCTTCACCTCGTCGTGGGCTGGATATTCGGCTTCGTGAACGACCTGAAGGGCCACGGATTCAGTGAGGCGTTCTTCGAGAACGGCTCGTGGATCGTCCTCACCGTGTCGCTGTGGCTGTGGGTGTTCTCGGACCAGGGCGTCGGCGCCAAGCCCGGCTTCCTCGCCGGGCCGGAGTCGGTGTTCAACGGGAACCCCGTCCCGCTGGGCTTCGAGGCCGTTCCGAAGCTCGTTATCGCGAACGTCCCGCTCGGCCCGCTCGGCACGCTCCCCCTCTCCATCTGGATCGTCGGCGTTCTCGTCGGCGTTGCGATGGTCATCAAGGGCGAGGGCGTCGTCGGCGCGCTCGAATCACCCAACGCGCTCGTGAACGTCATCTCCTACACGCGGATCGCCGCGGTGTTGCTGGCGAAGGCGGCGATGGCGTTCGCGGTGAACCTGCTCGCCTTCGGCGCGTACGAACACAACCATGAGGTTCACTTCATGCTCGACCACGGCCCCGAGTGGGTCCGTGCCGAGTACGGCGCGGAAGCCATCATGTTCCCGGGACTGTTCAACGTGGGTATCGCGGGCGTGCTCGGCGGCATCGTGGTGTTGCTCGCCGGTCACGTCTTAGTGCTCGCGCTCGGCGTTACCAGCGCCGGCCTACAGGCCGTGCGTCTGGAGTACGTCGAGTTCTTTGGGAAGTTTTATGAAGGCGGTGGCGCGAAATATCAACCGTTCGGCTACGAGCGAACCCACACCACAGAGGACTAAGTAAACTATGAGTCTGGCACAACTTGCACTCGACGTTGGCGTACTGCTTCAGGAAACCGGCGGCTCCAGCCCCGCGATCACCAGCGGCGCTGCGGGCGCCCTCGCGGTCGGTCTCGCGGCGCTCGGCGCGGGCTATGCGGAGCGTGGCATCGGGAGCGCGGCGATGGGCGCCATCGCCGAGGACCAGGACCTCTTCGGTACGGGCCTCATTCTGACGGTCCTGCCGGAGACGCTCGTCATTCTGGCCCTGGTCGTCGTCTTCGCTGCCTAAACCCCCTTTCCTACGATGAGTTTGGATACAGTCGTTGAGGACATCCGCGATGAAGCGCGCGCGCGACGCGAGGAGATTATCGAAGCCGCCGAATCCGAGGCCGACGAGATCGTCGCCGAGGCCGAGGCGGACGCGGAAGCGACGCTGGAAGCCGCGGAGGAGGAAGTAGAGGAGGAAATCGAGCGCGAGCGCGACCAGACCCTCTCCGGCGCGAAGCTCGAAGCCAAACAGAAGCGCCTGGAGGCCCGCCGCGACGCCCTCGAATCGGTCCGCGAGACCGTCGAGGAGCGCATCGCCGGGCTGGAGGGCGACGAACGGGAAGAACTGACCGCCGCGCTGGTCGAGGCCGCCGCCCCCGAGTTCGACGACGACGCGACGGTTCGGGTGTACGGCCGCGCCGAGGACGAGGAGCTCCTCGGCGACGTGCTGGCCGACTACGACGACTGGTCGTACGCCGGCGAGCGCGACTGTCTGGGCGGCGTGGTCTGCGAGAGCGACCAGTCCCACGTTCGCGTGAACAACACCTTCGACTCGGTGCTCGACTCCGTCTGGGAGGAGAACATCCGGGACGTAAGCGACATCCTCTTCGAGGAATGAGCGCGAACACCGGCACCGCGAACTACGAATACGTCACCGCGCGGGTACGTCACCGCCGGGCCTCCCTGTTCGACGAGGACGACTACCGGAAGCTCCTCCGGATGGGGCCGGGCGAAATCTCCCGGTTCATGGAGGAATCCGAGTACGAAGAGGAGATCAACGCCCTCGGCTCGCGACACTCCGGCGTGGACCTCGTGGAGTACGCGCTCAACCGCAACCTGGCGCGTCACTTCGACGACCTGCTCCGCTGGTGTGAGGGCCCCCTGTACGAACAGGTCGCCCGCTACCTGCGGAAGTTCGACGCCTGGAACGTCAAGACCGTCGTCCGCGGGCTGTACGCCGGCACCGACCGGGAGTCCATCGAGGACGACCTCATCCGCGCCGGCGAGTTCGACGAGGATTTCCTCGCTACGCTCGTGAGCGCGGAGAACATCGAGGGCGTCGTCGCGGCGCTCGACGGAACGATCTTCGAGGAGGGCTTGGAGGACGCGTTCGAGGAGTACGAGGAGAGCGGTCTCCTGGTCCCCCTAGAGAACGCCGTCGACCGGGCCTACTACGAGGGGTTACTCGAAGGCGTCTCGGCGGGCGGGAGCCAGTCCAAGCGGCTGTACGCCGAGTTCCTGCAGGCCGAAATCGACTTCCGGAACGTGCGCAACGCGCTCCGGTTGGCCCGCTCGGGCGCCGACCTCGACCCCGCGGAGTACTACATCGAGGGCGGCAAGCTGTTCGGTCCCGAGCGGCTCCGCTCGCTCGTCGGAAACGAGGAAGAGCTCGTCGCGGCGCTGCGCGACAGTTCTTACGGCGACGAACTGGACGAGGCGCTCGCGGACCTCGAATCCGCCGGGAGCCTCATCGGCTTCGAGCGCGCACTCGACACAGCGCTCCTGGAGTACTCCGAGCACCTCTCGCACGTCTACTCCTTCTCGGTCGCGCCGGTCCTCGCGTTCGTGCTGGCGAAGGAACGGGAAGTCGACAACGTCCGGGCCATCGCCCGCGGCCGCGAGGCCGGACTCGACCAGGAGGAGATCGAAAACGAGCTGGTGGTACTATGAGCCAGGAGATCGGCGTCGTCGGCACCCCCGACTTCACGACCGGCTTCCGCCTCGCGGGCGTTCGGCGCTGCGAGAACGTCGCCGCGGAGGCCAAAGACGAGGAGCTGGACGAGGCGGTCACCGGGCTCCTCGAGGACGAGGGCGTCGGCATCGTCGTGATGCACGAGGACGACCTCGACCACCTCTCCCGGTCGGTCCGGGAGGAGGTGAACACGAGCGTCGAGCCCGTCGTGGTAACCCTCGGCGGGAGCGGCGCGTCGGGCCTGCGCGAGCAGATCCGTGCGGCTATCGGTATCGACCTGATGGACGAAAGCGACAACGAAGACAACGAATGAGCCAAGCAACTGACACCACAGTCACGGAAGACGGCGTCATCGACAGCGTCTCCGGCCCGGTCGTCACCGCGACCGGCCTTGACGCCAAGATGAACGACGTCGTGTACGTCGGCACGGACGGCCTGATGGGCGAGGTCATCGAAATCGAGGGCGACATTACGACCATCCAGGTCTACGAGGAGACGTCCGCGGTCGCCCCCGGCGAGCCCGTCGAGAACACGGGCGAGCCCCTCTCGGTGGACCTCGGACCGGGCATGCTGGACTCCATCTACGACGGCGTCCAGCGCCCCCTCGACGTCCTTGAAGAATCGATGGGCGCGTTCCTCGACCGCGGTGTCGACGCACCCGGTATCGACTTAGAGAAGAAATGGGAGTTCTCGCCCAGCGTCGACCCCGGCGACGAGGTCGGGCCCGGCGACATCGTGGGTTCGGTCCCCGAGACCGTCAGCATCGAGCACAAGGTCATGGTGCCGCCGGAGTACGAGGGCGGCGAAGTCGTCTCCGTCGAGGAAGGCGATTTCACCGTCGAGGAGCCAGTCGTCGAACTCGACAACGGCGAGGAAATCCAGATGCACCAGGAGTGGCCGGTCCGCGAAGCCCGGCCGACTGTCGAGAAACAGACGCCGGAGAACCCACTCGTCACCGGTCAGCGCATCCAGGACGCGCTGTTCCCGCTGGCGAAGGGCGGAACGGCGGCGATTCCCGGGCCCTTCGGCTCCGGAAAGACGGTCACCCAACAGCAGTTGGCGAAATGGTCCGACGCGGACATCGTCGTCTACATCGGCTGTGGGGAGCGCGGCAACGAGATGACGGAGGTCATTGAGGACTTCCCCACCCTGGAGGACCCGCAGACGGGCAACCCGCTGATGGCCCGGACGACGCTCATCGCCAACACGTCGAACATGCCCGTCGCGGCCCGCGAATCCTGTGTCTACACCGGGATTACGGTCGCGGAGTTCTACCGCGACATGGGCTACGACGTCGCGCTGATGGCCGACTCCACCTCCCGGTGGGCGGAGGCCATGCGCGAGATTTCCTCCCGGCTGGAGGAGATGCCCGGCGAGGAGGGCTATCCCGCCTACCTGGCGGCCCGCCTCTCCGAGTTCTACGAGCGCGCCGGTCGCTTCGAGACGATGGGCGGCCGCAACGGCACCATCTCGGTCGTCGGCGCGGTCTCGCCCCCGGGCGGCGACTTCTCCGAGCCCGTCACCCAGAACACGCTGCGTATTGTGAAGACGTTCTGGGCGCTCGACGCGGACCTCGCTGAGAAGCGTCACTTCCCGGCCATCGACTGGAACGAGTCCTACTCGCTGTACAAGGACCAACTCGACCCGTGGTGGCGCGAGGAGGTCGCGGAGGACTTCCCCGAACTGCGCCAGTGGGCCGTCGACACCCTCGACGAGGAGGACGAACTCCAAGAGATCGTCCAGCTCGTCGGCAAGGACGCGCTGCCGGAGGACCAGCAGCTCACCCTCGAGGTGTCCCAGTACATCCGCGAGGCGTTCCTCCAGCAGAACGCGCTCCACGAGGTCGACACCTACTGTGAACCCAACAAGTCCTACCGGATGCTGGAGGCCATCCAGACGTTCAACGACGAGGCCTTCGAGGCGCTCGACGCCGGTGTCCCGGTCGACGAGATTCAGGACATCGACGCCGCGCCCCGTCTGAACCGGATGGGCGTGATGCCCGAGGACGAGTACGAGGAGGAAATCGCCGCGCTCGAAGACGAGATGACCGAGCAACTGCGGGAGCTCTACTAATGAAGGAGTACCAAACCATCACGGAGATCAGCGGTCCGCTGGTGTTCGTGGAGACGGACGAACCGATCGGCTACGACGAAATCGTCGAGATCGAACTCGGCGACGGCGAGGTTCGCCGCGGGCAGGTGCTCGAATCCGAGACCGACCTCGTCGCGATTCAGGTCTTCGAGGGGACCGACGGCATCGACCGCAACGCCTCGGTGCGCTTCCTCGGCGAGACCCTGAAGATGCCGCTGACCGAGGACCTTTTGGGACGTGTTCTCGACGGGTCCGGCGATCCCATCGACGGGGGGCCCGAAATCGTCCACGAGGAGCGACGCGAAATCGTCGGCGCCGCCATCAACCCCACCGCCCGAGAGTATCCTGAGGAGTTCATCCAGACTGGTGTTTCGGCCATCGACGGCATGAACACCCTCGTTCGCGGCCAGAAACTCCCCATCTTCTCGGCCTCGGGACTGCCACACAGCGACCTCGCGTTGCAGATCGCCCGCCAGGCGACCGTTCCGGAGGACGAGGAGGAGGGCGACGACACGGAGTTCGCGGTCATCTTCGGCGCGATGGGTATCACCCAGGAAGAGGCCAACGAGTTCATGGACGACTTCGAGCGCACCGGCGCGCTCGAACGCTCGGTCGTCTTCATGAACCTCGCGGACGACCCTGCGACCGAGCGGACGGTCACGCCGCGACTCGCCCTCACCACCGCCGAGTACCTCGCCTTCGACAAGGGCTATCACGTGCTGGTCATCCTCACGGACATGACCAACTACTGTGAGGCCCTGCGCGAAATCGGCGCGGCCCGCGAGGAGGTTCCGGGCCGGCGTGGCTACCCCGGGTACATGTACACGGACCTCGCGCAGCTCTACGAGCGCGCGGGCCGCATCGAGGGTCGGGAAGGGTCGGTCACCCAGATTCCCATCCTCACGATGCCGGGCGACGACGACACCCACCCGATTCCGGACCTCACGGGGTACATCACGGAGGGGCAGATCTACATCGACCGGGACCTGAACAGCCAGGGCATCGAACCGCCCATCAACGTCTCGCCGAGCCTCTCACGGCTGATGGACGACGGTATCGGCGAGGGCCTCACCCGAGAGGACCACGGCGACATCGCCGACCAGCTGTTCGCCGCGTACGCGGAGGGGAAGGACCTGCGCGACCTCGAACAGATTGTCGGGCGCGAGGCGCTCGGCGAGATCGAGAACCTCTATCTCGACTTCGCGGACCGCTTCGAGGAGGAGTTCGTCGACCAGGGCTTCGACACCGACCGCGACATCGGGACCACCCTCGACATCGGCTGGGAGCTCGTCTCGATGTTCCCCAAGGAGGAGCTCAACCGCATCGACGAGGAACTCATTGAGGAGCGCTACATCGAGGACGCGGAAGCCGAAGCCTAACGCCGTTTTCGTTGTCGCTCTTTTCGGTCGTACGAAGCGCATATACGAGCGCTCGCTGTAGGCTGCGATATGACCGAGGCCCGCCGCGCCATGACGTTCAACGTCCGCGTCGGCGTCGACGAGGGACGGGAGGCGTGGGAACGCCGCCGCGACGACGTGGCGAGCGTGATTCGAGTACACCGGCCGGACATCGTCGGCCTCCAAGAGCCCCTCGAAGGCCAACTCGACGACCTGCGCGAGCGCCTCCCCGCGTACGAGTTCGTCGGGGACGGACGTCGCGGCGGACGGGAAGGCGAGTTCTCGCCCATCGGCTACCGGCCGGGGCGCGTCGAGCCCGCTGAGTGGGGCACCTTCTGGCTCTCGGAAACAGGAGAAGAGGGAAGCGTCGGCTGGGACGCCACCTACCCGCGCATCGTGACGTGGGCGCAGTTCAAGGAAGGGTTTCTCGTCTGTAACACCCACTTCGACCACGGCGGCGCGGCGGCCCGGGCCGAGAGCGCCCGCCTGCTCCGCGAGCGCGCGCCCGAACTCGCGGGCGACGACCCGGCCGTCGTGATGGGGGATTTCAACGCCGACGAGTGCTCGGAGCCCTACGAACTCCTGACTGAGACGTTCAGAGACGCGCGCGAGGTTGCCGACTACGACCACCACGGTCCGGACGACACGTTCCACGATTTTACGGGGTATCCGGACGCCAAAATCGACCACATCTTCGTCACCGGCGGGGTAGAGGTGCGTACCCACGCGGTCCTCCCCGACCACTGGAACGGCTCGTACCCCTCCGACCATTTCCCCGTACTCGCGGACCTCTCATTTTAAGCGCGCTCGCCGGCCGTCCAACCCGCTCTACCGATGCGCCCCGCACACTCCACCGCAAGCCCGCCGTCCCGCGCGTGCGCGGGAACAACACGCCGATACCCTACCACTCGGGAGACTCGGCGAGCACGTCGCTCTCCCCGAGGTTCCATCCATCGAGGTAGGGTTCGAGCGCGGACGCGAGTTCCGCGAACATGTCGCGGGCGTCCTCCGTCTGGAGGGCTCTGACCTGCGGGTCGATGAGAAAGCCCCGAAATGCTTCGTCCACATCGCCCGTCCGGGAGGCCTCAATGACCGTCTCAACCGTGTCGACGTGGCCGTCGATGAGCGATTCCAGCGGGCGGGGGAAACCGCCGGCGGTCATCGGGACGATTTCGTCACCGCGGACGTAGGCGTTCGTCTCGACGACGGCGTCCTCTTCGACGCCCCGAACCTGCCCGACGTTGGGCATGTTGACGTTCGCGACGCAGGGCTCGCCGCCGTGGAGGGCTTCGAGCATGTCCGCGAAGCGCTCCCGGGATTTCGAGATTTCGAACTCTTTTTCGCCCTCCATCCACGCCGCCACGTCGGTCGTCTGGTTCGATTCAGCGGGGTTCCAGTGCTTCGAGCGGTAGTCGCTGTCCGTGCGCTTGACTCCCCAGCGGTTCAGCCCCTCCTTTCCCCCTTGGAGGAACCACGTCGCGTACTCGACGAGGTGTCGGTCCCCGCCGGCGGGAATCATGTCGAAGCGTCTGAACAGTTCCCACATCACCTGCTGGTTGTCGACGAACGGCGAGACGTCCGCTAACTCGTCGGCGGTGTACTCCCGGTTCGCGCGCTCGTCGTCGAGGAGCTCCCGGAGGTCGTCGAAGACGTCCACCCCGCCGACGTGGACTTCGTCGATGAACGTGAAGTGGTTGATGCCCTTCGGGTTGATGGTGACGTCCTCGGGGTCGGCGTCCATCCCCAACTCCTCGGTGGCGAGCTCCGCGAAGAAGGGGTACATCTTCAACACCTCGTGACAGAGGCCGACGGCGTTGATATCGGGGTACTCGTCGTAGAGCGCGCGTGACGAAGTGGACGGGGTTCGTGAAGTTGAACACCCACGCGTCGGGGCAGTTCTCGCGAATGGCGGCCGCGAACTCCCGGTAGAGCGGGACGGTTCGCATCGCCCGGGCGATACCCCCGGGGCCGATGGTCGCGGAGACCGCGCCATAAATACCGTACTGCTCGGGGATATCGAGGTCGTGGACGAACGTCTCCGCGGGGTCGTACTGCGTTGAGAGGATGACCGCGTCCGCGCCCGCGAGCGCGTCGTCCAAACTCTCGACGGCCTCGTAGGTCCAGTCCGCGACCGCGCCTTCCTGTTCTTGGACCCAGTTGCCGAACTCGGCGTTGCGCCGTGCGCTCTCGTCGTTGGCGTCGTACAGTCTGACCGTTCCGTCGAGCTCGGAGAGCGCCATGTCCTGAACGAACTTCGGCGCCCACTCCCGGCTCCCGCCGCCGACGTACGCGACCGTGATGTCGCCGTGTGGGGATGGCATATCGGTCGGGCTGTCGACTCGGCCCCCTAAAACGGTGCCGCCTCGTCGGCAGCGCACCGTGAGGACTGAAAACAGTTATCCGCGTCGGGGCGCAAACGTCGCCTAATGGCGGACGACGTGAAACCGACCCGGAAGGAGCTGATGAACATCAAGGAGCGCATCGAGTTCTCCGAACAGGGCCACGACACCCTCGAACAGAAACGCGACGCGCTCATTCTGGAGTTCATGGACATCCTCGACCAGTCCAAGGACGTCCGCTCCGGGCTGGAAGAGGACTACCGGAACGCCCAGAAGACCATCAACATGGCGCGCGCGATGGAGGGCGACGTGGCCGTGCGCGGCGCCGCCGCGGCGCTCAAGGAACACCCCGAGATCACGACGGAGTCCAACAACATCATGGGCGTCGTCGTGCCCCAAATCGAGTCCTCGCGCGTGAAGAAGAGCCTCGACGAGCGCGGCTATGGCGTGCTGGGCACGAGCGCGCGCATCGACGAGGCCGCCGAGGCCTACGAGGAGCTCCTGGAGAGCATCATCCTCGCCGCCGAGGTCGAGACGGCGATGCGCAAGATGCTCGACGAGATCGAGCAGACCAAGCGGCGCGTCAACGCCCTGGAGTTCAAGCTCCTGCCCGAGCTCCGCGAGAACGAGGAGTACATCGAGCAGAAACTCGAGGAGCAAGAAAGGGAAGAAATCTTCCGCCTGAAGAAGATCAAGGAGAAGAAAGAGCAGGCCGAACGCGAGGAAGCCGCCGCGGAGGCCGAGGCCGCCGAGGCGGCCGAACCCGCCGACGACTGAATGGTCGAGGCCTGTGCCTGCGGCGGGGAGCGCCTCTCCTTCCCGCTCCCCGAGGACTGCCGGGAGTACTTCCCGGGGTCGCCCGCGGGCGCCACGCTCTGTGGGTTCTGTCTCCGGGTCGAACCCACCGAGGGAGCCCCCGACGCCGCTCCCGACTTCCAGACCGTCAGCGACGCGTTCCCGCGCGACGACGGGGACGGCGCGCGGGTCGCAGTTCTCCTCTGGATGCTCGATTCCATCGCCCACTACCGGAGCGAGGCCTCCGAACTGGCCGAGCGACTGGAGCGTTCGGGGACGGACCCGCTGCTCGTTTTGGATAGGTTGGCCCGGGAGGACGACATCGACCCGCACTTCGATTTATCGCGGCGGACGACGCAGTTAGAACAGTTACTCTACGACGTCTGACAGGGGCTTGGCCTCTACGTCCCTTAGACGCCCGTCGAGTAGCGCAGAATCCCGCCGATACCGCCGAACGCGGTCATCAGCTGCTCGCCCTGTTCGAAGTCGGTTGAGATGAACTTCGTCTCCGTCCCGCGCTGTCCGGCGATGTTCATCAGATGCTCGATGACGTCCTCGCGCTCCATCGAATCGGGCTCGGACCCGTCGGGACATTCGAGTTCGGGCGTGTCGTGGCGCGCCTCCACGAGCTCGAACTCCTCCTGGCCGTCGCACTCGTAGACGACCACGTCCTCGCGGAGGTCCTCGCTGATGAGGAGGCGCTCGACGGAGCCCATCACCAGGTTGCGGCGGGTCGGCTCGAAGCCGTAGGTCGCCAACTCGCCGTCGTGGAGCTCCTCGAAGAAGCGCTCCATCGCCTGCTTGTCCTCCATCAGCGCCGCGTCGGCCAGCGTATCTTGGGCGGCGTCGACGAGGTCCTTCAGCCCGGACTCGTCGGTGTAGGAGACGTCGAACTTGCCCAAGACCTGCTGTTGGAGCTCGTGGTGGAGGTAGTCGCCGTCGAGGAACTCGTCTTTGGTGGGTGAGGGGCCGCCCACGAGGACGCCGTCGAGTTCCCCCCGGCGCGGGACGAACAGTTCGTTTGCCATCTCCGCGACCTCTTGGTAGAAGTTGTCAATCGCCTCCAAGCGCAGGCGGGCGAAACGCTGGGCGGACTGACCCCCTTTGCGCTGCTTGCCCGGGACCAGAGAGGTCGCGCTTTTGACGGGGTCGACGCGCTTGCCCTTCAGCCAGCCGACGTTGGCCTCCCGGCGGTCGAGGACGATGAGTCCGTAGAGCCCCTTGTCCGCGAGCATGTTTTCGAGGGGCTCGGTGAGAAACGCCGAGTCGCAGTGATAGCGGAAGGACTGGATGGGCTCGGGCGGACTCTCCAGGGCTTTGGTGACCATCTCGGTCTGGCCGCCGCCCGTCGAGATAGCGCCGGAGAAGATGACGAGCCCGTTCTCGGGGGGGAAGACGTCGTAGTACCGGAGGCGGTCCTTGATGGATGTAAGCGCGTCTTGGACGGCCGTCCGCGTCTGCTTCGATTTGATGTTCGAGGCCTCGGAGTGCTCCTGGGTGACGTGGGCCACGACCGAGGAAATCTGCTTGTCCTCGGGGATGTAGATCGTCACGAGTTGCGTTCCTGATCCTTCGTACTCCTTGAGGTCCTCGATGACGCGCCGGAACTCGTAGTCGTTCCGGTCGTCGTTCCCCTCGCTCTGTGTCGCCATTATGGATTCTAGGCGCTGGTGACCGTAAGTAACCTTTGACGACGGCGGGAGAACCGGGGGAAATAACACGTTCGGCCGTTAGGGGCCGAGTATGTCCAACGCCGATTCGGAAGTTTCCACGTCCGTGCCGCTGTCCTGGATCGTTATCTTCGTCGTGCTCACGCTGCTACTCCTCATCGTCGCGATGCAGTTCGTGGGGCTTGAGACGCTCGTCAACCCCTCGCCGTAACGGTCGCCTGACGAGAGAGGGGAACCGAGTCTACATCCGCTCGGGCGCCGACACGCCGAGGACGCCGAGCGCGTTCGCCAGCGTGTCGCGGGCCGCCGCGACCAGCGCGAGGCGGGCCTTTTTCGTGTCGGCCTCCGCGTCGAGCACCGGACACTCCCGGTAGAACGCGTTGAACGCGTCGGTGAACTCGCGGCAGAAAGTCGCCACCTGATGGGGCTCTAACTCGCGGCCCGCGCGCTCGATGACCGCCGGGAAGCGCGCGATTTCGCGGAGCAGGCGGCGTTCTTCGGGGGTATCGAGTTCGGCGATGTCCCCCTCGGGGTCGGGCGCGTCCTCCAGAATTCCACAGCAGCGGGCGTGGGCGTACTGGATGTAGGGCGCGGACTGACCCTCGAAGTCCAGCGCGTCGTCCCAGTCGAAGGTAATCGTCTTGGTGGGCTGCTTGGAGACGATATCGTAGCGCACCGCGCCGATGCCCACCTGCTCAGCTATCTCCGCGATTTCGCTCTCGTTTAACTCACCGCGCGTCGAGTCGTCCAGCCGGCTCTCGACGGCCTCCTTCGCGCGGGCCTCCGCCTCGTCAAGCAGGTCGTCCAAATCGATGCCGGTGCCCTCGCGGGTGCTCATGCCGCCCTCGGGGAGGTTCACCCACGAGTAGTGAACGGCTTGCAGGCGGTCGGTGTCGTCGCCGAGCAAGTCGAGAGTCGCGCGGACCTGTCGGGCCTGGAGTTTGTGGTCCTCGCCCAGGACGGTGACGGCGCGGTCGAAGTTCGCCAGTTTCCACTCGTGGTGGGCCAGATCGCGGGTCGCGTAGAGCGAGGTCCCGTCCGAACGGAGGAAAACGAGGTTCTTCTCGATGCCGTGCTCGTCGAGTTCCAGTTGCCACGCGCCCTCCTCGTACACCGACTCATCCAACGCTTGGAGGCGCTCGACGAGTTCGTCGGTGGCGCCGTTTCGCATGAACCTGGTCTCGTGGACGAACTCGTCGAACGTCGCGGGCAGGCGATTGAGCGACTGGCGCATCCCCCCGAGGACTTGGTCGACGACCTCGTGGACGCGCTCGTAAGTCTCGTCGTCGCCCTCCTCCAACCCCTGGAGGATGGCCTGGATTTCGTCCTCCGCTTTTTCGACGTCCCGTTCGTCGGCGTTCTCCAGGAAGTCGTTGCCCTTCCGGTAGTAGCGCACGAGTTCGTAGTCCGCGCGCTCGCGCTCCGGCTCGGGGAGGTCCTCTTCCTCGAAGGTCTCGTAGGCCCACGTGAAGACGGCCATCTGGCGGCCGGCGTCGTTGACGTAGTAGTGGGTCTCGACGTCGTGGCCCGCGAAATCGAGGAGGCGCTGGACGGCATCCCCGACGATGGGGTTGCGCGCGCGCCCGACGTGGACGGGACCCGTGGGGTTGGCGGAGGTGTGCTCCACGACGACCGACTCCCCCGTGGGGTCGAGGCGCCCCCACTCGTCGTCGGCGGCGGCGAGCGTGTCGGCGTAGTATTTTTCCGTCGGTGTGAAGTTCAGATACGGCCCCTTCGTGTGAACACCCCCCAGATAGTCGTAGCCCTCGACGTCAAGCGCGTCCGCGAGGTCGCCCGCCACCTGCGGGGGCGGGGCGCCGGCCTCGCCGGCGAGTCGGAAGGCGACGCTCGACGCGAGTATCGCGTCCACGTCTTCAGGTGGGTCCTCGACACCGAGGTCCTCGGTCGGTAAGTCGAGGTCATCGAGCGCCCCGTGGAGGGCGTCCTCGACCTCCGAGCGGAAGGGTAGGAACATACGGTTGTGTGGCCGGCGCGCGCTCAAAGGCGTTCTGAAAAGGACGGGCGCCGCGTCAGAAGTCGACGGTCTCCCCGTCAGCAGGGATACGGACGTCGGGGACGGCCGCCGCGAGTTCGTCGCGCTCCAGCAGGCAGTGGTTGATGGCTTCCATGTGGTCCGCGACGACGGGGCAGTCGGCGTACTCGACGACGCTCGCCACGTCCGCGGCGTCCATCGTGATGGGCTCGCCCGTCTCGAACTGTGCGGCACCGGCGTTCACGACGACCGCGTCGGGGTCGTACTCGTCGATGGTCCCGGGGACGGCGTCGTACCAGACGGTGTCGCCGGCGAGGTACAGCGTCTCGCTCCCGTCGAGGACGAAGCCACAGACCGGAGCCATCGCCTCGGCGTGCTGTTCGCCGCCGTGGCGCGCGGGCGTCCGGTGGACGGCGACGCCCTCGAATCGCCGTTCGTCCTCGACCGGACGCACGTCCTCCAGCCCGTCCTCGCGGAACGCCTCGGCCTCCGCGGGGTTGCAGAAGACGGGCGTCTCCGCGTCGATCGTGTCCTCCCACGCGTCCCAGTGGTCGGTGTGACGGTGGGTGACCAGGACGGCGTCGTGGCCGAGGTCGACGTCGGGGAGTCCGACCAGCGGGTTCCGCCGCTGGTTCGGTGTGTTCTCGACGGGCGGGTTCGCGCCCGCCGCGGAGAGCATCGGGTCGACGAGAAATCGGACGCCGTCGAGTTCGACCAGCAGGGTCGCGTGCCGGACCAGCGTGACGTTCATAGCGGACGGACGGGTGGCGGTGGGTTGAACGTGGCCAAACCGGAGAACCCTGCCCCGGCGAGTCGCACGGCTTTTGGCCCTGCACGCTCAGACACGGCTATGAGCGACGCGGACTCGGGGCCCAAAACCGTCGACGACCCTGATTACAACAGCGTCAACCACACCGCCGCCCAGACGTGTGGCTGGACGGCGAACGCGCTGGAGGGGGAGGGCACCTGTTACAAGTACGCGTTCTACGGCATCCGCTCCCATCGCTGTATCCAGATGACCCCCGTTGTTCGCTGCAACGAGCGCTGTGTCTTCTGCTGGCGCGACCACGCGGGCCACACCTACGAGATGGACGGCGTCGAGTGGGACGACCCCGAGGCCGTCGTGGATGCCTCCATCGAGTTGCAAAAACAGCTCCTCTCGGGCTACGGCGGCAACGACAACGTGCCCGAGGAGCGCTTTGACGAGGCGATGGAGCCCCGCCACGTCGCCATCTCGCTGGACGGGGAACCCACGCTCTACCCCTACCTCCCCGAACTCATCGACGCGTTCCACGACCGCGGCTTGACGACGTTCCTCGTTTCCAACGGTACCCGCCCGGAGGTTATCGCGGAGTGTGAGCCCACCCAACTGTACATCTCCGTCGACGCCCCCCACCGCGCCACCTTCGATTCGACAGTCGGCGCCGTCGAGGACGACGCCTGGGAGAAGCTCGTGGACACGATGGACGTACTCGCCGAAAAGGAGGAGACGAGAACGGTCATCCGTACCACTCTGGTGAACGGCGAGAACATGCACGACCCGGACTGGTACGCCGGCTTCTATCAGCGGGCGGACCCCGACTTCGTGGAACTGAAGGGGTACATGCACGTCGGGCACTCCCGCGACCGCATGGAGCGCGAGTCGATGCCCGACCACGAGGAGGTGGCCGAGTTCACCCGCGCGGTCGGCGAACACATGCCCGAGCACGACGTCTACAAGGAACAGGAGGTCTCGAACGTGGCCCTCCTCTCGAAGGAGGAAGACACGTGGGTCGAGAAACTCGACCCGGATTCGGAGTTCTGGGCCGAGTAGTGCTCCGCGGGCGAGACGCCCCAACGCCACGGGACGAATATCGGAACCCGTGACCGGGATTAGCCGGTCACTCCTCCGTCCGGTAGGTTAATTCCACAACAAATATGGCCTAATAAATTGGCCCCAGCCGGTTTTATAAGCGGGTGGGAAGGTCCCGACGCGCTATGTCCGACAACCGATCCAGACGGTCGTTCATGAAGGCAGCAGGCGCAGCGACGGTTCTCGCCGCCGGGGCGGGGGCCGTTGTCAACACCACGGCGGCAGTCGACGGCGACGGTCACGGCTGGACCGCCGCCGAGACGCCGACCGGGAAGACACTCTCGGAGGTCGTCAGCACCGTCGAGGGCCCTTACGCCGTCGGGTCGAGCGGGAACATCATGACCCGCAGCGACGGCTCGTGGGAACTCGTCGTGGACAGCGGTCCTTCGACCAAGAACAACGGCTTGAACGACGTCGCCGTCACGGACGACGGCAAGCGCATCTGGTACAACGGAGGGAGTGGCGCCCTCGGAGCCTACGACGTCGTCACCGGCAAGAAGACGGACTACACGGCCCCCAACGGCAAGACGAGCACGTGGGAGGCAATCGGCGTTCACGGGACGATGGACAACGAGGTCATCATGCCCGCGAACGGGTCCGGGGAAGTGTTCCCCGGGGAGATGAACGAGAAGGGGTGCATCGAGTGGGGGACCGTCACCAAACCCGGCGGCGGGTCGACCATCCCCGGCGTGACCTTCCGGGCTGACGAGGACGGCAACCCGGTCGCCTACGTCATCGACACCAGCCAGGGCGTTTACAAGTCCACCGACAAGGGCGTGTCCTGGAGCCGGATCGGCGTCGACAACGCGCAGGTCGCATTCTACGACGTGCTCGCGACGAGCGATTCCGTCCTCGTCGCCGGGGGGTCGGGGCGCCTCTACCGTCTCGACTGCCTGTGTAACCGATGGACCCCTATCGACATCGGCTCGAAGTCGCTGAACTCCCTCTCGAAGGAGGACGACCGCGTCCTCGCCGCCGCGTCCAGCGGTCGCGTCTATCGGCGGGGGAGCGAGGGCTGGCAGGAGATGAACACGGACGGCATCCAGGCCGACCTGCTGGGCGTCACCCACGGGAACAGCTACAACGTCGCCGTCGGTTCCAGCGGGACCGTCATCGTCAACGGCGGAACGAGTTAAGCGGCGTTCACCGTTCGGCGAGGCGTTCCATTTCTGAGGTGCGTAGCATTCTCGGTATGCTTAAACGTCGCCCGCCCGTTAGTACCGTATATGGCAGAACCGGCAGGGGCGCCGGCCGTCGGCTACGCCGAACTGGCCGCCCTGAAGCATCTCGCCCTCGACGGCGCGCTCACCCGGACGACGAAGGTGTCGTGTTCGGACTTAGGGTCGCGTCTCGACGCCTCGAACCAGACCGCCTCCCGCCGCCTTCAGTCCCTGGAGGACGCGGACTACGTCGAACGCGAACTCGTCTCGGACGGCCAGCTCGTCTCCATCACCAAAGCAGGCGAACAGGCCCTCGCCGCGGAGTACGAGGACTACCGCCGCGTCTTCGAGTCCGACGCGGAGGTCTCCCTCAACGGCCACGTGACCAGCGGGATGGGCGAAGGCCGCCACTACATCACGCTTTCCGGGTATATGGAACAGTTCCGCGAGCGCCTCGGCTACGAGCCCTTCCCGGGGACGCTGAACGTCGAACTCGAAGCCGGGAGCGATCGCGAACTCGCCTCCATGGGCTCCTTCGAGGCCGTCCCCATCGACGGGTGGGAGGACGAGGAACGCACGTACGGCCCCGCGGTCTGCTACCCCGCGACCGTCGAGGCCGACGGGGAGCGCTACGAACCCTCCCACGTCATCAGCCCCGAGCGCACGCACCACGAGGACGACCAACTCGAACTCATCGCCCCGGCGAAGCTCCGCGACGAACTTGACCTCGCGGACGGCGACACGGTCACCATCCATGTCGAAGAGCGATAGCCTCTCCGCGAGCGCCGTCGCGGCCTTCCGGGCCGGCGACCCGGTGCTCGTCCACGACGCGGCCGACCGGGAGGGCGAGGTGGACCTCATCTACCCCGCAACGGCCGTGGCGCCGGCCGACGTGCGCCGGATGCGACGCGACGGCGGCGGGCTCATCTGCGCGGCGCTCGGTTCGGAGGTGTGTGACGCCTTCGAGTTGCCGTTCCTCGCCGACGAAATCGACCACCCGGCCGCGGACGGTACGGAGCTGGGCTACGACGAGCGCGCCTCCTTTTCCCTCCCCGTGAACCACCGCGAGACGTACACGGGCATCACCGACGCCGACCGCGCGCACACCATCACGGAACTGGGGCGGGCGGCGGCAGCGCCCGCGGAAACCGATTTCGCCGCCGAGTTCCGCGCGCCGGGGCACGTCCACCTCCTCCGGGAGGCCGAGGGCGGCCTCGCCGAGCGGCTGGGACACACCGAGTTCGCCGTCGAACTGGCGCGGGCCGCCGGACGGGCCCCCGCGGCGGTCGTCTGCGAGATGCTCGACCCGGAGGGCGACGGCGCCCGCACGCCCGCCTCCGCGAAGGCCTACGCCGAGCGCGAGGGGCTGGTCTACGCCGAGGGGGCCGCGTTGCTGGACGAACTCTGAGTCGGCCCGGTCCCGACGCGCGCGGATTCCGGGACCGACAAGACTCTTAACGCGGCGATTCGACTCGCTGGTATGGGATTCGACGAGATGGATGTCGACACCATCTGGATGGACGGTGAGTTCCTGGACTGGGAGGACGCCCAGGTCCACGTCCTCACACACGCACTCCACTACGGCACGGGAGTCTTCGAGGGCGTGCGCTGTTACGACACCGAGGACGGGCCGGCTATCTTCCGGTGGGAGGACCACCTCGAACGCTTCTACCAGTCGGGCAAGCCCTACGACATCGAGATTCCGTTCTCGCCCGAGGAACTGACGGCCGCGACGATGGAGCTCATCGACCGGCAGGACCTCGATTCCTGTTACATCCGGCCCATCGCCTTCTACGGCTACGACCGCTTGGGCCTGAGCCCCGAGGGGATTCCGATCCAGACGGCCATCGCCTGCTGGCCGTGGGGGACCTATCTGGGCGAGGAGGCCATTACTGATGGGGTCGACGTGATGATATCCTCGTGGCGGAAGTACGCGTCGAGCCAGATTCCGACGAACGCTAAAACCACCGGGACGTACGTCAACAGCGTCCTCGCGGGCGAGGAGGCCCGCCGGAACGGTTACACGGAGGCCGTCGTCCTGAACAAGGAGGGGAACGTCGCGGAGGGACCCGGCGAGAACATCTTCATGGTCAACGACGGCGAACTCTACACGACGGGCCTCTCGGAGTCGATTCTGGACGGGATTACCCGCCAGAGCGTCATCGACATCGCGGAGGACCTCGGCTACGAGGTCACGGAGACGAGCATCTCCCGGGGCGAGCTCTACACCGCCGACGAGCTCTTCTTCACCGGAACCGCCGCGGAGGTCACGCCCATCCGCTCGGTGGACGACAACGAGATCGGGGAAGGCACGCGCGGTCCCGTGACCGAGGAACTCCAACAGCGCTTCTTCGATATCGTGGAGGGGCGCGTCGACGGCTACGACGACTGGTTCACCCACGTGTAAACTTCGGGTTCGGCGGGAATCCGACGGAACGCCCGGCGAAGTATCGGAACGACGCCGGGAACCGACCGGAACCGCCCCGGTATGCCTGAATTCCGTTCGTAACGGAGGTTATCTGAATATTCGTTTGGAAATTTCTCTTTTTAGAATACAGATTGCGAACACTTAACCGTGTGACCGGCGTTTGTCTATTTGCAATGGCAAACGGTAAGGTTGATTTCTTCAACGACACTGGCGGCTACGGTTTCATCGCGACCGAGGACTCTGACGACGACGTTTTCTTCCACATGGAGGACGTGGGCGGAGAGGACCTGACTGAGGGAACCGAGATCGAATTCGACATCGAACAGGCCCCCAAGGGCCCCCGCGCGACGAACGTCGTCCGCGCGTAAGTAAGCGACTCCATCGCCGTTCGGCGATGTGTTCGTTTTTTCTTCCCGCCGAGGCACACCGCCCGGTGAGATGACTATACCAAGACGCACTCGCGTCCCCCTCCAGCGAGGCGCCCGTGTGCGCACAGCGGGGCCGCCGGCGACACGGTGTCGACGCTCTCCGTGCGTCCGAGCGAGGTATTCGCGGACGGAGAGTTACTTTCATGACCAAAAAATCGCCACCCGCTCCCGAACGTGGGACACGAGCGGAAACCAATGAGCGAGAAAGCCGACGCGCCACAGGGAGGGACGTGAATGGAGGAATCGAACGAACCCATCGAAGGCTTCGATCGGGATACCGTCCGAAACGGGGACTACCTCATCGCCGCCGTCGAGGCGGAGCTCCACGCCGACGCGGCCGAGGCCGTCCTCGACGAGGGGACACTCGAACGCGTCGCCAACGACGTCGAGGCGCAACTCGGCCTGCCCGTCCGCTTGGCCCACGAGTCCGATATCAACCCATCCTTCGAGATGAGCGTCTACCATCGCCGCGACGACTACCCGGGGCTGTTGCTCGTGACGAGCGTCGACCGCACCGAGTTCGAGGGTGAGGAAGCGGCGCTCGAAGAGCTCCAACGGCGCCGGGACACCCTCTCCCGGGTCTGCGAGGAGGCCGACTTCGCCCCCTCCGTGCTGACGAGCGAAGAACTGGTCGACCGAATCGAAGCGCACCGAGACGCGTCCACGCGGTAACTCGGCGCCACATCGATGTACTCGCTACTGGAGTTCAGCGACAACGTCGCGGCCATCACCGAGGAAACCGACGAAGAACACCCCAGCGCCTCCGAACTCGAAGAACTCACCGAGGCCGCTGACGGGGTGAACACCGAGGAGGTCGCCCAGCACGCCGGGTCCCCCTACCCGAACGCGACGCCGAGGAGAGAGACTCCATTCCACAAACGAAGAGGTCCGCTTTGCGGGTAGCAGTACATCTATACGAATCCTCGTTCGCAGACTAGCCCGCCATGGAGTACACCACCCTCGGTTCAACCGGGATGGAGGTCTCGCGCATCTGCTTGGGCTGTATGAGCTTCGGTCCCTCGGCGGACAGCGAGTGGATCCTCGACGAGGCGGAAAGCGAGGAAATCATCGAGCGAGCCATCGACCTCGGCATCAACTTCTTCGATACGGCCAACGTGTATTCGAGCGGGAGCAGCGAGCGCACCCTCGGGAACGTCCTCGAGGAGTACGACCGCGACGAACAAGTGGTGGCGACGAAAGTCCGCTTCCCGGGCGCGAACGACCACCGGAACGCGTCGGGACTCTCACGGAAGACTATCGAACAGGAACTCGAAAACTCCTTGGAGAGGTTGGGCATGGAGACGGTCGACCTCTACCAGATTCACCGCTGGGATTATGACACGCCCATCGAAACGACGCTGCGCGCGCTCGACGACGCGGTTCGCCGCGGCCAGGTCAGGCATATCGGGGCGTCCTCGATGTGGGCCCACCAGTTCGCCGAGGCCCTCCACACGAGCGATTCGCTCGGAACAGAGCGCTTCGCGACGATGCAGAACCACTACAACCTCACCTACCGCGAGGAGGAACGGGAGATGCTCCCCCTCTGTGAGAAGGAGGACATCGGTGTCATCCCGTGGAGCCCGCTCGCACAGGGGTATCTCACCCGTCCCCACGAGGAGTTGACCGCGACGGCGCGCGGCGAAGAGCTGGCCGAACGCCACGAAGAGTATCGCTCGGGCGGGGGACCCGAAATCAACGAACACGTCGAACAGCTGGCCGAGGACAAGGGCGTGACGATGGCCCAGATTTCACTGGCGTGGCTGCTCCATCAGGACGCCGTGGACGCGCCGATTGTGGGGACGACGAGCGTCGAACATCTCGAACAGGCCGTCGAAGCCCTAGAGATCGACCTCTCCGAGAGCGACTTGGAGTTCCTAGAGGAGCCCTACGAGGCGCTTCCCGTCGCCGGCCACGAGTAGCCCCGAAGCGGCGCTACGAAGGCTCTCGCCCCTGACGTGAGAAGAGTTCTATGGCGCACTCTTAGAGTACGAACAGCGCCCCCAGCCCAATCGCGACAAGCAGCGCAAGCACGTATTTTACGGCCCGCCATCGGAGTTGGTGGGTGAGTCCTTCCCGGCCCTGATCCGAGACGAGAAGTGGTGTCTCGCCGGTGCCAACGATAGCGTACTCTCCATTGGTCGCACGTAGTTCGCCGCAGATGAAGAGCTGTTGGCCCGCCCTGATGCCACGGGATTCGACGTTGAATTCGTCGGTCGCTACGTCGTCTCGATACAGATCAACGATGTCCGTCAATCGGTTCATCGAACAGCCACCGGTAGTCGATTCTAAGGAGACGTACAGGCTGTCCCAGAGGTGGCGAGTCACGACTGTCGGGAGTTTCGCGTTGCTCGCCGGGTTCCCTACTTCCAACTCTGAGAGGGTGTCGCTATCGTAGAGCTTCTTGAGCCACGAGAAGTCGGTGGAGAGGCGCTGGCCGTCCACCGTGACGCCGACGCGGCCGCTTTCGAGACCAGAGGCGAACGTGCTCTTACCTTGCCGGAGTTCGCCGCGGTCGAAGTCGTACGTGTACCGACCGCTATCCGGAAACCACGCATGCCAGATATACGCCCCAACCGTTTCGCCGTCGGGATCGAACAGCCTCTCGGCTATCGAAGCGGGTTCGTCAACGAACACGGGACCCTCGACGGCGACTGTTCGGCCGTCAGCAAAGCGCGTGGTATCGTTGGTCGGAACCCCCCGAAGTGTGAGGGCGGCGTTCGCAACCGCCGACAGTCGGTGGAGAGCCCAGAGCCCGACTAGGGCGAACACGCCGCCGAGAAGTACCTCCCCAATCCCAACCATGGTGATCACCTACTCGGAGAGGTCGGCACACAGTCGAATCAGGCCGCGCTCCGGGCACAGAAACGCATGGATCGGTACCTGATACCCGACGCCGAGGCGGTCAAGAACATCGCCATCCCGCTCAGTTTCGATGTAGAGGTTGCCGACTCCCTCGGCCGTTGTGCTTGTGTTCTCCATCGCAACGTCGCACTCCGAGCAGTGGCGCTGGTCTGTCATCCCCCAATCGGATGTTTGCTGGCAGTCAGTAAATATTATCGCCGCAGTTTCACAGAGAGCGACGGCTAGACCGCAGTCCCACACTCACGCTGTCGGAGGCGGTTCGTATACTCTCGTAGTGTGGAGTGATTGGATACGCAAGGCGAAGGAACCAACGACGCGGTCAAAAACTGTGGCCACCGGACGCCGACCGCATCGGATGCCGAGCGACGACTTCTATAGGCTCTTTGTGATGCGATAATCCGAGTGTGAGAATCGAGACTATCGCTTCAAAAGTTTAGAAACGGAAGGAAATAGTTCCACCAGGATTCGAACCTGGGTCGTTGCCCCCAGAAGGCAACAGGATTGGCCGCTACCCTATGGAACTTGACATGTTTGCCGTCCGTCACTGTAGACGACGGCTCTGTTGTCACCCGTCTGTAGCCCGTTGGCGCATATGAGTGTTGCGGACTCGGGGCTGGGCTTGAAATACGAAGACGGGACAAAGGGTAAGGCGGAAATCGAGGCTTCGCTCAGCGGAGTCCCACAAGCGCAGTCTCAGGAAAGGAGTACTTACTCACACCACCTCGGAAACGCCCGCGATTGGATCGATGAAGTGCTCCTTGCGATGGCAGTTGGCACAGAGTACATCGCACTTCGAAAGTTCCTCGTAAAGTTCGTCCATGGAACAGCCATCCGAAATCAACTGCGCTACGGAATCCCGCTTCTCAACTCCGGCGCGGTGATGACAGTCGAGCGCTGCTGGGAGAAATTCCCGTTGACAGCGATCACAGCCCGCGACGCGCTTGTAGCCGGCGACGAGCTGACGTTGACGAGTACGGGAGTCATTCTCGGGTTGGGTTCCACTGGAATGGGTTTCCCGATGACAGTTCGCACAGAGCACCACACACTTCGCGAGTTCTTCTCGAAGTCGCTCGCGGCTCCACCCACGCGTTACCAAATCACAGATGTTCCCCGCCTTTCCGTCGGTTTTGCGGTGATGGAAGTCCAGGCACGCGGCGTCCGCTTCGCCACACCGATGACACCCCGCATCGGCTTTTCGCTCGTTCAGCCAGTTCCGAATACGAGCTCGCCGGGTACGCGTTCGCTCAGCGTTCCACTCTCGGTTCCGGTAGTGCCAACGCTGGTCGACACTCATCGCGTCCCACTCGTCTTCCTCAAACGGGAGGTGTTCGGGCATTGCTCCGACTCGGTCGCCACGAGAGGCGTTAGTCTCTAAATCAGCTAGTTCCTTCGCGTCGTTCCACCCGCCACAGGTGCGGATGATGGTCGCCGACGCAGGGGTGATATCCAAGGATTCGTACTGCGCTTTCGTCGGCGATTCCCCGAGTTGCGCCTTCGCTCGACGCAAGGCTTTGATGCACTCCGACTCCGTTGTGGTCGCCATCACCCCTGATGGCGACCGAAAAAATCCATCGAGCGCCCCTCTGATCTGAAACTGGCTTCGTCGAAAGGCCGTCACTATCCGATACTATCGCTCGGGGAGTTCACGCCGCCCGGTTCGGACACACTCCCAACACGGCAACTCCCCAAGCGAGGCACACATACAGTCTTCAGGAGTATCGCTCGTCCCTTCCTCGGGTCTGGTTCCGCCGTCGGTGAGCGCGCGAGTCGCGGCCGTCAACACGGGCTTTCTGATAGCGACGGCGACTCGGTGTTTGCACGCGCTCTCGTAGTGGTTCTCGGCCGGGCAGGTACACGAGACGGGAATACCCCCCTCAACAGTAACTGTATACTCGTGGGCGCTCGGGTCGGCGTGACTCTCGTTTCGCACGCGGACATCCGTTCCGTCGATATCGAAGGCGAACGCCTCGTGTTGGGCGCGCTTCGCGACCCTGTTCAATACGTTCAGTGCGTCCAGCGCTTTCGCTGTTGGGCTTTGTGGCATTATTACTCAACGAGCGTTCTCGGTGTCGAAGACGAACACTGGGAGAACCCCCGCGCCCCTCGGGGGGCGATAAAACAACTCTCGCGACGGTGTGGAACCCGTTGGGTGAGTGCCTACAGCACGTCGGCTTCATCACCGAGTGTGGCGCAGATTTCGTCCCGTCGGCTTCGGAGTGTGCTGGTCGAGACGTGTGCCGCGGCCGCGACAGTCGCTTGTGTCGTCGGCGTTGCTTCGTATTCCTGAGACGCGATGTACACACACGCCGCCGCGACGCCCGAGGGTCTCGCGCCGCGCTGGACCTCCATCGTTTCCACCCTGTCTACAAGGGTGCGCGCGAGTCGACCCGCCGTGGGTGAGAGTCCACCGGCTGAGATGAGTTTCGGGACGTAATCGCTCGGGGAGCGGAGTTCGAGTGCCAAATCGAGTTCCATCCGCATCGCCGCGTAGGCGTTCCGAATCGCCTGCAGCGAGCAACGTGCGTGTTCCGCGAACCGCTCGATCTGATGGGGAAGCCCGGCACACCGACACGCTGCATATAATGACGCCGGCGCGAACGCGTCCAACGAGCGCCCCCTGAAGAGATCCTTTTGTTGAGCCTCTCGGAAGAGCTCACATCCCCGTTCCCACATCGACCGCGGGAGTTCGAGCGCTCCGTACAGTCGCCGAATCTCTTCGAGCCCGTACATCTCGTTTCGCTCTCGCTTCGAGTCGAACTGTGCCCGGTTGTGCTCCCGGCGCTGTCTCGTCAGCCGTCGTCGTTTCGCCGCCGAGAGATTTTGCCCACCCGTATCTTTTCCATACCCGATGTTCGTCGAGAGGCCTCTATCGTGACGGGTGGGTGTTCGCGGTGCGCCCACCCGGGATGTCGATTCTGTATTATCGTCGAAAGTTCGCCACTCCGGTCCATGATCGATACGCCGCTCCTCGACGATGAGTCCACATTCTTCGCAGGTTCGCTCCCCGCCGTCCGCTCTGATTTGCCCCTCGCATTCAGGACACGTGGCGTCGTTCAGTTGCTTGCCGCTCTGCTCGTCGAACGTCGTATTGTACACAGACATACTGGAACTCCGCGCGACGCCTTTCGAGGGCGCCCCGCACCCTTCGGGGGCCGATAAAACTCGCAGGGGCAGTAGACCAGTCGGTTGGAGACAGGACTCGAAGCAGTGCCCTGACTGAAGGCAGTCAGAAGAACTCCCGAACGCAGGCAGTGGCAAAGAATAATCAGTCGTGGCTTCGAAGTTAGACTAACATGCGAGTCGTTGTCTGTGGGCCGCCGCACTCCGGGAAATCAACCTTTAGCGCAGCTCTCATCACGGGTATTCGTGAGCGGCAGCGCGACCGAGGGTTTCATCTCTCCTTTGGGTGGACGCCGTTGGATGTCACAGACAACTCGATCGCGGCGCTGCAAAACCCCGACAAGGAGATCCCACGAAAGCGTGACGTAGAGTGGAGCGACGAACGGGCCGAGGAGCGGAAAGCCGTCTTCGAGGCACAAGACCAAGAACTCGTGCTCGCCGATGCACCTGGGAAAATCACGGACCAATTGGAGATCCTTGTTGAACCTGCTGACGCGGTTATTCTGCTGGCGAGCAAACAAAAGGAAGACCAAGCTGAAGCGTGGCGATCTTTCGCCATGGAACACGACCTTGAGGTGTTCGCGTCACTCACGACGGTTCTCGACGAGGATATCGAACCCGGATGGGATGAAGGCGGGGGACGAGATAAACGCGAAGGTGTACTACGAAGCGCCGAGCGAGAAGCCTTCGAAGAGTCGAACCTCAATACATACGACGATACGTCACGACGGATGATTCGACAACTCGCAACTGATCTGATGAAGGAAGCGACGGCGTAGTAGGGGTTACGCTTCTTTTGTCTCGAACTCTTCGTACGCGGCCTCGATCTCGGCAACGATCTGTCTGAGGTCCTGCAACGAGGTGTTCACCGAGGGACGTTCACAGACCAGTTGAGTAGTAACGCTGTCGGCTATCTTCGTGAGTTGCTCGAACGTCTCTCGGTCGGGCGCGTCATCCGTATCGTGGTCGCCGGAGCTCCGGAGGCGCTGCCAGAGACCCTCGCTGTCGTTGACGCGGACACGAAGTCCCTTGCGACCCGCTGCGGCACAGAGCGCATCATAGCGCTCCAAGCTATCGGTCACCTCAACGGGGTCACTTTCGACTACGACGTTGTTGATCCGATTACCACCGATTTGTGCCTCCGAGTCGATCTGCACACGAACGTTGTCATGCTCGTTGCGGTAGGTGAGATACCACTCATCGTCGCCGACGAACTTGTCGGTGCACGACCAGCGCTGCTCCTCAGCGAAGGCTTCCAGGTCCTCGTGGTCGAATCCGGCAGGGATATCACCGATCTCCAAGCGCACGTCGCCGTCTTCCTCAACGACCTCCACGACGACGTCAGTCTCGGCGTCCAACCCATAGCGGCTCGCGAAGTCAGCATTGAAGTGCAACGAGACACCGCCGCCGCTGCCGCTCGGCGTGAGACGTTTCCGGAACCGGTCGAGTGCCGGCTCATCGTCTTTCTCGCCGTTTGAGGAGCTTGGTTCCGGCATCACGGATGGTAATGAGAGCCACTTACATATAAAGTCTGCCGTCTGCGTACTACAGAAAACGGGTATTCATATACCCACGCCACAGGTTCCGTTTGGGCGAGTCAATCGGTCTCGAAGCGCTCGAAGTCCTCATTCGCATAGTTCGGCGGTATCCAATTAGCGAGGGGACCGTGTCCCTCGGCGTCCGTGATGGTCGCCTCCGAGACTTGTCCCGTCGTTTCGAGTCGATTCTGGAGGTATTCGAGGATCTGTCGGTCGATTGGGGCAGGACTGCCTCCATCGCCTGTCGGAGGCACCATTAACTCGATACGGGCTCGTGGTCGCTCGGCTCAGTGCACTGTTGGCGCGCACGCTCGTGGAGCTCGCGTTCCTGTCGAGCCGTCGCCCAATCCCCGAGGTCGGCGTACACGTCATCGATTGTTCCATGGTCGCCCGCTTCTACGATGGCGACCGCATCGACGTCACTCGGCCGGTCGGCATCATACTGCGCTTCGTAGGCGCGGATGCGCTCGGTGTATTCTCGAACCTTCGACTGGAGTTCCTCGCGTGTGTGTGCTGACGCGAGGTCGTTGACCCGTTGCCACTCGAAATACGCGTCGTTGCGCTCGTAGGTCGTCGGACGTCCCTCGTGTTCCGATACAATCCCCAACTGTGCGAACCAACGGAGATACTTCCGCGCGGTCTTCGGACCACAGCCGACGCGTTCGGCGATTGCATTTGCCGTCGTGGGCTCCCGTGTTTGGAGAACCCTTGCGTAAATGCGCTGTTCGACATCCGTCTCGCCGAACGGGTCGTCGAACGCTGGAGGGCCGTCCTCCCGTTCAGGGTCGCTCATGTGCAAGGATAGGCGAGTCGGAGATTTATTTCGTTAGTCGGGGAATTATTTTCCTTTAGTTAGGGCTTGACGCGTGGCGTCCGAATCAGGAGTTCCTCGCTTCCTGCTTGCTCGACGACTTTCGTTTCGAGATAGCCGAGCGCTTGGGTGTACGAGAAGACATCTCTATCGAGCATGTCGCCGACGACGTCTTTCGCGCCTTGGAACTCGCCTTTCGCGTAGCCATCGCCCACGGGTTCGCTGTCGTACCAGCGCACCGTTCGAATCGCACCGAAGCCAACTGTGGGGTCCGACTCGACGCTCTCCGCTTCGTACTGCAGGCCGAACCACAGCGTTCGGTAGGCCGTGACCTCGAAATCCAACTCGACGACGTAGAACGCTTCGTGATGGAGATAATCGAGATGGTCTCTGAGAATCGTCTCGAACTCCACACCAATGAGGAGTGGCTCGGGTTCGACTTCAGTCGTCGGTCGGTCCTTGGCGTACTCGCTTCTATCGAGTGAAACGTTGCTCACGAGGAGGTCTGTCGCGTATTCGCGAAGTCCGTCGTGTTTCTTCTCACCTCCGAAGGGCGTGTCCTCGGTGAGCGCGTGTTTCAGTGTGAGGTTGAGTGCGCCCCAATGCGAGTAATGCAGGTTGTACTGTCCGTCCGGTCGTTTGTACGCGATGAGTGCTCTATGTCCCATATTGGATTACGGGGATGGCCCCGCACCCTTCTGGGGGCGATAAAATACTGCGGGGACGCACGTTTCGACGCCGAGTCAGCGCTGCGCGCTCTTGCTACGCTATGGTTGCGAGCACGCGCCTTACTGGGTGGGCTTACCCATCGAAGGGACTCGGTAGAGCACGGAGAATGGGTATGGACACCACTGTTTCCGAAGCTAAGAGGGGAAAGCTCCGGAAACGGTGGTGTGTCTGAGAACTGGATTTGACTCCGGTCAGCGTTGTCGGACGTACCCCCCACCCCCCGTGCATATGCGTCTCGCAGTGAGTCCAAACGGACCACGCAGAAAAACTCCGGAAACGGTGGTGTGACCTCCTAACTAGATCCATCACACACCACCATGTCCGGAATTCGGTAGTGGGTGTAAACGAAACGGAGGGGGGTGCGTCCAGCAAACCATACTCGCACAGGAGAAACCAGTACGAACCACGTTGCGAGCATTTGCTTCTAAGTTGGGGGGCATCTCTCGGAGCGATTTTGCTGGACGCACCCCCCTCTCCCCGTACCCTCCGATCGCTTTGGGAATTCGGTGTCCACTCCTATCGACACTCCGTTCGAAAAGCTCCGGAAACGGTGGTGTGTCTGTGGAGCCGAGGAATCAAGCGATTAACCAACAGAACCGTTCGGGATAGAGATGTTGTTGGTTAAGACTGGAGCCCTGTTTGTGCGCTCGGCGCGCGATGAATCGCCGTGGCGAGAACGCGCGAGGGGCGTCCGAACGCATGTGAGGACGACGGTTGGGGAGGGACGGCAACAAAAGAAAAAGAGAGTGAGAGCGCCTACTCAGTCCACCACCGACCTCGCTCGGGGAAACGTACCTCACTCCACCCGGTGAGCGCAACTGAGACACGCCCTTCGTACCAACTCTTCTGCACACCTCGCAGGATGACTTCCTCGCCTTCACGCACCTCTGGCTGGCCCGATTTTGCCCAACTCGTAAATTTGGTCACACCGCTCTCATCCTCGATGAGCCCCACTTGCGCAATCTTCGAACTCGAAGACTCCCACAACACCTTGATTTCGCCTCGAATGCTCACTTCGCCCCTGTCCACGTCTGCAAGTGAAGCGATGGGGATGACTTGTCCTGGCCCTGTTTGGAGGTCCTCGAACACGCCTACTGCCGCGCTCCACAGCGACGCACCCTCCGCAACTCGCTCTGCCAAGCACTTACTCACAGCCGCCCGACTCCAGCCCTCCAATCGTTCCGCCAATCGCTTCGCCTCCCGGTTCACGTCCGCCAACTGCTCCTGTTCGAGTTCTACTCGCGGGTCCTCACGTTCGGGATCTGCCCACGGCTCCACGCTCGCCGCTCGTTCCGCGAAATCACGTCGACGGTCCTCACTGCCCTCTGACGCTCGCCGCCGCGTTCGTTCTTCTCGATCCGAGTCCTGACGACTATCGTATCGCGTTCTCGTCCGACCGATTTCCTCCTCGCGGGCCCGTATCCGCTCCTCCGCTTCCAAGGTCAACCCCTTCGTATCAGGATGGTTCCTGTCTACCTTCGCTTGGATCTCTTGTTCGACCGACGCTCGCTGCTCGACTCGCATCTCCCGCGCTTCGCTCTCTGTTACTTGCTCGTCCGAACCTTCTTGCCTAACGACATTGTTACTAATCATTGCAGAACTCGAAGGCGCTCACCGCGCCACACACCGCGACTCCTACTCGCGGTTTTTCACACAGACCGACTCCGAACAGACATGTCTGCGCGCGCCGCTCGCGCCTTCACGCGCCCCTTGGGGCGCGAGCGGCCGCGCCTTCAAAGTAAGACACATCCAGCACCGCGCGCACAAAGCCACCCGAGCGAGCGTCCACGGGAGTAAGCGTCGGGGGATGAGCCTGCGAATCCCCGGTGCTTACCTCGTGGCGTCGAAGCCATACGCCCGGACCGACGACCGACTCAGGAGGGAGTCGCACGCCCGGAATGGTCGACTCGCGAGCGAAGCGAGACGCGACCGCAGGGAGCGTCTCGATGCGAACGGTGAGCAGCGCGAACCGTGAGCGGGCGAGGGTGGCGCAGGCGAGCGGGGCGGGTCGGCGTCGAAAAAGAGCCTACCGACAGCCAAACCGGAATCGAACAACAGTGCCAATCCCGACCGAAGCGTCGAATCAGATTTCTTCGAGACCCGGCTCGAAGGGATCCTCGATTTGTGGCTGCCCGGCTGAATCGGACCCGTCGACGATGATGTCAAGGCCTTCTTTGTGACCCGGGCTATCGGGAGCGCTTCGACCGGGCGCATCGCTCGGCGCGGGACCGAGGATTTGAGAGCCGTCGATACCGGTCATGATCACACTCAGACGTACTTTCCCTCTGTACCCGTCGCGACTGCGTGCTCCCCACGCAATGCTCGGATTCCCGTCAAGGCGTTCAGCGACAGTTCCGGCAATCGCTTCGGCGTCACGCTGGGAGAGCTCGGGGCCACCGCTTATCTGTACGAGCACGTGCGTCGCCCCCTGATAATCGACATCCAACAAGGGGTAGCTGAGGGCGTCCTTGACCACCGCATCGGGGTCGGACGGTGTTTGCGACTCGCCGACGAAGACGATTCCTAGGCCACCCCGATCGACAGCCGAGACAACATCGGCGTAGTCGATGTTCGTCAGCGAGGGCTGGGTGATAGTCTCGGAGAGGCCCATCACCGTCTCGGCGATGATCTGGTCCATCACCGAGAACACCTTTCCAATCGGCAGGTTGGGAACGTACTCCAACAGCCGGTTGTTGTCCAAGACGAGGACGGAATCCGCTTCCTCGCGCATTCGTTGGAGTCCCTCCTCGGCCTTGGCCGTCCGGGCGCGTTCAACGTTGAACGGCGTCGAAACGATGCCAACGACGGTATTTCCCTGTTCTTTGGCGATCTTCGAGACGATGGGGGCGCCGCCGGTGCCGGTCCCACCGCCCATCCCTGCCGTCACGAAGACCAAGTCCGTCTCACTCAATATCTGACCCAGCGTCCCCCGTGCCATCTCGACGGCACGCGCCCCGACCGAAGGCTCACCACCGGCTCCGAGGCCTTCTGTCAAGGATTTCCCGACGAGGACCTTCGTATCGGCCTCAATCATTTGGAGGTGCTGCTTGTCGGTGTTGACGGCGATCGTATCGAGGCCTTCGACCCCCAAGCGATGGATTCGATTGACCGTATTGTTGCCAGCACCCCCACAGCCGACGATAGCGATTGTGGGGTCCTCGACGTCCTCAATGTGGTCTGCAGAGACATCCTCGGTTTGCGTCGCTGCTAACGCTTCGTCGACAATCCCCGCCAACCCTGTATCCCCTGAAGACGAATCGGTATTGTCGCGTTCGCCGTCCTCGCTGGTCGTCTGTGCATCGGCGAACAGCGGTTCGGCCTCGCGCTCACGCTGTTCGTTCACGTTCGGCGCCTCTCGCTCGGCAGTCCGGGGTTCATCGAACGAGAGCGCCTCCTCGATGTCCGGCGGTAGCTGCGGGCGGTCCGCTTGCAGATGTCGGTTTGCGGTATCGCTGTGTGTCGTATTGTCGTACAGTGCCCGTTGGGCCGGAACGAGCCGGAGGTAGTTGTATTCGTGTAGCGTCCGGATACCCTGCTCCGTCGGACCCCAGAACGTCGTCGGATAATCGCGCTCGTTGGGGTTGTCGGGGTTCTCGGTCGAATACTGGGCGATGATGCCTTCGGCTTCCAGTCGATCGAGTGCGTCGTCGATTGCTCCGGGACTCTTCGAGAGCATCTCGTCGAGTTCGGTCTGCGAGACGAGATGGTCCGGGTGTCCCAAGATGGACATGATCACGCCATGTCTGGTTTCCCCCGAGAGGAGCTCCATCGTCTCTTGCTGGCGTTCTCCCGAGTCGGTCTGCAAATCGCGCTCCGTACCATCTCGGGCCATACTACGGTGAATGAACCCGAGCGACTAAACTGTTCGGTTTAGATGAACTGGTTCGGGAAGGGTAAGTTGGTTCTCGTTTCGGCGCGCTACCTTACAATAATTTAATAGGCAGACGGTATCTACCCCGGGTCGTGACGGAGCTTCCCAGTGTGCCGGACAACGCAGCGGAGGTGTACGCCGGTCTGCAGCGTGCCCTCGGTGATATCGAGTTGCGGGAAGAAGAGCGTGAGGCGATTAGTACGTACATCGGTCGCGAGATTCCAGCATTGTTGGACACCCGAGTCACGTCCTATCTCGTCTTGGGGAGTTATCGGGATAGCAAGCACAAGCGACTCCGTTTCGTGAGCCACGAGTTGAGCAACAGGCGAACGGATACCCGCGGCATCGTGTTGGGGGACACCGCTGAGATGGACGTTGACGAGCGCGACTTGCCTGCGTTCGGCATCAAATTCAACCTGCTCGCATCGGCTGCAGACATGATTACGATGGTCATGGAAAAGGAAAGCGGTGGGGAAGGGGTCGAACTCGGTCGCATCGTCGACGGACCGTATTTCAAGAAATCACACGTCCTGCCCCGCGATTACGCCAACTTCGTGAGTGATGAAATCACCACGATGCAGGATGCCAAAAAGGCGGCCTTGGAGATCCATTTCAACGAGAAGCTTGACGACGACGAACGCAAACAGGCCATCGAACGGTTGGCAGCAAAGGTACCCGAAGACGGTGATGTTGAGACACACCTACGGCAGTTCCTTGAGGAACGCGAACAGGCTGCACAGCCACCCGCGACGTATTCGTGGGTCCACTTGAGTGATTTTCGGAAGTTCGAACGCGCATGTCGGTGTTATCCTTGGACATCCGAAGCGGAACTCCGAGAACAGACACAGACGCTTCCCGGACCCGAGGAAATCGATTGGTCGAACTACGATCCCTGAGTCGCGTCCCGCCATCATCTTCCGAGTAACGCAGAACTAACACCCCCTACATATTAGTGCCTTCCTGTACCTCCGTTATAATCCCTCATGATGCAATTTGACCCCCTATTAACACAGAACGTATATACCAGTAATTCCTACCTCGGCTACTTTCCCATATGCCCGATACGTCCGATGACGACGCCCGCGAGTATGTCCGCGTTCACCCGACCGAGGACACGCTCAGTCCGGGCACTATCAAAACACATCTCCGCCGATTTCACAGCCTCCAACTCGACACAAAAGACGGTCTTCTGAGTCGGTTCAGGGAGGACCCGCCGGCGACTATCGAATGTCTGTTGCTCAGTACGAATGGGGGAATCACCTACGCCTTCAGTATCGACGACGCCGAACAACTCGATACGCTCGAAGGCATCGTACGAGCGCTCTTTCCGTCTTCATACGATCTCGAACGCACGGCGCTCCCCGAACGCGAGCTTTTGGAGACGCACGACGCCACCACCGCTGTCGAGTACTACGGGGTCGCAGAACGCCGCGACGACTGGCAGATAGGGCTCACTCCCTTCGACTCGTTTCACGACGAAGCAGAGTCACACGTCCCGCTCGCGACGCTCGCCGAGACGATGGCGAACACGGACGTGCCGCTAGCCTACCAGACGCTCATCCAGGCGAAAGCAGACTGGTCAAGGGTCGTCGACGACCGCGAAATCGATATCGCGTGGGGGACCGACACGCTGGGCGGACGGCTCATCGAAGCGATTCTCATGCCCGTCGACGACGAGAAGCCCGACCCCTCACCCAGCCAAGAGCGACGCATGGAGGCACTCCGGGCCCGGAACGCACGCCAGAGTTTCGCGGTGAACGCCCGCGTCGTCGCCCTCGATGACGGCACCGGCGACCAGCCGAGTGCGAACCTCGAGAGTACGTTCGACGGGCTCCACGATGGGATGCACGGTGTCACCGGTATCGAGCGGACGGGCAACGACGCCGAGACGGTGCGAGCGTACATCGCGGAGCGTACGTTTCGCCCGCCAGCCTATGAGCGAGCGATTACATGGCTACCCTGGACGCGAAATCGGAGTCCCGGTATCGTCGTTGACCCGAGCGAGCTCGGGAGTTTCTGCGTCCTCGGCGGGGCGCTCACTGACGCGGGCGCTCGCGACCTCTCCTCGACGCCCGGCGAGCGTCGAAACCTCCGGCTGCCGCCCGACTCACAGTTACGGCCCTATCGAGGGGAGGGGCTCACCTTCGGTCGAGCCATCGACGCCAACGGGGAAGCCCGCGATTCACTCGCCCTCCCCGCAAGCCTCCAACCGATGCACGTCGCGTGGTTCGGGAAAACGGGGTCGGGGAAATCCACAGCACTCACCGCGGCGATGCTCGACAATCATGGGGCGAGCAAGGGCGCGGACGTCTTCATCGACCCCAAAGGCGACGGGATGACCGTCGATTACCTCCGGGCGCACCACGCCCGCTATGGAAATCTCGACGACGCCCTGTATTTCGACTGTACGGAACTCCTCCCTGCGGTGTCGGTTTTCGACATCACGCCGCTCTTGGATGCGGGCATTCCCCGAGATCAGGCCGTCGAGCACGTCGTTGCCCACTACCTCGAAATGCTCCAAGCCGTCATGGGCTCGGAACGCTTCGAGCGTGCGGTCCGGTCGCCCGACGTGATTCGTGCGCTCATCAAGGCCCTCTTCGACCCGGTGCATGGCTCGGACGCCTTCGCCCACCGGGAGTTACACGATGCCGTCCGCCAGATGGCGAGTCGCCAAACCGCACCACCCGTGAGCGACCCCGAACTCGAACGCACCCTCGAAGGATTGGTCGAGAACGATTCGCGCACCTTTCAGGACATCATGCAGGGTGTCTCGAATCGCATCGAGAAGATCACCCTCGATAAGCGCCTCTCGACGATGTTCAATCACGTCGCGCCCGAATCCCAGGAAGACACACCACATCTCGACTTCGAGACGCTCCTCGACGAGGACAAAACAATTATCTTCGATTTGGGAGGGCTACGCTCGGAATCGACGCGGGTCGTCTCCCTGGTCGTGCTCTCGGCACTCTGGAGCGCGCTCAAGCGCCGCGCCCAACGGGATGACGAGACATCGGTCGTGAACCTCTACTTGGAGGAGGCGGCCTCGCTCGCCGTGACGGACCTCCTGAGCGAACTTCTCTCACAGGGGCGGGGGTTCGGGCTCTCGGTGACACTGGCGATGCAGTATCCCGCCCAACTCAGAAACGCCGACGAGCGCGCCTACGATGAAGTGCTCAACGACGTGGGCACCTTCGTCGTCGGGAACGTCCCCATCGACCGGAAACTCGCCGAGCGTTTCGCGACCAGCGATATGCAACAGGTGGATGTCGGCGCCCGCCTTCGCGCGCTCGGTCGGGGCGAGTGGGTTGTCAAACCCGCCGCCGAATACGGGGCGCCCGACCCGCGCCCGTTTCAGGTGGAATCAGTCACGCCACCGCAGGGCCATCCCGCTGCTGATGGCGGTGGCGTCGACGTGCTCGACGGCTCGCAGGGGTTCAACACGGCGCTCCACGACGTCCAGCAACGCACGACGGACACAGTCGGGGTGACGCTTGACCAGCCGAGTGTCGTCGCGGACACGTCTCCCACGGGCGAAAGCGACGCACGTGCGGACGACGATAGTCCGGAACCGCTCGGATCGCAACCGCGCGTCGACAGCGCCCTTCCCCACACGAAGCGTCTCCCTGCGGGTGTGGACTACGATGAGTCACGACACGCCCTCGTCTGTGTGGACTGTGAGAGTCGCTACGCCCCGCGCATGTCGGGGATGGAGGACGCGTTGAACTGCTGTACGGATACGTTCCATCCGCTCGCCGGCGTGGACCGCGACGATGTCCCGATCTGTGCACTCGACTTGAAGTTGAGTCCCGAGGAACGCGCTGTCTCGAAGTACTCAACGCCACAGCTCTGCTTCTTACAAGCCGTCTTCAACGCCTCGCAACTCCGCTATCAGAACCCGGGCTACAACCTCCGAAGGGACAGTATGGTCCGCCTGCGCGAGTACACGGGCGCCGACCACGACGGCGTCACCGAGCTCCTCGACGACGGGTTGTTGCGCAAGGACTGCCGGCAACCACATACGTTGTACAGTCTCACGCCCGCCGGTCGCGAGGCTATCGGGGAGTCGTTCCGGGAGGGCGTGGCCTTCGGTGACGGCTCGGGGGACTTAGACGAGTCGAGTCAACACGTCTTGGCCGTCGACCTCGGTCGGGAACTCCTCGAACAAGAATACGTGGCACGCGAGGACTCGGCCGCCGTCGAGGTTCGGCCGTACTACGAACCTGAGGGCATGCACGGACGATTGGACTGTGCCGCCCTCGACAGTGATGGCGAGGTGGTAATCACACTAGAAGCCGAGCGCATCAACAACGACGTTCGTGAGGCTGTCCCGAGCGACTTCGATAAGATGGCCGCCTGCGACCCCGAGGAAGCCATTTGGATCTCGATGAGTCGAAACGGCGGCCACGAGATACTGGCCGCGCTCAACGACCCGCCCGACGGGAAGCCGCGTGTGGAGAAGACGTACAACGAGACCACGGCCCCGCGAGACTTCAGAATCGACACGAAGGGACTGAGTCGGGTGTACTCGTTGAGCTACGTGTTGGACACGGTGGGAGACGAGTAGCGCGAGTCCGCGCGGAAGGGGCTACAGTAAAACTCTACAATAACTATGCGACTCTATCCAGCAAATTCAGCGCAATTAGCTGTCATGGTCAATTGCCCAGTCGGTGATCGCCGACGCATCGGGCAGAGTCAACCGATACCCTTGCAGATGATACTCATCACCTGCCTGCGTCTTAGTGATCATGTCGCCGGCGCCCTCAAGGTCCTCAGCCCCGGGCTGATCAAGGATCACGCGTGAATCCGTGTTCGAAGGCAGCCGGAAGCTGATGCGACAGGGGAAGTTAGCCTTGATCTTCCCGGAGACGATGTCGGCCGAGGGTCGCTGCGTCGCCAGGAGGATAATGAAGCCCAGCGCGCGGCCGACTTGTGCCAGTCGCGTCACGGCGTCTTCGAATGCGTCCTCGTTCTCAACAGACATCTTGAGGTCCGCATACTCGTCCACGACCACGACGTGGTAGGGTAGCGGATCCTCATCGAGCAGATCGGCGTTCTCGTTCAGTTCGGCGACGGACGGGACACCTGCGGACCGAAGCACCTCCTTGCGCTCCGGGAGCCGCTCGTTGACGAGCTGCAGGAGTCGCTGGGCACAGGCATCCGGTGTGTCCTCGTACGTCTGGACGTGTGGCACCGAAGCAAACCGGCCGAAGTCGACACCCTTCGGGTCGAGGAGACTGAGGGAAACCTCGTCGGGGGTGTGGGTCGCCACAAGACTGCAGATCACCGCACTCAGGAAGTTCGACTTCCCGGAGCCGGTCGCTCCGGCGATGAGTGCGTGGCGCTCATCGGACAACGTCAGCGCGTGGTGCTGCCGTTCTGTGTCGACACCCAAGGGGATCGTCAACGGCTCGACCAACTCTTGGCCCAGCGCCTCAAACCCCTCACGGAGATAGATGTCCTGGGGGTTGTCGTGGGGAATCTCGAGCCGGACAGCCCCTTTTGACGGGTTGGGCTTGCCGACGATGCTCCCGTGAGCCTGAATGTGGACGCTGAGTGAATCGAGGCTGTTCAGGATTCCCTCGATCTTCTGGCCCTCCTTGGGCAGCACGTCGACGCCGATCTTCCGGGGTCCGATCGAGATGCTAGAGGGGTTTGGTGGATGCACGTTGACGCCCAGCGACTCGAAGCCATCGTGGATGTTCGAGGCGAGTTCGCCCTTGTTGATGTCGGTGGTTGGCTCAGGGCTATTGGCCAAGTTTCGCATGACTGCCGCGAGCCGTTCGTTGGTTCCGCCTGCCTCGGGCTCGGACGAGGTTGCGTCGCCGGCTGACTCAGCCGCCTCGGCAGCATTCAAAGCCCCCTGATCGCCCTGTTCGTCGTCATGGGAGTCTGCAATAGTGGCAGCCTCAGTTTCAGATGCATCGGGCGAATCGTCATCCGAAGCGGCCCCTCCGCCGTTGGCTGTTGGCCTGGTCGTCCGATCAGAACTGGCGTCTGCGGCCGCTGACTCATCAGTATCGGCCACCTTGGCTGAATCCGAGGAAGTAACCATGTCTGGCCGAGTGGCACCCGTGCCAGCCGTATCGGCGTCGTCATCAGTCACAGGCGTGTCGCCATTCTCGACAGGCTCAGTTTCGGGGATCTCAGCTGTCTCTTCATCGTCGGTCGCTGACTCAGCACCGTCGCCAGGCTTCAATTCATCGCTCGTCGTTTCCTCGGACTCGACATCTGCAGTGGCCTCTGCGGGGGCAGCTGTCTCAGCTGCGTCAGCGGCCGTAGCCGTTCCAGTCACCGGGTTATCAGTCCGATCAGCACCTGTCGAGACGATGTCGTCCAACTCGAAAGACAGCTCCTCCAAGTCAAGGTCGGGTAGGACTTTCTCGATGTCCGTCTCGTCGAGTAGCCGAAACGCCTTGATCGGAATCTCAATGGAGCGGACACCGTCTTTCGACTTGATCTTAGAGTAGGGAGCGTCCTCTCTGACCCGGATTACCTCGCCGATGTGCCCTCTGGAATCCTTGAGGAAGTGGACCGAGAAATCCCCCTCCAGAAGCAAGCGGCGGCGGGTCTCGATAGTCTCAAGCGTCTCGGAATCAATCACATTGTAGCTGGCCATCCTACGGGCGACGTCGAGGACGATCTTCCCGAACTCACCGTGCAAGATCGCATCGTCGGCGTGCTGGTCCTCGGGCTGGAAGATCTCCATCAGATTGTCGAGTGCCCCCTGAATCTGCTCGCGACCAGTCGAAATGTGGGACCCACCGCCCTTCGTCTCGACCAGCCAGAGCTTCAGCGCAGTCCGCTCTGGATCGCGTGGAATACCGACAAAACAGAGATCGTCGCTCGCCTTCCCCGTACCGTCGTACTGCAGGAGCCCCTCGTCGGAGCCTTTGTATGACCGATCGTGCCTAGAGAGTTCGTTCAGGCTGAGCGGGACCCAGATGTGTTCGGGGGCCGATCTGTCCAGCAGGCGCTGACTCAGTGCCAAGCCACCGACGAACCCGATTGTCTCGACGACCTCGGTCTCCTCTGCCTGCTGGAGGTTGAGCGCCAGTTCGCCATCGATCGCGACCAGCAGCGAGAGCACTGTCTCGGGGTCCAGTAGATTCCCTAGGTTCGCATCGTCCAGCGCCCTTGTGAGGGCCGTGAGATACGGCGTGTGCTTGTTCGTCGAGGTGATGACGTCGTAGTCCGGCGACGAGGAGTCGTATTGGTCGCTGTAGTGGATCATCACCCGGCCATCGGCCGACTGAAGTTCGGTGTCCGAACGGACGTAGAAGTCGATTCCGACGTTCGGCTGGACATGGACGACCCACAACGAATCGTCCCAGAGGCCGGTTAGGTTGGTCCCCTGTTTGGACTCGATGTTCTTCTTGACCGTCTGGTGTGGATGGTAGGAGTTGTTCCATTTGCCGGCCTCGAGGGCGTTCGTCCGTTTGGCGACATCGTATATCAGGCCCTCTTCAGCGTCGTCACAGCTGAATCCGACAGTGTAGACCGTTTCCTCACCAGTTGACTCGACATCGATCGACTCCCGGGGGAACAGCGCCCCGTTGAACATCCCTGAAGGAAGCTCACCGATATCGATGACGCCCGGGTTCTCGTCAAGAAGCCCCCGAAAGAACGTTAGATGAGCCTCGTGCTGGTTGCCAGCGCTGTACTCGCCAGCGCGCACGTAGGTCACGTGTGAGCGCAGTCGGTCCACGAGTTCGTCGTTCTTCTTCTCGAGGTTCTGCCGGAGCCGCGATTCGGCGCTCTCCGTGAAGAACCGCTCTAGGGCCTCCCCCTCGGAGTCGTCCCCGTAGATGCGAAGGAGGATCCGCGGTGGATGTACGTCCGTCTTCTCGATTTTCCTGTAGAACTCGTAGAGACCCTTGACGACCGGGCGGAGATCGCCCATGTTGATCAAATTGAGCTCGATGTTCCGGCCAGGGTGAAGTTCGAAGAGCGTCGGGAACGCCTGGACGAACGTGTACAGCTTGTCCCGGACGACCCGCTCCATGTAACGCGGTGTGATCGACCCGGGCGACTCAATCGGCGAGTAGACCGTCCACAGCGGATTGTCGGCGTAGGGCATCCCCCGCAGGAGACTCTCCTTCGACCGGTCGATCGTCCGGTATGGGTGCAGCCCGTTGGCGTTGAACTTCGAGATGAACTGGTCACGTCGGAATCCCGCGTTCGTCCCACTGGGGAGCAGTTCCGAGTCCCGCCAGGTTACAATCCGCAAGCCGTAGGCGAGCAGGAGCGGATGGAACGGCGTCAGCCACACCTTCTCGGTCGTCTCCGACTTGATGGTACAGACGTCCCGCAGGGATTCGTACGGCCCGAACACCTTCTGGGAGTCGATGGCGTCGATAGCCTCGACGTACGCACTGACGACAGCCTCAACGCGTGTCTTCGTCGGGTCGTCCCACGAGTCGGTCGACGGCGTTCGGCCGCGGTTCTCGAGGTGGGCAAAGAGGTCGTTGTATGCCTGCTGCAGCGCGTTGGGGATCTTCGAGTCGTCGCCTGTCGGGTCACCGAAGTCGACCTCGTCGCCTTCGATCAGGCGTGGCAGCAGCGTGCGATCGTTGATGATCTGCTCCTCGATCTGGATGAGTTCGAGCGCCTCGTCCTCCAGTCGGATCCCGTTGTCTGCCGCCGTGTAGATCTCACCCCGATCGGTGTCGATGTCCATCGCATCCGGGAGCGTGAGATCCTTGGCTGCCCAGCGGTCGGGCTCGACGATCGCTGCGAGCATCAGTGGAAACGTGACCTCCTCTGGGTCCGCCGTCGAGACTTCGGTCAGGAAGTCAATCTGGATCGGTACGCCCTCCATCGGGGCGATCTGACACGTTACTCGCTCGACCACATCCGGAGGGTTTGGATCAATCGTCAGCGGTGAATCGAACGTGATTGTCTCGTCGTCACGGAGGTCAATCTCTTTGAGTTCCGAGTTGAACCGGAGGTCCTCGAGTGCCTGAAGTGAGATCTTGTCATCGCCATTCGAGATGAACGCCTCGGACTCCACGTCCACATCGAGCGAGACGCTCTGAGTGGCCGTGAAGAACCAATCCGGAACGATGGCGAGTTTGAAGACGTGTGTTGGCTTCCCGCGTGTGGTCTTCTTGCCGACCCAGAACAGCAGTTCGCCGAACCAGGGTCGGTCGTCGGGCAGATCCCCGATCGTGGCAGTGACGATCTCGTTGCGCTTGGACACCCGACCGACCTCACCGCCATCCGGCCCTCGAAACTCACGCGGCGTGTCCTTGATGTCGTTGACGAACGCCGCGCTGAGCCGCACTTCACCGCCATCACTTCTGGCGATGATGGACCGCTCGATCCAGTCCGTGTCGATCGGCTCGTAGAGGCGATGATCGGTCGCATCGACGGACAGTGAGTCGAAGCGAATCACACCACCCTGCTTCGTACCCTTGCGCGCCGCGGAGTGGGTAATCTCCGACCAGTCGTGTGAGTCGAGCACCTGACCGACGAACGACTGCTTGTACTCGGAGGAGAGCCGACTTTCCGTGTCCGTTCCGGCCCTGTGGGCCCGCTGTAGTTGCTTGGCGTGGTTCCGGTTGTCCACAAGAGACTCCTCGATCATCTCCTGCAGCGTCTCCTCGCCCTGCTGCTGGTCAAACCAGTCCTCGCCAAGTGCCTGGTCTTCACGTATGAACTGCGGCAGTTCGCCGATCAGGTCCTGTAGCGCTAGTGCGTCCTTCTCGTCAACTTTCGCCCGAATCTCACAGAGCGTCTCGAGGACTTCGACATCCTCTGTGTAGCCGGCCTCCTCACGCAACGAGGTGAGCAGGCCACGAAGCAGCGCCCGTCCCTGCGGACTGTCACACGTCGATGGATCGAGGACACTGTCACGGAACGATTCCAGATTGATCGGGGCGTCTTCACCGAACAGCTCCTCAGACGCCTCCAGCGTATCCAGACTGGTGTCGGTCTCCAACACCATGATCATCGAGCGGGGCGTCTCTGTCTCGACGGAGGCCGAGATTTCGTTTCGCATCCGCGTCGCGAACCCCTGAGTGACCTGGTGCGGGGCTACCGTCGAGCGATCGTCGATCTCCGAGACCACACGGATGATGTCCACCGGAACGCCATCGGCCGTCTCGTAGGTCGGCAAGGCACCGAGGTCAACAGAATCGGGATCGGTGACAGCGCCCTCGCGGTCACCGGTAAGTGTCTCGACCAGCCCAGCGGCGTAGGCATCCGCAAGTTCACCGCTGTGGAACTCGGCGAGCAGAACCTGGCCACCCCGCGGTGGGTTTGCCTTCAGATATCGCTTGGTGTGGTTCGCGAGTTCCTGCTCAAAGAGACCGGACATAGACAGCACCTCCACTGTCGCTCTGGCGGTCGATCATTCCCATGTCGTCCAGCTCCTCAAGGGCCCTGTTGTTGCTCTGGGAGTCGAGATAGATCCCACGGCGCTCGAGATAGCTCACGAACTCGTCGTAATGTGTGTCGTCTTTATCCATAGCGAATAACCTGGCAAAGAACCGCAACGCGCCGCGATTCAGTCGGAACGTCGGACCGACCTTCTGCTGTGTCCGCCAATACTTGCGCTCACCGCCGTCACCGAGTTGGCGAACGACGTTGACGCCCATCGATATCGGCGTCTGATTCGACTTCTTCTTCCCCTCGTAGTAGCTCCGAACAGTTCGTGTCATGGCCTGCGCTGCCTCGGGCAGCGTGTCGGTCCGCTGGGAGTCGTCTACGTATCCACGCAGCTTCTCGATGCACTTCTGGCGAGTCTCGGGGGGCAGCCTCATCGCCTCCGAAAGTGTGAGTGCCGCCAAATCGTGTTCCGTCTGCTCGTCGACCACCTCGGCGATCACGTTCAGCACGGAGAGGCGTCCCCAGGAATCGTAGACGTGGCCCTGGATACCCCGCTGATCCCGCTCGTACCACTCCTGGGAGAACTGCCGGTCCTTCGACGCCTTCTCGTCCCACATGCCGAAGTGAACGGGGATAATGTCGGGTGTGTACTCCTGTGCACCGTCAGCCAGCGCCGAGAACTCCCGCTCCAGATTCAGTGCCAGCTGGACGTAGTACATCATGAAATGGAAGCAAAACAGGTCCTTCGTCGACCCCAGCCAGTTCGATGGTGAGTCGTACTCATCCTGCAGCCACCGGCGGAGATCATCCTGAAACGCCTCTGCACAGTCGTTGACGTACGGCCGCAACGGCTCGGTTGCCGGTTCTCCGATGTCATCAGTCTCGATCTTCGCGACGACATCGACGAACACCTCCTCGAAGAGGTTCGAGGGCTCGAGCCCCTCCAATCGGGAGACAAAGTCCTCATGCAGATCCCTATTGAACTTTGGCGGGTCCCCGGCCGTGATCAGCATCCGATACCACTGGCCCCAGTTCCGGGTCTCGTGGGGTTGAATGTGCTCCGCGATCGTCGGGTGGAACGGAATGACGTAGCGCTTTGCCTTCTTCCCGCGAGCGCCGCGCGCACCGGTGGTCGTGTACGTTGCCTCGAAGACATCCCAGGCCTGGTCTGCGACCTCATCGCTGACCGCATCGTGGGCCTCGAAGGTCGCCTGGATCTCGTCCATCTCGTTGGTCGTCGGAGAGGACCCGAGGACGCCAGCGAGTATCTCGGAGAAAATCGCCTCACGGAGTGTCGCAGCTGGGGAGGTCGGGAAGAAGCCATCGTCGATGACCCGGCTGATGCGCCGGCCCAGGCTCTTCTCGGCGTCGCTCATCGGTGATCCCCCGGGACGATCTCGATGTCATCGAATCCGGCTTCCCGAACCCGGAAGAGCTCCTCGTCGAGCTTGTTGACCACGCGAACGAGTTCGTGCTTGCTCGTGAACTCCGACAGGCGGGACTGGATCAGGCGCATCCCCTCCGACCGCTCCATATCCAGCGCGTTCGGGTTGTACCCCATCCGGATCTGACCCATCAACTGATAGAGCTCGAACGTCACCGGCACCGGGACCGTGACATCGGTCCCCTCCGGTTCAAGGACGATCCACATCTGGCCGGGGGTTGTCTCCTCGGTAGTCTGTCGGATCGATTCGTCTTGGTCGGGCGTAGGTTGGGTCCACTTCGAAAGGAAGCGATAGTCCGTCGACTTCACGCCGTCGACGAACTCGATGTAGTCGCTCTCGTTGACCGACCCGCTCCACCCCTGAAGAGAGTTTAACACAGTGTCGAGCACCTCCGTCGAGTGACTCGATGAGACGCCCGTCTCACCCTCGTCAACGTCACTTTGGTTCAGATAGGTCAGAGCCCCGATGAACTCCCGGAACATATCGGTCTCGAGTTTCGTCTGGATGCTGCCGCTCGCGACCGACTCGTTAAGGAGGTAGACACGGCGCAATGCCGTCCGAATCTTCGTCGCCACGTCGGCAGTCTCTAAGAGCGGTGTCTCGCCAAGCAATTCCCCGAGCCGATCGCGATCCGCTCCCCACCCCAAGATCTCCTGATCGAGACTGACACTCGAATGCGCTGCGGGATCGATGTGCCCAGCGCTCCCCTCATCGGGGGAACTGAGGGTGTCGAAAACACTGTTCCACAGCAGTACCTCGGGTGAGAACCCCCGTGAGTCGACAGCCGCTCCGACTGGACAGTCACCGGCCTCATCGACTCGCTGTAGCGACGGTGGCAAGATCATCGAGGAGATCTTGTCCAGGATCGACCGTGGGTTCAGGTATGCGGTCTCGATGATCCCACTGGCGGCGATCAGTCTGGTGACTTGCTCTCTGACGACGGGCTTCGCAAACTGCGCCGCGTTGAAGTGCAGCGGGCAGTCCTCGGGATTGGGACAGCGGTCTTGCTCTCGTCTGAACGAATCATGGAACGGGCTCTGTGGGTCCTCGAACGCGAATTTCTCGACGATATTCTCCAAGAGCCCCTCACCAAGATGGCCGGGTGCTGTCTCGTACAGCTTTCGGTGCCCGAGATTCAAGACCTCGGTGTTGGTCTCCGAATCTGTGTACTCACGCTCGGTCCGGACTTGATCGATCCCGGCCCAGATCTCCGGAAACTCCTCGGCATGCCCCTGCCGATCGAAGAAATCAATTGCCAAGCCGAGGTTGATGGCGATCCCGGACCGGGAGCCACGCCCCGACGAACGCCGCTTCTCGGCACGGTCGAGAAACCGCTTCAGAGCCGTGTCGTAGGTCTCATGCTTCGAATCGGACGCCGTTGCGTCCATGCAGATGTCCGACTCGACGAGCGGATGGCCCTCTGCTTGAGCCTTTTTGAACGCTCTTGAGAGCAACGCGCTCTTGCCATCACCGGCGCTGCCAGTGATGACCAGCAGACGCCCGTCCTCTGCGTACTGATCGACGAAGAAGTCGGTGAGCGTTTCGTCTTGGCGCGTTGGTACGTAGAGCTCCTGTCTGAGCTCGTTCCGGTCGATGTGCCCACCAACGATAGCACCTGCCTCCCCCATTTGACACGAGCGTAGTAAGTCGAAAAGTGTCCGATCTGCCGTCGATGTCGCACGAGCAACTGACCGGCTCATGTTCCTCCACGCATCTGCTGAATCCACTGCATTGATGACCTTAATATTTGGGTCAATTTGATACATCGTGTTTAGTTAAGCGAAAGCCGGCCGGTCAACCGCCCACGGGTAGGGCTGAAAGGGACCGGCGTCTCGGCGAACCCGGACGATCCAAGCACCGCAACGGAGTGAGGAGCGCAACGAGTCCCGGGAGCCGAGACGCCGGGGGCTTTCGAGATGGTCCCAATGTCACACGCTTATCTGAACACTACCGATCGGTGGTGCCTGTCTTTTAACACCGGGCTGTTCGATGAGTGCGTGATGCCCTCCATCGACGGTCCTCAACCCACAGTTCGAGGCAGTATTGCAGCCGTACTTGGCCCGGTCGTTTCCGGACGGACTTACAGGAACCTGTTCTATCTCGTCTTGGCGTTCCCGCTCACGATGCTGTACTGGCCCCTGTTTAGCTTTGGCTTGGTACTCGGGACGTTCCTCTCGATTGTGCTCGTGGGGGTCGCCATCCTGGGCCTGATGATTTTCGTCGTGCGAGCGCTCGCCACCCTAGAGCGCGGGCTAGCGAACTCCCTGCTTTCCGTCTCACTGGAGGCGCCAGACGATGTCACGCAGAGTGGTGGGGCTGGCGGAGAGTTCCGGGCATATATCGATGCGGCAAGCACCTGGAAGAGTTTCGGGTTTCTGTCATTGAAGGGTTTCCTCGGTATCGTCGGATTCGTGCTTGCCTACGGGTTGGTTCAGGGATTGACACTTCTCTCCGCAGGGGTGCGCCGTCCTCTCGAGGTCAGTTTCGGTGAGGTGAACGGTGATCCCGTCACCTGGGCGATCGAAACAGTCCCCGAGACCGCGCTGGCGATGGGAACCGGGGCGGTTCTCGTACTTCTCGTGGTGCATCTGGCGAACGGATTCGGGTATGTCGCCGAACGAATGGCGCTCGCACTACTGGGAGCTTCGACGGCGGGGTCAGATATCGACTAACACGCTATTTCCACCTGCTCAATCCAGTATCGGCCACAACCGGGGCAAGGCTTGTCTCCCGTTGAGGGGTTCACGGAGCCAGAAAGCGATAGTGCGCCGCGTTTCTCTCTTGTCGAGACGGGAGTGTTCGCCACGAATGGGTAACTGTGAGAACAGAGACGGGACACGCGTTCCCATCGCCACACTCCCGTCTTGGGCGAACGCAGACGCGAGCGGCGTCGAGACGGCGGTTCGGCGTCTATGAGCGGTTCCACACCTCGAGTGAATCTCCGCAAGAAGCCTGTGGGAGCGTAATTGGTTCCGTCGGATCGGCGTTCGAACCGCGCTCGGAGATAATTCCCGTGAGGTGTAAGGAAAGAGAACTTCCGTCTCAGGGCGCCTCGTCGGGGAAGAGGGGATCCGTGATAGGTTCGGTGTTTCAAAACATGATTCTCCCCCGATACGCTTTGGAATTTCATTTTCCACACCCTGACGCCGTCTTGTGATTCGTTGAGGGTGTGGAAACGGTTTTTCAACTGGGGTGACTCGGGTTATGTCGCCCGGGCGCAATCTATTCTCCCGTTTCGAGTCGTCTCGCCCACGTTTGCGCTCGTCGAGACACGCGCTCTTCGGTGCGCTCCCCTCGCCCCGCTTTTCTCCTGCGACAGCCCGAATCACGACTGTTCTTGCGGACCAGTTCTCCGGGTGTGGACCGATGCAGCGGAGAGAAGAATATGTCTCGACGGTTCTCAATTCCGGACGCACTCGAAACGGAGGTGCGGATGGAACAGTTCGCCACGGAGTCGGGATGTCGGGCACGGCGGGGGTTCCACTGCCCAAGTATCAGGCAGTGGATTTGGCGAATATCAACCCGCTTCCGAGCGCCCGTCCCAGTTGCGGCCGATGAGCGTCGCGTCGAGGACGTCGACTTCGCCGTCGTTGTTCAAGTCGGCTGCGGGACTGTAGGTCGCGTTCTCCCGCGTCGCATCGAAGCTCGTGCCGACGGCAACGGCGTCGAAGATGTCGACTGCGCCGTCGCCGGTCGCGTCGCCGGCCTCGAAGACGCGTATCGAGACGTTTTGCGTCCAACTGCGTCCCGCGTCGTTGGTGACGACGACCGTATAGGTCGCCGACTCGTAGTCGGTCCCGTTCCACGTCGCGTTCCGGAGCGTGGGGCTCACGGTTGCGGCCGCGTGTTGGCCGCTCAGGTTCCGCACCCCCAGCGTCGTGTCCGTCGGGCTTCGAACCGATACGTGTTCAATGTCGACGGCGCTGTCCGCATCGAGGTCGAGCCGGAGGGTGGATTCCGCGTTGTGAACGGCGCTCAGAATCGCCGTTCGGGCACGCAGTCCGGCGTTGTCGACCTGCAGTGCGGTCGTGTCCGTCGTTTCGCGGTACGCGCCGGCCGACCCGATGCCGGAGCCATCCGCGGCGAGCGCAGCGGTTCCGTTGCTCGCGTTTGCCGGCACCGAGAGGGTGTATGCCAGCGTCTTGGGGCCCTCAGTGAGCCATACCCACTGGTCGTCGCTCGCCCGGTAGGTCGCGTTCCGGGCGGACTGGGAGACGACGTCCCATCCCGCCGGCAGCGAGAGGTCGAGTCCGGGTGCGTCAAGCGTCCCGGACTCGACGACCGTCTCGACAGTGACGGTGTCGTTCTCCCACGTCACGGAGACGTTGGGCGACTGGGCGACGGTTGGCACGTCCGCCGTTGCCATCGTGTTCAACACACCGGGTCCGGTCGCCGTTCCAACGGAGGCAGTGTCCTCGAGAGAGCCACACTCGACCTGTGAGCCGGTCTGCCAGGCGTGGACGAAGCGTTGCATCCGCTCCATTCCGATATGCCGTCCGTTGGTGTTGGGTACCGCTGTGTCGTTCGCCCACCAGGCGAGCGCCCGCTGGACTTCGGTGACGCTCAGCGTCCGGTCGCTTCCCGCAACGACCCGGTTGAGACACGCGGCGACAGGGAGAGATTGGTCACCCGCCACGGGAGCGGGTTGCTGAGCGTAGGCCGAGACGGCACCGCTGAAGTTGTATGCCGTCCCGAAGGTGGCGTCACCGGGAATCCGAACCGTGTACTCCACGGTGTAGGTTTCGTTGGGCGCGGCATCCCGCCAGAGCCACTCTCGGGTCTCTTCGCGGTACGTCGCCGTCGGCGACGAGGACTTCGACAGGACCGTCAGCCCCGCAGGTATCTCCTCGCGGACCGCCAGCCCGTTCACCGTCGTGTTCGCCCGGGCGCGGAGCGTGACTGTCGCGTTCGTGCCGGGGCGGAGCGACCCAGTTATCGTGCGGTTCGCGGAGAGGTTCTCGCCGAACGAACCCACGACCGAGACGGTCGCGAACGCGGTGCCGGTGTTGCCCGCGCCGTCGGTGACGCGCACCAACACGGTGTAGTTCCCCGGCGAGTCGAACGTCCGCGCGAGCGTCGGCCCCGTGCCGGCGCTCTCGTTGTTCACGCGCCAGGCGATACGCTCGATGCCGACCGCGTCCGTACTGTTCGACGCGTTGAACCGGACCGTCTCCCCGGTCGCGACGACGGTGTCGCTTGCGTACAGCGCGGCGTTCGGTCGTCGGTCGTCGGGGACCGTGATGACGGCGGTTGCCGTGTCGCTAACGCCTTGGTCGTCCGTGACACGGAGGCGAACCGTGTGTTCCCCCGGCACGTCGAAGGACGTGGTGGCGTTCGTCCCGTCGGCCTCATTAAAGACGCCGTCGTCGTCGAGGTCCCACGCGTAGGTGACGACCTCGCCGTCCGCGTCGCGGGCCCTCGCGGTGAGGTTCACCGACACGTTCCGAGTGGGGTTTTCCGGCGCGTATTCGATGGCCGCCGAGGGCGCGCCCGTCTCGCCGGTGAGAGCAGTGAGTCCGCCCCGCGTGCCGTAGTAGAGCGTGTCGTTGACCAGGGCTAACCCGTCGGTGAGCCGGCTGGTGTAGTGACGCCAGCGCTCGGAGCCGTCGAACGTGTCGACCCCGTAGATCCGTTGGCCCTCCTTGCTGCCAACGTACGCTGTTCCGTCCGTGACGACGGGCGGTGTCGTCAGTACGCCGTCAGCCTGGAACGTCCAGCGCTCTGAGTGGTTGCTCCGGGAGACGGCGACAAGTTCGTCGCCGGCGACGGCGTAGACGCGCTCGTCGCTCACCGCGAGCGAGCGGTGGATGCTCCCCTCGATGGAGCGACTCCACTCCGTCGACCCGTCGCTCGGGTCAAGGGCGAGGACATCGCCGTTCTTGTTACCCACGTAGAGCGTGTTATCTCGGATGGTGGGCGCGCTGTCGAAGCCGCCGCTGAATGATTCGGTCCAGCGCGGCGTGCCGCTCAGGCGGTCGAGCGCCCGAACCTCCCCCTTCTGCGTCGCGACGTACACTGTCGTATCAGTGACGACCGGGGGTGAGTCGATAGGTTGGTTTCCGAATTCTTGGTGCCACTCCCGCTGGCCCGTCTCGGGGTCCAGCGCGTACACCGCTCCCTCGTCCGTGTCGTAGGAGTCGCCCACCCGCGTCGCCACGTACACCAACCCGCGGTGCTCGACGACGCGACTGATTCCCTTGTCCCCCGTGTTGTATGACCACTGGAGCTCGCCCGTCGCTCCATCGAAGGCGTAGACGCGGTTGTTCGACGCCGCCACGTAGACCCTCCCGTTCGCGGCCGTCGGGGGATGAGGCGTCGCGCCGACTTCGGAGCGCCAGTACTCGTGGCCGGTCCGTCGGTCGACCGCGCGGACGGCACCGTTCGCATCGGTAACATAGGCCGTCCCGTTCGTGACAACCGGGGGGTACTGGGCCCCACCGAGCCGGTAGAGCAAACGCGACTCCACGTCGTGGGTCGGGCCGGCCACCGAGCCCGCGTCACCGGTGTGGCCGCGGTCCCCACCGAGACGCGCCCACCCGGGCTCCGTCGGCTGGACGGTGATGCGCCGTCGGACCGTGTCGCTGGCCCCCGCGGAGTCGGTGACGTTGAGCGTCACCCAGGCATTCCCTTGCTCGCCGAACGCCTCGGTAACCTGTTCGCCGGTGTGGTTGAACGTCCCATCCCCAGTGAGGTCCCAGCGGTAGGTCGCCGTGCGGCCCGACGCCAGGGTCGTCGAACCGGCATCGAAGGAGACCTCAACTCCCGTCTCGGGCGTCGTCGTCGACGGTGTGAACGCCGCGCTCGGCGCGTTACCCCTGCCCGTGAGCGCGTAGAGGGACCGGCGCGCGCCGACGTAGACAGTCCGGTTCACGACGACCGGGGACGCGCGGACGCGGTTGGTGTAGTGGCGCCAGCGCTCGGTGCCATCGCTGGTATCAAAGCCGTACACCTGTTGGGCCTCTTTGCTCCCGACGTACACCGTTCGGTTCGTCACCGTCGGCGCCGTCGTCACCGCGTCTTCGACACGATGGCTCCAGCGCCACTCGCCCCCTCGGGAGAGGGCGATGAGGCGGTCGCCCGCCGGGACGTACACGCGCTCGTCGTCCACGGCGAGGGACTGATGGATCGAACTCCCGGCGCTGTATCGCCAGACGGTGTTCTCACCCGCCACGTCGAGGGCGATGACATCGCCGTTCTTGTTACCCAAGTAGAGCGTGCCGTCCCGAAGCGTGGGCGCGCTGTCGAAGCCGCCGCCGAGGGACTTCATCCAGCGCTGGGTGCCGCTCAGGCGGTCGAGCGCCCGAACCTCCCCCTTCTGCGTCGCGACGTACACTGTCGTATCGGTGACGACCGGAGGTGAATCGATGGGTTGGTTTCCGAATTCTTGGTGCCACTCCCGCTGGCCCGTCTCGGGGTCCAGCGCGTACACCGCTCCCTCGTCCGTGTCGTAGGAGTCGCCCACCCGCGTCGTCACGTAAACCGAGTCCTCGTAGACGATTGCCTGACTGATTCCCTTATCACCGGTGTTGTACGACCACTGCAGGTCGCCGCTCTCGACATCGAAGGCGTAGACGCGGTTGTTCGACGCCGTCACGTAGGCCGTGCCGTTCGCGACCGTCGGCGGACGGGGCGACGCCCCCACGTCGACCGACCATAGTTCCGTTCCGCTCGCGCGGTCCAACGCATGGAGTACGCCGTCAGTTGTCGGGACGTAGGCCGTCCCGTTCACGACGGTCGGGGCCCGGTCGACCGCGCCGCCGAAGCGGGTGCGCCACCGCGTCCGCACGTCGTGGGTCACGCCCGCGTCCGAACCGGCGCGACCGCTGAAGCGCCGGTCGCTTCCGACGGTGCGCCAAGCGTCCTCGGTCGGCTGGACGGTGATACGCCGTCGGACCGTGTCGCTGGCTCCCGCGGAGTCGGTGACGTTGAGCGTCACCCAGACGTCCCCGGTGTCGGTGAAGCTGGTGGTAACCTGTTCGCCGGTGTGGTTGAACGTCCCATCCCCAGTGAGGTCCCAGCGGTAGGTCGCCGTGCGGCCCGACGCCAGGGTCGTCGAACCGGCGTCGAGCGCGACTTCAGTGCCCGTCTCGGGCGTCGTCGTCGAGAGGTCGGCGCGGGCGCTCGGGCCGCCGGTCCCCCCCGTCAGGGCATCGAGGGATTGGCGCGCGCCGACGTAGACCGTGCCGTTGTCCACGACGGGCGCTGAGTGGACACGACTGGTGTAGTAGCGCCAGCGTTCAGTCCCATCCGCCGCGTCGAGTCCATACACGCGCTGGGCCTCTTTGCTCCCGACGTACACCGTTCGGTTCGTCACCGTCGGCGCCGTCGAGAGCGGGTCGTCGAAGCGCTGTGTCCACGCCCACCGGCCGGCGCGGGTGAGTGCGACGAGGCGTTCCCCGACGTTCGCGTACACGCGGTCGCCGTCTACCGCGAGCGAGTGGTGGACACTGTACCCCGTGTGGTAGCGCCAGCGTTCGTTGCCGTTGCTCGATTCAAGGGCAACGACGTCGCCGTTCTTGTTACCCACGTAGAGCGTGCCGTCCTGGAGCGTGGGCGCGCTGTCGAAGCCGCCGCCGAAGGACTTCATCCAGCGCTGGGTACCGCTGAGGCGGTCGAGCGCCCGAACCTCGCCGTTCTGCGTCGCGACGTACACCGTCGTCGGGGATATTGCGGCGGGCGCGTCGATGGGTTGATTTCCGAATTCTTGGTGCCACTCCCGCTGGCCCGTCTCGGGGTCCAGCGCGTACACCGCTCCCTCGTCCGTGTCGTAGGAGTCGCCCACCCGCGTCGTCACGTAAACCGAG